>Ga0210399_10004212_pt1 | contig 11167 bp, 9 predicted proteins | sample IncBWC14MmetaG_FD_150865 | JGI IMG/M metagenome (GOLD analysis project Ga0210399, IMG submission 150865) | Forest soil microbial communities from Barre Woods Harvard Forest LTER site, Petersham, Massachusetts, United States - Inc-BW-C-14-M | ecosystem: Environmental > Terrestrial > Soil >...
CGTTCTGTTCCACCCAGTGCCGAATGGCATGCGCGTGCTTCCCCGCTTTCCGGTGAAACAGCGCTTCCCCGCCCTTTCGCGCAATGAAATAAAGCAACACGCAACCCAGCACTGATCCCAGCGCCGCCATGAACGCATACAGCGGCATCCGCGCCGGATGCTGAATCGACAATTCAATCAGAAGCAAATCATTGATAATCGGAAACGTCAGCACCGAAGAATCCAGAAACGAGATCAAAAACAATCCCGGCGCGCCCAGCCCGCCCGCAAACGCCACGACCTTCTGCTTCCATCCGCTCAAACCCGTGACCAAAGGCAACTCCTCCGATTACTGTCCCGCAACTTGCGCGCCATGATCTAAGCCTTGTCTCCGTCGCGATTTGTCATCCTGAGCGTAGCGAAGGATCTGATTTGGATTTGGCATTGGCTCCTAACGAAGCCGGAAGATGGGCGAGCAACTATTGCGCAAAAGCCGCGCGATCGAAATGATTCATGAAGACCTGCATAAGCGCCGTCCGGTGAAGATTGGGAAGCTTGGGGATTTCCCCAATCACGCGAACGTGCCCGAACCGCTCGATGGTTTCGCGGTTCTCGCGGTTCTGCTCGCCGATCAACACCACGCCATGCACCGGCAGTTCTGCCGCGTGCAGCGCCGCCAGCGTCAGCAGCGTGTGATTCACTGTCCCCATCGCGCTGCGCGCCGCCACGATCACCGGCAACTTGAACTTCACGATCATATCGAGCACAAACTGCTTTTGGTTGATGGGCACCAACACTCCCCCGGCGCCCTCCACGATCAGCCAGTCGTTAACCAAACTGCTCGGCATGTTCACGCGGCCAAGATCGATTTCCACTCCCGCCCAGCGCGCCGCCAAGTCCGGCGAAACCGGCGGCACAAACTTGTACACCTCATCCAGCGTGCGATCCGTGCCAATCCCGGCGAGCCGCATCACCGTTACGCGGTCCGAGCCTTCCAGCGTGCCGGTCTGAATCGGCTTCCAATAAACCGCGTCGAGCGCCGCGCACAGCAAAGCAGAGAGAACGGTTTTTCCGACTCCTGCATCCGTGCCCGTGATGAAAAAATGATGTCTCATAGACGCCACGCAACCGCTGGCCCAGCCTTGCGGTCAGAATTCCCCGCTACGATCCGACTCCCCTCATGACGCAAGTCACATCTCGCGACGCCAGGCAGCGCCGCATCCAACACTGGTTTGTTGCTCATGGCCCCCCGGCTAGCCAGAATCGATCGACCTTGAATGATTCTGGCATGTTACCATCGCTTGGCATCCGCGTCTCGGTTCAGTATCCGACGCGATACGGGCCTGTGCCGTTTTCTTACATCGACCGGTTTGACCGGCCCTTGCTAAAATGTTATAAATCGACGTTTTGTGCAGCCTTTGCGCTTCGTCATCGGGGCGCTTCGCCGGCCCGATTGGGGTAGTCTCGGACCGGTGCGCGGCGGCTTCTTCCTGGTAGCACGTGAACAATTCGCTTTTTGACCGCGCTTGACTGCGCTCGGTCGAAATCGTGTGCCGGAATTAGGCGTCCCGGCGAACAGTTGCCCTGTGAATGTCCTTTGAATGAACTACGGAGGATTCGGAATGCTTACCTGGCTGGCAAATGCCTGGTCTTTGAGCTGTAGATTCGCCAAGTTTGGCGCGGCCGCGGCCGTTCTCTCTCTGGTGGGGGCCGCTTCTGCGTTCGCTGACGAAGTCGGCGGCGAGGCTGGTCTGAAGCTCCCCGACCTCTCCCAGGTCACCTTTCTCGGCATCGACGGCCACAAACTCCTGCTCTTCGGCATCGTCATCTGCATTTTTGGCTTGGTCTTTGGGCTGTGGATCTATTCGCACCTGAAAAACCTGCCCGTTCACAAATCGATGCTCGACGTATCGGAGCTGATCTACGAAACCTGCAAGACTTACCTCTTCACGCAGGGAAAATTCCTGATGATTTTGTGGGTGTTCATCGCCGTCGTGATCGTCATGTATTTCGGCTGGCTCGCTCCCGTGCATCCTGTGGCCGTCACTTTGCCGATCATTCTGATTTTCAGTCTTGTAGGAATCGCTGGCAGCTACGGCGTCGCCTGGTTCGGCATCCGCGTAAATACTTTCGCCAACTCGCGTACCGCGTTCGCCTCCCTCCGCGGCAAACCCTACCCGATTTACAGCACGCCACTCCAAGCCGGCATGAGCATAGGCATGATGCTCATAAGTGTGGAACTTTTGATGATGCTATTTATTTTGCTTTTCATTCCTGGGGATTACGCTGGACCTTGCTTCATCGGCTTCGCCATCGGCGAATCGCTCGGCGCGGCTGCGCTGCGCATCGCTGGCGGAATTTTTACGAAAATCGCCGACATCGGCTCGGACCTCATGAAGATCGTCTTCAAAATTAAGGAAGACGACGCGCGCAACCCCGGCGTCATTGCGGACTGTACTGGCGATAACGCCGGCGACTCCGTCGGCCCCAGCGCCGACGGATTTGAAACGTACGGAGTAACCGGCGTCGCACTGATTACCTTTATTCTGCTGGCAGTAAAAAATCCCACCGTCCAGGTTCAATTGCTTGTGTGGATCTTCGTGATGCGCATCGTGATGCTCATCGCCAGCGCCGCCGCCTACTTCATCAACGCCTTCATCGCCAAAGCCAAATACGGGAACGTAGACGAAATGGACTACGAACATCCGCTGACTTCCCTTGTCTGGATCACCTCTTTCGTCTCTATCGCTCTCACCTACCTAATCTCTTGGCTGATTATCCCCACTCTCGGCGGTGATGTCTCGCAGTGGTGGAAGCTGGGCACGATCATTTCCTGCGGCACGCTCGCGGGCGCCATCATCCCTGAATTGGTGAAAGTCTTCACCTCCACCAATTCGCGTCACGTCAAGGAAGTCGTCACGTCAGCGGAAGAAGGCGGCGCCTCCCTCGGCATTCTCTCCGGCTTCGTGGCTGGCAACTTCTCGGCCTACTACATCGGCTTGGCGATGGTGCTGCTCATGTCCCTCGGCTACCTGATCAGCAATTTGGGGCTGGTCAACCTGATGCTGGCACCTGCCGTGTTCGCGTTCGGGTTGGTGGCGTTCGGGTTTCTCGGCATGGGCCCTGTGACAATTGCTGTCGATTCCTACGGTCCGGTTACCGACAACGCTCAATCCGTTTATGAGCTTTCGCTGATCGAGCAAGTTCCCAACATCAAGCAGGAACTGAAAAAGGACTACAACATCGACGTCAACTTCGAGCGCGCCAAGGAAATGCTCGAAGCCAACGACGGCGCGGGCAACACCTTCAAAGCCACCGCCAAGCCAGTGCTGATCGGCACCGCAGTCGTCGGCGCGACCACGATGATCTTCTCCATCATCATGGCGCTCACCAAAGGCTTAACCGAGAACGTCAACAATCTTTCTCTCCTTCACGCACCGTTCGTTCTCGGACTGGTCACTGGCGGCGCCATGATTTATTGGTTCACCGGAGCAAGCACGCAAGCCGTAACCACTGGCGCTTACCGCGCCGTTGAATTCATCAAGGCCAACATCAAGCTCGATGGAGCCGCTGCCGCCAGCATCGCCGACAGCAAGAAGGTCGTCGAGATTTGCACCAAGTACGCTCAGAAAGGCATGCTGAACATTTTTATCGCTGTGTTCTTCGCCACTCTGGCCTTCGCCTTCGTCGAGCCGTTCTTCTTCATCGGCTATCTCTTTTCCATCGCCATTTTCGGCCTCTATCAAGCCATCTTCATGGCCAACGCCGGCGGCGCTTGGGACAACGCTAAGAAAATTGTCGAAGTCGAGATGAAACAAAAGGGCACGCCGCTCCATGACGCCACCGTCATTGGCGACACCGTCGGCGATCCCTTCAAAGATACGTCTTCCGTCGCTCTCAACCCGGTCATCAAGTTCACGACTCTCTTCGGCCTGCTAGCTGTCGAACTCGCTGTGCAAATGACCGCCTCGCAGGGCAGTGGCCTAACGCACATTCTCGCCGCGGCGTTTTTCGTCGTCTCTTTTGTCTTCGTCTACCGCTCCTTCTACGGCATGCGCATCCGCGCAGGCGCCTCCAGCCAAAACTAGTTTAAGTTTTAAGCTGGCAGTGTTCAGCAAAAAAAAGAACCGGAGCGCGCTCCAAACAGACGCCCCGGTTCTTTTTTTTGGGAGTGCGGCGGCTTGCCTGTCCTGAGTCTCGAAGGGCCGCCGCTTTTTTCTTGCGGAACCGGAGTACAATCCCGCCATCCCTTTTCCGAGGTGCTAACGATGCGAAAAATTCTGTTCTATACAATTGGTACTCTGCTGCTCGCAGTCATGCCAACAATCTCGAACGCGCAAGTCGATACCAAATGGAAGATTCATGATCTCACTCGCCCGTTGCCGCCAGTGATTGATCCCGGAACATCCAGCGCTCAGGATTCGCCCGGGCGCCCGCCCTCCGACGCCGTCGCGCTCTTCGACGGCAAGGATCTCTCGAAATGGGCGCACAAGGACGGCAGCGCCGCGAAATGGAAAGTGGAGAACGGTTATTTCGAAGTGGTCCCAAAGACGGGGTACGTCTACACGCGGGAGTCCTTCGGTGATTGCCAACTGCACGTGGAATTTTCCGAGCCATCCCCTGCGAAAGGCGAGAGCCAGGACCGCGGAAACAGCGGTGTCTTTCTGCAAGGGCTCTACGAGACGCAAGTCCTGGACTCCTACCAAAGCAAGACGTACGCGGACGGCCAGGCCGGGGCGATTTATGGCCAATACCCTCCGCTTGTGAACGCTTCGCGCCCGCCCGGTCAGTGGCAGACGTACGACATCATTTTTCATGGCCCGCGTTTCGACAAAGACGGCAAACTGCTCCGCCCCGCTCGCGAAACCGTTTTTCACAATGGCGTCTTGGTGCAGGACAACGTGGAATTGAGCGGCCCGACCGCGCACGGCGAGCGCCCGCCCTACAAAGCCCACGCAGAAAAACTGCCACTGGCGTTGCAGGATCATAATCATCCAGTCCGCTACCGTAACATCTGGATCCGCGAACTGAAGACAGCGGGGTGATCTCCTTTGGGGTCCGTTTCTGATGGAAGCGTTGACAACCTGACCGGTAAACGAATTGGGGCCGAGAATTACGTCGGGTTAGGAGACAATGTTTGTTGGTCAACACCAGAGCTGCTGTGTAGGTTATGCCGCAGCGCGTGAAGAAATCCGGCGACGCTTTGGGCAATGCGTTAGGAACCGGACGCGGTGGAAGTGGCTTGTGGAAAGTCCGGAGAAATTCGCTTCCGCATCACCAACATCAACCCTAACAACCACTCGCCGATCAGTGTGGAGCTACTTGGGAACGGTTCGGGAGTGATGGTTGTGGTGGCGGGTACCAGCAGCCGCGATCTTCCGCCGCCCGTAAGCTGGTACCGGCAATTGCCACGTCCGCGGGAGGAGTCGTACGAGAAGTTGAGGCTGGATTATTCATTTCATCCAAAAGTATAGGAACGAATTCTTTCGACGCGCAATCCGACATTCGTGTCTCTAAACTCTCAGGAGCGGTCTTGCGGGTCGCCGCGGCGACAGCAAAATTAGGGGTTCCCGCGCAGGAAGCTAACTTCTCGATTCCACCCCAATCCTTCAGCAGCTTTTCGGCCTGGCTCTGGATTTCACCGATGGCCCTTGGCTGCAGGTTGCCCGAACCGGGAAACACCAGATACAGAACCCCGTCAGACTGCCCTCCTCGGCGCGCGTCAGACCAAATCCCAAGATTATCTGCCAGCGCAATCGAGCCTTCACCCGTTGTCCCGATATCCGCATAGATCGCATAGGACGATTGGCCGTTTCGGAGGTTCATGACCACGGCGAAATCCCCCAACCGTGCCCCTCCGTGGTCCGCTAAGTCGTTCGGCAGGACTACGTAAGGGATCTTCGCTGCATCCACATATCGCGTTGGGTCAGTGAACTCTTTACGTCGGTCTGAAAGCGACGTGCAAGAGATATAGTAACCGGGAAAGGGATCGCTTTCTCCCTGAATCAAGGGATTACCGTCTTCGTCGGTAATAATCCCGTCCCAATGGGTTGGCACACCGGCGTTCGCCAAGTTATCGAGCCCGGCATCGTCGGGACCATAAGCATTGGGAGCGCCGTCCGCATCGATCGTCATGCCCGAAACGAAAAAGAAGGCCTGGCTGCCTTGCAGTTGCCAAATGGGTACCTCACGAAAACGTTGCCGGTCTCGGCTCCAAACCACAAAGTTCAACAGCGTCGATCTCGCGCTGGCACAACTGTTCACCCGCTCCGGAGATACCGTGGGTTCGGGATCGTTCTTCCCTGGACTCTGTCCACTCGCCACGCTGGTAGCAAACAGCACGGTCACGAACAACGAGATGATTCTTGGCCGATTCATGAAGACACTCTGCGAAGCCATCGAGAGAATCGCGTTTTGGGCAACTCCACAAGAATGGAAACGGTGTAAGCCCGTCCTTCCCTTAAGCATTAGGCTGACTACTACTTGGCCATCTCGCTGGGAGCGAAGGAAACTGTCAGAGTTAACAGACTTGATTTTCGGAATCGGCCGCGCAAAGCGGTGCGCATCATTACGTCGGAGTGGAACTTTCATTGGACGAAATAACTCTCCGGCGGCCCGGTAGTCAATACGACATTTCGTAACTTCCTACCCTTGCAGCGTTATGCGAGAGAGAGAGAATGGACGGGGAGGATGCTCAATGAAGCGAATCTTGACAGTTCTATTGCTGGCCGTCTCCATATTCTCGGCCGGCTGTTCACGGAGCGCACCAGTTTCATCGGCAGCGCAAAGCTCGCCCGAGCAATCCCCTTCGACCATCGCGGAAGACCATGAAAAGCTGCAAGGCACGTGGAAGATGGATCGCGCGACCCTCAATGGCCAAGCGATGATGAATGATGTCCGCTGGGTCTTCGACGGGGACCACATGACGATCGTGCTAAGAGGGAATTACCAGGGCGGTGTGCGGTCCGAGTTTCAGCTTGGTACGGGAGAAAGTCCGAATACTATCCTAATCAAATATTTCAACAATCCTCTGGCAAATCAGGGTTACACCGGGGGATCGTATACGGGGATTTACAAGCTCTCTGGAGATAAGCTGAAGGTTTGTTACGACATGACTGGACGGCAGTATCCGAAGACCTTTGATGCTGGCAAGGGCACGGGCCGAATGAGCTACGAATTCACGCGGGAGAAAACCGAGTAGCATGCGTCCGGAAAACAAGGTCCGGACCATGGCGACGGCAATGACGAAAGACCGGCTGCGCTACACCCTGGCACTAGTCATGGCATGTGTCGCTTGCAACCGATTCGGCAATTACACTCTGGTGTCCCAGGAGTACGGGTTTTCTGTGACGTTCCCTGAAAAGCCGAACAAGCTAACCGACAAGAATCACGAAGGCTTGCCAAAGCAATTGTGGACAGTGTATAGGAGCGACCACAAGGACTTTTACAGTGCACAGGCGACGAGCTATCAGGAAGCGCTACCAACTGAGGGCTGGCTTCCGGGCAAAGCGGTCGGGGATCTCCTCGGAATTCAACTTCTAGAGGGCAGGCGCTTCAAGCTCCGTTCCGCGGCGACAGGCAGGGAAGCCGCCGCCGTTGCAACGACTTCTTTGGCGCCCGGCGGCGGAATCATCTCTACGATCTACGTCATCGATGGCACCAAGCTGATTTCGGTTACGGCGAGGACCGAGAACGAGCAAGACAAAACTGCCTTCCTGCGATCGTTAACGCTGCTTCAATAGAAATCTCTCGCCGACAATCAGTCTGGGGTTCTGCTTCCCGTATTTGTAGCGGCTGCCTTCTGAGGCGGGCAACGCCTTTTGGAGTTAGGGAGCAATGCTGTGGAAACTGAAGTAAGATGTGGGGCGACGCGGGGGATTCCACGTGAAGAACAGCGCTATCCTCTTGTTAAAGTGCCCGGATCGCAAGGGCCTGGATGCGACCATTGCGGATTTCATTTACTGGCATGGCGGCGAGATCCTTCATTTCGAGCAACACCTGGCAGGGCAAGAACGTTTCTATCTGGCCCGGGTGGAATGGGATCTCGCCGGATTCGAGTTCGATCTGAAGGAGTTCCCGCAACGGTTTGCACCCGTTGTCGAACAGTTTTCCATTCAATGGCGCATCACGACCTCGACCCACCGCCCTCGCGTAGCCAGTTTTGTGTCAAAATTTGATCACTGCCTAGTTGATCTGCTCTACCGTCAGCGAATCGGCGAACTGGCCTGCGAGATTCCTTTAATCATCAGCAACCATCCGGACGCGAAACGTCACGCCGATTTTCACGATATTCCATATCACCTCATCCCCGTGACCAAGGAGAACAAGCCGGAGGCGGAGAGACGGCAGATCGAGTTGCTGCGCCAAAACAATATCGAACTGGTGGTTCTCGCGCGGTATATGCAGGTGCTTTCCAAGGAGTTCATCGAGCAATATCCGCAGCAAATCATCAACATTCATCCTTCCTTCCTGCCGGCGTTTGTGGGGGCGAAGCCGCACCAGCAGGCATTTGATCGCGGGGTGAAAATCCTCGGGGCCACGGCGCACTACGTCACGGAAGTACTGGACGACGGGCCCGTCATCGAGCAAGGCGTGGCGCGCATATCGCGTCACGATACGATCGAGGACCTGGTGCTGAAGGGCCGGACATCGAAAAGGTGGTGCTCTCGCAAGCCGTCCGCTGGCATATCGAGAACCGCATCCTGCTTGACGGAAACAAGACGATCATTTTCGAGTAGCGGTAAGGGTGCGCGACCTGAGGTTTTGGCCGAGCAGCCGAGAACGAGAATTGAGGTTAGTCAACTGTGGGGATTTTTGTGCGGACCTCTCATACATCTTGGCGCATCTCGTCACATCTCAAATCAATTTGCCTCATCTGCTGAACTGGTTGAACCTTAGAGGGGAAACGCGAGTCCCTCATATCGTGCATGGAACTCCGCACACGCCTGTTCACGTGGGTGTCCCGGTGGAAGCTGAAGTCACTGCCCGATTAACGCGGTAACCGGAAACTTGAAGTCCTAGTATGGGACTTGACGTCGAGCGCGCAGCGGCCTGCCCAGTCGGATTCGAATGTCTTCCATAATGAGATTACCTATTTGGCTTGCCTGCTACTAAATGCTACGCGGTGGCCAATCGGTTCCTGCCCGGCCAGAAGGCCCGTACCGCAGCTCGGCGCTGTGTGTGGATGGTGGCGGGCAGACTTCCGGCATGCAAACTCTCCTGCCAACCTTCTAATTTTGTTGCTTAACCTCGCCGCGAGGTGGTTTTGGTCTTTGCCAAAGAACGTCCGAATCCTCGACCTGGTTCGGATAGAATCGCGAAGACTCGGCCTTTGTTGGAAGCAGAATAATATCAACGCGGCGGTTGTAGGCGAGCCATGTTGCCATGAAGTTGCGGGCGCGCTCTTCCGGCGCTTGATTTGGATTTCGCGCTTGCAAGTCGATGACAGTAGCCTTGTCCATTGGCTTCTGCTTGCCATTCGCCGAAACGTCGATTTTTTCTGAAGCAATCCCTTGCGAGATCAGGAAGTCCTTGACGCTCTGCGCCCGCAATTCTGACAACTTCTGGTTATAGTCATCGGGACCACGCTCGTCTGTGAAGGCGTTGACGGACAGTCTTGCATCGGGATGGTATTCGAGATAGTTCTTGAATCCCGTCGCAAGTGTGGTCAATGTGTCCCGCTGACTGCGGACCAGTCCCAACGATGGGTCTTGCTTTGTGGGGTAGTCGGTGGGAAAGAAGACGCTCTGTAGCAGCACGTCAGAGTTAGGCTCGACGGAACCTTGCAGGTGAACCGCCACCGTCTTGGTATCAGAGCCGCCACATACGTTCGTCGCAGTCAACTTGTACTGAAATTGTTCGTCCACAATGCCGCTCCCGTCCCGCGTGGGCGCAAGCGTTATGGACTTGGTGCCGCTGATGCCAACTCGGCCAATTGGATCAAGGGATACTGCGTCGGCGTTGGACGAGGACCAGCTTAGCGTGGTCGCGCCTTGCTCAATGACTTTGTCACCGATGCGGCGGTAACGTACTTCCGTTACCGAAGCACTCAACGAGGACTGCACCACAGGGTTTACCTCAACTGTGGTATTCGCTTTCGCAACTCCTCCGGGACCGGTGGCGGTGAGTTCGTAAACCGTGGTTTGTCGAGGAGAAATGGTCTTTTCACCGGTGGTTGGAACCGGGCTCATACCGCTCATATCTGCATCGACCGTGTCGCTCGAAGTCCAAGCCAGCTGGGTATTTTGGCTGCAATCGATCTTCGACGGATTGGCCGAAACTGATCCACTCACCGGCGCGACCGCGACGGTCGTGGTCGTAGTTCCTGCATCGAAGCGGGCGACGGATGGACCCAATTGATCGGTGCCGCGCGGCCAGGGTTTGGTCCTTTGTTTTCCGTTTGAGATATCGACAATCATTCGCTGGTTGGCTCCAACGGTAACGGAGCCAGACCATAGTTCCTTGCCATATCTCGTAACTGTCAGTTCGTGAGTGCCAGGCGGTACGATCAATTCCTGATGAGACATAATATTGTTATTAAATTCATCGACGTGACCTACAAAGTATTCAGGTTTTTTCCCGTTTAAGAGCACGGCCGCGTCGCCGGCGCGCCTCATGCCGACCTCAATCTGGATGCGTCCGCGCGGGCCGGGCACCTCCGCCCCTGCAGGTTTAAGAGCAATGTCTAGGGACGTAGTGTGACCAGAATCGATGGAAACATCACTCTCGGCGAATTTGTACCCATAGTTCGCCACAATCAAATGATGAGTTCCGACCTCGAGTTTTATTGTCCGCCGGCCGGGGCCGATCGCATGGCCGTCAACAAACGTATAGGCTTGCTTGGGAGACACCACGATCCTTAGCTTCCCTGGTTTAGTGCTCTGCGCAGACGCAGCCAACACAAAGAAAACGGATACGACCAGACCACTGCAAACAACATTGAGCGCTTGACGTTTCATCAGCTTCACCTCCCTCGAGGTTGATTCACCTTGAATTGGCATCCTAGTTGGCAAAGTCCGCCAAAGGAAACTGGCAGAAGTAACAGCCTTTACTGCCGGCGGCACCAATCCGCTCGTCTTCCGTGGGAATCGCTGAATACTCTCGGTTCGCCGGAACGAGAATGCATACTGGAGAGTTCATCGTAGATAGTCTGAAAGTTGGAGAGGGGACTCGCTCGAGTTGGCTAGAA
>Ga0210399_10004215_pt1 | contig 11162 bp, 9 predicted proteins | sample IncBWC14MmetaG_FD_150865 | JGI IMG/M metagenome (GOLD analysis project Ga0210399, IMG submission 150865) | Forest soil microbial communities from Barre Woods Harvard Forest LTER site, Petersham, Massachusetts, United States - Inc-BW-C-14-M | ecosystem: Environmental > Terrestrial > Soil >...
GTCCTCGACAGAGGTGCTGCGGCCAAGCGAATAAAGATGATATTCGCTAAAAGTTTCCTGCTGGAACTGGCCGCCAGAAGCCGCGGGAACGGCTTTGGCCATTACTTCCATGGCGCGATACTGGTCGCGCTGCGGAAGGCGATTCAGATCGCCGGCCACCAACTGCAGCCGCGCATTGTGGAAAGCCGTGCCGCTGTTATTGACGACGGTAACCCAGCCGTCGAGGTCGGCGGCCTTGTCGTCGCGTTCGACGGTCAAAACGTAATCCGCATTCCACGAAAGATTGCTGGCCAGGTACGAAGACTCGATTTTCTGTTTCGTAGAACCCGAATTCTCCAGCGACATCAGCAGCGTCGGCCGATCGTAAAGATTCGCCGGCACTTCCGGAAAACGATAGCTTTCGCCGTAGCCACCGGTGACGATGTCGTTGCCGATTTTCCAGACCGGGCCGTTGTTGTTGGCCAGCAGCGTGGCTTTGATCTCTTCGTGCTTGGTGGTGCCGTTGTCCATGTAGCTGCGCACCAGCGTGACTTCCTTGCCGACGTATTTGTTCAGCAGCTTCGCGGGTTCCAGCAAATCGTATTCGTAGTTCTGCTCCAGCACGCCAACCTTGTCCGGTTCAGTCAGCGAACGAAAGTGAACCGTGGCGGGATTGACGGTGGCGGCAATGTCCATAAACTTCAGCCGGAAATTTCCCCGCGGCAGGTGCAATTCGCGGACGTCGCGGACCAGCGCGATATTGGAGTTGTACACCGTGACCGCGAGATCGGTCTGATCCGACAAAGTAGTGGACTGATCCGCTGCGGCGCCGCGGCTGGACTCTTTTTCCTGCTCGGCGGTCTTCTTCCCCGCGTGAAACTCCGGCACAAACGCGGCCGCCCCGGCCAGCGTAATCGCGGCCGCGGCTGCGACCCAGCGGTGCGCCGCACTCTTGGGGAATCGTGGAGTCTTCATCTTTGCTTCACCTCTTTTAGAGTTTGCCTTCCCACTTAGAACGGCGGCATCGGTGTTTCTTGCATGGCGATTATTGGTTGGTGGTTTGCTTCCAGGTTGAGCCGCCGTCGGAAGTTTCATAGCTGGTGTGCCGGGTCGCGTCCCAAATGGAGGCATGCTTCGCGTCGGCGGCATGCACGCCTCCCAGGTCGCCGGCAATCGGAGTGTTGATCCTGCTCCAGTGAGTGCCGCGATCCTTGGTCAGCAGGAGCGTCCCGGACCTGCCGGCAATCCAGCAGACATTGGAAGAAGGCGCGAAGCCCGTCGTCAGGTCTTCATTCGCGCCGGTTTCGAGGGATTTCCAATCCTTGCCGCCATCGGTGGTCAGTTGCACCGTTCCCGCGGGCTGCAATTTCCAGAAGACCCGGTTGTTCGGCGTCAGGATCAAGCCGTTGAGGGGGCCAGCGGATTCCACAAGCTCGTTTGAAACGCCTTGTTTCAGCATCAGGGAGTCGATGTCGGCGCGTCCGTTCAACGGCAGGGCCTCGCTTTGCACAGTTACGCTTTGTGATGCTGACGGAGGAACAGTTTTCAAGTCGGCACGATGCTTCTCTCCACCCGCTGCTCCGCCCACAGCTGCACCATAGGTCATCGGCGAAGGCGGTGGTGGCGCACTCGGAGCAGCGGCACGGGCGGCTCCGTTCTGGCTGACCGCGTCGCCCGCAGAGCCCCCCCCGGAAAGCTCTGGCGCAGGAACCGGCTGCGTTGCCGCTTTTTTGTTTGCGGACGCATCGTAATCGAGCTTCGGATTCAGAAACCCTGCACCCGCCCTCGCCCCTACGCCATCTGCCTGCCCCGGTGAAGGGGCAGGCAGAATTGCCTTTTCTTTTTTCTGCACGGACCTTTCGACAGTTGCCAGTTCCTCATCTTTAGACTCAACCGGTGTCTGCACTTTACTCTGCGGCTGATCACGCATGGGCGCCTGCGCCGCGGACGCCTCTCGCCGGGCTACCACGGTGTCGGAATAGTGCGCCACCTTCGGTGCGCGCTGCTCGTAAATTCCAATAAAGACCAGGACTCCGGCGGCAACGGCGCCGAGCGGAATGGCCCAGCGCAAAAGCACCGGCCGGCGGTGAAGAATGACGACGGGAGAGGTAGCGGCCTGAGCCGTTCGCTCCTCCGTATCAGTTTCATGTCCTCTCGGCGCCGACAACGATTCAATCACCGGCACTCGCTGCCCTTCCCATTCCTCGGCAAGCTGCTTCTCGGTCGTTTCAACCAGCGCCAGTGCTTCCTGGCAAACCTCGCAAGCGGAGATGTGCTCATTCCACCGGGCCATCTCCTCGATCGAAAGATTCCGTTCGTGATAAGCGGCCAGCGTCTCCGCGTCGGGACACGTCGCCTGCGCGGCGCCGCCGCGTAAATGTTGCGCGAGCGCACGCTCGAATTTTGGATCGCGATCGTCAAACGGCATGGCGCTCTCCTTCCTTAGAACGTCGGCGAAGGCGTTTCTTGCGGCGCTTCACGTTGGTTCCTTTCGGTTTACCGGCGAAGCGCCAAGCTGCTTCACTTCGGGAAACAGTTGCCGGAAATCGATGGGCGCGTCTTCCGCGGCGTACTCAAAACACTGCTGAATTTCCGCATCACGCAACGAAAAGGCATCGCGCAGGTGCCGCTCCGCCAGCGCGCGCAATTCCTGCCGGATGCGCTCCAAGCTGCGGGATACGCTGGATTCATGTTCCCCAAGCTGCCGGCCAATCTCCGCCAACTTCAGCTGCCGGACATAATAAAGCCCCAATCGTTCGCGGTCGCCGGGGGGCAAAAGCTTCAGGCAGTGCTGCAGGGCGGCGGCAAAGCAGGAGAGATACCGCGCGCGATGGGGATCCTGCAGCGGATGCTGTATCAGTCGCTCTGGCGGCAGCACGGGCCTTTCGCCGTCCTCGGCGTCGAGCGATTCCATCCGGTGCTGCGAGCGAATGTAATCAACGTGGCGCTGTGCCAATACGGTGCGGAGCCAGGTCTTCAGCGAACTCCGCCCATGGAAATAACGAAACAGCGAGCGGTCGCCGCCTTTCCCATCCATCAACCCGAAAAGATCGGAGAACAGCGAGTCGGCCAGTTCCTGCGGATTCGCACCATATCGGCTGGCTTTCGTGATCGCCCCGGCGGCGGCGCGCAGGTAGCCCCGGTATTCCGCAACAAAATACTCCCAGGCCGATTCGGAGCCCTCGATGCACGCCGTGGTTAAGGCCAAATCCTCCATGTGCAGCGTAAGAAGATACTCTTCAAGGTGTTCGGATGAGGGGGACCCTTGCGGAAACCGCTTGCAGAGGCTGCGCTCCAGCCCGCAGGCAAATTGCGATTGCAGGAGCCCCCAGCGGCTGGCGCCACAGTGGGAATAGAGCGACTCCACCAACAGCGCACAACCGGCCAGCAGCGACGCCGGCCCAACAGACGGTTTCTTTTCTTGCGGAGGCTGTGGCACAATCCTCCTGCCGGGAGTCTAAGACTCCTTCTTTCAGCATCCTAGGGCGCGGAAGAAAAAACCAACGCCCGGAAGCGATGGTGCATCCTAAAGGGTACCCTAAAGGAGTGACCCGTGGGGTCACCTGGTAATTCCCACGGTCAGTCCCGTCCCAATTGGGTTATTCTATGGGGAGTTGCGCTACCTGCCCCGCAACGAATTTCGCCTCGGCGGGTTTGTCCGAGATACAGAAACCGCGTGTGATGATGCACTCGCTTTAGCATTAGCGAGTTCGCGTCGTTAGTACGAAAGTCCTATTAGGGAGCCCGAGCCCCCTCAGTACGCTCGTACTGGGAAATCACACGTTCTGTTCTCGAGAAATCGAAGCTTCGATGCACCCGGGTCGAAGTTCCAGGACGAATTTTTGCAAAAGGCGACGAGCGGATGGCCACGATGATTGCAGATCCACCAGCGAGCAGGCCGTTGGGTGTGGGGTTCAGCCCCAACCGCGGACGGTCCGCAAACTCCGAAGCCTGGAAGCAGAACATTGGAACCAAGCAGGTGCCGGCCCGCCTGGCCCTTTTACCCGAGGCGAAACCCAATTGGCGCCGTGTGGGATTCAGCGCCGGCGTGCAGCTTACCATTTTGGGATTCTTCATCCTCGTTCCGATGCTTTATCCGGAACAGATGAAAACCGCCATTCAGTATTCCTACACCACCATCGCACAGCCAATCACTGAAATCCCGGTTGCCCCTCCGCCGCCACCCCCTCCGAAGGTGAAGGCGGTTGCTCCCAAGCCGACGCCGCCACCCCCTGAGCCGCCCAAGCTGAATCCTCAGCAGCCGCACATCTTTGCCAACCTTGTAGCGCCCAAGACCTTGAAGCCCAAGGTGGAAAAAGTCGAAATTAAAGATCCGGACATGTCGCCGAAGTTCGAAGCGATGAAAATTGATGTGAAAGAAAACGGGCCCAAGCGTCCGAAAGAAGACGTTAAGGTGAATAACCTGAACTCGGGAAGCGCGGCACCGGCAACTGTGGTCGCCCCCGTGGATAAGGTTCAGACCGGCGGTTTTGGCGATCCGAACGGCGTGGCTGGCAAGGGTGACCCGAAGCACGCCACGAACGTGGCGCGTCTGGGTTCTCCTGCATTGCCCGGCGGCGAAGGGTACGGCAACGGCACGGGCGGCAAAAACGGAATTCCCGGAACGGTAGCCAGCACGGGCTTTGGTAACGGGACGGCGAATCCTCCTCCGAGTGGCAAGAAGGGCTCGGTCGCCTCCACGGGCTTTGCGAATGCGGCCGACACGACAGCAGAAGCCCCGAAGAAAAAACAGCAAGCCAGCGGCCCGGCGGATAACGCTCCTACGATTCTCGAAAAGCCCAAACCGGAATATACGGCCGAAGGGCGGTCGATGAAGATTGAAGGCGACGTGGTTGTCGACATGGTCTTCCTTGCGAATGGCTCCGTGCAGATCAATCGGGTCATCAGCGGCCTGGGCCACGGCCTGGACGAAGCGGCCGTTCGCTCCGCGCAACAAATCAAGTTCAAGCCGGCGGTGCGTCAGGGGCAGCCGGTGGATTTTCCGGCCCGGGTACGTATCGAATTTCGTTTGGCTTATTGATTGGGTGAAGGGGAGATGAACATGCGAAAGTTGTCGAATTACATCCTCGTGCTTGCTCTCGGCGCATATGCCGGCACGATTGCCTCCGCCGCGCCGGCTCCCGACGCGGATCAACCACGCACAATGGAGCAGGTGGTGGATCGGATTACTGCTAACGAGCAGAAGCTCTACGGCCAGATCCGGAGCTACTCTCCGCTGGTGGAGACGTACATCCAGAACCTGAAACCCGACAAGGACCTCGGCCAGGTGCCCGCCGGCGACAAATATTTCCTCGGCCGCGCGAACTTCGCCAAGGGTGTCAGCCTGGTGCCCCTGACCGAAACCTCCAGCAAGGGCAAGAAGGTGTTCGGCTCCATCGGCAACTTCTTCAGCTTCGCGATGCAGTTCCTGCCCGACGGCTTCCTGCAGATGATTTTCATCGACACCAGCGGCTTTGACCGCCAGCACTATAAGTTTGACTACGTGCGCCGCGAATTCCTGGGCGAAGTACGCTGCCTGGTGTTCGACGTCACGCCCACGGAAAAGAAAAACGGCGGGCGCTTCCTGGGCCGCATCTGGGTGGAGGATCAGGATTATCACATCGTGCGCTTCAACGGCGCCTACAGCGGCAACGGCCACTCCAGCTGGTATTTCCACTTTGACAGCTGGCGCACCAACGTGCAGCCGGGCCTCTGGATGCCGACCTTTGTGTATAGCGAAGAAAAGGATTTGCACTACGCGATTTCAAAGAAGCTCGACTTCAAAGCGCAGACCCGGCTGTGGGGATATAACCTCGGCGGCGCTTCGCAAGAGCAAGAGTTGAGCAAGATCCTGGTCGAAACGCCGATGCAGGACGACACCAAGACCGCCAACGACCTGACCCCGATTCAGGCCCAACGCTCCTGGGACCGCCAGGCAGAAGACAACATCGCGGATCGCCTGGAGCGCATTGGTTTGATGGCACCGAAGGGCGAAGTCGACAAGGTTCTCGAAACAGTCGTCAACAACCTGGAAGTCACCAACAACATTGACGTGGAGCCCGATGTCCGCTGCCGCGTCCTGATGACCTCCACTCTCGAATCGTTCACGTTGGGCCACACGATTGTGCTGAGCCGCGGCTTGATCGATGTGCTGCCCGACGAAGCCAGCCTGGCGACGATGCTGGCGCACGAGCTGAGCCACGTAGTGCTGGGCCACCGCCTGGATTCGCAGTACGCCTTCTTCGACCAGTTGCTGGTGGAGGACAAGGACACTTTCCGCCACTTCGGTTTTTCGCGTACCCCGGACGAGGAAAACCAGGCCAATGCGAAGGCCATCCAGATCCTGAACAATTCGCCTTACAAGGGCCAGCTGGCCAACGCGGGGCTCTTCCTGCAGGCTCTCGACAGCCGTCAGAAGGAAATTCCGAACCTCATCAGCGGGCACCTCGGCAACCGCGTGCCGCAGATCAACGACCTGAAATCCACGGTGGCCATGGACCCGAAGCAGAATCCGCAGAAGATCGCGGCGCTGCCCATCGGCGGCCGCGTGAAGATCGATCCCTGGAACGACAAGCTGGAACTCATCAAGAGCAAGCCCATCGGCACGGTGGCGGAACGTGAAAAAATGCCCTTCGAAGTGACGCCGTTCATGCCCTACCTGATGCGCTATGGCGCGGATGCGGGCAAGCCTGTGGCGGCAAGTACCACGCCTCCGCAAGACACAAAACCCGGCGAAGCTCCCGACCCGACCAAGCCGTAATCGCTTCTGCCAATCCCTAAAATCGAAAAGCCCCCGATCGGGGGCTTTTTCTTTTAGTCGTTACATACTGAGGCAGTTCGATTTCGACTGGACCACAGACGGCTTGAGCGGTCCTACCAGCTTTCCGCACCGTTTCACACTCATGGCCCAGTGCGGTAAGGGTTCATCCACCAGGATTCTCATTTCCCAAAGCGCGCGCCAGGACCAGCGCTTTCGCTTCTTCCAATGCGGCGATAGCCTGCTCCCGGCTGACCCCGGGATATTGTTCCAGGAATTCGTCCAACGTCTCTCCACCTTCCAGGTAATCTAGCAGTGTCTGGAAAGGGACACGGGTCCCGCGAAAAACGGGTTCGCCACTGTGAATATCAGGATCTTGGACAATGACACTTTCAGCGTGCATCGCCGTGGTAAGCCTCCTGCAGGTATGTCAATTATCGCATCCCTGCGCAAGTACTGCTGCAAAAGGGTCGGTCCATTAGGCCTCTAGCGACTTTAAGCCCACGCCATTCACTAGATTTCCCCGGCAGACTCCTTCGTAAACTTGCGAACCGCGTGTAAGGCTGATTCTGGGAGAGTCGAAAATGAAACCGCCATTCCGTACAACAAGGCGTCAACGGACTCACGAGGCGAGGTCTTTAGAAGCACAATATGCCCTGCGTTTACAGAAAAGAAGCCGTCCATTTCCCTTACTTGAAGATTCCATCCGAGTTCCTTTAATAACTTTATGCCCCCTTCAAGGGATTGTTCCGGTAGTTCCTCAAGCCACTTGAGTTCTTGCACGTGGAATTCCCTCCTACGTCTATTGATTAGCATACGCTGACGAAAGTGTTTTCATAAAGCGGTAGCCAAATTCGATCCCGTCGTAGAAATCCTGTGCGCCCACGCGCTCGTCTTTGCCGTGCGAGCGGTGGTCTTCCATGTCGAAAAACATGCAGGCGATGCCGTAGGTAGGGATGCCAGCGATGCGCAGATACTTGCCGTCGGTGGCACCCGTGGACATCGTGGGGACGATGGGGACGCCGGGCCACATCGTGGCGAGTGTGCGATCGAGCGCGCCCGTAACTTCCGGCAGCAGCGGCGAGGGCGGAACCGTGACGATGGGGATGATTTTTCCGTCGGCTGTTTTTTGCGCAACAGCGGTGATGCTTATTTTTGGATCGGCGACGATGCGCTCCAGTGTTTTACGCACATGCTCCGGGTCTTCGCCGGGGAAAATGCGGCAGTTCACGTTGGCGCGCGCCATTTGCGGCAGCGCGTTCGGTGCGTGGCCGCCGGAGAGCATGGTGGCGACGCAGGTGGTATGCAGCAGCGAGTTGTAATAAGGATTGTTCGATAGCCGCTTGATCGAGTCCGGGTCGGGAGGTTCTTTTGCAGCGCCTCGAAGGTCCCCGGAAAGTTGGCCGCTGGTGAGAGTCGTGGCGTGCGCAAAATAATTGCGCGTAATCTCGTTAATCTCGACGGGAAAAGAATAGGACTGCACTTTAAGAAGCGCCGCGGACAGCTCGTAAATGGCATTTTCCGCGCCGGGTACCGAACTGTGGCCGCCCGGATTTCTCGTTTCAAATTGAAAGTCCGCGTACACCTTTTCGCTGGCCTGCATGCCCGCAAGAACGCGCTTCCCTTTCAGCTTCTCAAATTCCCCGCCGTCCAGATTGATGCAGAACTCCGCGTCAATCCAGTCGCGATGCTCTTTCACCAGCCAGTCGACACCGTTGTAATCGCCGCCTTCCTCGTCGGCGGTCAGCGCTAGGATCAGATCACGGTCCGGAACGAAGCCCTCGCGTTTCAGGCGGGCAAAAGTTTCGACAAGGATCGCGTCGCCTTCCTTCATGTCCTGCGTGCCGCGGCCGTAGAAAAATCCATCCTTTTCTATGAACTGGAAGGGATCTAAGGACCAGTCTTCGCGCCGGGCTTCCACCACGTCCAAGTGGCCGATAAAGAGGATAGGTTTTTTCTGACCGGAGCCGTGATACCGGACGACAAGATTCTTTTTACGGTCGTTCGGGCCGGCAACGATGACGTCTTTTTCGGAGAATCCGGCGGCGAGCAACCGTTTGGCCATGGCTTCGGAGGCTTTCGTGACGCTGCCGACGGAATCGCTGGTGTTGGTCTCAATCAGTTGCTGAAAGATCGCGCGGGCTTCTGAATTAATCGTCGGGTCGTTCTGCGCGCGCAGGGTTACTGGCAGAACCGCAAAACCACACAAAGCCACCGCCACACCGAAGCCTCGGATCATCCGCTTCTCCCATTTAACGCTTGTAAAAGAGGACTTCAGCCTAACGGCAACTCCAGCGCCGCGTCAAATTGGGGGCGAGTTGCCGATCGAACGCGGAGTCGCATAGACTGACAGAGTCCGTTGCATGGGGAGGAATTTCATGGATTCACGCAAACGCCGCTGGCTGCAAATCGGAATGGGCATCGGGCTGTTTCTGGCGGGAAGCGTTGCCGGAAGCGCGCTAACGCAAAAGGTTGCGGTGGTGAATCGCTTCGGCCAGCCGAAGACCGTGATTCACGTGGTCGCGTACAAATTCCGCGACGCCACCTCCCAGAACGATCAGGAACAGGCCATCAACGGCATCCGCGACATGGCGGGGAAAATTCGCGGTATCAAGAATATCTGGCTGAAGACCGAGCGGAACCAGATCCGCGATTGGAGCGGCGTCTACGTGATCGAATTCACCAGCCCGGAAGCCGCCGCTGATTACGCCGAAAGCCCGCTGCACGAAACCTGGCGCAAAAAGTGGGAAGCGCTGCGCGAGACCAGCGTCTCGTTTCAGATTTCGAACTGAACCTGCAGCTCAACCCTTCAGGGGCGAGGGTTTTCGCAACGTTGGCAAAATCGTACCGCTAGAAGGAAACCCCTCAGGCCTGAACGCCTGGTCCACGTAGCTTCAGTCTTCCTCCTCCCGCACAATTCCAAATTTGCGGCGCAGGAAAGAATCCATCAACGTATCGGGAAGCACGCGCCGGCCGAACGCTGCCCACTTCGCCAGTGGCGTCACCGTGTAGCGCGCTTTCGGATGGCCTGATTCGATGGCGTTCAGAATTACCTGGGCGCAATCCTCCGGCGTGGTTTTCGATTCGCGCCGGCTGCTGGTGGCGCCGGCGATCGCGCCTTCGTAAATCTTCGCGTAAGGGCTGCCGGTGGAACCTTCGATATACGATTCCGCGAGGTCCTTCGTGGTCTGCTGGAAATTCGTCATGATGTAGCCCGGCTCGATCAGAATCACGTCAATACTGAAGGGGTAAAGCTCCAGGCGCAGCGCGTTCGAGAGCGCTTCAACGGCGTGCTTGCTGCTGCTGTACGCGCCGTAGGTGGGAGGGGTGAGAATGCCCGCGACGCTGCTAAGCATCAGGACGCGGCCGGATTTGCGCGCTCGCATGTGCGGCAAGACGGCCTGCGTGACACGCAGCAAACCAAAAATATTCGTTTCGTACAGGCGGCGCAGATCGTCGAGCTTTAGCTCTTCGGCAACGGCCATCAATCCAACGCCCGCATTATTAATGAGCACGTCGATGCTGCTGGCTTTTTGCAGGACCTCCTGAACAGCACGGTTAACGGAACTGTCGTCGCAGACATCGAGTTCCAGAGATTCCAGTGGAAGCTTTTTATTCGCTGCAAGCCGATCCAGCTCCGCGCGCTTTTCCGCGGAGCGCCCCGCCGCAAACACCCTATAGCCTTTTCCCGCAAGTAGCAGGGCGGCCGCGCGGCCCAGCCCATCCGTTGCGCCGGTAATCAATACCGTCTGTTGCGCGTTGCCCATGATTCTCCCCTGTCGAGAGGCCCATTTTACGCACCGGGCTGCCCGGAAGCCAGCCGGATTGGAAAAATTGTCAGGTGCTGTGACGCTTCTTGCGGCCGGGCACCATCTTGACGGGCGTTTGCGTGGCCTCGCGCAATCCGGCCACCAGTTCCTTTGCGCTTTTTGATAACGGCCGACGCCGGGGAAGGATCACGTCCAGGCTGCGTCGCAGCGGCTCCGAGCCGGAGATTTCCAGCGGGCAAAGCTTGCCGCGCCGAAGCTCTTCGACCACCGCGATCTGCGGCAGAAACGCCAGACCCAGTTTGCGCAAAACCATCCGCTTGCACGCTTCGATGGTTTCCACTTCCAGCACGATGTTGGGCAACAGGCCGTCGCGCCGGAAAAGACCGTTCATCAGCGTCCAGTCGCTGGAGCCGCGGTCATACGAAATAAGGGGCACGGACTCGAGTTCTTCAAGCCGCAATTTTCGCCGGGCCAACGCAGGATGCCCGGGATGGCCAACGAGAATCAGCGGATCGTCTCGCAATTGAATCGTCTCCACTTCGGGGTGGTTCAGTGACCGCGCGAGACCCAGATCCACTTCGCCGTCGAGAACCATTTTCAATACCTGCGCGGAGTTTCCGCTGCGCACACTCACAACGACGTTCGGGTGGCTCTCC
>Ga0210399_10004216_pt1 | contig 11159 bp, 4 predicted proteins | sample IncBWC14MmetaG_FD_150865 | JGI IMG/M metagenome (GOLD analysis project Ga0210399, IMG submission 150865) | Forest soil microbial communities from Barre Woods Harvard Forest LTER site, Petersham, Massachusetts, United States - Inc-BW-C-14-M | ecosystem: Environmental > Terrestrial > Soil >...
ATTCTTGGAAAGGGATTTTGCGGCGATGCGGATGCCAACCGGGTGACGATCGCAGGGCAGGCTGCGATGGTGCTCGCGTCTTCGCCCACGGCGCTGGTCGTGCTTCCTCCGCCGGATTTGCAAGCGGGCGGCGCGGCAGTGGAGATTTCGTGTGCGAAACGGCAGTCGCCGCCGTTTTCCGTCGTCCTGGTTGGGCTCGAACTCCAAGCCGATGCTTCCCCATTGAAGCCGGGAGAACATCGGACGCTCGCGGTCCGAGTACGCGGTACGTCGGCGAAAATCGAACTGGAGGCGCGAAATCTCGCGCCGGAAACCGCAGAACTTACAGGAGGCAATCCGGTGCGGGCTGGCAGCAGCGGTGGCGCGGAAAACTCCGCGAAATTCGAAGTCGTGGGACGGAAGAACGGCAGTTTCCTGATTTCGATCCGGCTTGTGCCTAGCCTCGGGCGTCCATAGCCATGAGATTGCGCGGAAGAAGCACGCCCCCACCCCACCCCCGGTTTTTTGTAAGTGTTGCATCTAGAGAGTTTAGCTATTGGCGTAAGGCTTTTGTTTGCACCACTTACGGGGCAGTCTGCAAGTGTTGCATCTAAAGGATTTAGGGGAGCCAGGTGTTGTTGAGAATGGAGCGGGCAGTCGGGTAGGAGGGGACCACCCACCCCATTCCTACATGAGTTTGAAAACAAAAGGGTTGCAAAATGGGAAATATAACCTGGAGTGCGAGCGCCGGAGAAAGGATCAAGAAGGCGGCGAGGCTTCATGGCAGCGACAAGAAAGAATAGCACACCTTAATGAAGGTGTTAAGTGTTTTACAGCGAAAGGTCGAAAATGAGGGTTGAACGGCTATTAGCCGTGTTGAATGGCTTCTGCGCATGCGGGACGAACAGGAAAAAAGCAACGTCAGCCCCCGCACCCTTAAAAATCGAAGGGTGCGGCACCCCCTCTCATTTCAGCGTTCTCAAGGGCCTGCCGCCCGCCAGTCTTGGAGGCGCCGTACTAGAAATAAGCGCGGAGCGAGAGCTGCAAGTTGCGCTCGCCTTGACCGGAACTGCCACTGCCCTTGGTAAGCACTTTGCCAAAGGTCTTGGTGTTGGTAGGGTCGAGACCAATGTTGGTGGTGCCATTACACCCGCTGTTGGCGCACCAATTGGGGTGGTTCCAAACGTTATAGGCTTCGGCGCGGAACTGCAGGCCCCTCTTCTCATTGAAGGGGAAAGTCTTGAAGAGGCCCATGTTCCAGTTCTGGAATCCGGGCTGATAGATAATGTTGCGAACACGCGCATCGTTGAAAGTGCCAGCAGTGGGCTTGATGAAAATCGGCGATCCATCGGGGTTGGTGGTGGAGAACCACTGGCCAGTCGGGCCAAACGTCCCGATGATTTTCGGAACGCCGTTGACGATCCAGTATTGGCCGTTCACGCCGCAGCCATAGTTGGCGTCAGGGCCCACACCGGCGTAGTCATTGGCGGCCGCAACGCTGCAAGGCAAGCCGGTCTGAAACTGGGTGATGCCGCTGATTTGCCATCCCCCGAGCGCCTTGGCGGCAAAACCATTCTGGCCGCGGAAAAATGGCAACTGATATAGGTAGTTAATGACCACAATGTGGCGAGCGTCAAACTCCGATGGTCCCCACATCATGTCGGGGTTGTAGGTGTTTGGAATGACGTCGCGCTGGTTCGAGCCGCTATCCATGCTCTTTGACAAAGTATAAGCGGCGCCGATCTGAAGGCCGCCGGCAAAACGGCGGTTCCAGGAAACCTGAAAGGCGTTGTACATGGAACTGGCTACGTTGTCGGTCTCGCGAATGGAGCCGTAGCCTTTGAATGGGCGTAACGCATTGATATTGACGCCGGCGTTGGCAGGATTGTTCACAACGGCCAAGGTAGGCTGATTGATGTCTGACTCGCGCTGGAGGTGCAACCCGCGGCGGCCCACGTACCCAATGCTTACCTGCGACTTCCAGGGCAGCTCACGCTCGAAGGTGAAATTCCAATCCCAGGCTTCGGGATTCTTGAAGGCTTTGCTCTGAGTGGTGACGACCAGCGGCCTGGGAGTGGTTCCGTTGCCTCCGGGATTGTCCACGGAGCCGAAGGACACGCTGGAATTCGGTTGGAAGGGAGGATTTCCACCGAGGAAGATGGAGTCACTGACGCCAAGGCGGGTAAAGTAGCGACCGCCACCGGCACGGAGGACGGTTTTGTTGTCAACTTGATAGGCAATGCCCCCTCGCGGCTGCGTGTCACCCCACTGGATATCGGAATAATGGTTTGGGACGTTGTGGAAAAGGCCATTGTATAGTCCCGAATCGGCTTCGGGAACCCGACCTTTAGCGGAAGAGGGGAATCCGCTCCCGGGGATGACCATGCCGTTAAAGAGCTGGTCAATGGTCGGCGAGCCGGTAATGAGACCGGTTTTGGGATCGATCGTCACCGCGTTGGCCGAGCTGTAAAAGGTGGGGTCGAAAACAATCATGTTTCCCCACAAAGCGTGATAGGGAACGATGACGGTATAACGAAGACCGTAAGTAAGGGTGAGATTGCGCTTGACCTTCCAGGAATCCTGCGCGTAGCCCTCCCACATGTGGGAACGAAAGATGGTGTAAGCACGGTGGCCAATTTCCGAGTAAGTATCGAAGAGGCCTAAAGCTGCGTTGGCGACGGCAGCACCGGAAGACGTCAGGACATTCCCAGGGCGCACGAAATTGCCGCCGTTGTCACTGAAGGCGAATTGACCGTTCTGGTTGTTCGTGCAAGTGGAGCAAGCCGCGACGTTGATTTCGTCGTTGTCGTTTTCGCCAGAGCGCTCAAACGTGCCGCCGAATTTCAGAGTGTGGTTTCCCTTAATCCACGTGAAGCTCTCCGATACATCGTAGATGGGTCCGGCGGAGTGGGAGGGATACGGCCCGCCGCTCAGTCCAGAGAAGGCAGACATGTTCACAGTGGGGATGCGATTGGGGAGCAGTTTCCCAGTCGGAAATATGTAGGGATAAGTGAGGCCAAAGAACCCAGCACCTTGAACGGCGCCCTTTGTACGATCCAGGAAGTGGGCGGCGTCCACAGGAATGTGGACATTGTCCTGGCTGTAGGAAAGCAGAATCTCGTTTACTTTGGTCGGGCTGATGGTCCACACATGGTCAATCGAATTGGTCTGATTGGGACGGTCGAAGTATTTAGGGGTTTCGTTGGTACCACCATCGAGCGGCTGGTATTCCCAAAACGTGAAGTACACGCGGCGAAGCCGGAGGTGCTGCTTTTCGCTGAGATTGATATCCACTGCCGCGGTATCCTTGCGCTGGTACTGCGGATGCTGTGCGGAGAAAAACCAGTTCTTGTTTCCATTGATCGGAGTGGTGAGATTCGGAGCAGGATAGGCGTTCAAAACGCCGAGGCCGTTGGCGCTGGCAGTTGATCCCGTTGTGGCGGTTCCTGGCGCCGGGAGAATGTTGCCGGGAATTGGCAATCCAGTTTTGGGGTCCACGAGCTGCACGGCATGGCCATAGAAGAAATTGTTGGGATCGAGCAGTTCGCTGAAATCGCCGGTGCGCATCTTGAGTGTTGGAACGGTGAGAGAGTTCGAATCGGTAAAGATGTAGCGCACCCATTCCTCTCCCCAGTACCAGAAGACCTTGGTCTTGTCGGTATTGAAGTGGCTGGGGATATAAAAGGGACCACCGACGTTGTAGCCAAACTGGTTGTAATGGATCGGAGCCGTGATGCCGGTGGTTGCAGGAACCGCATTGCGCTGCCAGGGATTGGCATTGAAGACGGTGTTGCGAACGTATTCATAGGCGGCACCATGGAATTCCCGCGTACCGGTCTTGGAAAGGATGCGAATCTGACCGCCGGACGACCTGCCGTATTCCGGCGAATAATTCGCGGTAAGAATCTGCATCTCCTGAGTGGAGTCGACGTCCGCCGCGCCGATGCTGGTGCCATTGGAGCGAGTGCGAACGGCAGGAGCGCCATCATAAGTGATCAGACTCTCGGGAGTGCGGGCTCCGTTGATGTTTGAAGGGCCTTGGCTGAAATTGAAACTAAGATTCGCCAGCGTGCCGCCGCGAGTGCCAGGCACGAGGTTGGCCATAAAGATGGGGTTGCGGCCGTTGATCTCCAGCGCGTCAATCTGTTCCCGGGTGACTAGTTTTTGCACGGTTGCAGATTCAGTCTGCAGCGTTAGGGCGCTTGCCGATACCTCAACAGTCTGTGTTGAGGCGCCCACGGGCAAAGTCACGTCAATAACGAGATCACCGCTGGAGTCGAGCTTGTTACCGGTTGTCTCGAACTTCTGAAAACCCGAAGCCTCGGCGGTCATCGTGTAGACGCCGGGGGGCACATTCGTAATGACGTAATAACCGGATTCATTGGTGGTGGTCTGGCGTTCAACTCCAGCGTTGTTTCGGACTGTAACCTTGGCATTGGCGATCGAAGCGCCTGAGGGATCTTTGATAAACCCTGAAATTTTGCCGAGGTCCGACTGTGCGAACAAGATTCCCGAAACACCTAAGCTAATGAGAAACACAACAACACTCATACGGCATGCGTTCTTCATGGTCCCTCCATACGAAATCAGCAACCGTGGTTTCCGTTGGACTGTTCCCCGACGCGTAAAATGCTCCTGGAGACCTTACTTGTCAACTGGTTTCACGCGTGAATCCGGAGTGACCTGCCTCACAGCACTTAATGCAGGGCCCTCAAGCCGTTTGTTTCCGAAATCGTGAGAACCGACCGATACAGGCTAGTAATATGCGGGAGAAGATCTTTCTATCAGGTAAAACATGTATTTCTGACTGATGTATTTTGCCTAGGGCGCAGATGGAACAATTCTGTCCATGGGGCGTATTATCTGGCAGGGGGTGACCCTGGTCGCCCACCAAGGCGGATAGACCGTTACCCTGATTGGGCGCTCTCGTCCCGGTAAAGGCTGGGATTCGGATAGAAGAATCATGGCCGCAGTTAGTGACTGTATCGATGGTTGGCGGAACGACTTGTAATCGGGCCGCCGAAAGCTGATTCACCGTGAGAGTTTCAGTGCTTCGGTCCTCCGCCACTCTGGCAATCACGCGGTGGACAAAACACTGCTCAGGAGTTTTGTGCCTTGACAACGCCTTCGCTCTTATCGAGGGGCACCCGCGCACGGGGTGGAATTTGATCCGAAAGAGAGGAGCGCGCTCCCTAACGGTCGCGCTACTGTCTTGCCTACGGCGCTCTTTGGCATCGGAGCCCCGCCTGTTTTCTAAACCCATCGAATTCGATGGGTTTAAAACCGGGGTTAGCCGACGCTGGACCTTGTAGAGAAACCTGAGTTAGGCGCCTTTTTTGATGCTGGCTTCGAGAGGGAGCGGGAGGGTGCGCTGTGGATTCTCGAAAGGAAGCTCCGGAACGCCGGCGCCGAGCATGGTTTCGAGAGTGTTTTGGGCGCGCTCGAAGAGTTTGTCGGACTCGCTGTAGCTTTGCTGGGCGTTCTTCAAATGCGTGCCCAGGGTGGCGAATTTGTCGGCGAATTTTTCCATTTGTTTTTCCATCCCGGAAAGGCTCTCCAGAAGACGCTGGGCATTTTCTTCCATCTGCATGCCACGGAGTCCCATGGCAATCACGCAGAGATGGGCATAGAGAGTGTTGGGAGAAACGGCGATGACTTTTTTGTCGCGGCAATAGGCGTCGAGAGACTGGCCCTTGCTGTCCGAAGTCTGCAAGAGTTCGTAGTAGACGGTCTCCGAAGGAACAAACATTAGAGCGACATCGAGGGTCCCTTCATCGGGCACGATATATTTCCGGGTGATGGCGTCGGCGTGGCCTTTTACCGCCGTGATAAAAGCGCGGCGCGCTTCGTCGCCCTCGGTGCTGATCCGGCGATAGGCGTCGAGCGGAAACTTGGAATCGATGGCCATTAATTTTTTGTCGCGGAGCTTGATGACGGCATCCGCCGCTTCTCCGCTGGAAAAGCGGTATTGCATCGCATATTGCGCAGAGGGAAGGGAATCCTCGAGCAGCCGCTCGAGAGTCACTTCGCCCAGGGAACCGCGGGACTTGGCGCCGCCCAAAATGCCTTCGAGCGTCTGCGCGGTCTGGGACATCTCTTTTCCGGCTTGCTGCACTTCGCCGAGCTGCCGCTGAATCTGGCTGATTTGCTCGCGCGTGTTCTTAAGCTCATCGGCCATTTTCGTTTGCGCGTCGGAAGTCATCTGGCCGGTGATTTGGGCGGAGTTCTTGATGGCGTCTTGCAACGCGGGAGCGACGCTATCGAGGCGCTGCGCGACATTTTTGGCGATGGTTTCCAATTGCCCGGTGCTGGAGGCTTGCGAAGTAGCGATGGTTTGCAAGTCGCGACGCAATTCGTTCATCTGGGATTCGATGGCGCCGCTTTTCGCGCGGCTTTGCAAGGTCTGCAAAGCCAGCCAGATCACCAGGATGGCTACGAGAATCACGCCGCCGATCAAGAATGCGTTCATTTACTCTCCGGGACGAGCATGGGAAACGGTCTTCTTACTTTACGCCAAACCAGCATGGGTGCAAACCGACAGGAGATTGTTGCAAAAAACTGCAGCTCTTAAGAGCCGAAATGCGAACAGCCAACATATTTCACCCAAAATGAAAGGGGCGCAGCATGCTGCGCCCCTACAGAGATACCTAGAATCAGTTCGGAGATTACCAGCTTACCTTAAGGGCAAACTGGAACTGGCGCGCGTCGTAAGAAGCCGTGGGCTGGCCAGCGGTGCAGGACGAGCCGGCGGATGGGTCACAGAGCTGGTTGACGGCAGCAATGTTAGTGCGATTGAAGAGATTGAACGCATCGGCGATGACGTCAAGCTTGAAGCGCTCGCCGAGGGGAATGCGTCGGGCAAGGCGCATATCCCACTGGAAGAAGTTGGGTGCGGTGAAACGGTTGCGGCCCAGGTCACCGTTGCAGCCTGCTCCCAGAGTCGTGAAGGGCGGGATGCTGAAAGTGCCGCCGCTGTTCGTCAAACACTGATTGGCGGTAACGAAGACAACGCCCGGTATGAAAGTAGAGGTTGTTCCGCCGGAAGAGCCGACCGAAGGCCGGGCCTGCGAAGCGCCCAGGTCCAGGCGCGTATCCGTGCCAGTAATGACGTTGTAGGGGCGGCCGGCAGCAAATTCGACGATGGGAGAGAGGGTGAAGTCAGCGATGAAATGCTTGAAGAAACTATCGCCGGACTTGGCAGAGGCTGATTGAATGACGCTGCTGGTGACCCAGCGGTAGCGCTGGTCGTTCACAGAATTGGAGCGCTCGAAGTTGGGGAAGCGGCTGTCCTGAGGCTCGAGCGGAGACTGAAGGTCAGTCGAGTCATCGATGGAATGAGACCAAGTGAAGCTGGAAAGCAGCTCAAAGCTGCGTGAGAAACGCTTAGTCAGATTAAAGGTCAAAGCGTCGTACCAGGAATTGCCGTTGGAAACTTGCGCGTCAACGCTGTTGTAGGCCACGGGGACGCCAAAACCTTTTGGATACTTAGCCAATGTTGCCAGGGCCACTTGCGTCGGGTAACCGCCGGGAACCAAACCGGCGAAAGATGGATTGGGGCCGGAGGGCCGGAAAAAGTTAAAGAAGGCCGGTGTGCTCACGAATCCAACTGCTGCTGCTGGATTGCAGTTGGCTGCGGCAAAGCCCTTGCCAAGCGCGCCGGGAGCAATCAGGAAGACGCTGCCTGTGCCCACGTTGACGCAAGAATTGGGGTTGCCGCCGGGGACCACCACCGTGAGCGGGTTGGTTACGGAGATTCCGGATACCGCGGCGTTAAATGCATTCTGGTCCAAAAGCTGAGGATCGGTGGAATTCAGGTCTTGCGGGCGGTTCAGGTGTACACCACGGGAGTGTTGAAAGCCGAGGCTGAATTTCCAGGAGCCGGCGATTTCGCGCTCGATGGTGAGATTGGCCTGGTTGGCGTAACCGAAGACGAAATTCCTGCCCAGCGGAAGCGTGAACGGCAGGATGGGAAGCGGGAAGCCAGCATTCAGGTAATTCTGATTGGCAAAGAGTGACCCTGCGGCAAAGGGATCGAAGCGCTGCTGATCAGGTTGGTAGCCAAGCGTAAGAGAAGTGGGCAACGCGAGATAGATGGAATTAGCGTTCAACACCCCTTGGAAAATGGATGAGCCGTTCAGATTCGCCGGGGTGTCCACTCCGCGGCCGCAGTATCCTGGGGGAGGTGTGTTGATCAAGGCTTGCGGCAGCGGCAGAAGTCCGCACGCGGAAGGAGTGCCGCCCGTGGAGAGCAACTGCGTCGAACGCCCGCCGTCGGCCGTCGCAGAGTCAAACGCGGTGGCCAGCAAGGGGTGGTCGTAGAACATACCGAAGCCGGCGCGAATGACGGTCTTGCCATTGCCAGCCGGATCCCAGGCAATGCCGATGCGCGGCGCGACGTTGTTGTAGTCGCGCGGGATGCCTTCGATAACTCCCATAGCCTGTTCGGCAGCGGCGTTAATGCCCGGCAGAGGGGCGAACAGCGGAGTAATTTCGACATCGTAGCGCACGCCATAGTTGACGGTCAGCTTGCGGTTGACGCGCCACGCGTCCTGAGCGAAAAAGCCCATGGGGATGTTGTCAAACGGATTGTTGGAATTTCCAATGCCTTGAATGTAGGAGGTCGGGACTCCGAGACCATAGGATTGGAGGCCGGTCGTTCCCGGCAGGTTGATTCCGGCGGCGCTATTGGGAAAGCCGAAAGTGGACGCGGAGAACCCGCCGAAGTTTACGTCACCACCAAAGTCGAGTTCAAAGATCTGCTCCTTCTTGGAGCGCAACTGAATCAAGTTAATGTCCGCGCCAACCTTGAAGGTATGTTTGCCGCGGACCAGAGTGACATTGTCCATAAATTCGAAGCGCCGCTCGATACGGTCCACCGTGGAATAGGGTTCGCGGCCGAAGTAGGCATACCCAGGTATGTTCACTCCGATATCTGAGCCACCCGGGAGTTGCGAAAATCCATAGTGCAAGCCACGGCGAGCGACCTGCAACCGGAATTCGTTAAAAGCCGTGTCGCTGACGATGGTGTCGTGCTGAAAGGTAAAGCTGAGGTCTCGCGTTTGGTTCAACCCAGCCCGCGTGCCGGCATTCTGCCCGAAGACTTGATTCTGAGAAGTGGAAGGAAGGCCAGTCACGAGCGAAGGAGAAATTCCCGCACGAAGGAACGAATTGTTGTGATTGTTCCAGCGATGGTCGAGGCGAGCGGACCACAAGCTGGTCTTCTCCGTTACCGGATAGTTGCCGCGAACGTTTGGACCATTGAGAACGGCAAAGGATTTAGGAAGAGGGGCAACATAGACGCCGAACGCCGAGCAAGTTGCGCCGTTGTTAACAGCTTGGCCTGCCGGGCACGCCACGGGAATGGGGAATTGCGCCCCGGGTGCGGCTGTTAGGGGAATACCGTTCTTTTGATAGAAACCGGTGGCGACAGCGCCATAATCAATGCCATTCAAAGCAACGCTTGCAGCGGAGCCCATAAAAACCTCGTAACCACCGGCAAGTTGTCCCAGTTGCTGTGCGAGCGCGAGATTTCCGCCAGCGGCTGCTTGCTGGGATGCAGCCAATAGGCCCTGAACCGCCGTATTCTGATCTTTAGTGAGTTCCAGTGTCACCCCAGGGATGAACTGCGTGGTCGCAGGAATCAAGCCGAAATTATTGACGCCGATGCTGGAGAATCCGGACTCCTCGCGTTGCGTGTATTCATAAGAGAAAAAGAAAAAGGTCTTGTCTTTCCTAATCGGTGCGCCAAAGGTCAAGCCCGTCTGGACGCGGGTGTAGGCTTGCTTGATGGGCTCCAGAACGCCGTTGGCATCGACCTGGCCGGAAAATGGGTTGCGCGCCTGGAACGCTTTGTTACGCAAGAAGCCGAAGACGTCGCCGTGGAAGTCGTTGCTGCCGCTTTTGCTCACGATGTTGATGACGCCTCCGCTGGCGCGGCCGTATTCGGCGTTGTAGTTGCTTAGAATGAGCTGAAACTCCTGGATGCCCTCTTGAGAGAGCGTCGAGCGGATCGCGTTGATGGAGTTGTCGACGGCGTCTGCGCCGTCAACACTGACCGCGGTTCCACGGGCACGCGCGCCACCGATGCTCAAGCCGCTGTTGGGCGCAGGACCGATGGTCGGAGACATGTCCCGATTGGTCTGCGAGTTCGTCAGGGTGAAGTTGATATAGCTGCGGCCGTTGATCGGGAGATTGTCGATGCGGCGTTGCTCGACGGTCTGCGAGACGTCCGACTTGGTGGTCTCGATCGCCACTGTTTCTGCTGACACTGTCACGGACTGCTGCATCCCTTTCAGTATCAGCCGTGGGTCGAAAGTGGCGCTTTCACCAACGGTGAGAACAATCGAGGCATCCTCGAATAACTCAAAGTTGGACCCGCCATCGACGGACATTTTGTAACGGCCGGGAGCGATGCCGACGAGATTATAGCGTCCACCGTCATCCGTGACGGCGTTGCGCTGGGCGCCGGTGCCGGCATTAATGATGGTGATCTTCGCGCCCTTGACCGGCAAACCTTGGGGATCAGATATGGTTCCCGACATCGTCGCAGTATTCACCTGTGCCGGGGAGGAAGTGGCCCATGCCAATACTAACAGGCACAACGTGGCTGATATGGCTAACAACCGTAGAACGTTTAAGCCCAATTGCGAGTATCTCCGAAGCGAAGTTGACACACATACACCCTGACTGCCTTGCATGAGTCCTCCTGTTGGCACCGACTAAACTTCCGCTACCCCTAGCGGTGGCGCGCACTCTCGCCGTTTCCTGAATCAAACTGATGAAACAATTGAATACACGTCTTTTACTGCGATATAGCGTTCCTTTCAACTGAAAACTTCTCAACTGTCGTCCAGAACGTACTATCCCGAATGCAGGCGTTCCTACAAGCCAGCCACACGGTCTTGACGGGTTGCGTAACCCTGGCACCAACGCAGCATCGGGGTAAGCGGGAGGTTTGGCAAGAGACAAGGTACGAAACAGGGCCAGATCGAGGGGATGTCGCTTCTTGTCGCTATGCGGCCCAGGAAGCCGACTCCGTAAAGGCGAAGAGCGGCAAGCCGCAGAAATGGAGTAGATGGGCGAAACGAAAGTGGTTAGAGCTGGAGATGGCGCTGCACGAGCTTGCGAAGCTTTTCGCGGTCTTCATCGCGCATGTGCACGAATTCGACGCCGCTGCCGTC
>Ga0210399_10004217_pt1 | contig 11159 bp, 14 predicted proteins | sample IncBWC14MmetaG_FD_150865 | JGI IMG/M metagenome (GOLD analysis project Ga0210399, IMG submission 150865) | Forest soil microbial communities from Barre Woods Harvard Forest LTER site, Petersham, Massachusetts, United States - Inc-BW-C-14-M | ecosystem: Environmental > Terrestrial > Soil >...
TCGAAAACTCGTCATGATCCGGCTCATCAACCCCGTGGTACCCCTCGACTTTTCGCAAATCCGTCGCGGAGGCAGAAAACTTCCAGCCGTAGCCGAAGACTTCACCTCATTCCTCCAGACTTACATGGCCAGTTGGGCAGGGCGCTCGAGGATTCTCTAGCCAGGGGCGATGGAGGTTATCCAACGTTCGAACTTGCCTCATCGGAAGCACATTTTCTAACCCACAATCCAACCCACAAAATGCGATGTCTCATATGACTTGCGCAGCGTTTGGCAGTCCCCGCATGTCTGTTAAGTCGTTGTAATACCTAATCCCGCTGCCCTTTCGCGGCGGCGTTCTAACAAGTTGTGCGAATCACTACCGATAAACGCCCTAGTGTTTACCGAACCGATCAACTCTCGGACGATCTAAAGTTGGCCGGAAACGGGGTTCTGGGACACGGAATGAGGCCCACCTGACCGGTCCGCGGCGAGGGCGGACTCCCGAGAAAATGAGGAGTCTATGAATTAGGCAGATAGAGTGGGCCCTCGTCGGCCGCCCTCTGGCATGCGCCAATACATCTCTGAACAGTGGCCAAGGAGGTACCAAATCTCCTGGCCAGAGCCCGAAGACTTGTCTTTTCTTTCGCATAGCAGTCACCGATGGCAGTCCGCGTCTCTCTCGATAGCTGAGTGCGGGGAGGTCGACCGATGCGTTTCCCCCTCGCGCGAGCGTTTCGCATGCCGGCTCTCACCCGTTCCACAATAAGCAAACGTTCGAGTTCTGCCACGGCGCCCAGGACGGTGAAGACCATCTTGCCGGCCGGAGTCGACGTGTCCATCTGCTCTGAGAACGAAACGAAATCGATCCCCAATGCCTTAAACGTTTCCAAAGCGCGGAGCAAATGGGAAACGGAGCGGGCGAATCTGTCGAACCGCCAGACGCAAATGACATCGAAACGCCTCTTGTGAGCATCGGCCATCAAACGGTTAAGCTCTGGCCGGGAGTCTTTTGATCCGCTCACTCCCGCGTCCACGTATGAACCTACAACATGCCAGCCACGAGCCTGCGCGAATTGCTCAAGTTCTCGTGTCTGTAGCGTCACGTCTTGGCCGTGATTTGTCGTGCTGACTCTCGCGTAGATTGCCACGCGTGTATTTTGGTGGGATAGACTCGATGTAGCCACGTTGCACCTCTTATGTGCGATGGGGTTAGGGCTTGTCGTCTGCGCAAACAGGCGACAGGCCCGTTTTTTTACTTGGCCTTCTTCAGATACCCCTCGATCGCTTTACGAATGAGCGCACTGACGGGGGCCCCGGTCTTCTCAGAAATCGCCTTCAGTTTCTTCTGATGATCTTCCCGAAGCCAGATGTTGGTGCGGATCATGCCCCTATATACACCTAGAGGCGTATATCTTGTCAAGAAGACTCTTTCGACTTAATGCACAGAGGAAGGAGAAACAGAAAATAGTTGTTGATGAGCTGACTTAGGTGTGTTACAAAAAAAGAGCATGAATCGTTGTACGCTGTCTTCTGCCAAACGCGCCTAGCCCCGGGCCAAAACTGCGGGTCACTCAACGCATGAGGTGTCGGTGGCAAGTGGTTAATTCCCCAGTGTAAGTGTTTTTCCCATAATTCGAATTTAAGTTTGAGCCGCAGCCTTGTCTGCGGCTTTTTCTTTTCTTAGTAGAAAGGGAGGACGCGATGCTCGTGAATTTCAAAATAGCTCTGGCGCTTACAGGCGAGAGGCAAGTTGACCTGGCGATGCGGTGCGGCGTTGATCCTACGGTGTTGTCGTTGGTGATCAACGAACGTCGTGAGGCCCATGGGGAGCTTCGATCAAAGCTGGCGGACGCGCTCAAAGTCAGAGAGCGGTGGCTATTCGCAAAGCGTACCCGCGGATCCTACTTGGGTGCTGCCCGCCGACGCCGAGTACCAGCTTCCAAGGCGGCCGATCCTTGGTGATGGCGCACACGTAGTGGACCGGTCTGTTTGAATCAGAAGCCGGCAGTCGCGGCCATGGTCGTGGCTGGGGCGCCGGAAAAAGTTATTGGAATTCTTGAATCGAAGCTAACTCTGATCGAGGGCGAATTGGTCGACATCATGAGTCTTCGAAGGGTCAACTCATTGAACGAAAAGGTCTACGTGCCTAGCGCGGACCATCTCATGAAGTCGGTTAAAGTTTGGAGAAGAGAATGGTTGCGGCTAAGCACGAAAGGGGTGATCGAATTGGCGACGGAGGAAAGGGAGCATTGGCCAAGAACCGTATCCATCTCTCATCCCACCAAACGAATAGCCTTCCATCTCTCAGCGAATCTATCAAAGTCACTTCTGAAACTAAGGACATGGGAAAGAGGCCAAGAAATACCCTGTTGGAGCGGCGGCGGCCAGATGGGTACAGCCAAGTGTTCGAAACCGAGCACCGGGCCAAAGGGCGGGATTTCGATGTACTGCGCTCCCACGACCTGAAAAACAAGATGGCCAGCGGCAAAGGTGCATATATACAGCTCAAGGTGTCGAGGGGGCTCGAAGGGTATTTCAGAATAGAAAGTGTTAAATCGCCCGCTGCTCCCCGGAAAAAGCCCTGCAAGCCAAATGTGAACGTTGTGGGGAATGGTCAAAGACTTCGCAAATTCGCGGCGCGCTGCGGTGGAATAAAACGGGCCGTCGCGCCCCATGTGGTCAATAACCACAGCCGTCTTAAACGCAAATAATGCAACCGATTTCGCTTGGGATTCAGATATGGCAACATTCTTGCCCACAATTAGGTCGGACATTGCTGGTTTTGCATGCTGGTCTTCCAGGCTGCTCATCCAGCCTTCGTTGCATAGCTTGCAAACAACTTTGGCCTTCAAATCGATACCTGGCATGGACCATTGTTTGACAATCTTGCCCGCGCTGTCTCGTTGGCTGAATCGAAATTTCTTTGACTTAAATAGCTGGCGCATCCATTTGCTCCAGATATGTTCTCCGGAGAAGTTGGCCGTAGCTGGGCAAAACGCGCACTCTTTGGGCACAGGCCATTTTACTTATCCCCACTTAGTTAACAACTTCGCGGTCCGAAGAGTCCTGAACTGGCAGTCTGTACTAGCGGTGCAGGCAACTGGCCCGACAATTCCCGGATGCCAAGATCGGCGTAGAGCCGCCAGAACGTTGTACGGAAACAGCTAGGGCTGGGAGCGCAGCAATCCGCAAAGTCTACGCAAACGTCGGTGTCTCGCGCGACACCGCAAGAACTGAAGCAGACCACAACCGCAAACACTTCCGGCGGACCTTCAGCCGATCATCGAGCATCACGCGATGGATTGTTTGGTGCTCTCGCGCCAGGCGCGACGCTTCGATCCTGATTCGGGTAGCGCCAATTGAGACAGGTACGCATCTCTAAGAATTATAGAGCCGGTGCAGCGAGGCAGGATTGCGATGTGTGCAGATCCCACGGGAAGAGTCGTGAAAAAAATAGGTCGGCATGTCGGCCCTGAGGCTCATGTGTTCGAAGCTGCCCGCGCCGCAGAGAAGCCCGAAGCCGTGGATCCCGAACACGAGAAGCAGGTTCGTGCAGATGAGGCCGCGCTGGAAGCGTGGCTGCGAACCCACGGCGGCCAGCCGTGGTTCGACGGGATTGTGTTGGAATGCATCAAACGTTTCCCGAGGCTTGACCAGTTCCAGGTCAGCGCAGTGATTTACAGGCTTAGGGATGAGGCCGGGGTGTTGCTGGAGAAAGAGAGAGCAGAAGCATCGGTCAGAGAGCATGGCTTCGACGTTGACAAACTGTCAGTGAGGGAACTGGATGAATTCTTGAAAGCGTATTTGAGTGGACCAGAGGCAGCGAGTGAAGTGTGGGGCTGAAGAGACGTCATGGCAACCAACAAGGCGAAAAAGACGAAGCGCACGGGGCGCGGCCTGACGCTGAAACAGGCGAAACTCGTGAAAGAGTTGCCGACGGCGCATAGTGTGGCCGAAGCGGGACGGAAAGCGGGCTTTGCAAATCGTCAGGAGGCTCACCGGGCGCTTGAGTCCATTCGAGAAAAGATGCCTGAGGTACTTGAAAGGCATGGCCTTACAGCCGACTTCGCTGCGGACAATGCCGACAACTGATGAACGCCAAGGAGACTCGGTTCTTCGCGAAGGACGGCATGGTAATGGAGACGCGCGAGGTCGAGGCCCTCGACGTCCAACTGCGTGCGCTGGATGCCTGGGCGAAGATGTATGGGGCGTTCCGAGAGGACAAGGTTCCAAACGGTGACAACCACAACTACTACATCGATCTCCGAGAGGTCCCGGACGCCATCCTCCTCGGAATTGTTGACCTGGCTTCGCAGCGACCCAATGGCCGCAGGGAAGGCTCAGGCAGAAATTTACAAGCGCCACCCATTGATCTGGCTTCTGGGGACTGAAGGAGTTCGGCATCAGGTCTTCACCCAGGACGAGCACGATCCCGAAGTGATTGCGAAACCGTTTCCAGATAAGGCGTACATCCGGGAGATGGCTAGGTTGTGGATAACCAAGAAGATGAATCTGTGGGAGAAGTCGCGCCAGATGATGGCGAGCTGGCTGTTCTGTGCGCTGTACTTGCATGACACCCAGTTCATTTCGCAGCACGGCGGCCGGCGCCTCAATTTTATCCAGTCGAAAAAGGAAGAGGATTCGGATGCGCTGCTCAAGCGTTGTTTTTTCATCTACGAGAATCAAGAGTCCTGGCTGAAAGCCCTCTACCCGGCCGAGTATTCCTATTGTCACCTGAAGTTCTTCAGGCCGGATGACTCTGAACGGAAGTTGGCCGTCGGCGAACTGTGGGCGATCCCACAGGGTGGCGATGTCTTGCGACAGCACACAGCGTCCGGGTTGTTCATTGATGAAGGCGCGTTTCAGCCGGACTTGGCGAGTTCGATCCGTGCAGCGCAACCCATGCTCAAAGGCGGCGGCCGCATAGACGTTGTGAGTAGCGCGAACCCCGGCTATTTCGAGTTGCTCTGCGAGGGGCGCGCAAAGTGAGTGGATGTGAAAAACCCCGCGTTGGCGCGCGGGGCGGGAACTTCACGGAGATCACTATGCATGAAGGAAAATAAATCAACTGGACCCGTTGCGTCAAGGGGGAAAGAGCGACGCGATGAAAAAACTTTCAAAATCCCAATCTCGAACGGGATCTTCGAGCACTACGGAAGACTTAAAGATGCCAGGTGGCTCCTCGACCTGTTCATTGACTGGACGACCAAGGAAGTACCGGGCGCCAACGGCAGGCTCGATGGAATCGTTCTTGGCGGTAAGCCTATCCGCGATGAGGACACTGCGTGCGCATTCAGAGGACAATGCAGCGCTCGCACAACTCGCAGGTGGCGACAGCGCCTATCTCGGTACGGATACATCTCACAGAAGCGGACCCCGGTGGGTTATGTGATTCGGGTTATGAAGTCGAAGAAATGGGTCCGTTTGGAGGCCATGCCCAGCGGAGTGATCGGCCAAAAATGGCCGGACAGATCGGCCAAGAATGGCCGGTCTGAAGTACCAGATGTGGCCGGTCAGAACGGCCACGATCGACAATTCAGAACTACCGATCATGGCCGATCCAATAAAGACAGTGCAGTACAAGGCAGAGACAAAGCAGTAGAAGAGGCAACTACTGCGGCTGCTCTTCTTTCTAAAGAGGGTCAAAATCCGGAATGGAAGACGATTAACCTTGCCCCTTGCGGGAGTGAACAGTTCCGAAAGGCATGGAAAGAGATTTACGGGAAAAGTCTCACAGATGAGCGTGACAGTGACGTGATGGAACGGTGCATCATCGCCTGTCGGCAATCATGCATCGATGTTCCCCGGTCGTTCTACGAAGCCAAGCGACGAGTCGAAGGTGGTGTGAGTGAGGATCGGTCCGATCCACACTTCCGGATGGCGGAAGGCGCGCAAGGGGTACGGCCGGAGATGATGCGGTGAGTGTTAAACCGACAAGGGTTTTTCCAAATGGTGGCGTTGTGGTCTGGCAAACCGCGGAAGAAGATGGGGCGCCGGAGTTGCCGGTGCTGATCCATGTGGATGCTGGCGGAATGATTGTCCTCTCGCAAGAAGATCGGGATTTGGTCGTCGCTCCTAGAACGGTCGAAGACCTGTGCGTGACACTGAGGAAAATTCGCGGGCGTTCCAAAAACCTCTGACGCCGACCACCTGCAAAGCGTTGAATTCGCAGGGGCGATGAACGCTGGAAAACGTGTTCCAGAAACACATGATTTTGGATGCTCGTGCTATTTCAACAGAGCACGGAGTTTTTTCTTCTTGGCCTCATCTGGTGGCATGCGCCCGGGCTGGGCCAGCCACCGCTTTAGCTTTTTCACTTGGAGGCAATGGATTGTCGGCTCCTCCCAAACTTCGACTGTCACGAGTCCGTCGTCCCCGAGAACTTCGCTGCAACTCCAGTCGGAGCGTTGCAGTCGTTCCAATCCGACAAGCGCGGCTTCGTAAACGGATTCAGCGCGCAACCGAACGCGATGCTCGACGCCCTGGGCGTCACACACTCTCACCACGCATTCGCGTGTCTCAGACATAGGCACTCTCAAGAATGGTTTTGTGAATCGGCAGAGGTAGGGAGAACCATTCTATCCCTTCCCCAGAGCTACCGCGTGAGTTTAGTTCGGGCAATTTGAAACCAAAGGAAGAAACGACCACGAGTGGAAGTGACTGACCGACAGACGGAGCGAGCGCCGTTGCGCGCGCGCGACGAGTCCCGGCAGGGCCAGAGTCAGGCTGTGTTACACTCCGGCGCGGCAATCGAGTCATCGAGCGAAAGGGGCTCGATGGCGCGAACAAGGTACCAAAGGGGCTGCGTGTTTCTGAGAGGCAAGGATCCAGTGTGGATCGGACGCTTCAGGGAAGACGTGATTCTGCCCGAAAAGGAAAAGCCTGTGCGCGTTCTGAAGTCGGTCGTTCTCGGGACGAAGCGGGACCTACCGACGAAGCGTCTGGCTGAAAGAAAGCTGGAAGCGGTTCTTTTCCGCATCAACTCCGTCAGCTACCGACCTGGGCGTATTTCAACCGTTGAGGATTTCGCGGAGATATGGAAGAGGGAAGTGCTGTCAAAACGTAAGCCCTCGACTATCCACGCTGCGGAGTCCCATCTCAAAAACCAGATCACTCCCCACTTGGGCAAACTCCGACTCGACCAGCTAGGTGTGGAGAGTCAGCAAGTCTTCATCAATCGAATCGCCGGAAAAGTGTCTCGCAAGACGGTCCTGAACGTCATCGGAACTCTTTCCTCGATGCTGACTACCGCAAAGAATTGGGGTTATGTCTCTGACAGTGTCAGCCGGTCGAAGCTGGCGCTCCCCGAGCGAAACATTCAACAGAAGGCGAACTGCTTCAGCGCAGAGCAGGCCCGCCAGATCATTGCGGCCGCGAGTGGGCAGTATCGGGTGATGTTCGCGATCGCCGCCATGACCGGTTTGCGCGCCGGCGAGATTCTCGGCCTCCAAGCTGAGGATTTCGACTTCGAAGGGCGTCTCCTCCGCATTCGCCGAACGGTGTGGCGCGGGAAGCTCCAGACGCCGAAAAGCGTCAACAGCGAAGCGACTCTACCAATCCCCGAATCGCTCGCCGCAACTGTAAAAGAGTTCCTTGGGCAAAGGGACGGTTTCCTCTTCCTGAACAACCGAGGCCATCTCTTCATTGCGGAAAACGTTGTACGACAGGCACTCTGTCCTCTCCTCGATGCGCTGAAAATCCCGCGCTGCGGGTTTCACGCGTTCCGACACACTCACACAAGCCTGCTCCTCGCGAGTGGTGCGTCGCCTACCGTGGCACAGAAGCAGCTACGCCATTCCGACGCACGCATGACACTCGGGATTTATGGACACATCATCGGGGACGCTCACCGCGAGGCGGTGGAAAAGGTAGCCTCGATTTTGAACCCAACTGTTCCCAATTTGTTCGTGGGAACTCAATCGATTCAGTAACTTAACAATCTCGTAGTTTGGGTTCGACTCCCACACGCTTCCGCCACATCTTGTAAATTCTGAAACACTTGGCTTTTATAGGAGAGAACCTAAGGAACCCCACCTCCACCTTGTTCCGCGCCTGCGTTAACCTTGGATTTATCTCCGAGGATGTAACATTTTCCGCGTCTGGAAACGTCTAATCGGTGACAGGAAGTATGGGTGTGTGCCCGATCCGGCCTCATTTCAAGGAACCAATTTTTACGATACCACGGCCACCTCGGCGGATGGAGATTTGGAGATGAACATCGGTAAGCGGCGCGCGCGCCGAAAAATCTGGCTGACGTCAGTGATCTGCCTGACTCTGAGTGGCGTTCGCCCGGCATCTGCTCGGCCGGTGCTAGCTCAAGCTGCAACTCCGCAATCCGCGCAAACTCCTGCCGTTGCGCGGCCGGTCGGAACCATCAAGTCGATTTCCGGGAATACCATCACGTTGACACCAGATTCAGGAAGCGACGTAATCGTTCAAGTTCAAGACGGCGCCAAGCTCGTTCGAATCGCTCCTGGGCAAAAAGACTTGAAAGACGCCACTCCGATCCAGTTGGCAGACATCCAGCCAGGTGACCGTATCCTGGTGCGTGGCAAACTTGGCGATGACGGAAAATCCGTGCTCGCCTCTTCCATCATCGCCATGAAGAAAGCGGACATCGCGGAAAAACAATCCCGCGAACGAGAAGAGTGGCAGAAGCACGGCTTTGGCGGGTTAGTGAATAGCGTCGAGGCCTCCACCAGCACCATTACTGTAGCCCTACCTTCCGTGGACGAAAAAAAGACTGTGGCCGTCCATCTTTCGAAAGACACCATCACGCGCAGGTATGCCCCCGATTCCGTGAAGTTTGACGACGCGAGACCGGCTCCGCTCGAGCAGATCAAGCCCGGCGACCAGCTTCGCGCTCGCGGTACTCGCAGCTCCGACGGCACGGAATTTACCGCCGATGAAATCGTCTCCGGCACCTTTCGAAATATCGCTGGCACCATTTCGGCGCTCGATGCCTCCGCCGGCACCATCACCGTTCAGGATTTGTCCTCGAAGAAGTCCATCACCGTGAGAATTACTGCTGAATCGCAGTTGCGCAAACTTCCTCAGCCAATGGCTCAGCGGATTGCTGCACGTCTGAAGGGCACTCCACCAGATGCCTCCCCCGCTGCACCAGCCCCGGGCAGCGCAGCTCCTGCCGCCAACGGAGGCGGTGCAGGTCAGTCGCCGAAAGCCAATGGTCCGCCAACCGGCAATTTGGCGCCCGGCGGCTCGGGAGGAATGGGCAGGTCCGGCGGCGGCGGTGGCACAGCCGATTTGCAGCAGATGATCAGCCGTATGCCTGCCGCCACTCTGGCGGACTTGCAAAAGGGCGATGCCGTCATGATTGTGGCCACCGACGGCGGTCCCAATAGCCCGTCTACTGCCATCACTTTGCTCGGCGGAGTTGAGCCCATTCTCGAGGCTTCTCCCAAGGGCAGTGCTTCCACAATTCTTTCGCCATGGAGCCTCAGCACCGGGGGCGGCGGGGAAGCGGCCACACCGTAATGCTGCGCAGCCCTGCATCCCAATATTCTCGTTCTGGAGATCTGATGAGTTTTCGGCACGCCCGAATGGCACTCTTGACGTTGGTTTTTCTTTGTTCGATTTTCTCGCCGGGCAAGAACTTGCTCGCGCAGACTCCCTCCGGTGGACTGAGCGGCGTAGTTACGGATCCCTCCGGCGCATCCATTGCGAAAGCCTCCGTCCGCCTTACCAATGCCAGCGGCTCATCACTGGACGCCACTACCAACCGCGACGGTTTCTACGAATTCAAAGGGGTGCTCCCAGGAACCTACACCCTGAAGGCCGTCGCCAAGAGCTTCGCGCTCTTCACGCAGGAAGATGTCCAGATCCTCGACGGCCAGATACAAAAGTTGAACATCGGCCTCCTCATTCAGGTCGAGGAAGAAAAAGTGGAAGTTACGGACAACTCGAACAAAGTCGACGTTGATCCCTCTAACAACGCCGGAACTGTGGTCATGAAGGGCAAAGACCTGGAAGCGCTATCCGACGATCCCGATGAATTGCAATCCGAACTGCAAGCCCTCGCTGGCCCCTCTGCCGGTCCGAATGGCGGACAAATCTACATCGACGGATTCACCGCCGGCCAGCTTCCGCCTAAAGCTTCCATCCGCGAGATTCGCATCAACCAGAATCCGTTTTCTTCCGAATACGATAAGTTGGGCTACGGCCGAATCGAAATCTTGACCAAACCGGGCACAGATCAGCTCCACGGCCAGCTCTTCTTGACCGGCAACACCGCCGCGTTCAACACCCGCAATCCATTTCAAGGCTCTGCTGAAACACCGGGGTATTACTCGACGCAGTTTAGCGCGAATCTCGGCGGGTCTTTGGGCAAGAAGGCTTCCTTCTTCACCAACATCGAGCGTCGCAATCTTAACGAACTTTCCGTCGTCAATACTCCCTTCGTAGACCCGATCACGTTTGAAGTCACGCAGTTCACAGAGGCAGTGCCCAACCCGCGCACGCGGACTAACTTCAGTCAGCGATTCGACTATCAACTCACACCTACTAACACGATCACCTCGCGCTACCAGTATTGGCGCAACAACGAGACCGGCGACGGGATCGGGTCCTTCAGTTTGCCAACGGTCGGCTACACCACGCTGGAGACGGAGCAAACCTTTCAGCTGAGCGACACTCAGACCGTCAGTGCCAGAACCATCAATGAAACACGCTTTCAGTTCGTGCGCGAAAACAACAATCAGACACCGATCGACACTACTCCTACGATTCAGGTTCAAGGCGCTTTCACCGGTGGCGGAAGCAGTTCCGGTCTGTACAATAACATCCAGAATCGCTACGAGCTTCAAAACCTCACCTACATGACCTTTGGGAAACATTCGATTAAGTACGGGGGCCGCCTCCGCTTCACAAAGCAAGATTACGCCTCCAATTCAAAGTTCAATGGATCGTATTCCTTTGGCTCTCGTCTAGATCCTTCTCCCGCTTGTGCGGTGCCCAACCCGCCTAGTACCTGCCAGATTTCCGGGATTCAGGCATATCAAATTACTCTTCAAGCCCTGGCCACCGGGAATACACCGGCAAATATTGCTTTGGCTATCGCCAACGGGGGCGGCGCCAGTTTCTACAATTTGAACTACAACACAGTAGGAAGTGCCGTCGCCGAAGAAACTTGGGTGGATGGTGCCCTTTTCTTTCAGGAT
>Ga0210399_10004222_pt1 | contig 11153 bp, 5 predicted proteins | sample IncBWC14MmetaG_FD_150865 | JGI IMG/M metagenome (GOLD analysis project Ga0210399, IMG submission 150865) | Forest soil microbial communities from Barre Woods Harvard Forest LTER site, Petersham, Massachusetts, United States - Inc-BW-C-14-M | ecosystem: Environmental > Terrestrial > Soil >...
GTTCTGTAGGTCATGCCTCTATGGTTTCACCCGCCACTTGGATTTGTCCTGGCATCGTTAACTATCCCACTGGTGATTGCATAGTTGCCCCCTCGTTAATTTCAAAGGAAGGGTCTCACACGTGAATCGAATGTGATTCACATGCCGAAGACGGGCCGGGAAGCCTCCTGCAACGTGCAAACCCATTGCAGGGAAATGGATTAGCTGTGTTTGCATCGCGAATAATGATAAAATTTGTTTTTTCTCGGACCCATACGGGAAATCGATACACTATGGCATCGCCGCAACGGTCGGTTCCGCAGGAAACAATTATTGCCGATCTCCAGGACGATAAGCGCTGGCAACTCGTACAACGAATTGTTTCCAGCCCGCCCTTCCAGAAGAGCACCCGGCTCAGAGATCTGTTGCAGTTCATCACCGAGCAGACCATCCACGGGAAGGCGCACGAATTAACCGAGCAACACATCGGTAACGCGCTGTTTCACAAACCTTCCGATTACAGCCCCCTGGAGGACAGTTCCGTAAGGGTGCACGCTCGACAGCTGCGCCTGAAACTGCACGAGTATTTCAATGAAGAGGGCCGTAATGAGCCGCTCATACTAGACATTCCCAAAGGCTCCTACGCCCCGGTATTCAGAACCCCTCTGAAAACCGCGGACTTCCCCGCCGCCATTGCCTCGGTAATTCCAGCCGCGACGTGGCGCCGCCGAGGGCTGGTTCCGTGGGCCCTCTCGGGCATTCTGGCCTTGCTGTGCATAGTCTTGTCGTATCGCGTCATCTCGCACCGGACAGCCGCCGCGGTGGCGAGCGCGGCTCCTCTTTCCTGGCCGTTTTCTCAGGTTTTCGATGAGCGGCACGAGACGATTATTGTGGTTGCCGACAGCAACTATGGAATGGCCCGGATCCTCGCCGGTAAGCCTATATCTCTCGACCACTATCTCCACCGGGATTTTCTCCTCGGCCCGGCCGTCAACAATGCTGGTGCAGCCAATTCTCGACTGCGTGAATATATTTCGAACTCTTCGCTCACTTCATTCGCAGATGTAGCGGACGTCGTCTCCCTGTTCAAAATGGCAGGTGGGCTGCAATCGCGGGTGTCGGTACGCTATCCGCGGGACTTGAGGATGCGCGATCTGGACCACAATAATTATATTTTCATAGGAAGCGCCGGCTCCAACCCCTGGGTCACCCTTCTCCAGGAGAAGCTCAACTTCCATGAGAGCGAGACCGCCGTGGGGAAGAGCGCCAAAGTGTTCGTGAACAAAAGCCCTTTGGCCGGCGAGCAGCCAGAATATGAAGGTTTGCGCTGGACGGGATCGATAGGAGAAGATTACGCAACCATTTGCCTTCTTCCGAATGAGACTCACGACGGAAGCGTGCTCGCGTTCCAGGGTCTGCAGCAAGAAGGAACCGAAGCGGCGGGCCGGTTTCTCGCGGATGAGGAAAATCGGCATCAACTCATGAGCGCGCTTGGTATTTCTCTCGCGGATAGCATCTCTCAAAATATCTGGTTCGAGGCTCTGATTCGATCCCGGACAGTTTCCGGAGCGCCGAATTCCACGACTCTCGTCGCGGTCCGCCGAATTCGTTAGCAATTTGGTTAACCGCGTGAGTTGCGCCATCTGCCCGCAAGCGCCGGCCGGACTCGCCCCAGTTTGAGCGGCTTTCAAAGTTCGAAAATCGAGTCTCCGCCGCGCGGTCAGGCTAGAATGGACCATCCAGCCATGGGCTTTTCCTCGATCGCGACGAGCATTGTCTTGATTTTGCGATTCCGCAGTTTGTCAATACTGTTCGCGACGCTGGCAGTCCTTGTCCTTGCCCTTAAATTGGCTGGACAGACCGCTCCCCTGCACCCCGCTCGGGATTCTGCCATTGGGTCCCACTTTGCCGCAGCCCAAGAAGCGCAACGCAATAGGGATTATGCCATTGCGGAGCGGGAATACCAGGCCGTGCTTGCCCTTGTCCCGGATTTTGCTGAAGTCCACATGAACCTCGGATTGCTCTATCAGCTTCAAGATCGTCCTTCCGAAGCGATGGTTGAACTCCGACGCGCCCTCAAAATCAAGCCAACGCTTGCCGGGGCCAATTTTTTCCTGGGAGTCGACTATTGCAAGTTAGGCCAAGGCGCGACGGCTGTCTCCTATCTCAAGGCCGCGCTGCGCGCAGAACCCAATCGACTGGATATCTGGCTTTGGCTGGCGACCGCGCAAGAGATCTCGGGCCAACTTCAGGCCGAAATCGCAACCCTTCACCGGGGGTTGGAGCTGCAACCTAACGACGCCGATCTTCTCTATCTTTTGGGAAGCACTTACGAGCGGCTGGGGAAAAAAGAGGTCGCGCACCTCGGGAAGGTGGCCCCAGGTGCTTCGCGCAGCGAACAGTTACTCGGGGAGAGTTATGCCGCCAGCAATGAATGGCCAACAGCGGTGATTCATTTCAAGAATGCTCTCGCGGCTTCGCCCGAACCCGTTGGTTTGCACGCCGAACTGGGTGAGGTTCTGCTGCGCGCGGGAAAGGTGAACCCGGCGATTCGCGAATTTGACGAGGAGTTGCGGCGCAATCCGGGCAATCTGCTGGCGCTGGTGCGGCGCGGCGAAGTACGGTTGATCCAGGACAACGTCGATGCTGCCTTGCAGGATTGGGAGAGAGCGACGGCCATCGACGTTGAGCAAACAGAGAAGATTCTGGGCCTTCGTGAAACCGGATTCGGCGATTCCGCTCTCGAGCAACTGCCTGATTCCACCCGCGAAGAAATCCAGAAACTCAGGCCAGCACTGCATGACCAAGACTCCTCAGCTGCGCACCTGGCACTTGCGTTTCTCGCGTATCAGAACGGGAACGCATCTCAAGCAGCGGCGGAGTCCAGCCTCGCCGCAACCACCGCCAACCCGAACATTGCCGACGGGCCCTGTACCGAAGCAGACGTGAAGCGCGCCCTTCAGCGGGAGCAGTTTTCTAAAATCGCGCCCTGCGCCGCAAGGGTTCTCACTTCAAAAACGCCCGCTGATTTTCGTATTTGGGTGGCAAGCGCATTGTTGCAGGCGGGGCAGTCCGAGGCGGCACTCAAGGCTCTTGAGGGATTATCCGCAGCCGATAGCGCAACGGCAGAGGCAGCCTACTGGCGTGCGCGCTGCTACGAAAAGCTGGCAACGGCAGCTTATCTACGGCTATACCGGGCAAACCCCGATTCCTATCGCTTGCATCAACTCATGGGCGATCTCGAGGCGGCGAAGGGAGATGACGCAAAAGCAATTGAAGAGTACCGAGCCGCCGTTGCCCTGAGGCCATCCTCGCCGAACTTGCATTACAGCCTGGGCCATCTGTTGTGGAAGGATTTGAGAGTTCCCGAAGCGCGCGCCGAACTCGAGGCCGAACTCGCGTTGAACCCGCGCCACCGGGGTGCGTTGAACGACCTCGGGGACACCTACCTGCTTGAACATCAGCCCAATAAGGCCTTGCCATATCTCAAAAGGGCACTGGCCGCTGATTCCGGAAATCCCGATTTACATCGTGATTTAGGCACCGCATACACCGAACTCGGCGACTATCGCAAAGCCGAAGAGCAGTTCAAGATCGCCGTAACCGCCGATCAGGATGGTTCAGTTCACTACAAGCTAGGGAGGGTTTATCAGGCCTTGGGCGAGAAGGCAAAGGCTGCACATGAGTTTGCTCTATCCACTGCCCTGAATCGTGAATCGCACGATAAACTCGAAAAGAAAACCGAGCGTTTGGGAGAAGTGACCAGGTCCGCCGAAGATCCCTGAAATGAAGATGACATGAAGATGACATGAAATCCCTCCAGATTCTCGTTTTCTGTATTTGTTCTTGTGTAGTTTCTGTGCGCGCCTCATCTCCCGGCAAAGCCGCCGATCAGGTTCGACGGCCGGGAGATGCATTTCAGCGGGGTCTAACCGCGCTAAGAGAGAATCGGCTTGAGGATGCCCTGGTAGAGCTCAGCGCCGCGGAACGCGAACACCCCGATGACGCGCGTGTTCGTAACTTTCGCGGGATCCTGCTGGCCCGAATGGGCAAGAATGCCGAGGCTGCCTCCGAATATCAGGAGGCGAATCGCCTCGATCCGCTCCTCGAAGATGCCTATCGCAACCTCGGATTTCTCAGATGGACCGAACATCAGCTCGCGTCGGCCCGAGAGGCGTTGGGACGCGCCGTTACGCTTTCGCCCGACGACGCTTTTGCCCACTACTACCTTGGGCGTGTGGAACTGGATGCCGAGCGCTACGAAACAGCCTTCCATGAATTGGAGGTATCCCATCAGGCGTTGCCTGCCGATCCCGCGTTCTTGATTCAAGCCACCACCGGATACATCTCTTTAGGGCGGTTAGACAAGGCGCGCAAATCCCTCGACCAGCTCGCGCGAGCGTCTCTGAGTGATGCGCAATCAATCCAGCTGGCTTCCTTGCTTCTGTCCGTCCACGAGAACAACTCTGCGATCAGCCTCATCGAGAAACTCAATAGCGGCCATTCCCGAGCCCCGGCAGCATGGGCGCAATTTGATCTGGCGCTCGCTTACCTGCTTGCCGGAAACTATGGAAAAGCTGTCGCACAAGCTCTCATCATTACCGAGACTCCGGGCCCGTCAGTTTCTAGGTCTCCCCGACCGGCGCCAGCTTGGTCTGTGATGGGCATCGCCTATGCTCATCTGAAGCAGGGCGACCGGTCCGTGAATGCGCTTTCGCAGGCTGCGAACCTCGCGCCCGACCAGGAGCAGCACTGGCTCAACTTGACGCGTGAGTTGATGGAACTAAACCGCCCTCCCGATGCCATCAAAGCGGTACAAAGTGGTCTCGCCGCCAACCCAAAGTCTTACGCTTTGCACTTGCGGCTGGGGGCAGCCTACCTGGCCGCTGGCCGCTATGCGGAGGCAGAAAGTGTGTTTCGCGACCTCGTGGCCGCGGGCGATCCACTTCCGACGGGGTACATCGGATTGGCCCAGGTGTTAATGAGAACCGGCCGCGCCGAGGAAGCGGCCGCTGAGCTAGGCGATGCTGAGAAAAAACTGGGATCACAATTTTTGATCAGCTATTTTCGAGGGCTGGCTCTTGATCGCGCGGGGAAGCCGTCGGAAGCGTTGCTCGCTTTTCGAAAAGCCGTGCAATTGAATTCAACGAGTGCAGAAGCCCACCTGAATTTAGGAAAGGTGGAGCTCGCCCAGGGTCAAGTAAACGAGGGCATCGCCGAACTCCAGCAGGCGCTTGGTCTTAATCCGGATGACCGGCAGGTTACGCGACTCCTAAGTCAAGCCTATCGCCGTGCGGGCGACGCGAAAAATGCGGCGAAGTTCGCCGAGGCATTCACAGAAGCTCCGGCTTCTAACACGGCGGAGATTGTTGGTGACTTCATTGTTCCGGAATGGCAAGCTCCGGCCGAGAGTGCGGAAAGGTAGCCACCAGGCGAGCCCGGCGGCTTGACCTGCTTGAAACCGCAGCCTACTCTCTAATTGGGGAAAATATTTCAATGTGCCATTCACCCTTTGTCTTGTTCTCTATAAGGTTGCAGCGATGAATCATCTGCTCACGTGCCTCCCAAAGCCAGTGTCGATTCGCCGCGTCTGAGGTAAATGCGTGAGGAATGTCTGTTCGCGGGTCGATAGAAGGCTCGTCCACAAAATATCGCTGTGGCCCGCGGTAGTGATGCTGCTGTTCAGCAACCCTCTGCCTTCTCAGATGTCGCCGCAGAAAATTGCCGACCATCCCAGCATCGCAAATTTCATCGACGTTGCGGACAAAGCCGGGCTGACAGCACTGAATGTTTTTGGCGGCGTTGATACCAAGAAATACATCATTGAGACCACCGGGACGGGCGTGGCCATCTTTGACTATGACAACGACGGATGGCCGGATATTTTTATCGTGAACGGGACCACACTCGAAGGCTTTCCGCCGGACCAAGTTCCCACCAACCATCTCTATCACAACAACCATGACGGGACTTTCAGCGATGTCACCGCGAAGGCCGGCTTGATCGCCACCGGATGGGGCCAGGGAGTATGCGTCGGCGACTATGACAACGATGGTTGGCAAGACTTGTACGTCACCTACTACGGGAAAAATCGCTTGTATCACAATGACCACGGCGTATTCACGGATGTGGCCGAAAAGGCTGGAGTGGCCGGAACAGGAAAAGCCTGGGGAACCGGATGTGCGTTCGTCGATTACAACCGCGACGGCCGCTTGGATCTGATGGTCGCTAATTATGTGGACTTCAATCCTTCGACCACTCCGGTGCCGGGTGAGGGTAGTTCCTGCGTGTGGAAGGGTGTAGCCGTAATGTGCGGACCACGCGGTCTGCCGGGTGCGAAAAATATCCTGTATGAGAATCGTGGTGACGGCAGCTTCACGGATGTCAGCACCAAGGCTCACATTGACCGGACCAACGGTCATTATGCGTTCAGTGTTTCCACCTTCGACTTCGACGATGATGGCTGGCCGGATATTTACGTCGCTTGCGACAGCACGCCCAGCATTCTCTATCACAACAATGGCGATGGCACCTTCGCCGACGTTGCAGTAACGGCGGGGGTCGCGTTCAACGAAGATGGCCGCGAACAGGCGGGAATGGGCACCTCCATCGCCGATTACAACGGCGACGGCCGTCTCGACATTTTTAAAACTAACTTCTCCGATGACACCCCGGTGCTCTACCGCAATGATGGAGGAGGAATTTTTTCGGATGTTACTTTCGTCGCCGGACTCGGCCTGCATACTCAATATCTGGGCTGGGGCACCATGTTTTTCGACTTCGACAACGACAGCTGGCCCGATCTCATTCTCGCCAACGGGCATGTCTACCCGGAGGTCGACAAGTTTCACCTGGGCAGCGGATACCTGGAGCCGCGCCTTCTTTACCATAACAACGGCAATGCCACCTTCACTGACATCTCCGCAACCGCGGGACCCGGGATCAACGCAGTTTCGTCGGCGCGCGGCCTAGCAGTGGGTGATCTGTGGAACGATGGCCAGCTTTCAGTCGTCATTGTCAATGTTTACGCTAAACCGAGCCTCTTGGTGAACATGGTGCATTCCGGCAACCACTGGGTCGCCTTCAAAACGGTCGGCACTCGATCCAATCGTGACGGGATCGGCGCAAAGATCACAGTCAAAGTTGGAAAGAGAATTTTAGTAGATGAAGTACGTAGCGGTTCGAGCTACATTTCCCAAAATGATCTGAGAGTGCACTTCGGACTGGGTTCCGCCACAAAACTAGATGCGGTGCAAGTGCGCTGGCCCAGTGGGCTCATTGAGTCTTTCGATAATTTATCCGTAGACATGATTCACACATTGAAAGAGAAATCTGGTACTTCCGTCGCGGCGCCCGCGAAGAAACCTTGAGCACAGGAAGAAATCCATCCTAAGAGATTGTGTGGCTTATCTTGGAGGGCTCTTTTTGGCAGCGTCGGCCGAAGGTTCCTGTACCTGAAGAATCTGATCTCCGCGGATGTCTCTGAGCGTTTGACGAATCCCACTCGGCCAACGAATCTCGATTGTTCGTGAGACCGCCTCCGATCCAAGACCGAAATGTACGCGTTTGTCACTCGAAGAAAGATAGCTGCCTGCGGTCGCTACCGTAGCCCACTGGGAGCCTTTAGCAGTCACCACCTTGACTTCTGCCCCGATCGCATCGCGGTTGCTCTGGTGTCCCACCAGCTCCAAAGTTAACCAATGGTTCTGGGTCTGCGTCGAATTATGTAAAACGTGTATGCTTCCATCATTGGTGGTCACCACAGCGTCCAATCGGCCGTCATTATCAATGTCACCGATCGCCAGGCCGCGTCCCACCCACGCGTTTCCAAAAACCTCTCCGGCTTCTGCCGAAACATCTACGAAATCCTTGCCGGTATTTCTTGCTAGTAGCATGGGCTCCTTGTAGCGAAGGTCCGGAAAGGTCAATTGGATCGTGTCCAAATCGTGCCCCTGTGCGATAAGCAGATCCTTCCATCCGTCGTTGTCATAATCCAGGAAACGCACGCCCCAACCGGAGTGCTTCATGGTCATGCGTCCGATTCCCGAGGGATAACTATCGTAGGTGAAGGTGCCATCACCATTGTTGCGATAGAGGGCATACATTTGACTGGCCAGGTCGGTCACGACCAAGTCCGGCAGACCATCGTTGTTATAATCCGCAAAATCCACGCCCATGCCTGCATAGGAATGGCCTTCACCATTTAGGGCGACGCCCGAATCCAATGCAACTTCCTCGAATCTGCCGCCACCTTTGTTGTGGTAGAGAAATTCGGGCATCGAGTCATTGGCGATAAAGAAGTCGAGCAGGCCGTCGCGGTCATAATCTGCGAAAGCAATCCCCAAACCCTTGCCCGGAAGGCCAAGGCCGGATTTCTCCGTAATTTCCGTGAAGTGTCCCCTACCATCGTTGTGGTAGACAAGTGGCGCAATCGCGTGGAAACTATCTGGATGGCAGTATGCTCGGTAGCCTTCTCTGCGCTCGCCGCACCAGATGTCTTCGAAGTCCCACTGCAGATATCGAAGCACAATTAAATCAAGCAATCCGTCGCCGTCCAGGTCCACCCATGCCGCGCTCGTGGACCACCCACTCCCAACCACGCCAGCCTTTTCTGTCACATCGGTAAATGTTCCGTCTCCGTTGTTGTGATAAAGCCTGTTCCCTCCGTAGGCGGTTACATACAAATCTTCAAACCCATCATTGTCGTAATCTCCCACCGCAACTCCCATGCCATAACCCGCGCCCTGCAGTCCGGCCTTTTCCGTTACGTCCTCAAACGTGCCATCACTTTTTTGATGGTAAAGGCGATTCCAATCCTTGGGACCTGCCTTCTGCGGAATGGTTCCAATCGGCGTGGGGTCGCTGAGCGGCGCTCCGTTGACCACAAAAATGTCCAGACGCCCATCGTTGTCGTAGTCAAACAAAGCTACGCCCGATCCCATCGTCTCAATCAGGTACTTCTTGGACGTGTGCGACGCGATGTACTCGAAGTTTATGCCTAACGCGGAAGTTGCATCGATGAACTTTGCCGTCTTGGGCGTCGAACCTGCAGCGTGAACCGCAGTGGCCGCGTCAGAAATCGACTTCTGCGCCTTCTGGGCTACGGCGGAAGGAAGAAGGCTGAACAAGACCACGAGGTACCCCCACTGACGGAGTGATGGATCGCCCCTAGCCACTGCCCTCCCAAATCGTTTCATTGGGCCAACGACAACTTAACTTCAAGAAAGATTCTTGCTCTGCCCCAACAGCGAGAAGCCGTCTGTGATTAGATCATAATAAAATAAGCTTGATTCAGCGTGTTGACAGCTTCCTATACTTGCTCTTCTTGGGCCGAGGCGAACTTCTACCTGAACCTCGGTCAGGTGAGCCGGCCCGACTCTGGCAAATGAGGATTGCAAAATGAAGCGATTGTGTATTGTTGCAAGTGTCTATTTCATGTTCAGTATCCCTGCTTTGTCGGTTGTGGCGGCCATGCCGCAAGCACCTCGAACAATCGCCGAGGTGTCTGGAAGGCTACATCGCAAGAACAAGGATGGCACCCGCCACGACGTCAGACACTCTGCCGCAGATGGGCATGACTAACGGGGAGCGCGCGTCAGTGCTCATTCTTGGAAGCAGCGCCAACGACGATCCCACCGCGTCGCGTTCCCGCACTGGCCTCAATGGGTCGTGAACGGGATGTAGCCGTAGTTCAGCACGTTTCCACCAACGTCCCACAATTGGGTCTGGTAGCTGATCTCAAAGTAGTACTGCGCACCGCTTCCGATGAGGTTCGCGTTGGGTTGCAGCGTGACTGTCTTGAAATCCGCGGAGAAGGTAATGGCCGCGGGCACTACGTTGTTCGCGGCATCGCGCAGCGTGAAGCTGTTGTTCGCGTCGAACGACGCAGGATCCATCGCCTGGCTGAACACGGCCTGGAGCGCGGCGTTCACGGGAATATTCGTCTGTCCCGACGTGGGATACGTCGACACAACCGTGGGCGTAACCAGATCGATCCCCGTTCCCGTGGTGAATGACTGTGACGCGAAACTGGACTGAGCGTTGCCGGTAACGTCCAGGACTCCGGTCACGTTGATTGTGTACGTCGTGCCCGTGGCCAGCGGCAGCAGCGGCCGCAATTGGACGCCCCTATCTCCGTCGTACAGCGAGGTGGTAGTCCGGACTACTGAACCGCCCTGCTTCAATGTCACACCCTGGAGCGAAGCAGCGGAGATGGACTCGTTGAAGAGAATATTGATCGGCGCATTGATGGGCACGCCGGTGAAGCCGCTTGGCGGACTGACCTGCTGCACGACCGGGCCCGTCGTCACGGCCCCGGTTCCTGTGTAGAAGTTCACGTCGAAGCCGGACTGCAAGTTCCCGGAGAGGTCAGTCAGGGAGAAGCTAAACAAGTAGTACTGGGTAGATCCCGCAGCCAAGGGGCTCGTGGGCACGATGAAGACCGTGGTCTGGTCGGCGCTCCACGAAACCGTCGCCGGGACAGGGTTCCAACAGCAGGAACCGACGCCGACACTCGCACCGTCTAGGCTGCCAATGTCCATCGGTTTGCTGAACTGTATGGCAAACGCCGCGTTGGTGCCCACGGTCTGGCTGCTCTGCACACTGGGGTTCACCACGTACGGGGCGCTGAAATCCGGTCCGGCCATGGTGGTGAAGTTCGTGCTCTGAGTGGCCACGGCCATGCCCGCTTCGCTGGTTACGCCGTTGATGGCAATCGTCATCTGCGTGCTCGGCGGCAGCGGCGCTTGCGGGGTGATCGACACGCGCATGTAGTCCGGGCTGAAGCTGATGCTCGACGGTGTTTCCGTCGTTGCGCCCGCACTCAACTGGATCGTGCTGCCCGTCACCGACACCGGGTTGATGGCCTTGTTGAAGGTCACGCTGACCCCGGCGTTGGTCCCGATATTGGTCGACGAATTCGGAGGTGCGACGGAGACGATGGTGGGCGCCGCCGTGTCGATGGCCGTCCCGGTCGTGAAATAGAGACAGTAGTTCTGCACCGGCACGCCGTCGATGTTGGTCACACCCGACACACACGCGCGATACGGCAGGTTCGCCCCTAAAGTACTGGTCGGCTGAATCTGAATAACCTGTCCGCCCCCCACCAGGGACACCGTTACCGTCTGATAGGTTCCAGTCGTGTACTGGTCGAGCGTCACATTGATGGTGTTCAC
>Ga0210399_10004223_pt1 | contig 11152 bp, 7 predicted proteins | sample IncBWC14MmetaG_FD_150865 | JGI IMG/M metagenome (GOLD analysis project Ga0210399, IMG submission 150865) | Forest soil microbial communities from Barre Woods Harvard Forest LTER site, Petersham, Massachusetts, United States - Inc-BW-C-14-M | ecosystem: Environmental > Terrestrial > Soil >...
ATCCAGTGCCCTGTACCCGGTCGCCTTCGGCCAGGGCGGGGAGCACCCGCTCCTCGGCGCTCTCGGCGTCGGACTCGTCGTCGTCCCGCCCTTCCTCGTACACCTCGAGGAAGCCCTTGAACGAGATGACCCGGCCGCTCGCCGAGAACTCGGCTTCCTGACCCGCCGCCCCGCCGCTCGGCACGTCGGCCACCAACCGCACCTGCGCGCTCGTCCCGGTGGCGTCGTTCATCTGCGAGGCGACCGTGCGCATCCAGATCATCTCGTAGAGGCGCAGCTCGTCGCCCGACAGCTGGCGGCCCACCTGCTCGGGCGTGCGGAACGTCTCGCCCGAAGGGCGTATGGCCTCGTGCGCCTCCTGCGCGTTCTTGACCTTGCGCTCGTAACGGCGCGGCTTGTCCGGGACGTAGGCGTCGCCGTAGCGCTCGCGGGCCTGGGACCTGGCTGCGCTCAGCGCCTCGTCGGACAGCGTCGTCGAGTCGGTGCGCATGTAGGTGATGTAGCCCTGCTCGTAGAGGCGCTGCGCCACTTGCATGGCCCGCTGCGCGCTGAAGCGGAGCTTGCGGCCCGCCTCCTGCTGGAGGGTCGACGTCATGAACGGCGCCGCCGGCGAGCGGCGGAAGGGGCGCTCCGTCACCGACTTCACGGTGAAGGACTGCCCGGTCAGGGCCTCGGCGACCGAGGTGGCCTCCCCTTCGCCCAGGACCCGCACCTCGCTCTTGGCGCTCTGTTCACCCTGCTCGTCGAAGTCCCTGCCCGTGGCGACGGTCGTGCCGCCGAGCGCGACCAGGGCGGCCCCGAAGCCGTTGGCGGCGGCCTCGCGGCTGAACGTGCCGTCGATCCCCCACCATGTCGCCGAGCGGAATCGCATGCGGGCGCGTTCGCGCTCCACCACCATGCGGGTGGCGACGCTCTGCACCCGACCCGCCGAGAGCCGCGGCATGACCTTGCGCCACAGCACCGGTGAGACCTCGTAGCCGTAGAGCCGGTCGAGGATGCGCCGCGCCTCCTGCGCGTCCACCAGCCGCCGGTCGAGGTCGCGCCACTCGTCGACCGCCCGCGCGATCGCCGCCGGGGTGATCTCGTGGAACACCATGCGCTTGACCGGCACGGTCGGGTTGAGGACCTCGGACAGGTGCCACGCGATGGACTCACCTTCGCGGTCTTCGTCCGTGGCGAGATAGAGCTCGTCGGCCGTCTTGAGGAGCTTCTTCAGGTTCGCGACGACCGACTTCTTGGGCGAGGAGACCACGTACAGAGGCTTGAACCCGTTGTCCACGTCGACGCCGAGGCGCGCCCACGGTTCGCCCTTGACTGCCGCCGGTACTTCGTCGGCCCCCCGCGGCAGGTCGCGGATGTGACCGACGGACGACTCGACGATGAAGTCGGGCCCGAGCAGGCCGCTGATGGTGCGCGCCTTGGCCGGCGACTCGACGATAACGAGCGCCTTACCCATGACGCACCCCGCGGGGTACTGGTCGCAACGATGGCTCGGAGGGCATGGTCAAATCAGAGTGAGGGTCCGCAGACCCGTCTGTCAAGCGCACGGCGCGGCGGAAGCACCGCCACCGAACGGTCGCCTAGGGGGCTGAGCAGGTCAATCGGCCGATGCGACGACGGCGGAGACGGGGGCCGAATCTGCGCTGTCCGCGTCCATTGCCTGCGTCGCCCGCTTCGAGAACGCGAGGGCGGCGAGCAGGACGACGAGGGCCACGCCGGCAATCGCCAAGCGCGCACCCGTGTTGTGCCTGAGCGTGATCACCGCCGGCAGGATCAGGAGCGAGACCAGGTTCATCACCTTGACCATCGGGTTGAGCGCTGGGCCGGCCGTGTCCTTAAACGGGTCACCCACCGTGTCCCCGATGACGGCAGCCTTGTGCGCCTCGGAGCCCTTGCCGCCCTCGTTGCCGTCCTCGATGTACTTCTTCGCGTTGTCCCACGCGCCGCCCGAGTTCGACAACGTGTTGGCCATGAGCTGCCCCGTGAGGATGGTCCCGGCGAGGAAGGCCCCCAGCGCCAGGTAATTGATGCCGAAGCCAACGATGACCGGAGCCAGGATGGCCAGCAGCGCCGGCGTCGCCAATTCGCGCTGGGCCGCCGCGGTGCAGATGCTGATCACCCGGCCGTACTCGGGCTTCTCTGTGTAGTCCATAATCCCCGGGTGTTCGCGGAACTGACGGCGCACCTCGAGCACGACCGTGCCCGCCGAGCGGCCGACCGCGCGGATGGCCAGCGAAGAGAAGAGGAACGCGATCGAGCCGCCGATGAGGAGACCGATGAACGTGGTCGGGTTGGCCACATTGATCTGAATCACGCTGAAGAGCTTCGAGCCCGTCGCGTGAAGGCTCGGGATCTGCTCTCCGATGGTCTCGATGAACGAAGCGAACAGTGCGACGGCGGCGATCACGGCGGAGCCGATGGCGACACCCTTGGTGATGGCCTTGGTCGTGTTGCCGACGGCGTCGAGGCTGACCATGATCCGCTCTGCCTCCCCCGTGAACTCGCCGGACATCTCGGCGATGCCGGCCGCGTTGTCCGACACCGGACCGAAGCTGTCCTCGGAGACCACCATCCCGGCCGTGGCCAGCAGCCCGATGCCGATGAGCGCCACCAGGTAGAAGGTGAGTTCGATGTTGCCGTCCCCCAGGCCGATGGCCACGCCGATGGCGATCGCGATTGCAATGATCGCCCACACGGACGACTCGAGGCCGATCGCGATGCCAGAGAGCACCGTCGTTGCTGGCCCGGTGCGCGCCGAGGCGGCGATCTCCTTGACCGGGCCGCGTTCGGTCGAAGTGAACTGCTCGGTGATCTGGCTAGCCACCAGCGAGAGGACGACTCCGGTCAGCACGGCGTAGAAGACCTTGAGGTCGTGCACGTAGTACTGGGCCACTAGGAAGGCGCCGATGACGGTCAGGAGCGCGGCCAGCCAGAAGCCACGGTTGATGGGGGTCAACGCGGTGCGGTCACTCTTGCGGGCCCGCACCACGAGGACGCCGATCACCGAGGCGATGATCCCCATCGCCGGCACGATGAGCGGGTAGAGGACGGCCGCGGTGGGGTTGTGCCCGATGGTCCGGAAGGCCGAGTAGCCGAGGATCAGTGCCGCGATGATCGTGATCTCGTAGGACTCGAAGAGGTCGGCCGCCATGCCGGCGCAGTCACCGACGTTGTCGCCCACGTTGTCCGCGATGGTCGCCGCGTTGCGCGGGTCGTCCTCGGGGATCCCGGCCTCGACCTTGCCGACGAGGTCGGCGCCGACGTCGGCCGCCTTGGTGAAGATGCCGCCGCCGACACGCATGAAGAGTGCGAGGAGTGATGCGCCGAACGCGAAGCCGATCAGCACTGCGGTCGCCGAGTTCTGGAAGATGAGGACGATGGCCGTGGCCCCGACCAGGCCGAGCCCGACGCAGAGCATGCCCGTGACCGCGCCGGTGCGGAAGGCCACCCGCAGCGCGCCGGCCATGCCGCCGCCCTCGGACGCCGCCGCGGCCGTGCGGACGTTGCCGCGCACGGCGATGCTCATGCCGATGAAGCCGGTCAGGCCCGAGAAGGCCGCCCCGAACAAGAAGCAGATCACCCGGTAGAGGCCGTCCTGCTGGAAGGTGAGGGCGATCCCGCCGTCCGGCTTCACCACCTTGGTGGCGGTGAAGAAGATGAGGATGGCCAGCGGGATGATGATCATCACGATGGCCCGGAACTGGCGGGACAGAAAGGCCTCGGCCCCCTCCTGGATCGCCTTGGCGATCTCCCTCATCTTGAGCGTGCCTTGGTCGGCGGCGAGCACGTTGCGGGCGAGCAGCAGACCGGCTCCGATGCCGACCACGCCGGCGGCCAGGCAGAGGTAGAGCCACGTCTTGTCCACCCCGCCGAGGTGGAAGGCCTGGTACCCGCCCTCGGCGGCGAGGAGATTGATCATTCCCGGTGTGCCCTTTCTGTTCCCGTACGCCCAGTGGAAGGAGGGCGGCAGCCCCCCGGTCCGTGTGGTGCGGCAGCGCTCAGCACCACGCCGGTCGATGTCGCGATCCCGGTGCGAGGACGCGCCGGGGAGGCCGCACCCGACGCCGGGCCGGGGGGGACGTTAGCGACTGCCGCCGGGGTGGGGCAATTTAATCAGCGCCTATTTGCCCTTGGACTGGGTGAACGCGGCAAACCGCCAGGCGTTCATTCCTCGGCGGGGTCGACCGTTGCGCCCTGCACGACTTCGAACGAGGGGTTGAGCATGGCCGGCCGGCGGCTCCAGGACCCGACCATTCCTTCGGCCACTAGTCGGGCGCCGGGCTCGATGCCGGCGATCTTCGGCCGCCCCTGGAACACGAGCAGTATGCCGCCGGAGCCGTCGCTCAGCACACATTCGAGGTTCGACGTGCCCGCTCGCGGCTGGACACGGACGGACTTCACCCGGCCGGCGACCCGCACACGCTGGCGCGGCGCGACCCCGGCGATCGGCGTCGTCGCCCCGGCGCGCCGGGCCAGGGTCTGATCCGCCTCCAGCATGACCCCGGGGCGGCGGGGGCCATCCTTGCGGCCCGCACGGTCGACGCCGGAACGCGCCTCCGCGTCGATCTCCGCCTTCCCGTTGGCACCGTCGCCGCCCAGTCGCGCCCGTTGCTGCACCGAGCGGCCGTACGAGCGCACCCGCTCCCCGAAACGACCGCCGCCGACGGCGAAGGGGATGATGGTGGCGCTCACGTGGGGCACCTGGCCCAGCACCGCCGCGATCTTGTCCGCGGTCCGGTCGTGCAGGAAGCGCTCCCAGACCCGGGCATAGCTGCGCCGCGGCAGGAGGACCGTGCACTCGGTATCGCCGTCGAGCGTGGCGTCGGCCACCAGTTCGATGGCCGCCCGGCCGAGCCGGCGGTCCGGGCACTCGATGATGTCGAGCGGCAGGCGCGCCAGGCCGTAGCGGCTCCATTCGGTCTCGAGCTCGCGCGCCGCTTTGGTGTCGATGTCGAAGTGCACGGCGCGCAGGTCGTCGGGTGCCAGCGTCCTGGCGTACTGCAGGGCCCGGGCGGCGGCCGCGTCCAGGCGGTCCACCAGGACGACGACGACGTGACGGCGCAACACCGGCGCCTCCGACGCCTCCACCACGCCCGTCTCGAGCATCTCGTCCTCCCGGGCGTATTGGCGGTGCATCCGGATCAGCCCGATATAGAGGAGCGGGCCTACCACGACGATCAGCCACGCGCCTTCGGTGAACTTGGCGACGGCGAAAATCAACACGACGGTGAAGCACAAGAAGGCGGAGAACCCGTTGATGACGACGCCGCGCCGCCAATGTCCCGTGCGGTGGCCAAGGTGGTGCTTCACCATGCCCGACCCCGCCATCGTGAACCCAGTGAAGACCCCGATGGCGTAGAGGGCTACGAGGCCATTCAGCTGCGCTCGGTACACCAGTACGAGCGCGAGAGCCACGGCCGAAAGCACGAGGATGCCGTTGGAGAACGCCAGGCGGTGACCCCGCCGGGTCAGCTGGCGCGGGAGGAACCTGTCGCCCGCCACGAAGCTGGCCAGGTAAGGAAAACCGTTGAAGCTGGTGTTCCCCCCGGTGTAGAGGATCAGCATCGTGGCGAGCTGCACGACGTAAAAGGCCAGATGCCCTGCCGCGCTCGTGCCGAACACCGCCTTGACCTCCTGGGAGACCACGGTGGGCGATCCCTGCGCGTAGGGCACGGCGTGCGTCCACCGCGCGAGGAGTGTTGTCCCGAGCACGAGGAAGGCAAGGGTCGAGCTCATCCAGACCAGCGTCTGGCGCGCGTGCTTGGACTCGGGCCGTTGGAAACTCGAGACACCGTTGGAAATCGCCTCGAGCCCGGTAAGTGACGATCCGCCATTCGCGAAGGAACGCAACAGCGTGATGAAGGCCAGCCCCATGAGCCAGCCCGAACCTGGCGTTCCGATATGCCCGCCGAAAACCTGGTCTCCCGGTGGCAGGGGGATCGGGTGGAGCTGGCCCAACGCTTCCTTGACGTAGCCGGCGACGATCACCAGAGTGAGACAGACGACGTAGAAATACGTCGGGATGGCGAAGTAACTCCCCGCTTCGCGGATGCCGCGCAGGTTTCCATAGAGGAGGACGAGGATGACGCCCACGGTGATCACGATGGTGTCCGTGGTGTTCGCCAGACTCGGGACTGCGCTTGTCAGGGCCGCCGTGCCGGCTGACGTCTGCACCGCCACCGTGACCGTGTAGTCGATCAGCAGCGCCACGGCCGCGATCTGCGCGATCTTCGGTCCGAAGTTGTCACGCGCCACGACATATGACCCGCCCGCCTTCGTGTAGAGCGCAATCACCTCGAGGTACGAGAGAGTCACGAAGAAGAGGACGCCGAGGATCGCAAGCGTGATGGGCACCACCAGCGTGAAGGCGGCGAGGCCGATGTAGGGCACCAGCTGGGTCAGCATCTCCTCGGTGCCGTACGCCGAGGACGAGATGCAGTCCGGCGCCAAGACGCCGAGGGCGATGGGCCGACTCAGCCGCTCCGAGGCCAGCTGCTCGGTGACGAGCGGCGGACCCAGTAGCCGGTTCTTCAGCCGGTAACGCCGGGTCTCGGGTATCTCCTCAGCGGCCACGCCCGGCAACGGAACGGTCGGCCGGGTGGTGGTGGGGGTCGCCACGGCCACACAGTAGAAGGAATCAACCTCCTTTTTGCACTGCCCGTCGGAGCGTGTTGCACTGTGGCGTGCATGTGATCGTCGTGGGGTGCGGCCGCGTCGGCTCGGGGCTCGCCATTTCACTGACGGCCGAGGGTCACTCCGTCGCGGTCATCGACAAGGACGCTCGGGCCTTCCGTCGACTCAAGGACTGGGGCGGACAGTGCCTGGTCGGCTCCGGGTTCGACCGCGACGACCTCGAGAAGGCGGGTGCGCTGCACGCCGACGCCTTGGCCGCGGTCACGAGCGGGGACAACACGAACATCCTGACCGTCCGCATCGCCCGCGAGACCTACAAGATCCCCCACGTCGTCGCCCGGATCTACGACCCCCGGCGCGCCGAGATCTACCAGCGCCTGGGCATCCCGACGGTGGCGACGGTGACCTGGACCATCGACCAGGTGCGCCGCCGCCTGCTCCCCGACAACGACGTCCGCGAGTGGTCGGACGCCAGCGGGCGCCTCGCGCTGGTCGAACGGGCGCTGCCCGAGTCGTGGGCCGGCCGGCCCCTGAGCGAGCTCGAGCACCCCGGCCGCCTGATCGTCATCGCCGTCACCCGCGCCGGCGAGCCGCGCCTCGATGCACGCGACCTCACCGGCCAGGAAGGTGACGTCCTGCACCTGGCCGTCCTCGACGACTCGCTTCGAGAGCTCGACGAGGCACTCGCGCGCGGCAAACAATCGGACGCGGGTTCGTGAAGGTGGCCATCGCCGGCGCCGGCAGCGTCGGCACCGCCATCGCCGCCGACCTGCACGTGAACGGCCACGACGTGCTCGTCATCGAGAAGGACCCGGATCTCGTCGAGAAGTTGCGGCCTACGATCGACGTGACCTGGGTGGCGGCCGACGCGTGCGAGGTGGCCTCGCTCGATGCCGCCGGGTTCGCCACCGTCGACGTCGTCGTCGCCGCGACCGGCGACGACGAGGACAACCTGGTGATCTCGTTGCTGTCCAAGCAGGAGTTCGCTGTGCCCCGCGTCGTGGCGCGGGTCAACCACCCGAAGAACCAGTGGCTCTTCAACGAGAGCTGGGGGGTCGACGTCTCGGTCTCCACGCCACAACTCCTTACCGCTCTGGTGGAGGAGGCCGTCTCCGTGGGCTCGTTGGTGCGGCTGCTCCAGTTCCAAGGCGGCGCCGCCCACCTGGTGGAAATCACCCTCGCCGACGACTCCCCCGCCAACGACACGGCCATCGCCGACTTGGACTTCCCGCGTGACGCCGTCGTGGTGGCGGTGGTCCGGGGCGACCGCCTGATCTTTCCCCGCGGCGAAACGATCCTGCAGTCGGGCGACGAGGTGCTCGTGCTGGTGATCGCGGAAGCGGAGGACGCCGTCCACTCCCTGTTCATCGCCGAGCAGGCCCCCTGACCACGCGATCCCCCGCCGTCAGACGCGGCGCAACCGGACAGCAACCGGCGTCCCTCGTTCGCAGCCCCAGTTCAGAGCGGAAAGTGTTCGCGCACCGATCCTCCATTCGTCACGGTGGCTCAAGTTCGAGGTTGGGACGCCCGTACCATTGAAGGTATGGAGGCGGCATTCTTCGACCTCGACAAGACCGTCATCGACCGCGCCTCCATCGCCGCGTTCGGACGGCCGTTCCTCAAGGGCGGGCTGATCAACCGGCGCCTGGTCGCCCGGGCCGCCATCTCGCAGCTGATCTACCTCTACTTCGGGGCCGACGAGGACCGGCTGGTCCGGGTGCGCGAGTCGATGCTGGCGGTGACCAAGGGGTGGGACCGGGCCCAGGTCCGCCAGATCGTGCGCGAGACCATGCTCGAGACGATCGAGCCGATCATGTACGCCGAGGCGCTCGAGCTCATGGAGCTGCACCGGGCCGCCGGCCACCGTGTGTACCTCGTCTCGGCCTCACCCGAGGAGATCGTGCTGCCACTGGCCGACCTGCTCGGCGTCGACGGCGCCATCTGCTCGCGCGGCGAGGTCGACGAGCAGGGCCGGTACACGGGCCGGATGGCCTTTTACGCCCAGGGTGAGGCCAAGGCGACGGCCATGCGCGAGCTGGCCGAGCGCACCGGGATCGACCTCGGCGCCAGCAGCGCCTACTCGGACTCGGCCACCGACCTCCCGATGCTCGAGGCCGTCGGCCGCCCCGTGGCGGTCAACCCGGACCGGGCCCTCGCCAAGATCGCGCGCGAGCGCGACTGGGAGATCCGCAATTTCACCAAACCCATCCGGCTCCGCGACCGCGTCGGTCGCACGACACCGGTGGTGACGACGAGTCTCGCTGTGGCCGGCGCCGCGCTCATCCTGTGGCGCCGCGGCCACCGCGCCCGACACGGCTCCGGTCCGCCCGGGCGCCGCGCCGCCTGACCGCACCCGCCAACGCGACCCGCCGCAGCGGGAACTGGATAAGAAACCCGGCTTATGCCTCGCGCAGACGGCGGGCGGCGATGACGCCGATGGCGACCAGCAGGGCGAGGACGATGAGCTTCTTCATGGCGCTGATCCTAGGCCGATGCCGTGACGGACCGCCCCGGCGACTCCCGACGGCGAGATCGGCTCAGACGGTCAGTAGGTCCCGCGCCCCGGTGTCCGAAGACGGGTGGCGCAGCTTCGACATCGCCCGCGCCTCGATCTGGCGGATCCGCTCCCGGGTCAGGTTGAAGTGCTCGCCCACTTCCTCGAGCGTCCGGGGCTCACCCCGGTCCAGCCCAAACCGGAGTCGCAGGATCTCGCGCTCGCGCTCGTCGAGCGGGGAGAGCAACCGGCCGATCTCGTCGGGCAGCAGCGACACCGCGGCCACCTCGAACGGCGACTCCGCGGAGCGGTCCTCGACCACGTCGCCCAGCTCGGCGTCGCCGTCCTCGCGCAGCGGCTCGGACAACGACAGCGGCTCGGCCCGGAAGCGCAGCGCCTCGACGAGCTTGTCCTCGGGCATCTCGACCTCGATGCCGAGCTCGGCCAGCGTGGCCGGGCGCCCCAACTTCAGCTCCAACCGGGCTTGGGCCTTCTGGACCCGGGCCAGGGTGTCGCCGGCGTGGACCGGGAGACGAATTGTGCGTCCCGTGTTGGCGATGCCACGGGTGATCGCCTGGCGGATCCACCACGTGGCGTAGGTGGAGAATTTGAAGCCCTTGCGCCAGTCGAACTTCTCGACGGCGTGCATGAGGCCGAGGTTCCCTTCCTGGATCAGGTCCAGCAGGGGCAAGCCCGAGGCTTGATACTTCTTGGCGATCGATACGACCAGCCGCAGGTTGGACTGGACGAAGGTCTGCTGGGCCTGCTCACCCTCCATGCAGCAGCGGCGCAGCTCGCGCTTCTTGGCCGTGGTCAGGCCCTTTGGCGCCTTAGCCACCTCCGCCTCGGCGGCACGACCGGCCTCGATGGCCTGGGCCAGGCGGACCTCGTCGTCCTTGGTCAGCAGCGGGTACTGACCGATGTCTGTCAGGTAGAGCCGTACGAGGTCCTCGTCGTCGCGCTCAATTCGTTCCTTGGCCAAGATCGTCGCCAAACCTTCCCATGTCGTAGCTCGGCAGAGATCAGGTCGCCGGGCGCTCTTAAAACGCAGCCGGCGACCGTTCCTGGCGCTCCTTCGCTGCTCAGTCAGTGTAAAGGTGCTGTCAACCCGGCCGAACAGCAGGGGAAACGCGTTCTGGAGCAAACGCCCGTTTGAATGGATCCCCGAGGTGACCGGAAGGTTTCCCCGCCTCGGAAAGCCGTCCGAGTAGGGACCGGCCGCTCTGGATCTCCGCCGTGCCCTCCCGGCGGGCTTCCACCAGGACCTCCACGACCGAACCTTCGCTCACGGGGGTTGCAAGCTCCAGATGCGACTCATAGACCCCACCCACCCAAGGGAGAACCGTCTCGACGAGGGCCCAGACACCGACCATCGGCTCCTTCGTCGCCTCGAGCTCCTCGAACGCCTCGGCCAGCCCCCTCGGCCCCGCCGGGGCCGCGACCAGAGCCGCCGCCTCCATACCGGCCCGCACGGGCAGGCGCTCGGCCCACCGCCCGGCCAGCGCGCCGTGGCGACGCGACACCGCCGCCGTCCACACCCGCAGCTCGGCAACTTCGTCCACCGGCCCGGGGCCCGTCGCCCACCCCCCGGTCACCTCGAAGATCCGTTGTTCGAGCCAGCAGTACGCCCCCACCAGGGCCGCCAGCTCGTCGATCGTCCGCCAGCCGCGCCCTTCGTCGCCCGCCGGCTCAGGCACCTCCGGGCTCCTCGAGCGCAGAGGAGCGGTAATGGTTGGTGATGGGCATCCGCCGGTCTTTGCCGAACGCCTTGGTCGTGATGCGCACGCCCGGCGGCATCTGGCGCCGCTTGTACTCCGCGCCGTCGACGAGGCGGACCACCTGGTCGACCACCGCTGGGTCGAACCCCGCGGCGACCAGATCGGCCGCCGTGCGATCACCCTCGACATAGCCCTGGAGCACGGGATCAAGCTCCTCGTAAGGAGGCAACGACTGGTCGTCGCGCTGGTCGGGCCGCAGCTCGGCTGAAGGTGGCTTGTCCAGCACGCTGTCGGGAATCGGCCCCGG
>Ga0210399_10004225_pt1 | contig 11145 bp, 6 predicted proteins | sample IncBWC14MmetaG_FD_150865 | JGI IMG/M metagenome (GOLD analysis project Ga0210399, IMG submission 150865) | Forest soil microbial communities from Barre Woods Harvard Forest LTER site, Petersham, Massachusetts, United States - Inc-BW-C-14-M | ecosystem: Environmental > Terrestrial > Soil >...
TACGTGAGCGACAACACAAAAACGAAGACGCACCTTGGATGGGAGCCGCAGATCCCATTCGACCGCGGCCTGAAGGACCTGATCGCGTGGGCGGGCACCATCGACTAGGTCCGACTAAACCTCATCCTCATTCCAGCGAGCCCGAGACATCGCGCGGTCACGCAGCCGAACCATGACGTGCGCGCCAGGACCCCAGACACGACGAAGCCACGGCGGCCGCAGCACCCACATCAGCATCATCACCAAGCTGATCATCGAGACCGCCCACGCCAGGTAGACGCCGGTCGTCGGTCCATAAGAGAAGACGAGACGTGCTCCAGGCGGCACCGAGTCCAGCCGCGCGAGGATGAAGTCCATTTCGCCGTCGAGCAGATGGACCGACCCAGTTCCGGCCGCGATTCCCGGCGAAGCGGGCCACTGTAGGGAAGCGGACCAGCCAGGAGCAAACGATTCCTTGAACAGGACCCAGGTCGGCTGCGTCGAAGGCGAGAGCTGCAACTGGGCCTGGTCATCCGTCACCCAGGTGACCGCCGCGTCCGATTGAACCGAGCCCTGGTCACTTCCGTTCAAGAGCCACGCAAACGCGGCGGCCGTGAACTGGTCTTCGGTTGCCGAGCCCGCGCCGCCGGCGTGCGCGATCAGGTTCATGCCGCTCCAGAAAACACGACCTCGACCCACCTCCTGCCGGGCCACCACAACCCGCCCGCCGACTGTTACGAGCGCTTCCGCGCCTGTCCTGAGCGACGACGCTGCGGCGCTCGACGCTCCCCAACCTGAGCCGCCGTAGGCCATCGATCCCCACGAAGTCGAGACGGATCCCGACACGAGGACCGGCGCCGCGGGATCCAGCGCACCCCAGCGCAGCTCGCCGACCGGCAGGACCGCCGGCGCGGGCGAGCCCAGATCCCAATCGGGATCCACGTACTGCCAGCCGGTCTCGATGTAGAGCGAACCGCCGGCGCGCACGTAACTGTCAAGCAGACCGAAGGCCTTGTCCCGGTCGTGATAGCGATAGCCGACCAGGACGAGCATCGGATAAGCAGCGAGCTGGCTCGCGGAGTAGTCGTCGACGTATGCGGAGTCACCGCGCAAGAGCCAGCCGGATGAAAAAGGAATCATCCCGGTGGTGGCCTGCTCAAAGAGATCGTTGTATGGATGCGACATCCCGTTCTGGTCGGCGCCGATTACCAGGCCGGTCTCGCCTGACGGCCACTCCGTCGCGAGGCCCGGGGGCGACGGGTTGACAAACGTCAGGGGTGAGGCGCTGACCTGCGTCCATCCCAACGCGGTGTAATCGGTGCCTTGAGCGGCCTGTGTGTCGCCGAGCACCACCGCATCGATGCCGGCCGCGGAAGCCAGCTCCGCCTTGACAGTCGTCCCGCGACGGTTGAGCATGCTGTCGAGCATCCAGTTGTCCAGCTCCGGCGAGGTCGGGAGCTGGAAGTTGTACGTGTACGCCTGGCCGCCGCCCGTGAGCTCTCGCGCGCCCATCAAAAGCAACGGCACGTGCGCGTCCACCACGACTCGCTGCGGCGGCGTGGTGAACAGCGAGCGGTATGCGGCCTGGCCTGAGCCGGTCGTGCACGATCCGATGAGGCAGCCGACCTGGGGCTCGCGCCACGCCGAGAGACTCGCCACCTGGCTGATGAAATCCGCCGCCGGTGCGGCGCCCGGCGGATATCGACCCCAGATGTCATTGGTGCTGGGTTGAAAGTCGCCATACGCAAGTGCGTTGGGTTTGCCGGCGACCCGATACGCAAAGCCCCAGACTCCCGCAGACGCAAGCACCAACGCGACGCATACCATCGCGACCGCGGTAAACGCCCTGGGTCGCCCCGCCAAGCGGACCAGCCTTCCGAGTGCGTGGCCCAGCACCAACGGAGTCTCGGTAAGTCCGATGCCGGCCAGCACGGGGACGCCGAATTGAACCAGAGTCACCCCCGCGCGTTCGTGCACCAGGTTTCCAAGCACCGGGAGGCCCCAGGTCGCCGCCTCCAGCGCCGTCGTGACAATCGTCAGCACACCGAAAGCGACCGAAGCAACGAGCATGCGCGCACGTCCGTTCCAGAGCACCGCAAGTGCGCCGACGACAGCTGGGAGCCCGACTGCGGGAGTGATGCTTGCGCGGTCGAACACGATCGTGGGCCGGATCGGGTGCAGGCCGAAGACCTGGTCGATGCTCCACACGCTGAACAGGCTCGGATCAAACGCACGCGCAGGGACATGCGTGGCGATGAATGAGACATACAGCTGCTCAGGCACTGACCAGAACGCGGTGAGCAAGAACGTGCCGGCGACCAGGACCGGGAAGATCACCAACACCCAGCGAGCGGGTGCCCGTAGCCCGCGCCCGCTGATCGCGAGCGCATACAGGAGGATGGCGATAACCGCCGCACCCAGCAGGTATGGCGACACCAATCCCAGCAGCGCCACTAGGGCCATCGTCGCAAAGGCGGAAGCTCGGAACCTCCAGCCTCTGCGGCCGGATGACCACTCGTCGAAAAAGACGTCGAGCGCAATCACCGCGGGCATGAACAGGATGGTGCCGACCTGGTTGGAGTAGAAACCCCAGTCGACCAGGAATGTCCATGTCAGGGGGCTGATCAAGTAAGCGATGCCGGCGATCAAGCCGGCAAGTGGATTGCGCAGGCGCCAGGCGCAGAAGACGTAAACGCCAAGCGCGCCCAGCGGAGCTGTTGCGAACTGCACGACCTGGATCGCCTGCGAAAGGTTGATCGCGCCAAGGCGTGAGATGGCAGCCGCCATCCAGTGCGCGGCGAGGGGGTACCCCTCGCGGTAACCGATGCCGTGGTCATCCCACGGATACCACCAGCTAATTGCGGGGAAGGTCGAGTTGACCCACTGAGCCAGATGAATGTGAAACAAGGTGTCGGTTCCGACGGGGCCGAGGTACAGGATCTGCCAGCTGAGCACGTAGGCGACCGCGCCGATGATTCCGGCTGCCACAAGCAGGCGCGCGCCGCCCAGGGCCAGGCGCAGGCCCCGGCTCAAGCTACGCGAACGCAGGTGAAGTGACCGCAACCTCCGGACAACCCGCGCAGAAGCCTTGCCTCCGCCCACGCCACGGTCGCCACCGAGCCCGTCGCCAGCCGCATCGCGGCGCCGGTCGCGCCGCGGCGCGAAACCGCCATGTCCTCCACCGACCCACTCACAGGGCCGCGCCGATCCAGCCACGAGAAATAAAGGACGTCGGCGACCTGGAGGACTCCGTGATAGCTCCACCGCCGCCTCTCCATCTGAAGGCCCGCCGCGGCCGCCATCGATTCGAACCGCGCCGCGGAGAAGATCTGGATGTGCCCTCCGTGCCGGACCTTGGCCGTCCAACGGGTGCCGCAGCTCAGCAGGGTATAAAGGGTGTGCGGTTGGCCTTCGAGAGGCAGCACGATGTGAAACCGGCCGCCGGGCTTCAGCACCCGCGCCACCTCGGCCAGCACCTTCTCGGGCGATTCGACGTGCTCCAGCACGTCGAAGATCCAGACAAAGTCGAACTCGCCATCTCCAAACGGCAGTCCTTCGGCCGTGCCTAGCCTGAACTCCACGCCGCCTGCATCCACCGATGCCGCCGCCAGGGCCGAGCGGCTCAGGTCACATCCGAACACCTCGAGGTCGGGCCGCTCGCTCTTCACAGCTTTGGCTACCGACCCGGCTCCGCAACCCACGTCGAGCACCCGCGCCGGACCAGGCGGGAGGTCAGCGAGCAGGTACCGAAGTTTGAGGCCGTTCATGTACCAGGGCCGGGGTCGCAGGCGTGCCGCGCCCCAACGCTTTGCCTCGTAGTCGAAAGAAGGTGCTGGCACTACGGGCTCGCTGCTCGTGATGCCTCCGCGCAAGCGCCTGGCGCCGGTCTCGGGGGCGACACGCCATAGACCAGCCACTGTGTCTCGCTCATCGTCCCCACCTGCGCGAACCATTCAGGGTTGAGCTGGCGGAGCAGCGCGTAGTTCGCATTGTTGGGCGGCATCGCCATGAGCCGCGTGTCGGTCTTGTTCAGCCAGCATTGAACCAGGGTGGTGACGACCTGCGCATGGTCCTGGTACGTCCAACCGGAGGGCAGGTAATAGAACGGGTCGTACATCTCGCTCACCAGGTGCTTGCCCTCTACCCCACCGAAACGCGCGAGGCCGTAGGTGACATCGGGACGGTCGGATGGAACAGCGAGCGCGTGGCCGGCATAGGGCGCCTGGTTGTACCAGGAGCCAAGTTGCCGGCTTGCCGCCAGAGTGGCGTGCCAGTTCGCCTCGGTTGGTCCGAACACCTGGCCGATGGGAATCCAGGCCAGCTGCGCGACGAGCATGCACGCCGCGAGCGCCGCCCAGCCCATCGGAATCATCCGCTTGCCGAACCGCCTCGGCACCCACCACAGGAGAACCACAGCGAGCAGAGCGCCTGCGAAGACATATGGAAAGGCGAAGACCCGCGTGATCGGCATCCACCACACCCAGCTGGCGAGATAAGAGGTGAAGCCCAACGTGCCGGCCACGAAAACCCAATAGCCGAATCCAAATGTCAGCAGCATGTATGACGCCGGGCGCTTCCACAGGCTCCATCCGAGACCGATCAGCCCCGCGACGAGAAGCGCACCGAGGACAGGTCGCACGGACGATTGCGCCGCGCTGATCGGCGTGTACTCCCATTGTCCGACCGCGTTCGCGAAAAAGTTCCAGTAGAGGGGATAGACGGCGTTGCCCGTCTGGTCGAGCAGCACCTTCATGTAAACCAACATCACCGCTGCGAATGTTGCAACCAGGGGGAGGCGCTGCATCCCCACCTTCCGAAGGCACGCCGCGATCACCATTCCCAGGCTGAAAATCCACGCCTCGGCACGAGCCATCGTGGCGAGGCCGAAAGCAAGGCCGGACCAGAAGCCGCTTGGCTTCTGCCATCCCCAGATCCCGAAAAGGACGAGCGCCACGCCGAGAGGCTCGAGCATCCCCGATGAATCGTTCATGACGCTTGTTGGCAGCAACGAGGCGACCAGCGCGGCCCCGATCGCCGCCTGCATCCCCCAGTACCGGCGGACGATCTGAAACAGCAGGACCACCACACCGACGCCAAAGACAAGACTGACGAGGCGATCCAGCACGATGTCGATCGACCCCGTGATGTCGAACACCGCGACCATCAGCAGCGGATGCAGCACACCCCAGAAATAGTCGAGACCCTTCAAGTCCCACAGCCGCGGGCCACCCGGCGCAGAGAGCCCGATCTCTTTTGTGAGGTAGGCGATCTGCCAGTGATGCCACACATCGTTGTAAGCGCCAAGGCCGGGATTTTCCGGGTCCGTGAAAACGAACAGGTAGAGAAGTCGCGGTAGAGCCGCCACCGCGGCAACTCCCGCGGTCCAACCCCAGTGCAGCGGATGCGACACCGGCTCGGGCGAGGCCGCCGGTTCCGGCCGGTCGATGCGGCGCTCCTCCTCGTCCTCGTCGGGGAGGATCCTCGGCAGCAGCTTCAAGCTGTGGCCGCCTCCGCCGCGACCTGTTCGTGCGCGCGCGCCACCTCGAGGACTGAGTGCTCGAGGGTGTCGATGTGCCGCTCCCAGTCAAAGCGGCGCGCCCATTCGAAGGCACGCTCACCCGTCGCCTGGTTCTCCGCCGGGCTGTCGAGCAAGCTCGCAATTCCCTCGGCGTAATCGCTTACCTCGAGCGGCTCAGCGAGGTACCCGGTCCCCGGCCCCACCGTGACGGTTGGCCCGGCCTGGTTCCAGGCGACGACCGGTACGCCCTTGGCCATCGACTCGATCACGCCCATGCCGAAGTCTTCCTCGGGCGCGGGGTAAACGTACACGGCCGCACCCTCGTACAGCTTCTGCAACTCGTCCTCGGCGATCGCGCCAAGAAAGATCACCGCATCCGAGAGATTCAGCTCCGAGACGAGCTCCTTCAGCGATGCCGTATGGGCTGTAGCGGGGCCCGGAATCACGAGCTGCGCTCGGGGATGCCGTTGGCGTACCTCGACCATCGACCTGATGGTGAGGTCGAAGCGCTTCTGGGGGTAGTGCCGGTTCGTGAGCAGCACGTAAGGACGCCGGATCGGGTACCCGTTGATGGTCAGGCCGCCCGAGAACCGTTCGGGGATCGCACGTGGAAAACCCGACGACGCGACGTGGCAGCCCGCGGGACAGTCGATCGCCTCGCGTTGGTACGTGCGCCGGATGATGTCGCCGATGTAGTCACCGTTGACCAGCAGCTGGTCCGCCTCCTGGATCGAGCGCCGGTCGGCCCACGCGACAAAGCGCGTCGCGCGCAGCACGCTCGCGGCGAGCAGGCGGTAGTCCGCGTTGGCCACCCAGCCCGTCTCACGATCGATATTGCGCGGGTACACCAGCCGGTTCGGCTGGTTCAGGTAGACGACATAGGGCACGTCCATCAGCCGGGCCGCCCACCACGCGATCCATGCGCTCGGCTGGTTGCAACCGACGATGGCGTCGACGCCACGGAATCGCCACGCGTAGAGCGGCATCAGCAAAGAGGTGGCCGCCATCTGCACGGCTTCACGGAACGGGAACCACCGCGGCAGCTGCGGTAGGAATGTCTTGACCCGCACGTCGCCGATCAGGTCCGGGTAGCAGCGACTCTGGTCGACGGTCGGCGCATAGCACTCGACGTCGTACCCGCGGCGCCGCAGCCCGAGCACCTCCTCGATCACAATCCGCTCGCCTCCGCCGGAATAGGTAAAGCCGCAGTGGAACACCGCGATCCGGCGCGGACCGCCAGCGCGCACACGGCGCCTGCCACCGACGAGCAAGAAGCTCAGCAGGCCGAATACGAGGGCGTTACCCGCGGTGATCGCGTGATAGAGGACGATCGCCCCCGCGGCCACCGCCGTCGGGAGACCGAGGCCGCCATGCAGGACGAGCGAGCCCGCCACCTCCAGATTTCCTAGGTATCCAGGGCCGGCCGGGATGGCGAAGCTGAGCAGGAGGGCGGGATAGGCCGCCATCACCTTGAGCGACGGAACCGACACGCCGACCGCGGCGAAGAGCAGGGTGAAGTTGAACGCATCGATCACGAGGGCAAGCGCGGTCAACAGAGCCAGCCGGCCTGCCAGGGCGGGAGTCCACAATCCGCGCGCTCCAGCCCGGAACGCGAACGCCTGGCCCGCGATGGCGGACGCAAAGCGAGGCGGCAAGAGCCGCCGAGCCACCCAGGATCGCGCAAGACGCGGGCCGAGCACGGCTGTCCCGAGCACCGCCGAGAGGAGCGCGATGGCGAGCGCCGCGGCGCCCAGCAGTCCGCTTGGGGTGCGGATCACACCAGTCAGCGCCACCACTTCGAGGATCGCCAGCACGACGGCGACAGCTGCCAGGTCGCACGCCTTGTCGATCACGATCGTGGCGAGCGCCGAGCCCGCCGGCACGCGGTGGCGCCGCCACAGCCACCACGCGCGCGCCGCGTCGCCGGAGCGGATCGGCAGCACGTAGTTGAGGAGCCCGCCAGCGGAGTTCATGGCGAAAGCCCTGACCATCCCGACGGGCGCCAGCGGGCGCAAGAGCAGCAACCACCGCCGAGCGCGGATCAGGCTGGTCACGAGGAACAACACGATCATCAAGACCACCGGCGCCCAGCTGTGGACGCGGGCGTGGCTGATCACGTCGGTCAACGAGACCGTGCGGAGCCACAACCACAGCAGCACAAGGCCGACGGCTGTCTGCAGGCCGAGCCGAAGCCAGCGGTTCATGCGACCACCTCTGGCTCGTCGGACGGAGCGGCGGCCAGTATCCAGCGCTGGGCGAACATCCAGAACAAGAAAAGGTAGGTGATGACCAGCAGAGTGCCGCCGTAATCGTGGAACAGGATGGCCGGCGTGACGCCGATGGTCGCCGCGATCGCGGCGACGGCGGCGACGCGCAGGAGGTTGAGCAGCATCGTGCCGGCCACGCCGATGACGATGACCTGCACCCGAGCTTCGAGGGGATGCCGGCCGCGCAACCCGGTCAGGAGGCTTACACCGAGCAACACGAGGCTCTGCCATCCAATGCAGTTCCAGGAGATGAAAAGCGAATGCATGGCGCCTGCGCGGTCCCAGACGACCAAGTAGCTGCCAGACGCAGCGGCATGTATGCCCACCATTCCGAGCAGGCCGACCACCATCCTCGCCTCGACCGGAACGATGGTTTGCAGCGGGTTGTTGGCGCCCAGCTGCATCGCCCACGTCGTGAGCAGGGCGTTGAAGGTCGTGACGAGCGGCAGCAGCATGAGCAGGCCGCAGGCCAGAGCCAGTAGGGTCAGGTTGACGTCGCGTTCGCGAAGCCTCATCTTCCAGCCTTCAGAAAAGCGAGCCACCGCCTGCGACCAGTGAACACGGGTATCAGAAGGGCCAGCGCGGCGAAGCCCAGTACGGATTCCGGCACGACGATGCTCGGAGGAATGACGCGCGTGGCGGCGACGCCGGCGATGCCGTCGTAGAGCATCGAGGGCCTTCCCCCGGTGTTGTGGGTCAGGGTGACGGAGAGGCAGAGCGACCCGCCCGCGGTGATCACGAGCGGGGCCTCGGAGGCGCTGGTAGTCACAGTGACGGGACTCGTCGGGTTCGCGGTGGCCGATCCATAAGTTGTCGTCCACGTCGTGCCGGCGTTTGGAATCACGGCGGCGAATCCGGCACAGCTCGCCGTCGCCGAGACACCGACCGCCACCGTGACGAGGTCATTCGTGCTGCCGGTGCCGCCGGTCCAAGCCATGTTGAACGACCACGTACCGGCGGTTACCGTCTGGGCTGGAAGGTTTGTAAATCCCCAGGTGGTGGTCACGCCGCCCGCCGACGACTGGATCGCGCACGAAGTCGGTACCGTCGGCCTCGTGCCGATGGTCTGGTCAAGCGTGGTCGCGACGCAGGCCGGAGCCGTCCCGCTCCCGTGTAGATACAGCGGGTTGCCCGCGGCATCGACCACAGGCGCACGCGACGAGAGCCACGCGAGCCCTCCGAATGCCAGCAGCAGCGTGATGGCGACTCCCCAGCCAATCCAGCGACTTCGACCGCCGCCTGGCCTGCGCCTGACGATGGGAGAGACGGGCTTTACGGGCGGCCGCATCTCCTGACGCCGTGCTCGCGGGCCCAATAACCACCGGCGCAGTAGGTTGAGCCGTCTCAGATGATGCACCTCGTCCGTGACGCGGCCTGTCTTCGGGGTGCGGAACCAGGGTCCTTCGTCCTTGCCGAAGAGGCCCTTGGCCGCTGCCCAGCCCTGGAACGGAACCAACGCGAAAGACAGGACCAGCGCTCCCCATACTCCTTGCAGGTCGCGAGCCGGCGCTTCTTCGAGAATCAAACCGCCCAGGTTCATCAGCGGCAACGCGAAAACGTTGGAGAAGAGCAAGGACCAGCCGAGCACTGCGGTCCATCCGGGTACGTGCGCGTGAAACACGATCTCAGACATCAACCAGGCGATCGTTCCGACCACGAACAAGGCGGCCTGCAAGTAATAGGTGGAGTCGAAAAGGAACTCGATCTTTTCGAGCGGAGTAATGAACGGCGACCCCATGATGTCGAGGAAATACCTCCGGACGTTGTGCGTATGTCCCTCCGCCCACCGCATGCGCTGGCGCGCAAGGCGCGAAAAGGTGCTGACGCATTCGGCGGGTGTTTCAGCCCAGGGCGTGTAGACGACCTTGTAGCCGCGCACGTACAGCTTCAGGGTCAGCTCCCAGTCCTCAGTGATGCTCGTGCCCCAACCGACCTGGCGCAGGACATCGGCACGGATCATGTACGCGGTGCCCGCGATCATCTTCAGTGAGCCGATCGCGTCCTGGAACGGGCGCTCCACCATGTAGCTTCCGGCGTACTCGGCGCGCACGGCCTCCGTCAGCCAGCTCTCCGACTTGTTCAGCACGTGCCACTGATAGCTCTGGACCGCGGCGACCTCTTCGCGTCGCTTGAACGACCGCGCCGCGTGCTCTTCCTCAGGCGCGTGGCCGTTGCCGTTGCCGTTGCCGTTCTTGCCGTTGCCGTTCTCGTAATAGAAATGAGGCAGGAACCGGTCGATCGAGTCCGGGAACGGAACCGAGTCGGCGTCGTACACGATCACGTACTCGGTGCGCGGATCCATCACCTTGAGCGCCTCGCGCAGGGCGCCACCCTTGTAGCCCTCTCGGCTGTTCCGGTGGAGGATCTTGAATCCGGGAGTGTGCATCCAGCGTTCGAGGATCGCCCTGGAATCGTCGGTCGAGTCGTCGACCACGATGACCTCGTACTCCGGGTACTCCAGCTGCGAGAGCGCGGTGAGGAGGCGCTCGATGACGCGACGCTCGTTGTAGGCGGCGACATGGACCGACACGAACGGGTGATAGCCGAGGTCGATGTGGTAGCCGTTCCCGTTTCCGTTGCCGATGCGGTTCAGCCCGCCGTTCTGCTTGCCGTTCCCGTTCCCGTTCCCGTTGTGTCCGTTGCCGCCACTGCGACCGGTGGCGAGCGAGGTCAGCAGCACGATGACCGTGCTCAGGTAGTACTTGACGGCGTAAGCGAAGAAAATCGCGCCGAGGAACAGTCCGGTGAAGGCGAACCCATACGCGATCCAGTCGGTGCCGCTGCGAATTTTCGACTGGACCACGAGGTCGATGAAGCCCCGCACGAGCCCGGCGATCGGTGTGATCGCCAGCACGATCGCCGCCACCAGGATCGCGTCGAGCAGCGCCGTCCAGAGCAGAAGCCCGCGGTCGGCCCGCTGCCGAAGCCTCACCACCTGGATGCCGATGAGGATCACTCCGGCGACGATCGCCGTTGCGCCCACGCCGTACCGGGTCAAGGCGGAGAAGAGACCGAGCACGATGATCGCGGTTCCGGCCGCAACCAGCACGAACCCGGCGCCCAGGCCCAATGAAGTTCGGTGCAGCGGCTCGCCTTCGCCGTGACTGCCGTTACGAGGCATGTCCGATCCCATCGGCAGCCGGGTGAACCGCGCCGTCTCCGTTCGCTCCAGCGGCGTTCGTCCCCAGTGCGGCCATGGCGAACCGGCGATGCCCTCCAGGCGTCACCGCCGCCGGGGTCACGGTGCCATGCATGACGGCTCGCCGAAGGCGGTCGGCCGTAAGGCCCAGCGCGCGGGCTGCGCCGCCGGTGCCCACCAGGTCACCCGCCAGGGGCACCAGGCTGCTGATGCTCTCCGATGAAAACCGGCGGTGCCCGCCC
>Ga0210399_10004227_pt1 | contig 11143 bp, 7 predicted proteins | sample IncBWC14MmetaG_FD_150865 | JGI IMG/M metagenome (GOLD analysis project Ga0210399, IMG submission 150865) | Forest soil microbial communities from Barre Woods Harvard Forest LTER site, Petersham, Massachusetts, United States - Inc-BW-C-14-M | ecosystem: Environmental > Terrestrial > Soil >...
TGGACAAAGCGACCTAAAGGTGACTGTGCTGGCTGCGTTGCCGTACGTCGCTGCGTTCATCACCCAGCAAGTGAATGGCTGGCATTCCGATCGAACTGGAGAGCGCCGGCGGCATGCGGCGATCCCCGTGTTTTTGTGCGCGTTCGCCCTCTCGCTGGCGGTGCTCAATAGCTCGAGGCCATTGGTGTCCATCGCGCTGTTCGTGCTCGTCGGGGGGGCGTTTTATGGCTTTCAACCTTGCTTTTGGGCTGTGCCTACGCTTTTTCTAAGTGAGTCGGCCGCGGCAGCCTCGATCGGTCTGATCAATTCAGTCGGAAATCTCGGCGGCTTTGTTGGGCCTCTGGTGATGGGTTATCTGGTTGGACGCACTCATAACTTCAGCGCCGGGCTCTGGTACCTGGTGGGTAATCTTATTATGTCGGGTATGCTGATGCTCGCGGTTGGCGCCGGACGCGGGCGTGAGGTTTCAGACAGTGCTTAGCATGGTCGCGATCAAAAGCGCGAATTGTTTTTAATGTTCGTTTAATGCGCATTTCATGTTCATCCTGATTAATGTGAGTAGCGCATTTCATGAGTTTTCTGTGACGAGTTTTTCTGTAACAACGGTCTTGTTTTTCAATACTGGAGGTAAAGGTGAATAAATCGCGAGTAACGATTTTGTCAGTTGTATTCTTAGCGCTTGTAGCCGGAGTCTGGGCTCAAGAGAAACCAGTTCTGGAGCCTTTGCAAACGATTCCATTGCCCGAGCTCAAAGATGGCGATTTCGATCACTTCGCTGCGGATGTTGCGGGAAACCGGCTATTTGCCGCGGCGGAAGAGAACTCGAAAGTCCTGGTTCTTGATCTCAAGACCAATAAGCTGATCCATACCATGAGCGATCTCAAGGCGCCGCATTCGTTGCTTTACCGGGCGGATCTGAAGAAGCTTCTCGTGGTCGATGGCGACTTGGGTGAAATCAAGATTTACGAGACGGATTCCTACAAGCCCGTCGGAAGTATAAAGCTGAAGGAGGGTGCGGACGCGAGCGCCTATGATCCTTCGACCAAGTACCTGTACGTCGTGAACGGCGGCAAGGACGCCAAACTCCCCAACGCCTACATCACCGTCGTTGACACCTCCACCGCGAAGACTGTGGGGGAAATCAAGATCGACTCCAACGATGTGGAAGGCATGGCCATAGAGAAATCGGGGCCTCGCGTCTTCGTCGTTGTCAGGGGTAACAACTCAGTCGAGGTGTTTGACCGCACCAAGCTCACCTTAAGTGCGACTTGGTCGATTGCGACGGAGGGCAAGAAGCCTACCGCCATAGGCTTCGATGAGGACGCTCACCGGCTCTTTATCGGCACGCGCGATCCCGGAAAACTGATTGTGCTGGATTCCGATTCGGGCAAGGTTGTGAGCAGCATGCCGGCGGCAGCAATGGTCGATGACATGGCTTACGACCCTCAGCGCAAGCGCCTCTTCTTTGCCGGAACGCTGTTTATCGACGTGTTTCAGCAAAGCGACCCCGATCACTATGTCCAAATCGCTCACATTCCGACTTCGTTTCGAGCCAAGACGGCAATTCTGGTTCCTGAGTTGAATCACTTCTACCTAGGGGTTCCACACCACGAGAAACAGACAGCCGAAATACGCGTTTACAACGTGCTTCCTTAGGTCGGGAACCGGGGTATAGTCGTCGGCTGACCACATTAAAGCGGACGCTTCTTCGATAAGCGGAAGAGCGTCCGCTTTCTATCAGTTCATAGGAAATGTTTTGGAAGGCAGGTTCTCCGAGCGTAGCTTGGGGTCACGATGTAGATCCAACCAAGACAGTGCGGATTCCGTTCGAGAAGGGTTACAGAGCAAATCGGTATCAGACTTCGGCAGGCACCAGCGAAACTTCTCGGGCAATGGCCTTTCCCATATCCTCGGTGCCGGCGCGCCCGCCAATGTCCGGAGTGAGAGGATCGCGCCGGGCGAGCACCTTGAAAATAGCATCCTCGACTGCGCGCGCGGCTTCCCGCTCGCCCAAATGATCCAACATCATGGCGCCCGACCAGATTTGCGCCACCGGGTTGGCAATCTTTTTTCCGGCAATATCGGGAGCTGAACCGTGGACCGGCTCGAACATCGAAGGGAACTCCCGCTCCGGGTTTAGATTGGCGGAGGGGGCGAGCCCCATCGATCCGACGACGGCTGCTCCGAGATCGGACAGAATGTCTCCGAAAAGATTCGATCCCACCACTACATCAAACCAGTCAGGGTGGCTCACGAAGTGCGCGGTCAGAATGTCGATGTGGTATTGGTCAGTTTTGACTTCCGGATACTTCTTGGAAATCGCGGAGAACCGTTCATCCCAGAAAGGCATGGTGTAGACGATGCCATTCGATTTGGTCGCTGAAGTTACATGATTTCTGCGGGTCCGCGCTAATTCGAAGGCGTAGGTCATGATCCGGTCACAACCTTGCCGCGTGAAGACGGTCTCCTGAATCGCCATTTCGAGATCCGTGTTTTGGTGGAGACGGCCGCCGACTGCGGAATATTCGCCTTCGTTGTTCTCGCGGATGATACAGAAATCGATCTCTCCCGCTCTGCGATTACTGAGCGGGGTCTTAATTCCTTCCAACAGCCGTATGGGGCGCAAATTCACGTACTGTTTGAACGCCCGGCGAATGGGAATAAGCAAGCCCCACAGTGAAGTATGATCGGGGACGCCCGGGTAACCCACCGCTCCAAGAAAGATTGCATGGAACGGGCGCAACTGTTCCAGCCCGTCCTCAGGCATCATCCGCCCGGTCTTGACATAGGTCTCGCAACTCCAGTCGAAATGCTGCCATGACAAAGAAAGATCAAAACGGCGTGCTGCCGCCTCGAGCACGCGGATTCCTTCGGGGACGACTTCGCGCCCGATGCCGTCGCCTTCAATGACTGCGATGTTGTAATTCTTCAAGTTTCCTCGAGTCGCCCAACTTTCTTACTTGAGCTCGTTCTTATATACCTGTCCGCCTTTCATCACGAACTTCACCCGCTCAAGTTCTGTGATGTCGGTGGTTGGATCTCCTGACACGGCGACGACATCTGCGAATTTACCTGCTTCCAGGGAGCCGATGCGATCCTGCCATCCCATTAACTGCGCAGCTCCGGTGGTTGCGGCAAGGATGGCCTGGACCGGAGTCATTCCGAATTTCACCATGTACTCGAATTCTTTCGTCTGGCTTCCGTGGGGGAAGGGGCCGGCTCCCGAACCGAAGGCAATCTTCACGCCTGCCGCGACGGCCTTCGGAAAACTGCGTTCCGAGACTTCCGCAACACTATGGCCATGACGTTTCTTCTCGTCCTCCTCACGATCAAGCTGATAGTGATATAGCGTGGGGACTAGATAAATGCCTTTCTGGATCATCATCTTGATCTCGCCATCGTCCAGGTCCACGCCGTGTTCGATCGATTCGACACCTGCGTTGATGCAGTTATGCAGACCCTCGCCGCCGAAAGCGTGACAAGAAACTTTGTGCCCTCTCCGGTGCGCCTCGTCCACGATGGCATTTACTTCTTCAGCCGTGAACGTGGGCGGGACAACCATTTTCCCGTCTTCGGTGAAATGAAATTGGTACGCTGCGTACAGCTTGATCCAGTCTGTGCCATGCGCGATCTGCTCCCGCACCGCTTGACGAGCGGCCCAGGGAGAGTCTACGACCTGAAGCGAGGCCGGAAGAGCCAACTCCTCCGAGTAGCCGTTCATGATGAAGCCACCCGTCGCCTGAAGGCCGCGGGTCGAGACCTGCATGCGGGGACCCGGCACGACGCCGCGGTCGATGGCGTTGCGCAGATCCACATCGCTGTAACTAGCCCCCAACGTCTTCAGATCGCGAAGCGTTGTGAAGCCCACCATCAAATCTTTTTGCGCGTTCGCGAACGCGGTCAGGGTGCGGTATTGGTAGGAGTCGCGTAAGAATTGCTCCTCGAGGTCCGGCCCGTTTCCAAAAACGTGAGTGTGCGCATCGATCAGGCCGGGGAGTACGGTGGCCTGGCTCAAGTCCACCACGTCGGCGCCTGCGGGCTCTTTCACGCGCTCGGCCGGGCCGACCTCGGTGATGCGGTCCCCATGGATGAGGACAACCTGATGGTTGAGCAGTTTTGCGGACTTCGTGTCAAAGAGCCGGCCGGCGCGAATTGCGACCCAGTGGTCGGGGGAGGGCGTTTGAGCCTTGGCGAAGGAGCAAGCAAAGAGCAACAGAGCGGCAAAATATCTCTTGAGCATTGTGGTCACCGATGGTCATCCTCGAACATTAAGGTCCAATGAAGGCCAAATGAAACTTTGTTCAGACTAGAACCCGGCCGCGTTGTGAGTTACGCGTTTTAGCTGTTCATTCTGAATAACTTTTCATCCTCGCTTTGTTTAGGCTTCATCTTGAAATGGCAATATACTATGCGTCGGGAGAGTTGATGCGCATCCTGCTGGTCGAAGACGAAACGAAGGTCTCGAGTTTTGTCGCGCGCGGGTTGATGGCAGAGCGATTCGCGGTCGATGTGATCGCGGACGGTCAGTCCGGGCTCGAACTCGCAACTACCTATCACTATGACCTCGTGATTCTCGACTTGATGCTGCCGAAAATGGACGGCACCCAGGTGCTTCGCCGTCTTCGGAACCAGAATGTCAATGTCCCGGTATTGATTCTAACGGCTCGCGACGCGGTCGCCGACAAGGTGGGTAATTTTGAGGCGGGCGCGGATGACTATCTCACCAAGCCCTTCGCTTTTGCCGAACTTCTGGTGCGTGTCAAAGCGCTGCTTCGGCGTGGACCCGTCAGCCGCAGCAGCGTGGTTCGCGTCGGAGATTTGGAACTCGACCGTCTCTCCCAGCAGGTGAGGCGTGCCGGCAAGCGGATCGATTTAACATCGAAAGAATACTCTCTGCTGGAATACCTGATGTCGAACGCGGGCAGGGTTTTATCGCGAACCATGATTATCGAACATGTGTGGGACCAGAGCTTCGACGGCATCACCAACATTGTGGACGTCTACGTGCGGCACCTCCGAAGCAAGGTTGACGATCCCTATGAGCAGAAATTGATTCGTACCGTTCGCGGCGTCGGCTACAGCATCAGCAACGGAGCGCACTCGTGAATACCCGGTCGCTCCGTTTCCGCATCACGGCCTGGTATGCGGGGCTCCTCGCGGGTGCACTGCTGGTTTTCGGCGCCTCGGTCTACCTCGGTCTGGAGCGATACCTCTACTGGAATCTTCAAAGGACGCTCGGCTCGGACTGTAGGACGATCGGAACGCAATTGCTTACGCAACATCCTTTCAAGCGCAGGGATTGGCTTGAGACTGAAATCAATGAAGCTTATGCGCCCGAGGTAAATGGCCACTTTATTCGCGTGGTCGAGGAAGGGGTCGGGGTCCTGTACGTTTCCGGCGCGCCGAAGGACGGAGTATTCGACCCGTCTCAAGTCCCTTTACCCAGGGGAGACGAAAAAAATCGTCCGCGAAAAGTACGTTTAGCTGGACGGCCGCAGTTACTGATCGATACTCAGCAGTTCACGACGCCGGATGGAAGTAAATTCGTAGTCGAAAGCGGAGTTCCGTATCAGCAGATCGAAGTCGTTCTCCACGGATTGCTGGTAACGTTTGCCATCTACATGCCCTTCATCATTTCTCTGGCCGTGGTGAGCGGGTACTGGCTGATGAGGCGATCGCTGCAGCCCGTAGACGAGATCACGAAGCGGGCGGAAGGAATTACCTCCACAAACCTTAGCGAACGCTTGCCCGTCATTCGAACCGGCGATGAACTCGAAAGGCTTTCTGTTTCGCTGAACCGCATGATCGAGCGGCTGGATCAGGCTTTTCAGCACATCAACCGCTTTTCCGCGGACGCGTCCCACGAATTGCGGACGCCCTTGACGATTCTTCAGTTGGAGCTTGAGGGCATCGCTCAGAGCCATCGCCTCAACCCTTCGCTTACGGATCAGATTGGCAGCGCCCTGGAAGAAACGCATCGAATGTCTCACATAGTCGAGAACCTGTTGGCCATCTCACGCCTGGATGCGGGTGAGGTGAAAATGGACAAGACGCGACTGGACCTCGGACAACTGGCGGCGTCCACTGCCGAACAGATGAGACTGTTGGCGGAGGAAAAGTTGATCCTGTTCCGCAGCAATGTGGCGACCAATATCTACGTAGAGGGAGATCGGCCTCGCCTGCAACAGGTCATCGTGAACCTCGTCGCTAATGCCATTAAATACACGCAAGAGGGCGGCGAAGTCGAAGTGAATGTTCGCGCAGACCGCGGCACCGCTGTCCTGGAGGTCTCTGACAATGGCGTTGGGATATCGGCCCCTGCCCTTGGGCATGTCTTCGAGCGCTTCTACCGGGCGGATAAGGCACGCTCACGCAACTCGGGCGGCGCAGGATTGGGCCTGGCCATTGTGAAAGCCATCTGCACGGCCCATGGCGCTGAAATCAAGGTTTCGAGCGAAGAAGGCCATGGCAGTCGCTTCACAGTGGAGTTGCCGCTCCTGGACGTTCCTGAAAATGACCTGGCCAAGCCAGCGCTTCGAACCCACTGACTCTGAACACAATTTTATCCTTCTTTCAGAACGCTTTAATCTGAAGCGAGTAACTCTATGTTGGTACGGGATTGCTTCAACGGAACCCTATTCGGGTCTCGGAATCTGCCAAATCCTGCTGCAATGGGTAGTCGAAGACGCCAAATGCTGAAGAGTATACGAAATCCGGAAACGGGCTACCCCCGACTGCGAAGAGCCGCGATTGTCGGGACACTCCTGGTCCAGTCGCTTCTCGTCCTGATGGCTGGACGCGCTGCGGCCCAGGCGGTCGAACCTGCTCCGAGCGTGCAGGTCCGAGCGGCGGAGCAAAGCCCTCCCCAAAACTCCGCCGCTGCTTCGCCGCTGACCATCACTTTTTCTGACGCGCTCGAGCGAGCTACGGCAAACAATCCCCAACTGCAATCCGCGTTCACGGCCCTTGGCCTTGCCCACCAGGAAGTTGTCGAAAGCCGGGCCGCTCTGCTTCCGAACGTCAATTACAACATGCAGTTTCTATACACCGAGCCCAGCCCGCACGGAACGAACAACCCGATCTTTATTGCCAATAACGGAGTTCACGAATACATCGCGCAAGGGAATGTGCATCAGTCGCTCTCCCTCCAGACGTTCGCTGACTATGGTCGAGCGTCAGCCGCGCAAGCGGTGGCCAGGGCCAAGTCCGAAATCGCTTTGCGGGGTTTGGCCGTCACGGTGGCCGAGGCCTATTACGCGCACGTTGCGGCTGGGCACAAGTACCGAACCGCACAACGCGCCAATGAGGAAGCGCAGCGATTTCTCGGTATCAGCGAGAAGCTGGAAAACGGCGGCGAAGTAGCACACTCGGACGTAATCAAGGCCCAACTCCAGTACCGGCAGCAACAGCGCGATTTGCGGGAAGCCGAGTTAGGGATGAACAAGAGTCGCCTTGATCTTGCCATCTTGCTGTTCAAGGATTTTACCGAGAACTTCGCGGTGGTGGATGATCTCGGCGCCTCTCAGGCGCTGCCCCTTTTTGACGAGGTCAGCGCAGCCGGGACGCGGAATAATCCCGATCTCCGCGCCGCGCAAGCTGCGCTCCGGCAAGCCAGTCGACAGGTTACCAGCGCCTGGGGAGGAGTTCTGCCGACCATTACCGTGGACTACTGGTATGGGATCGACGCAAACCAGTTCGCCATGGAGACTCCCGCCGGTTTTCGCAACCTCGGTAGCTCGGCGGCGGCAACTCTACAGCTTCCAATTTGGAGTTGGGGGGCCAACTTCAGCAAAGTGAAGCAGGCCAACCTCGAACGGAAACAAGCTGTCGTCGAGTTGAGTGCGGCCCAGCGCACGCTGCTCGGAAATCTGCGCTCTTTTTATAATGAAGCGCAAGCCGCGCGTGCGGAACTGGAACTGCTAAGCCAATCTTCCCAACTGGCGTCCGAGAGCCTGCGATTGACCAGTCTCCGCTACCAGTCCGGCGAAGCTACCGTATTGGAAGTGGTAGACGCGCAGAATACGCTCACTGCCGCGACGAACGCCTACGACGATGGGCAGGTGCGGTTTCGGGTTGCCCTTGCAAATATTCAGACTCTGACTGGAAAGTTCTGAAACGATGAATACTCAAAGGCTCTTACCTCCAAAGACAATTCGTGAAGATGTGCGGGATTGCCAACCTGTTTCCCGGCTGGCGATTTCGATTTTCCTGGCGAGCGCGATGGTGATATTGTCCGTCGGCTGTTCCAAGGAGAAAACCGAAGAAGCTGCCGTTCCCGTCACCGCCGCGAACGCTCAGAAAGCGACCGTTCAGCGCGTCATCACGGCGGATGCTGTATTGTTTCCTCTGCAACAAGCGGCGCTGGTGCCAAAGATCAGCGCGCCGGTAAAACAGTTTTACGCTAACCGGGGAAGCAAGGTGCGTAAAGGCCAATTGCTGGCGGTTCTCGAGAACTCGGATCTGGCGGCGGCGAAGGAAGAAAATAAAGGCGCATTTGAACAAGCCGAAGCCACATATGTGACGGGAACCTCGGCCGGCCTGCCGGAGGAAATACAGAAGGCGACATCGGATGCGCAATCCGCCAAGGAGATATTCGACGCTCAGCAAAAAGTCTATGACAGCCGGCAGGAACTGTTCCAGCAAGGGGCCATGCCTCGGAAGGACCTCGATCAAGCCGGAGTCAGCCTTACGCAAGCCCGAGCTCAATATGAGCTGGCGAAAAGACATCTTGATTCTCTCAACGCCGTGGTCAAGCAGCAGGAAACCAAGGGATTCGAAGGCCAGTTGTCTTCGGCTCGAGCGAAATACCTCGGAGCACAGGCTCAATTCGGCTATTCAGAAATTCGCAGTCCTATCGATGGCGTGGTTACGGATCGGCCGCTTTACCCGGGAGAAATGCCCAGTGCAGGCATCCCGCTGATTACGGTCATGGACCTTTCCCGTGTAACCGCGCGCGCCCATATCCCGCAAAAAGATGCGTCCTTGCTCAAGGTTGGAGATCAAGCCACCATCGATGTTTCGGGACTGGACAAGCCGACGGAGGGCAAGGTGACGCTGGTCAGTCCGGCGCTTGACCCGAACAGCACCACCGTCGAAGTCTGGGTACAGGCGAAAAATCCGGACCAAACTCTGAAGCCGGGCACGAGCGTGCGACTGTCCATGGTGTCTGAGACCGTGCCGGACGCCGTGGTCGTCCCCGCTTCCTCGGTCTTGACTGCCGCCGACGGTAGTGCGACCGTGATGGTCATTGGTTCCGATCAACACGCCCGCCAGTTGGCAGTCAAGGTCGGAATCAGGCAGGATGAGAACGTGCAGATTCTAGATGGGTTGAAAGAGGGGCAAAGCGTAGTCGCCTCCGGCGCCTATGGTCTGCCGGATAACACCAAGGTTTCGGTCGAAGCAGCAAAAGAAAAAGAGACCGGGACCGGGAAGGGAAGCGAGAAGCCCGCAGCGGGCGAAGAGACTTCCTTGTCTTCGTCCAAGGATTCCAGCAAGGAGAAAAACAGTAAGTGAGCTCCAACGACAGGAAGTCTCCATACTGGTTTGCGCATCATTCGCGATCGGTCATTTTCCTGACCGTCACCCTTGCATTGATTGGAGGATATCTCGCTTTCACAGTTCCGGTCGCGGTTTTCCCGGCCACCAACTTCCCCCGAATTCTGATCGCTGTGGACAACGGCGTGATGCCGATCGATCAGATGATGGTGACCATTACTCGTCCTCTCGAAGAGGCAGTGAACAGCGTTCCGGGGCTGCTGAATGTCAAATCCATCACCAGCCGCGGTTCCGCTGAAATCGACCTTTTCTTCGACTGGAACGTCGACATGTTCCAGACATTGCAGTATGTCAACGCCGCGCTGTCTCGCGCGCAGACCGAACTTCCCGCCAGTGCGAAAGTCGAAGCCCATCGCTTGACGTTCGCGAGTTTTCCCATCATCGGCTACAGCCTGAGCTCCGACAGCATTGAGCAAACCAGGTTGTGGGAGATGGCGACCTATGAAATCAAGCCGCGCTTGAATCGGCTGGACGGCGTCTCGACGGTCGTGGTGCAGGGCGGGCAGGAGCCTGAATTTCATATCATCCCCGATCCGGCCAAGCTGCTCGTGGCGGGCGTTACGGTTCCCGACATTCTGGAAGCGGTGCGACGCACGAACCTCATCGATTCTCCCGGGCTGCTGGAGGAAAATCATCAGCTTGTCTTGGGACTGATCAATGCCCAGGTTCGCAACCCCGAGCAAATTGCCGGCGTAGTGATCAAGGCGACGCCTGCGGGAATTCCTATACACGTTGGAGATGTAGCAACCGTCAATTCTGCCGTAAAGCCGGTCTACACGATCGTGACTGCCAATGGCAAACCATCGCTTCTCATTAACATCAATCGGCAGCCGGACAGCAACACCGTGCAAGTCGCGAACGAAGTGCACGCGGAGATCGCACGGATTCAACAGACTCTTCCGCGCGGTATCCAGATCCAGCCTTTCTATGACCAGTCTCTGATTGTCCATCAATCGATCGCGAGCGTTCGAGACGCGATCCTGATCGGTCTCGTTCTAGCCTCGATCATTCTCGTGGTTTTTCTTCGCGACTGGGGAACCTCGATCGTGGCTGGACTGGTGATTCCGGTTACGGTTTCCGTTACCTTCATTGCGCTGAAGCTGATGGGCGAGAGCTTCAACCTCATGACCCTCGGCGGGCTCGCTGCCGCCGTGGGCCTGGTGATTGACGACGCCATTGTTGTGGTCGAAAACATTGTGCTGCATCGTGACGCGGGGCAGAACCGTCTCGAAGCTATCCAGAGCGCGCTACAGGAGATCACCACTCCCTTGATCGGATCGACCATTACCCCGGTGGTGGTCTTCCTGCCCCTGATCTCGATCGCGGGTGTGACGGGAACATTTTTCAGAGCGCTGGCGGTCACGATGGCCGTGTCGCTATTTACTTCACTCGCTCTGGCCCTGACCTGGACTCCTACTCTCAGCCAGTTTTTTATCAAGCATGGCAAATCGGGCGAGACTCCGGTCGAAGCAGCCACTGAACACGACGAGGATATTAAGCGTCTGCTGGCGGCTGAAGATGCCTCCGTCAGCGGCTTCTTTCAGAAGATCGTGAACTTTCACCAGAAGTGGTTGAGCCGCGCGTTGAG
>Ga0210399_10004230_pt1 | contig 11140 bp, 6 predicted proteins | sample IncBWC14MmetaG_FD_150865 | JGI IMG/M metagenome (GOLD analysis project Ga0210399, IMG submission 150865) | Forest soil microbial communities from Barre Woods Harvard Forest LTER site, Petersham, Massachusetts, United States - Inc-BW-C-14-M | ecosystem: Environmental > Terrestrial > Soil >...
TCGCCGTCCAATCCGAACGCAGCGATCATCAGCGAAACGCTGGCGCGGCGTTATTTCCCGAACCAGGACCCCATCGGACGGCAAATGAGATTTGGATTTCCGCCAGACAGCAATGTGTCGCGCGAGATCGTAGGCGTCGTCGGCGACGTGCGGGATGTGGCGCTTAGCCGGAAACCCGGCCCGATGATGTATGTGCCCTTCGCTCAGGCACCTCTTTATGGAGGGGAGGTCGTTGTAAGAAGTTCGTTGAGCGCATCGAGCGTGGCCGCCGGCATTCGCCAGGCGGTTCACTCCATTGACAAGAGCCTCCCCGTGACAGATGTCGAATCTTTCCGGGACGCGGTCGGCGCGTCGGTGACGCAGGAACGATTCCGCACTTTGCTGCTGAGCTCATTCAGTGGAATTGCCCTGATCCTCGCCGCTGTTGGAATCTTCGGAGTGATTTCGTACTCGGCGTCGCAGCGCACGCACGAAATCGGCATCCGCATGGCTCTTGGCGCGCAGCCGCGCGACGTGTTGCGGCTGATTTTAGGACAGGGAGCGAAGCTTGCATTGCTTGGCTTAGGCGCCGGAGCCGTGGCCGCGCTTCTGCTTACGCGCTTGATGGCCAGCCTGCTTTATGGAGTTTCGGCGACCGATCCGCTGACCTTTGGCGCCGTGGCCATCGTTCTGCTCGGCGTCGCGGTGACTGCCTGTTACATCCCCGCCCGCCGTGCCATGCGCGTTGATCCCATGGTGGCGCTGCGGCACGAATAGTTGGGCGCTCACCTGTCCGCATTTGGCCCTTCATCAAAGTGAAAATCTTACATCATCGCTCCGCCCAGAATGGACCGGGAGCGAACGGCACTTCTACGCGGCCTCGTCCACAGAACTCGTTCTGTACGCCATCCGCAACGACCTGGCAAGTATCCTCTGAACCTCTACTTCTGCGATGCTTGGGCTTCGATCTTCTCAATCACGATCGCTTTAGAGCCGCCTCGTTCATAAACCTTGCCGCTTGCCGTTACCTTGTCTCCGGCAAAAGGCAGAAGCTTCGGGTTCTGTCCACTCGATGGCGTGGTGTCGGCAATCGGCCAGTAGATGGTTCCGTCATCCGCCAGAATGACGAGTTGTGACCCCGCATTCGCACACGATATCGCGCACTGCTTGCTGATCGGCTTGCTGAGGCCTTTGGTGAACGCGCATGCAGAGTCGAGAACGTAACCCTTGACGGTTACTGTCGGGCTGTCGGCGGCGCTCACGCAAACCGCCGTGGCAAGCAGAACGACAAGCATCGACTTTGAAGTGATCGCAGGGAACTTCATTTTGGTGCCTCCTGTTTTGGCATGGACGTACAAACCTCAGTGTGTCTTGCCAGGAACCAGTCTTTGCAGAACTTCCGCAACACCCTGAGGATGAAAACCAAACGGACCGGGACTTGATTTGTAGCTCACTCGACCGTCCTGGTCAATTACGTAGAGGCGGTCGGGCCAACCCGTATAGGCTCGCTCGGTGACGTTGTCAAACGTGTCGATAACCGTTGGGAACTTGATTCCAAGCTTCGCGACGCAGAGCTGACCGATCGGGGCTCTCAAGCGTGAATTCCGGCGCCACCTGGCCCAACCTCACGTGCCCGTTTCGCGCTACGTTCCAAAGCGGCTTGAACGGGAGAAGCATGAACGCAGGCCAAGGGACGTGCTTCATGGTCCGCGCAAAATCATCCGGCGACTGCAGCATGGCGAAAAACAAGGCGCCAGAGATCAGGGCATACAACGCCACTAACCCGCCCAATATTTTCACCAGTTTCCGCATTATCGATTCTTCCTGCTAGCAAAGAATCCAGGGGCCCCGAGGCCTTTAGGCCAGTGCTGCTCAAAAAAGAAACTTCAGAGCGAACTGTACCAACCGTGGCGGTTCAGCCTGCAAAATCTGATTGAAAGTTGGTGAGCTGATGTCGCCATTGGGTAGATGGAAGTTGGTGTGGTTCAGAATGTTGAAGAGCTCCGCTCGAAACTGAAGCTCCTTGGATTCCGCCAGACGGATATTCTTTGAAGCGCCAAAATCCCAATTTGAGTAGCCCGGCCCTACCGCGATGTTGCGCCCTGCGGTGCCAAATTGCTGCACCGGAGAGTTCGGGTCCGGAATGACTCGCGAGAAGGCCGCCGCATTGAGCCATGCGCTCACCGTACGCGGCCCATTGTTCGGATTCTGTCCCGCGACCAGATTCGGCCGGCTTGCCGAGAATCCGGTAATTTCCGGCGCTCCGCCTTGCTCCGACGCATCCCTGGAATCAAAGACCGTGAATGGTGTCCCGCTCATCGCCGTCAAGATTCCATTGAGCTGCCAGCCGCCCAGCACCTGTTGATACCAGCCCTGCCGATGTTGCCCGAAGGGAAGACTCCACTGGTAGCTGAACACAAACCGGTGACGTGCGTCGAATAACGATGGTCCACGCTCGGCGGCCAAGTTGAAGGGATTCTGCGCCAAGTCATTCTCACCCGCTACCTCGATTGAGCCGGAACCAGAGATGTTGAAGGAAGAGACATCGTCAATCGCTTTAGAGTAAGTATAGGAACCCAGAAATGAAAGACCATGACTGAAGCGTTTCCTCAGGCTGGCCTCCATCGCGTTGTAGGAGGAATTCGCGATACCGGAGATCAGGCCGGTCGAGGAAAACTGGCATTTGCTGGGCGGATCAGCTAGCGTGCAACCGGAATGAATCCGCCGCTGGTCGGCATTCCCAGAAGTTGATATGGGATTGCCTTGGGCATCGACGCCCGGAATATAGATAGCCGGGTTCCCTTCGATGAAACGCGGCAGCTTGGTTCCTTTGGTTCCCACATAACCGACTTCGAACAGCAAATCTTTGCCAAGCGATCTTTGCAGATTTAGATCCCAATCCTGTGCGTAGGGCAACGGCAGATTCGGAGTGAGCGTCAGGTTGGTCAGAGGTGTGGCAAACGTGTTGGGAGCTGGAGGGTTCCCATTGTACGGATCGGAAAAATTAAGGGGTTGAGTGGGCCCAAGGCTGATTTGCTCGGTCTGCAAATAGGGAGGCGCACTAATCGGTGACTGCAACGGCCCGCCTTGGCCCGTGTAATAAGGCTCGTAGAAGATTCCATACGCGGAAGTGACCAGCCACTTTCCACCCCCAGTTGGATCCCACGCCACACCGACGCGCGGAGCAAAACCCTTCTTGAACGTTGCAATCAGTCCAGCAGGCACGCCCTTGTCTCCAGGATAGAGCAAGCCTGGAGGTGCGCTGGGAAATACGGTCGATTGCCGTCCGGGAATCCAAAGTGTTTGCCGGTTCTTAATCTCCGTATAGGGGAACGGCAGGTCGTAGCGCAAGCCAAGGTTCAGAGTCAGGTGCGACGTAACCTTGTAGGTGTCCTGCACATATCCATTCAGCGCATTGCCGTTGATCCCGCGGCCAAAATCACCGCGTCCCTGAAGGAAAAAAACTGGCTGGCCGATCAGAAAGCTGGCGAACGCATCCGTCACAGGGAACGGGACGACTACAAAGAACCCGTTGGTGGCAATACCTTGCAGCACGTTTACGTGCAGGTGCTGGTAACCGCCGCCGAATTTCAGTTCGTGCTTTCCGCGGACCCAGCTGAACGAACCATTGTAGTCATAAGCATTCTCAAAGCTATTGCGCGGTCCGGTGATGGGATCACCGACCGTTGTGTATCCATTGACCTGGATGAATGGTGGACCAATGGCTACGTCCAGGCTAGGGCCATAGCTAAAACCGAGAGCCGAGGGCGGGGTATGGTTCGTGCGCTCTCCGAAGAGGAATTTATTCCGCAAGAATGAAAAACGTAAGACGCCGACGATGGAAGGCGAGAAAGTATGGGTCTCCTGTGCCACGAAATTTTGCGCCCGGTGACTTTCTCCGATAGGAAAGCCTGGTACGCTCGCACCTGCTGGTGAAAGCGGGTCGAAGCGTGTGACATCATTGATCATGTAACGGAAGTTCAAGCTGTCACTGGACGTCAGGTAGTGGTCCATCCGCAGTCCGCCCTGATTGGAGTCGTCTCGCTTGGTTTCTGTCGAAGTGAAAGTATTGAGTCCGCTGTTCGGTAGCGGAAAGAGGCTCAAAAGATTCTGGGCAAACGGACTGATGAAAGGCAGTTGGTTGTTAGGGAAAAAAGTCGGCGGGTTGGTGACCACCAGGGCGAGCTGGTGATTGGGATTGTTACAAAAGCCGCCGCTAAAGCCCTCTGGACACAGCTCCGAAAAATCGCCTTGCCGTTGTTTCAGAGAAGGCACGGTAGAACCCGCGGTTTCGCCCTGGCGATTGCGGTAGCCCTCGTAATAGGCAAAGAAGAACGTCTTATCTTTGTGAATCGGGCCGCCGATCGTCCCGCCGAATTGATTTTGCTTTAACGGTTCGACTGTCTGTGCGAAGTAGCTCCTGGCGTCGAAGACATCATTGCGTAGGAACTCCCAGATCGCTCCATGGATTTGGTTTGTACCGGAACGGGTGACGATGTTGGTCGTCGAGCCCAGGCCGTTGCCGAATTCAGCGTTGGCGTTGTGCGTAAGAATTCTGAACTCGCTGATAGCATCGATGGGCGGCTTGAGAACAAAGCCGCCATCCACCCCATTAAAATTGTTCGCTCCGTCGATTAAGAAGTTGTTGGACTCCGGACGTTGGCCGTTCACCGCGTATGACTGCCCCTCACGCAGTGAGGAGCCTGCCTCCTTTAATCCTGGAGTCAGGGGCACGACTCCAGGCTGTAATGTGCCCAGCTGAGAGAAATTGCGGCCGTCCAACGGAAGATCCAAAATCTCGCGTTCAAGAATGACCTTGCCCAGACTAGTCACGGAGTCCTGGATGATCCGCGCGTCTGCCAGCACCTGGACTACTTGCGAATCGGTGCCAACGGCGAGACGAACGGGAATGGTTGCTGTCTCATTTACGTTCAGAGTGATGCCCTGCTGAACGTATTTCTGGAATCCCTTAGCCTCTACTTGCAGTTGGTAGTGGCCGACGGGCAGTTCCAACACGACGTAAGCGCCCGTACGATCTGTCATTGTGGTACGGGTCAGACCGGTCTCGGTTTGCGTGGCACCTACGGACGCGCCTTGCACGACACCACCACTCGCATCCACGACAGTGCCTCGAATACTCGCCGTAATTTGCTGCGCCGAGATGTTCCGGCATGAGAACAGTACAATCGCTAGGATGCACAGCAGCTTTCCGAGATTCCTCATTCGATGCTCCCCTTCCGCTCGACGGTGATTTCTTCTCGCCGCGCGGGGAAGCACACCAAACCCCGGCTGACGCGCGTTTTCAAACGCCCAACGAGGATTCGGGCGCAATTTCAGTGGCGCAATTATAGGGAGTGACGCAGGACGGTCAATAATACAAAAGCAGTATGCTGCAGAAATCAGTTAAATCGAGGAAAGGCCGGAATCTTTCATTTCGGAAATTCCATAGCTTGGCGTTTTGGGCGCTACAGTCTCCCCTGGCTGTTTATTTGTCCCTTTTTTGGCAATCGCCCTTGATTCGCCTCTTATGTTTGGACCCGATTCTGGGTGGATGAGGGGCAAACCGGAAGGAATACGCTTGTCGCTCGGAATTTTGGGCCCTAAGCGGGCACCTGCAAAGCGACAAGCGTGCGGCACGGAGTCACCAAGCATAACGGGCTTCCCGCACAAGTGACCTTCTTCTCAGCCGATTAACCATACCTCGCGGGATTGTGCCCGGATCACGGGCAAGCTGGAAGGAATCCCGGCGGACCCGATTCGGATCATTACTTCCCGGTTGCCGAGAATCCAGGAGTTACCGCATCGCAGCTCGAATCGAAATAAAGAATACGGCGGCTTCCTCTTCAGCGCATTATGCCACCATGCAACGGAGAGACCAGCGTCGCTACGATAAATCTTATCCCTTGCGCTCCCTCTCTTTCTGAAGCAGAATCCGCGCCAAGTGCTGTTCCCCTCTATGGTTGTGATTCATGCGTCGGATCTGGTCAGCAAGGAGCATCAGTGCGCAAGCCATCTATAGGCGCGATTCTGTTAGCACTCACGCCTTTCGTCGCAGTCTGCTTCTCGGTGTCTCTATGGGACCACATTTATCCCATAGTTCTGGGTTTGCCGTTCAACTTTTTCTGGCTGATCGCGTGGCTACTCCTCACGCCAGTCTGTATGTGGGGCGCATATCGGCTGGAGGCGCCCCGCTCTTCTGACCGGCATCGTGAAGACGGCGGCACGGCGTGAACTCAGGCGTCGTAGCCCTGGCTTTCATTTCTCTCATCGTGTCAGCAGGCGCGTTTCTAGGTTTTTATGCCGGAGCTCGCCGCAAGATGGATTTGGAACAATGGATAGTAGGTGACAGGGGCTTCGGAATGCTGCTGGTCTGGCTGCTGATGGCAGGAGAGGTCTATACCACGTTCACATTCCTCGGGGCCAGTGGCTGGGCGTACTCCAAAGGGGGACCCGTTCTGTACATTCTCGCCTACCAGCCATTAATGTATGTAGTTTCTTTCTTCATTCTGCCTCAAGTTTGGGAGGTTGGAAGGAAATGCCGTATGCAAACGCAAGCGGATTTCTTTCAGGTTCGCTATAACAACAAATACCTTGCGGCCTTCGTCGCCCTGGTGGGTGTCGTGTTCATCGTCCCCTATTTGCAGCTTCAGCTCATGGGACTCGGGATGATCGTAGAAGTAGCCAGTTATGGAGCGATCCATCGCACCCCCGCCATGGTCATCTCCTTCCTAACTGTCGCCGCGTTTGTCTTAACCAGCGGAATCCGGGGCGTAGCGTGGGTCAGTGTCTTGAAGGACCTACTGCTCTTGTTTTCCGCTGTTTTCGTGGGCATAGCGGTGCCCTACATTTACTTTGGTGGAATCGGCCCGATGTTCGCTGCGCTCGTGCGGGCTAAGCCCGCTCACCTTGTTATGCCCGGCGCCACCACGAATCTCGGACACTCCTGGTATGTCTCAACGGTTCTGTTGGTATCGGTCGGGTTTTATATGTGGCCACAATTCTTCGGTGCCAGTTTTTCCGCGAAGAGTAGCGACACCTTGCGCCGCAACGCTGTCGTAATGCCCTTCTATAGCATCACGATGCCGTTGATGTTCTTCGTAGGGCTTGCCGCAACCCTAATCTTGCCCGGTCTCTCCAACGGCGACCTTTCGATGTTAACCATGGTGCGAAAGACTTTCCCGGCCTGGTTCCTCGGTTTGATTGGCGGGGCAGGGGCTCTCACGGCAATGGTTCCGGCAGGGGTCATGATTCTGACCGCGGCAACGTTATTCGCGAAGAACATGTGCCGCCCAATTTTCTGGCCCGGCATGACGGATCAACAGGTTGCTAAATTGGCTAAGACTACAGTCTTGGTGATTACTGTGGCTGCTCTGTGCGCTGCGATCTACAGCTCCCCAACTCTCGTCTCTCTTCTCCTCGTGGGATATGGAGGCGTAGGACAGTTCTTTCCCGGCGTAGTGTTGGGCCTATATTCAAAGCGAGTGACCATGCCCGGCGTCTTCGCTGGAGTTGTGACTGGCGTCTTCGTCTTTGTTGCTCTTTGGCTTACCAGGCACGATCCCGTCATGGGACTCAATGCCGGCTTCATTGCGTTGTGCTGTAACGTCGTTGTTGTCGCAGTCGTGAGTCTGCTTACGCCTGCCGAGCGTGGCGAATTTGACGAGCACCATCACACAAACATCGCATAGATTTCCATCTCTGCGAAGTCGCCCATGACGTCAGCTTCGGAAAGTCAGGAGTTTCATTGGCGCTCGCGGTCGCGATTATGAGCGGATGACGGGCAAACCGGAAGTAATACGTTGGTCGCTCGGAATTTCGGGCACTAAGCGGGCACCTGAAAAGCGCCGAGGACCGTAAAGTCGCGTAATATCAACGCGCGACGTGGAGTATTCGAGTAGCTCGTCGGGCAATTATAGCGACAGCCCTGCAAACGGACATTTGCCGAAAATTTTAAGTTGTGTGTTATGATGCTTCTGCGGGGTGGAGCAGCCTGGTAGCTCGTCGGGCTCATAACGCGTCATAATCTACATGGCCCCGCTGGATTCAAAGGACTTAGCTCCTCTTCTCAGCCTTAAAAACCTCTCAAAACGGGATATTCTGGACACTTAACGGGCACCTGAGAATCCTATGTCACATGTTGCTGCTTCCGCTAGACTGAAGCGGGAGCGACTGTCTGCTTAGGTCTCACGCCCTCTCCGGACATCGAGGGATTGGGCGAGGACGTAAGGGTAATCGAGGTAAGGGCCGGGTTGACGACCTGCCTCAACGTACCAAAACTCGGCGCTGATAGAGGGTCTCCTTGCCAACGAGCGATGCTGTTTGCGGGATTCTCGCAAACAGCATCTTGTTTAACCCGTGGATTGGGCATCTTGCCGAGACCCGCGGTATCAACCTTCAGCCCTTAACTCCCGGACAGGTTCAACACCTGCGGCGAGGTCGCGGCTCCCGTGTCAGTCATGGTGAGCCTGCCGGTCCCTCCAAAGGGGGCGATTGCTGGACGCGTCCGATTGATGATGACGGTACAAGTCTGGTTCTGCTTAAGCACTGAAGTCGCCGAGCAGCTTCCACCCGTGCGGTTGAACTGAGTGCCTCCAGTAAGATTTGACACTGCCGGTATCGCAGTCAAGCTTAGTTGCGATCCGGCAGGGCCGGAGTTGGTGATTGTGATGGTCCGCGCACCCGTCGCTGTGCCCCAGGCACCGACGGTGCCATCGTTGGCCCAGGTGAACTTAACCGCGGCCTGCACGCCCGTACCCCAGACCGGCGTCGGCAAGCCGAGACCGGATGCGACTGGCACATTCACAAGGCCGCCGCTAGTGAAGGTGCCTGTTCCCTTGTTGCCGGTTGAAGTCGGCCGAAACGTGGCTACGAGAGTGCACGAGTGGCCCGGCGCAAGGCTGGTCCCGATCGCGCAGGGCATGCCGCCGCCGAACGCTGCCGCGAATTGATTGCCGAAGGAGCCGGCACGCCCATTGCCAACTGTCGGATTCCCGGTGACGACCAGGTTTCCAGTGCTGGCGGCTATGTTGGTCAGCGTGAACATGAACGGCGCACTGCTGGTATTCACTTGCTGGTTCCCAAAACCGTGGCCGGCCATGGGATTGAGTGTGTACACCGGAAAAACGCCAGAGCCGGTTAACGGAACAGCAATGTTTGGCGCGTTCGAGGCGTTTACATTCAACGTGGAGGTCTGCGACAGCGGAAGTGCTGCCAACGGAGCAAAGGTTACGTTGAGCGTGCACGAGCCGCCCGGCGCCAAGCCGGTTCCGCCGATTGGGCAGTTCAGGTTTGCGACCGTGAAACGTCCGGTCACGTTGCCGTTAGTGATGGTCGGGTTAGCAAGCACCAGGTTTCCCGTCGAAGCGCTATCGTTGGACACCGAGACGGGGATCGTCTTGGTTGTATTGAGCGAGACGTTGCCAAAGGGAACCGGGTTTGGCGAAACATGCATGATGGGCGCCTGCAGAGCGGTGCCGGCCAACGATACGCTTTGGGGACTGCCGGAGGCGTCGTCGGTGAATTGCAGCGTGGCGGAGCGTGCTCCTGCGAGAATGGGCGCAAACGTAACCTGCACCCGGCAGCTGGTGTTGGCGGCCAGAGTTGTGCCGCAACTGTTTGTCTGTGGGAAGTCAGAGGGATCGGCCCCCGTCAATCCAATACTTCCGAGCGTGAGTGGGCCGTTCCCGCTGTTGGCCAGGACGACGACTTGCGCTGCGCTCGATTGGCTGAGCGTGGTATTCGGGAAAAGCAACGAGCTGGAAGAAAGGAGCGCGACGGGCTGTATGCCCACTCCGCTGAGCGGGACCTGCTGCGGGGAGGTGGCATCGTTGTCTGTCAGGACCAGGGTGGCGACGCGCGCATTGGACAGGGCCGGGGTAAAGGTGATCTGAACGGTGCAAGATCCACTCGGCAGAACGGGCGAGGTGCAATTGTTGGTCTGAGCGAATTCGGTCGAGGTGTCAGAGGTCACGGCATCCACGCGACGAATGCGGGAGTTGCCGTCGTCAGCGATGAAGAGATTGCCGCCACTGTCCACGGCGACTCCGGTCGGTGCGTTGATTACGGCGCTGGTAGCGGCGCCGCCGTCTCCGCTGTAACCCCCGGTGCCATTTCCGGCGACTGTGGTGATGATCCCCGTCACGGCATCCACGCGACGAATGCGGGAGTTGAATTCGTCAGTGATGAAGAGATTGCCGGCACTGTCCACGGCGACTCCGGTCGGGAAATTGATTTCGGCGCTGGTAGCGGCGCCGCCGTCTCCGCTGTAACCCTGGGTGCCATTTCCGGCGACCGTGGTGATGATCCCGGTCACGGCATCCACGCGACGAATGCGGAAGTTGCCTGCGTCAGGGATGAAGAGATTGCCGGCACTGTCCACGGCGACTCCGTACGGTACGCTGATTTCGGCGCTGGTAGCGGCGCCGCCGTCTCCGCTGTAACCCCCGGTGCCATTTCCAGCGACTGTGGTGATGATCCCGGTCACGGCATCCACGCGACGAATGCGGGAGTTGCTAAAGTCAGCGATGAAGAGAGTGCCGGCACTGTCCACGGCGACTCCGGCCGGAAAATAGAGTTGGGCGCTGGTAGCGGCGCCGCCGTCTCCGCTGTAACCAGAGGTACCATTTCCAGCGACTGTGGTGATGATCCCGGTCACGGCATCCACGCGACGAATGCGGGAGTTGCCATAGTCAGCGATGAAGAGATTGCCGGCACTGTCCACGGCGACTCCGAACGGTGCGTAGATTTCGGCGCTGGTAGCGGCGCCGCCGTCTCCGCCGTAACCCCGGGTGCCATTTCCGGCGACTGTGGTGATGATCCCGGTCACGGCATCCACGCGACGAATGCGGGAGTTGAGAGTGTCAGCGATGAAGAGATTGCCGGCACGGTCCACGGCGACTCCGTCCGCCCCGTTGATTTCGGCGCTGGTAGCGGCGCCGCCGTCTCCGCCGTAACCAAAGGTTCCATTTCCCGCGACCGTGTTGATATAGCCAGCTGTGGTGGTCTTACCTTGAATTTGAATCGAGGCGAGGTTCAATGGCCCCGCGCCGATGTTGCCGACCACGAGGTTTTGCGTGGCACTGGTTCCCACGCGCTCGAAACCAAATCCCACGGTCGCGGGCGTGAGGGTGATCGCGGGCTGGGGCGGGGTCACTACCGCGAA
>Ga0210399_10004234_pt1 | contig 11138 bp, 6 predicted proteins | sample IncBWC14MmetaG_FD_150865 | JGI IMG/M metagenome (GOLD analysis project Ga0210399, IMG submission 150865) | Forest soil microbial communities from Barre Woods Harvard Forest LTER site, Petersham, Massachusetts, United States - Inc-BW-C-14-M | ecosystem: Environmental > Terrestrial > Soil >...
GCGTCGGGAGCGAGGTAGTAGTAGGTGAAGCTGGCGCCGATGTTGATGGCGACCGAGGCGTCCGGCACGCCGTCATAGAACGATGAGGCGTTCGGGTAGCCGTGGAAGTGGACCGTGTGCTGCTCGAACAGGTCCGGCCGCATCATCATGCCGACGTTGGTGAGCGTGAGGAAGAACTCGTCGTCCTCGTCGATCGCCATCAGCGGCGCGGGAATGTTGCCGTTCATCACGCCCACGTCGAGGATCGGGCGCGGATCCACGTGACCGTCGAGTCGCGCCGCGAGCGATGCGGTGGCCGTCGCCGATTCGGTGATCTCGCCCTGGCCCGCGGCGGCGGCGTCGGTGTAAGTGAAGGCCTGGTTGGCGGCAAAGAACGCGTTGACCGCAGTCGGCGCGAGCACCGCGAACGTGCCGTCGTAGGGCGTGCCGGTCCCGGAGATCGTGACCTGGTCGCCGGCCTTCACACCGAGGGGCGCGTTGGCCACTACCTTGACCGTGCTGCCAGTCACGCTGATGTCGTAAATGGTCACGATGTTCGGGATGTCCAGCGTGAGTCCGACGGCGCCGTTGTACGGGTTGCCGTTCGCATCCACGAGAGTCCCGAGACCGGTCGTCGCGGGATCGCCGGGCGACAGATACGAGCCCGCTGGCAGCAGCGCATTGAAGACGCTCGGGACCTCGGTGCCGGGCAGGCCGTTGGCGATGTCCGTGAGCCCGGACAGCGGCCCGAACGAGAACATGTAGGTCTGCGTGCCATCGCCCATCGTCGAGTAGCCGTCGCCGCCCGAGATCTGCTGGCACTTGATGGCACCGTTCACCGGTCCGCTCGCGCCCACCGTGTAGCTGGTGCTGGCGCCGGGATACGTGGGAGCGGTGTAAGGGGGCTCCGTGTCAGGCGCCGACGGGTGGGTGATGGTGCTGGTCGGACACTGGACGCGAAACGACTGACCCATGGCAGGCAGTGCGAACGCGCTCAGTAAACCCAACGCCAGCCAGCTGCGTGTATTTAACATAGCTCCTCCAACGAGACCGCGCGGTGCGGCCCGCCGTTGAACACTCGAAAGTTGGGGGCCTGTGAGGCCCGCGTGTCTTCTGTTACGGACAAAGTGCGTTCGACTCTCTGTCGTCGCCGCCGGATGGCTCCCTGTCGGTCCGCTCCCTGTGCTGACGGACCGCCGCTCTCCGGCCTTGGCGCGTGGTTATTCTTGAGAGCTAAAAGTGCCCGTTATCGAGGTACGCAGCCATGGCTCGACGCCGTGGAAGAAGACGGGTCTAACCCGCAACCGGCGGTGGGGTTAGTTGGTAGGGCCGGTTTGCCGGGCGCGCTGGCGCGCGGGCAGGCTTGACGGGCGGGGCTGGGAGATCAGCCCGGCGCTGTGCCGTCTTCGGTGAAGCCCTCGTAGGCGGCGAAGCGAGTGAGCGCCGCCGTGCTGTCCAGCTGCAGAGTTTCGCGCAGCCGCTCGCGCTGCTTGTACACCGCTCTGACGCTCACGCCGAGCGTCGTCGCGATCTCGCTGGCGGGATGCCCGAGCGCGAGCGAGCGCAGCACCTGACGCTGGCGCTCGGTGAGCAGCGCAGCGCCGCCGGCTGCGCGTCCGATACCGTCGGGGCTCGAGCGCGCTCGCGGCAGGCCGGAACGATAGCGGCGTCCGGCCAACACGTGGCGTATCGCCGTCAGGAGGTCTGCGCGGCCACGCTGCTTCGGCAGGTAGCCGAGCGCGCCGGCCTTGCGTGCCGCTGCCACATGATCGCGCGCGTGCAGCGCTGTCAGCACCACGAAGGCCGCCTGCGGGCAACACGCCCGCAGCTGCGCGATGAGCTGCATGTCCGGGGAGTCAGGGAGTTTCAGATCGCTCAGCACGACGTCGGGTTTCTGCGTGCCAATCACTTCGAGCGCTTCGGCGAGCCGGCCCGCCTCGCCGACGACGACGAAGCCTGGCTCGGCAGTGAGCAGCGCGCGCACGGCCTGCCGGAAGATCTGCTGGCCGTCGATGAGCACGATGCGGCATGCGCCACCGCACGCCGCGGCGTTGGCGGCGGCAAGGCCTGGACTCGTAAGAAGTGTCATGGGGCGCGCTCGTGCGCTCTGCGTCCTCTTTTGCAGCGCAGCTTAAGTACGCGAGTCGCAGGCGGAATCAGGGTGCGCCCCTACGCGTCACCCCGGAGTGCAGGCGTCACGCCGCCGCAGGGCGGCACGCCCGGACGAAATTACATAAATATAAGGAGTGGGCCGGGAGCGCAGCTCAGCCGGCGGCGCGACTCATGGCGATGAGCTCGGCGAGCGAGCGGCACTCGAGCTTCTCCATGATGCGCGCCCTGTGGACCTCGACGGTGCGCGGGCTGATGCCGAGCTGCGCGGCGACGTCGCGGTTCGGGTGACCGGCGGCGATCAGCGCCAGGATCTCGCGCTCGCGCTCGGTGAGCCGCTCGAGGCGCCGGTCGGTGTCCGAGCGCACCGTGGCGGCCGCGCGCCGCAGGTGCTCGACCCGCAGCGCATTCTTCAGCACCTCGAGCAGCATGGCGTCGTCGACCGGCTTCTCGATGAAGTCGAAGGCGCCGTTCTTGAGGGCGGCGCGCGCGGTCGGGACGTCACCGTGCGCGGTCAGCACGACGACCGGCAGGTCGATGTGACGCTCGCGCAGCGCCGCCTGCAGCTCGAGCCCGGTCATGCCCGGCATGCGCAGGTCGGTCAGCACGCAACCGGAGCGCTGCGGGCGATAGGTGTCGATGAAGGACTCGGCGTTGGCAAACGCCTGGGTGCGCAGACCCTTGAGCGACAGCAGCAGGGTGAGCGAATCGCGCACGCCCGGATCGTCGTCGATCAGGAAGACGGTGCCGTCCTCGGGGGAGTCGCCTGGGGTGCTCATAGCGCGGTCTGCGACGCCGCGTGTGTCGTCAGGCGGATGACGAAGCGCGCGCCGCCGAGGCGGCTCGGCTCACACCACAGGTCCCCTCCCTGGTGGCGCAGCAGTGTGCGGCTCAATGACAGTCCGAGTCCCATACCGCTGATTTTGCTGGTGACGAACGGCTCGAACAACTTTTCGGTCACGCTGGCGGCGATACCGGGCCCGGAATCGTCCACGGCGATGAGGACGTCCGTCCCTTGTGAGTCCCCCGTGACCTCGATGCGCCGCGGCTCGGCACGGCCGGCGCTCTGGGCGGCGAAGGCGTCGAGCGAGTTCACCAGCAGGTTGTGAACGACGATCTCGAGCTGCGTGCGGTCGATCATGACGTGCGGCAGGCCGCCGGGGTCGTGCAGCGTGCACTCCACCAGATTGCGGCGCATGCGGTCCTGGAGCGCGTCCGTCACGCGCGCGCACACCCTCAACGCGTCCGTGGGCTCGAGCCGCGCTCCCTGACCGCGGTAGAACTCGCGCAGCCGCCGCAGCACATCGCCGGCACGCGCCGCCTCCTCGCTGGCCTTGCGCAGCGTGGCAGGCAGACGCGGATCGGAGCCGGGCTGCGCTTCGCTCATGATCTCCGACGAGCGCACGTAGGAGATCAGAGCCGTCATCGGCTGATTGAGCTCGTGAGTGAGCGCCGAGGCGAGCTGGCCGGCGACCGCGAAGCGCAGCGAGCGCTGCAGCACGGCGTCCTGGTCGCGCATCTGGCGCAGCGCCGTGTCGCGTTGCGTGGCGAGAGCTCCGAGGAACAGCGCAGTAACCCCGAGCGACAGCAGCGGAAACTGCACGTCGAAGAGCGGAATCGAGCCCGGGGTCAGCTCGAGCGCCGCCACCAGCGCCGCCTGCACCAGCGACACGCTGATCATGGCGCCCGGCACCCCGTAGCGCAGCGCGATCCAGGTGACCGGGGCGAACAACGGGTAGAAGAGCCGCACGTCGTGCGCGGCGGCGAGCGCGAACGCCAGGCCGACGCCGGACACGGCCCCGGCGCTCTGGATCGCGAGATCGCGTGGATGGCGCCGCACGGTCTGCCACGTGGTTTGCGGGTTGAACCTCAGCCCCAGCACGGGCGTAAGCGCAATGATCCCGTTAAACTCCCCGATCCAGTAGCGGGCCACGGCCGCCGTGCTGTCAGCCCGGGTAAGCTCTCCGCCGCTCACCATGATCGCCACGTAGCCGGCCGCGGCGATGCCGCTCGCCAGCGCCGTGACCGCCACGAACCAGGCGGCACTCCTGGGCGAGCCGATGGGTCGCTCGAGCCCCCGGCGCCGCAACAGCCATGCCGCGGCCGCGTAGACGCAGGCGAGAAAGATGGACGATAGCGCGAGCACCTGCCACGACGGCGGCGTCCGGTCCGTGAGGAGCTCGCCGACGAAGTCCCCGAGCGCGACCAGCGGCGCCCAGCGAACCCCGCGCGCGAGCAGCAGCGCCATCACCACGCCGGTGTTCGGGTTCCAGGGCGTGATGTTGGTATTGCGCAGCGGCTCGACGTAGCTCGCCCAGTCGAGCAGCACGTACAGCGCGAGGTAGCCGACCGCGAGCAGCACGGTTCTCGAAGTGAGCGCGCGCTGCCAGGGGCTGATCGCGGTTGTGGAGACTTCGGTCACGCAACCCAGAAATATACCGGGCCGCCGCCCCGCTGCGGGACGGAGGTCACGGATTTCGCCAACTTTCGAGCATTTCGAGCACCGCCGCGCGTGCGGCCGCGGAATGCACCGGCAGCGCCAGCACATCCCCGGGGCGCGCCCACTCGAGCGCGCACTGCACAGCCTCGAGCTCGCTCATGCGCACCGGCAGCGCGGAGGCCGGCAGCCCCGCCCGCAGCAGCGCCGCGTGGATGATGCGCGGAATCTCTCCAGGCGCACGCCCGCGCAGATGCGCCTCGTTCTCCTTCACTACCACCAGCGCGGGATGAAATCCCGCGGCGACGCGCGCCAGCGCCTCGATCTCGGCGTCCTGACGGTTGCCGGCGTGACCCAGCAGGGTGCCGAGCCGGCCGTTGCCGGCGCGCAGGTGCTCGGCCACCTCGAGGAGCCCCCGCAGGCCCTCCACGTTATGGGCGTAGTCGACGAGCACGTGCACCCCGGCGCGCTCGAAGCGCATCAGACGCCCGAAATTGTCGGCCACGCTCGAGCCGAAGCGCGCGCAGACCGCCGCGATGTCCGCGCTCGGCACGCCGAGCGCCGCCGCCGCGAGCGCGACTCCTGCGAGGTTCGCGACGTTGTAGTAGGCACTGCCGCCGACGGTGAGCGGCATGTCGCTCACCCTTCCCAGGTCGTAGTGCGCGCCGCCGTGGCGAAGAAGCAGCCGGCCGTCGCGCACCCCGCAGGTTGCAGCGCCGCCGGCGCGCTGTGCCGTGAGCAGCGCGCGAGCGTCGTCGAGCGAAAACCATCCGAGTGCCGGCGCGCGCCCGAAGCGCCGCGCGAGCGTCGGCGCTTTCGCCACCAGCCGCTCGTCATCGGCGTTGAGCACCAGCAGACCCTCGGGCCCGAGGAGGCCCGCGACCGCGAGCTTGACGTCCGCGAGCCCGTCGAGATCGTCGATGCCGTACTCGCCGAAGTGGTCGGGACTCACGTTGGTGACGAGGGCGACGTGTGCGCGGCTCAAGGCAATCCCGCGGCGCAGGATGCCGCCGCGCGCGGTCTCGACGATGGCGCAGCGCGCGCGCTGCTCGCGCATCACGCGGCGCGCCCCGAGCGGTCCGGAGTAGTCCCCGCCCGCGAGCAGCGTGCTGCCGAGTAGCACGCCGTCGGTGCAGCAGTACGCAGTGCGCCAGCCGCGCGCCTCAGCGCAGGCGGCCAGCAGCCGCACCGAGGTGGTCTTGCCGTTAGAGCCGGTGACGACCGCGGTCGGTATGTCACCGAGCGCACTCCAGGGCACCGCCGCCTCGGCGGGGAGCGCGGCGAGCTCGAAGTCGCGGCCGAGCGCACCAGCGCCGAGCGTCAGCAGCGTCTCGTCAAGCACGTACGGCAGCGACTGCGCCGCCGCGCGCGCCAGCAGCCTCGTCAGGTCGGGACGCGCCTCGCGGGAGGCGAGCAGTGCGAGGCGCTCGAGCGCCGCCGCCTCCTCCAGTACCGGCGGCAGATCGAGGGCGGGATCGGCCGCGCCTTCGAGCGCCGCCACCGCGAGCGAGCGCTCGAGGTCGCGCCAGCGCGCCGGATCGCGCGCCAGCAGTGTGGCGCACAGCGCCCATTCGTTGACCTCGGTGGCGGTGTAGAGCTGGTCCACGGGAGCTGCGAGCGCGAGCGAGGCACCGCCCGCGTGCCGCCGGGCGACTACACCCGGCAGGTTCCAGCCGAGCCGCGAGCGGGCACGCGCGGCGCGCGACTGCCAGCCATCGATGAGAGCCGCATCGGTCTCGACCCCGGCGGTCTCGAGCACGGCGCCGGTGCGGGCGAAGAAGAGATTCGCGCCGGTGAGACGTCGCGAGACGTCGAACGGCAGCGCGGCGGGGGCGTTCAGTCGTCAGCCTCCGGAGCGAACCGCACGCCGCGCTCATCGAGGATCAGCCCCTCGAGGCCCGGCGTCGGGGGTCCGGCTTCGTGCAAGCTGCCGGCGCCATCGGCGCCGGCCCCGGCGACGAAGTGCCCGTCCTCGCGTGCCTCGCGCGGCGGGGTCCGGGTCTCGCGGGCCTGGGTGCGCGCTGCGGCTCCGGCCGGCCGGAACTTGGTGATCTGCTTCCACGAGCGCGTGAGCTGATCGGCGAATATCAGCAGCAGATCGCCCGGCTGGCCCATGTTGAGAGCCGCGTCGATCGCCTCCTGCTCGTCGGGAATGATCGAGATGGCGGCGGCCGGCACGCCGGCCTCGCGCAAGGCTTTGGACTGTATGCGCGGCACCTCGTCGGGCGCACGCTCGCGCAGCCCGTCGTCGCGGCGGCAGATGTAGTGATCGAAGCGGCCGGCCGCTGCGCGCGCGATGGCGATGAGGTCCTCGTCGCGCCGGTCGCCGGGCCCGGCCAGCACCACGATGCGCCTGCCCTGCACGTCGAGGCGCTGGGCAAGGTCCGCCATCACGGAGACGGCGTGCGCGTTGTGGCCGTAGTCGAACAGCACCTTGAAGGGGTGCTCGCTGAACACGTTCATGCGTCCGGGCGCCTGGAAGAAGGTCGAGTCGAAGGTGCGCAGGCCCTGGCGGATCGCGTCGAGCTTCATGCCGAGCGAGAAGGCGATCGCCGCCGCGAACATCGCGTTCTGCACATTGTGAATGGCGCGGCCCTCGAGGGTCGCCGGGATCAGGTGGGTCCAGGCCAGCGGGATGTGCCCGCCGCGATCGTAGAGCGTGATCATCTGGCCGTTGACGCCGGCCTCGAGCGCACAGGCGCGCGCTCCGGCGCGGATGTGCTCGCGCACCAGAGTGTGCTGCGGATTCAGGGTGACATAGCAGATGTGCTTCGCTTCCGTGTAGCCCGACATCTTCATCACCAGCGGGTCGTCGGCATTCAACACGGCGCAGTCGGTCGCCACCTCGACCACGATGCGCTTGACCTCGGCCAGCTGCTCGAGCGTGTCGATGCCCTTGAGCCCCAGGTGGTCGGGCTGCACGTTGATGACCGCCCCGACGTTGACCTCGTTGACGCCCATGCCGGCACGCAGCAGCCCGCCGCGCGCGGTCTCGAGCACTGCGATATCGATCTGCGGATCCGCCAGCACCATGCGTGCCGACACCGGGCCGGTCATGTCGCCGGCCACGGTGCGCTGGCCGTCGATGTACACCCCGTCGGTGGTCGTGAGCCCGGCGGTGTAGCCGGCCATCTTGGCGATGTGGGCCAGCATGCGCGCGGTGGTCGTCTTGCCGTTGGTCCCGGTGATCGCGGCGATCGGCACCCGCGACGCCGACCCCTGCGGGAACAGCATGTCGATCACCGGGGCGGCGACGTCGCGCGCCGTACCCTCGCTCGGCGCCACGTGCATGCGAAAGCCCGGCGCGGCGTTCACCTCACAGATGCCGCCGCCGATCTTGCGATAGCTCTCGGTGATGTTTTTGGAGAGAAAATCGACGCCGCCGACGTCGAGGCCGATGGCGCGCACGGCGCGCTCGGCCATCTCGCGGTTGTCGGGATGGATCACGTCGGTGACGTCGGTCGCGGTGCCGCCGGTGGAGAGGTTGGCGGTCGACCGCAAGTAGACCATCTGCTCCTGCGCCGGCACCGACTTCGGCGTCAGTTGCACGCGCTCGAGCATCTTCAGCGCCTGCGCATCGAGCTCGAGCCGCGTCAGGACCTTCTCGTGCCCTACCCCGCGGCGCGGGTCCTGGTTGACGATCTCGATGAGCTCCTCAACGGTGTGCTGCGCATCGCCCACCACGTGTCCGGGCGTGCGGCGCGTCGCCGCCACCAGCTCGCCGTTGACGACCAGCAGCCGATGGTCGTCGCCCTCGAGGAAGGATTCGACGACCACCGAGCGCGAGTGCTCGCGCGCCACGCTAAAGCCGTGCGCCACCTCCTCGTCGGTGGAGAGGCGAATGGATATGCCGCGCCCGTGGTTGCCGTTGTAGGGCTTGGTCACCACCGGAAAGCCCATGCGGCGCGCGGCGCGCACCGCCGCGGCCTCGCTCTGCACCAGCTCCTGCTTCGGCACCGGGAGCCCGAGGCCCGCGAGGATCTTGTTGGTCTCCTCCTTGTCGCTGGCAAGCTCGACCGCGATGTGCGGCGTGCGGCTGGTGACGGTCGCCTGGATGCGCTGCTGGAACTTGCCGTGCCCGAGCTGTACCAGCGACTGGTCGTTGAGGCGCAGCCAGGGGATGCCGCGCGCTTCCGCCGCGCGCACCAGCGACATGGTCGAGGGACCGAGTGCACGACGCTGCGCGAAGCGGATGAACTGGTCGCGCGCCTCCGGCCAGCTCCAGCCGGCCGGCACCGAATCCTTAGGTCTGACCGCCTCCGGCAGGAGCGAGGAGAGGAGCCTGAGCCCGAGCTCCCCGGCTGCAATGCCTTCGTCGCGCTGCGCGTACTCGTAGACCACGGTGTAGACGCCGGCGGGGCCGGCGCTGCGAGTCTTGCCGAAGGTCACCGCCTCGCCGGCGATGTTCTGCAGCTCGATTGCCACGTGCTCGAGCACGTGGCCGAGCCAGGTGCCCTCGCCCTCGCGCATGCGGCGGAAGAAGCCGCCCGGCTCGCGGTAGGAGCAGCCGTGTTCGGCAAGGCCCGGGAGCGCCGCTGCGAGCGCCTCGATGAAGCCGCTGCCTAGGCGGCCGGTGGGCCAGGCCTCGAGCTCACCGAGCTCGAGCTCGAGACGGATGACGGGGAAGCGCGCGTATAGCGAGGGGCCGACATAGACGGAGCGATCGAGGATGCGCATGGGTGTTGCTCGGAGTCGTAGTAGTTGTTCAAGGCAACCATCCCTAAGCGGGGTTAGGCGGCTAAGTTTGGGTCACTCCTTCGACTTTCTCAACGCGACCGCGCTGGCGGCGCGGGTATGCAGGTTGAAGGTGGCGCCGGCGACCAGGATGTGAAGCTTCAGCCCCAGTACGCAGGCCGGCTGCCCCTCCTCGACGCCGTCGATCGAGGAATAGCTGACTTCGGACGCATCGACGATGGTCACGCCCCCGCTGCCCTCCACCTCGACGGTCTCGTCCGGGCCGATGACGGCGGCGGTATCCTCGTCGAGGCCGATGCCGACCGCGAACGGGTTGTAGGCGAGTGCCGTCAGCAGCCGCCCGAGGCGGTCGCGCTGGCGAAAATGCTGATCGATGATGAAACGGTTGGTCAGCCCCAGACCGGGTGCCAGGCGCACGCTGCCGGCGACCACCGAGGCCCCGTCGTCGCCGGCGGCGATCATGTGCTCCGAAAGAATGCTGGCGCCGGCGCTGGTACCGCCGACGGTCACCCCGCGGGCATTGGCCGTGCGAATCAGCTTGGCGACCGGCGTGCCGCCGAGCAGCGTCGTGAGGCGCAGCTGATTGCCGCCGGTGAAGAACACCCCGCTCGCCTCGCCGAGACGCGCGAGCCTTCCCGGCTCGCAGGCATCGCGGCGCGTGTCGAAATCCATGACGCTCACGCGAGCGGCGCCGATGTCGCTGAAGATCCGCTCGTAACGCGGTCCGGTCTCGTGCATGCGGCTCGCGGTCGGTATGACGACGATGTCGGCCTGAGCGCCGCCTGCGGCGCCGACGAAGCGCTCGAGGATGCGCCGATCGTTCTCCTTGTTCTCAGCGCCACCGATCGCGATGATCCATCCGCGCTGCTGGCCTTCCGGCACTCTGCTGGGCATTCGCTCGCCGACTCCTTATATAGGCTGTCCTGGCCGGGAAGGTATCACGCCCGCACCCGGGGCCGGGAGGCTTGACTTGCGGGCTGTGATCTCGCGCACTCCCTCGAGCAGCCGTCCGATCTCCTCCGCCGTCGTATAGGCCGCGCAGCCGGCACGCACCAGGCCGTCCTGCTCGTGACCCAGCACCCGCACCGCCGTGGTGGCGTAGAAGTCCCCGTGCGAGACGAACACACCGCGCGCTGCGAGGTGCTGCGCAACCGCGGCGCTCGGGTGTCCCGCCACGGAGAACGACAGGGTGGCGGTACGCGGCGTGCCGGGCGGCGGGCCGTAGACCTCCACCTGCGGCAGCTCCTTCAGGCCGTTCCACAGTTGCCGCAGCAGCACATCGGCGCGCTCGTGCAGCGTCTGCGAGACCAGCGCGAGCCGCTCGCGGCGCGGCGCCCGTCCGCCCGCGAGCGAGGCCAGAAAGTCGACGGCCGCGCCGGCGCCGACGATCCCCTCGTGATTCAGCGTTCCGGTCTCGAGCAGCTCGGGTGGCTCGCCCGAGGCGGGAGCGAGCTTCGGCGGGTCGAGCGCCTTGAGCAACTCACGCCGGCCCCACAGCACGCCCACGTGCGGTCCGTAGAACTTGTAGGCCGAGCAGGCAAAGAAGTCGCAGTTCCACGCCCGCACGTCCGGCAGCTGGTGGCTCGCGTAGTGCACGCCGTCGATGAACACGCGGGCGCCCACCCCGTGGGCGCGCGCGGTGAGCTGCGCCACGTCGTTGATGGTGCCGAGCGCGTTCGAGGCGGCACCGAGCGCGAGCAGGCGCACGCCCGGGGTGAGCTTGGCCGCCGCGTCCGCCGCATCCAGCCGACCGTCCTCGCGCCGCATGCGGATCGTGCGGATCTCGACGCCACGCTCGCGCGCGAGCGCGCGCCAGGTGTCGGAATTGGCGTGATGATCGAGCTCGGTCACCACCACGACGTCACCCGTCTGCCAGCCCCTGCCAAGGGCGCGCCCGAGATGAAAGGTGAGCGTCGTC
>Ga0210399_10004235_pt1 | contig 11138 bp, 16 predicted proteins | sample IncBWC14MmetaG_FD_150865 | JGI IMG/M metagenome (GOLD analysis project Ga0210399, IMG submission 150865) | Forest soil microbial communities from Barre Woods Harvard Forest LTER site, Petersham, Massachusetts, United States - Inc-BW-C-14-M | ecosystem: Environmental > Terrestrial > Soil >...
GTGCGGGGCTTCGGTCCCGCGCTCACACCGCAGCATGTCAGCCAAGAGAGCTCCAGATTTGTCCTACGATCTCCCACCAGCCGACAGCTGCAAAGGTAAGACCAAAGCCAAGAGCGATCGCCATCTCGGCAATTCGATAGTAACTCATCCGTCCACGTTCATCCGCTAACCGGCCGGCACGATGGCGCCCTCAAGGCAGAAAAAACGTTGTTGGCATGAATTAGGCGGCGGCCGTAGCGGCTGGCGAGCCATCGCCGGCGGCTCGGGCGGTAGTTTATCCACAAGCTCCGCGGCGCCGGTGCCTAGTTTCGGCGCCGCTGGGGTTCAGGATCATCCTGCGACTCAGCAGGAGAGCAGCTTGATGCGCAAAGGGAAGCGGTGGGAGTAGATGCCGACCTTGAGGTGCGGATAGCTCAAATCGAGCAGATGACGTTCAGATCGGAGTGTTTCAGTCCAGGATCCTGACCGAGATCATCACGGGAAGAATCGCACCTAGAGAAGCCAGCACCATAGATCGCGCGCTCAGAAAACGGCTGAAGGCGATTGAACAGCAACTACGCTCTTGAAGCCGCGGAGGGCTTAGGCGGCCTAGAGAGCAAGGGGCGCGGGGCTTCGGTCCCGCGCCTTGACGTTCACATTTGGCGCTCAATCGGGGCGGAACAGAATGACTGAGCGCGGGTTGAGCGTTGATGTCGAGGAATGGAAACACCACGCTGTTAGCTGCTGCAGTGCTAATGCTGGGGCTGTCGCTTTGCGGCAGCGCGGCTCCGGCTGATGAATCATCGGTGGGCACCTATCCCCGAGTACAAGATCAGCCGTCCGCTCGCGAGAAGCCCGCCTTGACGGTCAACGAACAGTCGAAGCTCAAGGAAGAATTGATAAACGCGCGCAACCGCCAGAACTCCCAAGTGAAAGCTAAAGATGGCGCGGCGCAACCTAAATCTAAAAAGCCTTGAGCACCGGCAGAACTTGAAGGGCTTCGGTCCCGCGCTCGCCCATTGCCTAAGACAACAATCGCCAAACAGACCACACCAACGCGATCAGGACCGCGAGGAAGGTCAAAAGTTTTAAGCACTGATAGATAAGGCGAGCTCGATTTGGCATGGCGGCTCCGCCTCGGGGCTCGCTTACTGCAATCGCATTGACGTTTTGGAAAAACACCTGCGTCGAGGCGAAATTCCGGCCGTCCCACGAAATCGAGCCGGACGGTCTCGCGCGGGGTCACGCGAACGCTCCTTGCGACGCATGGATTGCTCTGGGCTCGTCGATGCGTTGCTTGTCGGCTTGATAGTCGTTCCGCGCCTCCACGAACGCCGCCGCCGCGATGATGCAGGCGAGGGGTGTCAGCGCGAGCGCGTTCTCCAGCCCAACGGCATCGGACAACAAGCCGCCGATGAATGGTCCGGCCGCAAGACCGAACAGGTTCTGCACCAGCGACAGTACTGATGCGCCGGTCGAACGGACGCCCGGGTGAATGACGTCGATTACGATTGCGGCGGCCGGGCCGACCGTGCAGGTCGCAAGGAAGCCGCCAAGTAGGATCAAGCGAAACTGGCTAGCTTGGGTCAGGACAACTCCGATATGCCCGCCCCCAAAAGCGAGCATCAGCGTTACCATTGACAGCAGGCTCAGAATCGCGATGGCGACGAATTTGCGGCGTGGACGGCGAATACCGACACGATCGACGACGGCACCCAGCACGAGGCTCCCGAGAGCTCCGGCGAGCACCACGAATGCGGCCTGGATCCCAGCTTTGTCAGGCGCGATTCCGTAGAAGCGATTGAGATAGCTTGGTAGCCACGACCACAGTGCGGACAGCGCGATTAGCTGTGCGGCCGCGCCAACGCAGACCCAGCGCACCGTGGGCGACTTGAAAATCGAACGAACCATTTCGCCGCGCGTGGGCGACGGTGCGACCTCGGCAGTGGCCGTGCCGGGTTCGACTGTCTGGTAGTCGCGGACGAACAGATACAACAATGCAAAGAGCAGGCCGGGAATGCCAACGACACCGAAAGCTGCTTGCCAGCCGAAGCGCGCGGCGATCACGCCACCGAGAACGACGCCGAGTACCGAGCCGATCGAGGCAAAGGCGTAGAATCCACCCAGCAATCCACCGCGCATGCGCTGCGGAAAGTGCGTTGCCACCATCGCCGCGCCGACCGAGCCATAGCCGGCTTCGCCGAGGCCAACGACAGCGCGCGCAACGAGCAATTGCCCATAGCTCCGCGCGAACATGCAGGAGATGCAGGCAAGGCTCCAGAGCACAGCCATCGCTACGATGCTCTTCACCCGGCTGACGCGATCCGCGATCCATGCGACCGGAATGCCGAATACGGCGACCGTGATGGAAATGACCGAGATGAGCAGACCGAGCTCCTTGTCCGATAAATTCCATTCTGCCTTTAGGAACGGAAACATCGAGACGATGACCTGTCGATCGACGTAATCGAAAATGAGCAAGGCCATGGTCATGCCGTAGGCAAACCAGGCGGCGCCGCGCCCGAATAGAAATCTGTCCCCACCATCGCCGTGCGAACCATTGACAGGTTTGTTCATGACCGTTTCCTCAATCGAAAGTTGGCAATAAAAGTCAGGACATCAGCATGGTGCGCCGATGCTCAGGCGCGATTTCCGGCAAGCGATGGCACACTCTCGGTAGCGAGCTCGGCGATGAAGCCATCGCCGGCTGGCCAGTCGCCATAGCCGGACGCAGGATTGAGATGTCCGACCTCGCCGAGGTCGACCAGCTTGCTGCCCCAGGAGCAAGCGTCGCGATCCGTTCGTAGCGGGCTAGCGGGTCGTTGCGGCTCGCCGCCACAATGCTGCGGAACGGTAGCGTATAACGGGGCACCGGCACGGCTTGAAGCGTCTCCATCGAAGGATAGCCTTCCGGCATCGGCTGATCAAAATCCGCCGACGTTGCCAGCAATGCACCGTGCAGCCGGCGCTGCGTGCGCCGCGCCCAATGCAAGGTCGCGATCACACCGCCGCTATGCGCGACGACAATGATGGGACCGTCTATCTTGGCCGCTGCTTCCTCGATGGCTTCGACGCGCTCGACGCAGTCAAGATTGCTGCGTCCCATCGGGGCGACGGTTCGGGCGCGCGGCAGGCGCGAGGCCAAGAGCGTTTGCCAATGTTGCGGGACATGGTCCCGCAACCCCGGAACGATCAGCACTGTAGCTTCGCGCCCTGCCATCATCACTCAGCCGCCTGCTGGAAGCTGTGGACGCTCTTGCGGTTCGGCGCAAAGCCGTTCTTTGCCAGCGTCTCATCGGTGCTGTTGTAGAACGTGCCGATCTTGCAGATCTTTCGGGCTTCCTTGCCGGTGGCGACCTCGCGACCAAGTTCGCGCGAGATACGGACGAGCTGTTCGATCTGCTTCACCGTGCTGATCTTGCTCTTGTGGTCCTGGGTCCACAAATTGTCCTCGATGCCGCAGCGGACGTGCAAGCCCATGGCTATGGCCATGGTGTTGATCGGCAGCACATTGCGCATGGAGCTTTCCAGCGTGATCACGGAGCCGTCGGGCACTGCCCGCAGGAAATTGGCAAGGTTGTAGATGTTCGGCGCGTCCATGCCGCCGCCGATCGCGACCCAGTTCATCACCAGCGGACCCTTATAGAGACCGCGGCGGATCATCCGCTCGACGGTCTCGAAGCTGTTGATGTTGTAAAACTGGAACGCGCTCTGGATTCCCTTCGCCGACAGCCGCTTGACATGCTCTTCGGCCCAGGTGGGACCACCCGGAACGATCATCTCGCGGAAGGCCTCGTAGAGCGCGGGTTCCGCGAGCGAGGTACCAGCGATATCGGCTGGCTCCATCTGTTCGAAGATATTCATCTGGGCGGTGTTGACGGTGACCGTCACCTGATCCGGCTTGGGGGTCAGCTCGGCGAGCATGTGGCGGGTGTCGTCCGACAACCACTTGGCTGCATCGCCTTCGGTTTCCGGGGCAAACGAAATCGAGCCGCCGACCTGCAGTACCATGTCGGGCACCGCGACGCGCAGACGCGCCAGCAGTTCGTTGAATTTCGAGAGCCGCTTGGAGCCCTTGCCATCGGCCTCGCGGACGTGAACGTGCAGCACCGTCGCGCCGGCATTGTAGCAATCGACCGCCTTCTGGACCTGCTCGTCCATGGTAACGGCGATGTCTTCGGGGAAATCCGAAGGCAGCCATTCGGGGCCGTATGGAGCTGCGGTGATCACTAGCTTGTCTTGATTCTCGGGGAAGTATGCGCCGTCTAGGAAGTTCATGGTCGTGTCCTTTCGATCCAGAAAGAGATGTTGCTTGCGTTGGTTCAGGTCGTCCGAATTTCAGAATGTGGCCTCGCCATCGATGCCGGCGCGCTCTATCTTTCGATGGCAGCGCGAGCGGTTTCATCACGGCCCAGTGCCGGGTCACGCGGCTGTCCTCGACCGTTGCGCCGCGTGCCGACCCTTGGACGGGTTCTTTGTGCGACGATCGGAACGTAGCGGAGCCTGGTCCAGTCTGATTGACCGATTGGGACAGGCGATTTAACATCCTGGGACATTGGGCCTTGGACGACACCATGCCCCGCCTGATCCGCAGCGCAGTCCTAAGCAATTACGTCGAGGTCGCGCGATCGGTCGGTCTCGATCCCTACCGCATGATTTCCGAGTTTCGCCTGCCGCCCGCTTGTCTTACAGACCCCGAAGTCAAGGTCTCGGCGGCGGCGGTGGGACGCTTGCTGGAGGAGTCGGCGCAGCGATCCCGCAAATCTGATTTTGGCTTGCGAATGGCCGATCAGCGCACCGTCGCCAATCTTGGCGCACTCGCGCTGGTGGTGCGTGAACAACCGACAATCCGCAAGGCGCTGGACGTCCTCGTCGGCTACATGTTCCTGCACAGCGAATCCCTTGTGCTCAACATGAGGGAAAATGATGGACAGGTCGTCCTGAGCCTCGCCATTGAGGTCGATCGCCCAGTGCCGATCCGCCAGAGCGTTGAGCTCGGGATCGGCTTCCTTCACCGTAGTTTTCAGCGATTGTTTCGTGAGCACTGGAAACCCCAAATCATCTGCTTCACGCACGCAGCACCGGCGAAGAAAGACGTCTATCGAAAGTTCTTCGGCACCGACATCAAGTTCAACCAGGACTTCAACGGCATTGTCTGTGCGTTGCGTGACATCGACGCGGCGGTTCCCGCGGCAGATGCGAAGATGGCCCGCCACGTTCAGCAATACCTCGACGCGCTGGCAGCACGCCCCAATGCCACGATGAGCGCAAGCGTGCGCGAATGCATCTATACGATGCTGTCTTCGGGCTTGTGTTCGGCCGATTCCGTTGCGGCGCGAGTCGGCGTCGACCGGCGAACGGTACATCGACATCTTGCGCGCGAGGGGAAGACTTTCTCTTCGCTGGTGGATTCCGTGCGCGCTGAATTGGTCACTCGTTACATCGACAACCGCGACCGTCCACTTGCGTCACTTGCAGAATTGCTCGGTTTTTCCGCATTGAGCGCGTTCTCGCGTTGGTTCCGCACTCAGTTCGGTTGCAGCGTCTCAGAATGGCGAGCTCGTACCGCAGCGTCCAAGCCGACTGAAACGACTCACTCGAGATGAGAGCCGCCGCTGGACGGCCGACACGGCTGTCCCGATCTGTAAAGTCTGCCGTCCCGTAACGTCAAACATCAACTTCGGGCCACGGATATCTTTGCCTTCATGATCGGCGCATGGCGGCACCGCTAGATTATGAGGAGGCGGAAGATGCGGAATCACTTCACATCCGAGGTCTTTGTTGATCCGTGCTGGCGTGCACCCGCCCAGCGCCCGAACCGCGCCGAGATGTCTCGCGTGGCTTTTGTCGGCCTTGTCGCGGGATGGAGGAGCGGCTTTTTAAACGGGATGCTGTTCATTTTGATCTTCGTCCGCCTGTTTGGTTGGGGTGATTGATGATCGTATGCTCATGCAACGTCTTCAGCGACGCCCAGGTCAGGTCCGCGATCGCGAGTGCCGCGTACCGGCCGCGCATGAGCCGCGTCTATGCGTCGCTTGGGTGCATCGCGAAGTGCGGCGGCTGCGCCCATACCATCAAGAAGATCATCGATGAAACGAAGCCTGCTCCGATGTCTAGCGGTTGTGTGGGACGCATTTCGAGTGAGCACTAAATCGCAAGCTCGTGAGACCGGAATAGGTCAGTTCGACGAGCCTGAGCCAGACCGCAGCCAACGGAGTGACCTTTAAGGGCGCGGCGACAGAGCCACGAAGGAAGAACGGTTCTGCTACGAAGCCCAGTTGCGCAGTTTCTGGAAAATATTCGCATAGCGCAACACGGTTGAAGCGGGCCCGCAATGTCAACTGCGGAATGATCCAACGCCGCGAAATACGGTGCTTTGTCCACGCCCAACGGCCAAGTCCGCGTGGAATGGTCACACGCGGCTGACGGTCGATTGCGTCTACGCTGGATGGAGACGGGTGGTCCAGTCGCGCAGGAACGTACGCGAAAGGGTATCGGTAGCCGTATCGTCAAACAAATGATCGTCCAGCAAAAGGGGAAAGTTCGCTTTGACTGGCGCAAAGACGGACTTGTTTGCGAAATTACACTCCGGGTGTGAGATCAGAATACCTCGACCGATAACGAGAGGGTAACAGCGTTCGCGCCATCCGACACTGAAGTCGTCCTTATTTTTCAGGCCTAACTGACGTTTCAACTTATCGGCAACCGGCAATGAATAAGTTTTTTTTCGACCCTTTTGGCGCTCCCGTAAGGCGGACCTTATTCGAGCCGAGCGGGTCGATGAGCAGATATTCCACAAAGAGAACATCCTAGAGCGCATCTACAGCCAGATCGATGCTGCGGATATCATCATTGCCGACCTAACGCGTCGAAACCCCAACGTGTTCTATGAAGCGGGATACGCGCATGCCAGAGGCAAATTATGCCTGCTTCTCACAACGAAGGCCGACGACATACGTTCGTTGCCAGTCCAAAAGGTCTGGCGGCCGAAAAGTTTTCGCTAAAGTTCGCGCTCGCGGAGAACCATGTCCGAAACGCAACCCATTTCGGTCATCCCTGACCCGCCTCGTAGATGATCTGCACCTCTTCCGAGGGGTGCATTTGTTCGATACGATGTGGTTGCTTCCGGGTGATGACAGGCGTCGGGGAGCACGTCGCGTTTCGACGGCGTACCCGGAGCCGGCCGATGGCCCGTTCGCGCATGCTTTCGATAGACCCAACCGGGTCATGGAGGATAGCACCACCAGATGGCAGGGAGGTGGCGATGACTAGCTTATTCCTTGACCTCGGAAATGCGGGCCGACGGCATCTACCTGTTTGATAGCGGCAAGGAGGTGGGGCTGATCAAGCGGGAGGAAGGCATGTGGACGCTGGACGACGGCGGACAGTGGGTTCTGGAGCTGATAGCACGTGCCATTATCGATCAGGTAGAATTTCCGCATCAAAAGCAGGAGGGATTAAATGTCTAGGAATCCACATTGCCAGGTATTTAATTTCTTGCGGGACGGGTGGTTTCAATTTGCAAAACTTGAAAAACTGCATCTGACTATTTCTAAAAACCCATGGGCTAATCATCCAAAGAGTCCTGGATCAAAATTTTACGAAGACGTGTTATCTAGGCGACCACCAACCGTGGAAGAAGCTGTCAGGCTCGGCAAGCATTTTGGCTTCTCGGAAGATGATGTCCAATTCCATCTTCTGTGGCTGTATACTGATAACAAAAATCCTTTGGAAATAAGTGGCAAGCCCTTTTCCACAGAGGTAAAAGAGTGGATCGGCTACTATTGATTGTATCGACATGCGTGAGTTCGGAGACAGTTCCCGCTGAGCAACGTAAAGGGTAGGGATCTATAGTGTCTTATCAGAATGGGACGACCCCGGCTCTTCGACGTGTGGCGAGCTACGATGCCCGATGCATCAGCCGCGCGTCGGTCGGATGCGCAACGGCCTTTGGCTGCACCGTGGTATCGACCGCCACTCGCTCCAGGTCCTTGGGACCGATGGCGCCAGTCTTGTGCGCCACCGACAGACTTTCCTGGATCAGCGCGACGAGTTGCTCCTCACCGAGCCGCTGACGCCAGCGCGTCATCGACGATCGATCGAACGGCAGCCGGTGGTAGAAGCTCAACTCGCCGCAGAAGTATTGGTAATAGGGGAGTTCTCGATCCAGCGGGCGCACAGCACCGAGAGATTGTGCATGTGCTTCAGGATGAACAGGCCGGCGACAAGCCGCGGCAGGCCAGGCTGCCCTGGACCGGTTTGGCACACTGAACCAAAGCGGTCATCCAGAAACTTCCAGTCGATCAGCGCTGCCAACCGCACCAGCGGGTGGCCCATGTCGATGATTTGATCGAGGGCCGGAAGCAACAGGTCTTTCTGGCGGTCATCCCGCGGTTTGCTCATCGCCTTCCCCAATGCCGATGACCCGCCCTCAGGGAATCACGAATCGCTCGAAAGCAAAATCCCAAAACGCAAGAAAGCGCGGCTCGACACCCGGCTTTCCTGCAAAATCGAATACTTTATCGAGACAACTTCTGCCTATCTCTCAAGCCGATCTGCATTCTTCACCGACGACTCCTTAGGTCGCTGCTGGCACTCGACGAGACTGCTCCGCAGGGAGCGACCAAGCGAAGCAGACTCATCGAGGTCACGCGCTGGCGTCGATCACCGTGCTTGTCAAAAGGGCCGGATCATTGATCTAGGTCAATCGTCGATGATGCAGTTCACCGCGTGTTAGCACGTCACGCCCCTGGCACACCTGCTTGCGCCACGGCGGGCGGCCGTTCTGATGCACACGCCATTCACTCGGTGCATGCCCGCTCCACACGCCATCTGATCATTTGCATTTCTCCCTATTGAACGAAGCGCATCCCTGTCATTTTCGACACTCAACGCGCGTCGCGGCCGGTGGCTGTTGATCTGGATCAATCGCCGGCGCGGCATAGGCCGAATTGACACCCTTGACACAGACCCACGCCCCGCGGCTGGGCACAGTATGTTTGGATCATTGTCGAACAGTTCATGCGTGATATTCTTTGCGTGTCTCAAGCCGCCATGGCGACCATCATGGCCAGATATAGGCCGATTACTAACCTCTGGTTCGTTTCGATTGAAACGCCGAAACGCTTCGGCTTACGCCGTCGTACGAGAGAGACAAAATCATTTCCGACTGAAATCGAGGCCAAGCAAATTTGCGATTGCGATACTGTCGGAAGGACGAAAGGTCACTGCGGGCACCTTGAGCCCTCATAAGCCGATACGCTTGCGTTCCTTCGATAGCAACGTCATCGCGCGCAATACTGCCGCGCGCAATTTTCATCGAGCCGTGATCTGTGAGGGTGACGAACTCTTCCGGGTCAAGGGTCATGGGCTGCTCCCGAATACTACTTGCGAGCCTCAAGCAAGCTATCGCCAGATCGTCGGTCCAAACCAGCCGAATGGTGAGCGTCGCGTCGCCACCCACACAGGCTTTGCCGCGTGCTTCTTTGCAAACTTATGCTGCGGCTTTTTTCGGACTGGCAGGCGGCAGCGGGCTGGCGTCCGTTGTCTGCAGTTCAGCCAATGCTTCGCGCAACTTGGGCGAGGCAACAGTCATCGTCGGCGGCGCTGAACCGGCAGCCTCAGGATTTGCGGATGGTGCAGGTCTGACCATCGGAGTGCTGGTATCGTATACAACGCGCTCCGGCCATTTCTGATGGGAATAAACACGAATGACGGATGGGAGTGCGTTGGTTTTCCCGGCGGTTGGCGATTTTGGCAAATACGCATCGGCGATGATGAGCAGCGCGAGCAATACGCTGCCTACCCAAACAAAATAGCGCATCAGGGGCATTCGTTGCTCCACGCCCCCCAATTAAATTTACGTCCAATTACCGGCGGCCGATGCAGCGCAGCTCGCTGACATTGACGATGATGCTCGCCAGCACTTAGGTCGAGCGACCTTCGTGCGAAGGTCAACCTCGACTATCGACATGAGATCAAGGATTTCCACCGGGCGCTATTGTCCTCACGGACAACGACCGCGTGGCGCGTGTGCAGCAGTTGAGCGACGCCGAAATTGGCGAGGATTGCAAACGGTGGCACTCGACTACTGCCCCCGTTGCTGCGATAGGTTCGCTCCTTGTCGATGGGAATCACATCGGCCAACGCTTTGGGCTCGTTGATGGCTTACTTGCGGCTACGTTGGTGCCGTTCGAGGCGCAATGCAGCATCCGTGCGAGCGCGCATCGTGCCACTTGATCCAAATCAAGCCGTCGGCTCGGTTAGCGGGAATTTGGATAGTTACAACTGCACTGCGCGACGGCAGATCCCGCGCGTCTCTTCAAGAGGACGCATACCAACCTTCTGGAAACGGGATGAGCGGCCAGCGCAATCCATCGTCGTTGGCAGCGACAACCGGCTTGTTACCTGGCACGGCGTCAGCTTGCTCATCTTTTGGGTCGGCACTAGTCGCCTCGACATCAGCCACTGCTTCAAAATCGTTTTGCATAGTCAAGCTCCCGTATAGGAAGCACACGCTAGAACTTTGGCGCAATGAAATTGGGAGGAATGTACCGCAAGGGGTGCCCGATAGATAGGGAAGCTACCTTGCCCCAGAGATCGAGCCTGTCTCGGGCGTTGCAGATGTCACTTTGTGACCCTGACAAGCGCGATGTCTGATGCGCGCGTCGTGGGATGAGGCGAAGGCGTCGCAGCGGCCATCGCCTGCTCCTCAGGTCCCGATTGGGCTTTTTTCTTTTAGGATGCAGCCGACGATGTTCGCGATAGCTGTCCTCAGCGCAGTTGACTTGGATCATCTGACAGTTCATGCGTGACATTCTTTGCGTGTCCTAAGCCGCCACAGCGGCCATCATGGCCAGATATAAGTCGATGACCAACCACTGGTTCGTTTCGGTTGAAACGCCGAAACACTTGCGCTTGCGCCTTTTTTCTTCTGCGGTTCCTCGTATGAGAGAGACAAAATCATTTCCGACTGAAATCGAGGCCAAGCAATTTGCGAAGGCAATGTTGTCAGAAGGACGAAAGGTCATTGCGGGCACCTTGAGCCCTCATCAGCCGATACGACGCACTGTTACAGCGTCGGAAATCTATCAATGGATTGCGGAAAAGGAATAACGGGCTGGCGCCCCGATCGTTAGCAGACGGAGTTTTGAAACAGT
>Ga0210399_10004236_pt1 | contig 11136 bp, 7 predicted proteins | sample IncBWC14MmetaG_FD_150865 | JGI IMG/M metagenome (GOLD analysis project Ga0210399, IMG submission 150865) | Forest soil microbial communities from Barre Woods Harvard Forest LTER site, Petersham, Massachusetts, United States - Inc-BW-C-14-M | ecosystem: Environmental > Terrestrial > Soil >...
GGGGGCATTGTACTGCGGCAGGCGAAGACGCCGCTGGTCGCGGTGGTGCGCCTGCGCAAGCGCAATGAGTGGGTGCTTCCCAAGGGCAAGCTGGATGCCGGCGAGACGCCGCGCGATGCCGCCGAGCGCGAGGTGCTGGAAGAAACCGGGCACGACGTGTCGGTGCACGAATTTTTGGGAACGCTGGTCTACGAGTGCGGCGGGCGTTCCAAGGTCGTCCACTATTGGCGTATGGAGGCCGATGGCGAGCAGATTCATGAACTCATGCATGACGTAAGATCGGTCGATTGGCTGCCGCTTGCCGATGCGGTCGAGCGGCTGTCGCGCGGCTATGAGCGCGCGTTTCTTGAAACCGTCGGCCCGATCGCGCTGCGGGCCGTGGCGCTTGCCGAGAAGGCGCGGCGAAGCAAGGCCAGGCAGCCCGCGCCCGAGAAGCGCAGGGTTCGCCGGCCCGCCGCGCCAAGACCCTCGATGCCAAGCCCTTCGATGCCAAGTCCCTCGATGCCAAGTCCCTCGATACCAAGCCCCTCGATCGGCGCGCCGGTACCGCCTCCGCTGCAACCCGCGCTGGAGGAGCAGACGTATCGGCCGGCCGCCGGTGAGGTCGCCGAACGCGACGCGGCGGTCTGCAACGATGACTCCGGGATCGAGGTGTTTGCGCCGACGGTAGAGCCCGTATCGAGCGTTATTGAAGCGGTGCGATCCGCCCGAGGCGGAAGCCTCATTCGACGGATGCGGGAATGGTTGCGGCGCGTCGCGTGAGCTGACGCGCGCTCATTGCTTCGGCTTCTTGCCCTTTGGCAGTGGTGGCCGGCGCGGCAGCGCGGGCCGGTTTTGCAATGCGGGCCGCTGCAAGCCGGGCCGCGGCGATCCGGGCGCACCCTGTTGCAGACCGCCTTGCCGCGGCTGAACGCCGCCTTGTCCAGGTTGTCCTTGTCCAGTTTGTCCTGGCGCAGCCGGTTGCGGGTTTTGGCCGGGCCGCGGGAGCCCCGGTTGCTGCGGGCCGCCCGGACGCTGCTCCAATCCTTGCCGAGAAGGCGCGCCCGGTGGTTTAGGCGTGGCCGGTTGTTTGGGCGCGCCAGGTTGCTTGGGTGCGCCAGGTTGTTTGGGCGTGCCAGGTTGTTGCAGACCAGGCCGATTTTGTCCCGGCGTTCCGTTCTGTCGCTGCGGGCCAGGCTGACCAGGCCGGCTGCCGCGGTTGTTCAGGCCGGGATTGGCGCGGCGAAAGGCGCGTTGCTCGGTGACGATCTGCCTGCCCGTGGCCTGGGTGGCATGCAGCTGTCGCACAAAGCCCTGGTCGCGCTGTGCCTGTTGCGGCGAGATCGTCAGCGCCACCACGGCAACGCGGGCGCCTCCAATGCCAGGCCGGATGGCGAAGCCGCTCGCGCCTTGGGTGAGCGCGCCGAGCCGCACGCCGGAGCGGTCGTTGACCTCGATCCGGCCGACCCTGCCGTCCTGGTCGGGATAAAGCTTGATGTTGTTGGCGGCGGCGCCTCCTTCCACCTCGACAAGGCCGGTGGTGCCGCGAATGCCGAGCGAGGCGGTCGGCGTCGTGATCGACATGTTGCCGGTCTTGGCGACGGCAGAGGCGACAAAGGCCACGGTGCCCTTGGCGATGTCGAACACGGCGGCGTTGTCCTTGCCGCCGTCGTCATAGATGTAGTTGTCGATCGTGATCTTCGCATTGGCGCGAAGGTTGAAGGTGGTGGAATCGTTGAAGGTGATGCCGAGCGAGGAGCTGGCCGAAGTCTGCACCGTGTCGTTCAGAAAAATGTCATCGCGCAGCTTGAGTGCGATCGAATCCTTGTTGCGGATGACGGTGGCGACACCGGTGAGGGTGACGACGTTTCCGATCGGCTCGTCGGCCGCAGCCGCCGGCGCGGGCGCGGCAGCGTCCGGAGCCGCCGGTGCCGGCGGGGTCTGTGCCAGCCGCATCGGGCCGGAGATTGCTGCGACCTTGGCTTGCACATTGATCGATGTCCGTTCGTCCCCCATCAGCGAGGACATCGCGCAAACTTTTGCAGCGCCGCCCAGCATGACGCAGGCCAGGAGCGAGAGCGCTAACGGGAGCCGGCGCGATGTCACGATTTTTTCCGGGCGAGGAGGGACGGGCGGGGCGAGGGGATTTCAGCCTTGCCCGGCTGAATGCCGGATGAACGGTAGTCGTGCCCGGACCAAACGATCAAGCGCCACGACCGGATTACCGGCGTGGCGCTTGAAAATTGGATGAGTTGACGATCTAGAGCAGGATGAGATTAGGTTGGTGGCTGCGAGATGGGCCGCTTTTTCTCGTGCCCCGGACGCGGCGCGGTAGCGGTGCCCTGCTGGGCCGGCGCCTTCTTTACTTTGCATGGGGTTGTTTTCGCAATTTTGGGTTCCGGCTCAGCGGTGCAGCGCCCGCCGCGTCCGGAACACGAGACCGTTAATGCTTCGCGCTGCGACGAGGCGATTCAACTCCAAGCCATCATGCTCTAGCTGACGCGCCGCCAGCTCTGGCCGCCGCAGAACATGCCGCCGAAGGCGCAACCCTGAACCTTGAGGACGTTGGTGCCTTTCATCGCGATCGTCGAGTCGTAGTTCCGGCCAGAGTCCGGATCGTGAATCAGGCCGGTCCATTTGGCATTCGACGGCTTCATGTTGATGAGGATCCTCTCGCCGGTCTTCACGGCGTAACCGCAAAGGTTCTGGCCGCATTGTTCGATGCGGACATTGCCCTTGTCCTCCTCGGTGGCCCACACGCCGAGCGGGGTGGTCGGGGCCGGAGCGGGAGCGGGCGCAGCGGCAACCGGAGCCGGCTGCGGCGCGGGCGCCACGGTGGCGACGAGAGCGGGGCTAACCGGTGCGAAATCGTTGGCGACCGGTGCCGGCGCGGTCGATGCGACCGTCGTCGCAGGAAGAGGCGGAGCGCCGTTCACGACAGGTGCAACCGGCTGCGGCGCGGTCGCCTGGACGGCCGGCGCGGCAGCAATGTCCTGCGCGGGGGTCGCAGTGTCGGCAACATCGTCGTCGTTCGATTTGAGACCCTTGAAGTTGAAGCCGGAAAGGCTGGGGGCCGAAATCTTGAGGCAGGACAGCTGGTCGCAATTCTTCGGCGCCTCGATGCGGATCTTGTGTCCCTCGATTTCAAAGGAAACCGAATTGCCGGCATGGGCGGCCGTGCTGGCCATCAGCAACGCGGCGATGATGTAAAGCTTCTTCATGGAAGTCTCCGTGAGCCGGGGGTGTGAACTCGAAAAGACCCTAGGCCCTGCAAACGGCGCCTTCCGTGATCGGCATCACAATACGGCGGAAACGCCGTCGGGTTCCGATCGGTGACTCAAATCACATTCCGATGAGACGCGCGCGGCTAACTTTCCCTGGATATTTGGGGGAGGCTTGGATGAAACGTTTTTGTTATCTCATTGCATTGATGGCTCTCAGCTCATCGGCGCAGGCCGGCGATTCATTTTCATTCGTCGTCGCAGGGCACAGGATTTGGATCGAGGCGCCGCGGCATTGTCGCTCGGCTTCGTGCGTCTCGGTATCAATTCCAGGTATCTATCGTTCAAACCGCCGGAGCGATCGCGACGATGATGTCGCAGCCGCGCCTAAGCCAGCGCCAGTAAATCCGCCGGCGCGCGCCGCCACCTGCGCGCCTGCGCCAGCGCCGGCAAGCCAACCTCCGGTGCAACCCGCTCCCCTGCAACCCGTCGCGGCGGCGCCGCCGCCACTACCCGCACCGCCGCCGCTACCCGCACCGGTCGCTGCCACGACACAGCCCTCCGTGCCGCCGCCACCGCCGAAGGTCGAGCCGGTCCAGACGACACCCGCCGAGGCGCCGCCGCTCGTCGCGCCAAAGCCTGTTCCCGTTCCCACACCTGTGCCGCAAATCTCAAAAGTCTCGCGGGAAACCGAAGACCCGGCCGACACGCCACTGGGCGATTGGCAAACCGAAGGCAGCAAGGGAGCGGTTCGCGTCGAGCGATGCGGCCAGGCGATGTGCGGCTACCTCCTCAACCTCGCGTCAAACGCCAAAGGCGACACCATCCTGATCAACATGAAGCCCAAATCCAAAACCGTGAAGTCCGACATGGCGTGGTCGGGCACTATCTATAGCCGCAGCAGCGGCTCCACCTATTATGCGACGATGACGATGAAGGGAGAAGATACGCTTCGGGTCGAAGCCTGCGCGTTCGGCCGCTTCTTCTGCTCCGGCAACGATTGGACGCGGATCGAGAAGGCGTCGAGGATGATGACCTACCAGGAGACGTCGTCGCGGCCACCGTCGTAAGCTTGGCGGCATCGCCGGGTCGGACCCGTTCGCCGGGCATGAAAAAAGCCCGGCAGCCGGATCATCCAGCCGCCGGGCGTCTTGGGAGAACGTTAGGGTCGGACCACTAGATCATGCCCAGCACGATCGCGCCCACAAAGGCAAAGGCAACATACGCGGTAAGCACGCTGAGCTTGCCGGCGAAAGTCATGGGAAGGCTCCTCCCTTGGTTGACGTCGCTGCCCGCTAACTCACCAGACTAGCAAAGTGTTCCCGGCCTAAAAAGTCAGCGCTGCTGTCCATCCACCACCTCCGCACCGTGCTGCACCGCCGAGGACGTGGTTAAAGAATCGTAAAATCAACGCATTGAAGAGTCCTTAAATAAAATCGTTGAACCTGCGCGGATGGCGCGGGGCGCTCGCTGGTATCTGGTCGGCTCTCTCGTCCTTGTCTCGTTGGCAGGTTGCGGCCGCGGATTTTTCTCCGCCGAACGCGAACCCTGGCGGGCCGAGGCCGAGATCGCGTGCCTGAAATCCGGCGCGGTCAAGGAAAGCGCCGAAATCGTCCGCATCGATCCGATCTCGGGTCCCGGCATGTGCGGGGCCGATTATCCGTTCAAGGTCGCAGCCCTTGGCGAGAGTTTTGGGTCGTATGGCTTTGCCGACGAGAATTTGCGGCCGCCTGCGGCGATCGGCAATCAGCCGCGCTGGCCGATCCGCGAGCTGCACCCGCCCTCACCGCAAGGCCAGAGCTATCCGCAAACCGATCCGCAGACCGCCGCGCGCGGGCTCGGTTATGCGGCGCCGTCCAACGGCCCGGTCTCGTTGGCGGCGCCCGGCGTTCCGCCCGAGGAGGATGAGATCGACCTGCCGCCCGAGGGTGTGCCGGGGATGAGGCAGCCGGTCGTTCGCGGACCTTATCCGGCGCAGCTGGCACCGCCGCGGTTGGGGCCGGCGCAAGGCAACGCCGTCGCCGCGCTCGGCCCGGTCGCGGTGAGGCCTGCCGCCACACTCGCTTGCCCGATCGTCTCGGCGCTGGATCGCTGGCTGGCCGATTCGGTGCAGCCGGCAGCGACGCGCTGGTTCGGCGCGCGCGTCGTCGAGATCAAGCAGATCTCCGCCTATTCCTGCCGCGGCATGAACGGCAATGCGAGCGCGCATATTTCGGAGCACGCCTTCGGCAATGCGCTCGACATCGCAGCCTTCACGCTCGCCGACGGACGGCGGATCACCGTGAAGGACGGCTGGCGGGGATTGCCGGAAGAGCAGGGTTTTCTGCGCGACGTGCAGGCCGCCGCGTGCCAGCAGTTCTCGACCGTGCTGGCGCCGGGCTCCAACGCCTATCACTACGATCACATCCACGTCGATCTGATGCGCCGCGCCTCGCGGCGGGTCGTTTGCGAGCCTCAAGCGATTTCCGGCGAGGAGATCGCGGCGCGGGCAGGCGCGCGCAACCCCTACGCCTCGCGCGAACCGTCCGTGACGGGATCGCTCGGGGGGAAGAAGACCGCGTCGCGCCCGCGCCACAACGACAAGGTCAACGAAGAAGACGAGTTCGCGGACGAGTAGGCTAGGGTGGACTCGCGGCCATCCTTCGAGACACGCAAAGCGCGCTCCTCAGGATGAGGTCTTAGACCCTCATGGTGAGGAGCGCGGCAGCGCCGCGCGTCTCGAACCACGAGGCCGCTATCCCGCCAGCCCCTCCAACAGGTCGCGAACGAGCCCGCGCAACAGATCGAGCTTGTATGCCGTCATCGGCAGCGGTTTTGCGCCTGCCGTGGCCTGGCTTGCGGCGCCGGCGATGGTCGCGGGCGTCGCCGGCTTGCCCTTAAGCGCTGCTTCCGACGCCGAGAGCCGAAGCGGCACCGGCGCGATGCCTCCGGCGGCGATGCGGACGAACTGGAACACGCCGTCCGCGATCACCGCGCGGGCGCAGACCTCGACCAGCGGCCACTCGGCGTAGCTGCGGCTGATCGCGCGCTTGTACGCCGCGCGTTCGCCGGCAAGCGGGGTTTTGAGCACGATCCTCCGGATCATTTCGCCGGATGCGAGCGCATGGTCCGCTTGGCCGTTGGAGCCGTCACCGAGCAGGCTCGCGATCGAGAGATCGCCGCGGCGATCGGTAGCGATAGTCGCCTCGTAAGCCAGTAGTGCCGCCGCCATGGTGGACGGATGCGGCGCGACGCAGGGGCCGAGATCGAACGCCACGCCGTAGAGATGGTTGCCGTCGCGGGCGGGGCAGTCGCTGCCGCCCTTCTTCAGGCAATCGATGTGCGGATTGCGAAAATACCAGCAGCGCGAACGCTGCGCGAGATTGCCGCCGAGCGTGGCGAGATGGCGGATCTGCGGCGTTGCCAGGCCGTCGGCGGCCGCCGCGAGACCCGGATAGGTTTTCACGATGCGTGCGTCGGCTGCGATCGTTGCGATGGTCGTGAACGCGCCGATGGTCGCAACACCTTCGGCGCCCCACGCGATCCCGGTGTCTTCAGCGGATGCGATGTCGATCAGCGGACCTTTTGAGACGCCGCTGCGCCGCCTTTCGGAAAGATCAGTGCCGGCAGCGCGGAATTCCGGCGCTGCGGCCGATGATGTCATCGATGCCGGATTCATGCGGCGGCCCTCCCTTTGAGCGCGGCGAGCAGCCGGTCGGGCCGGATCGGAATCTCGGTCGGCCTGACGCCGATCGCGTTGCAGATGGCATTGGCGATCGCCGGCGAGGTCGGCACGGTCGCGACCTCGCCGATGCCGACGCTGCCGCCCGGCACGTGATCGAAGCCGGCCTCGTCGAAATGTACGTCGAGCCGCGGCGTGTCGGCGATGCCGGGAATCCGATAATCCTCCATCCCCGAGGTGAGGATGTGGCCGCTTCTCGGATCGGTTTCGCGCGCTTCGTAAAGCGCGTAGCCGATGCCCTGGATGAGCGAGCCCGCCGCCTGGCTTCGCGCCAGCGCTGGGCTTGCGAGCTTGCCGATCGCAATGCCGGTGTGCGCGTTGAGGACGCGCACATGCCCGAGCCAGGTATCGACTTCGACTTCGATCACCTGCACCGAACTCGGCATGCCCGCGCCGACCGCGAGATTGTTGAAATAGCGCAGCATCCAGCCAAACACCATGCCCATGAATCCCGCCTGCTTCAGTGGCGACTGGATTCCAGGCGCGGTGTTCCTGCCGTCCTTCGGCCGCACGGCCGACACGGTGAGATCGGGGGAGGCGGCGATCAGCTCGCGCCATGGCGCGTTGGAGCCCGCGACCGGCGGCCGCGCCGCGGTTCGTTCGATCGCCGCTTTCAGCTTTTGAACGGCGAGCAGGGTCGGCGGCACGATCGAGGCGGTGACCCGGCTGCCGCCCGAGCCCGGCCCCTCCGGCAGATTCGAATCTCCGATTCGAACCTCGATGTCCTGCGGCTCCAGTGCGAATTCCCGTGCCACCGTATTGGCGATCACGGTCCGCGTCCCGGTGCCGATATCCTGCGCGGCCGTGCTTGCGACCAGGCGTCCGCCCTTGATCGCAAGTTCAACGGTCGAACCCGGTTGCCATAAATAGAGCCAGTATCCGGTCGCAACACCGACGCCCCTGCGGTAGCGGCCGGTTTGTGCCGAGGCCGCTTTCCGGTTGCGCCAGACCTCGAGGTTTTCAGCCCAATCGTATAATCGCTGGCGATTGGGATCGATGTCCCAGCGTTTGCGCAGCGCGATCGGGTCGATTTGCAGGCGCAGTGCGGCCTCGTCGACCGCCTGCTCGAGCGCGAACGCCATCGGCGGCCCGCCGGGCCCGCGGAACGGCGCACCGGGCGGCAGGTTGCTGATGACGTCGAAATCTGCCAGCTCCTTGGCCTCCGCCGGATAGATCAGGCGCGCCAGCGCCGCGATGGTCGAGTTGATCGCAGCACCGGTATCGGCATGGGCGGTCAATGATAAAGCCTTCAGATTGCCTTGCGCGGAAGGCAGCAGCGCGAGCTTGAGCTCGGCGGCCGGGCGATAGCCGGTCACCGAAAGCTCTTCTTCCCGGTCGAGCGCGACCTTCACCGGCGCTTTCGCGGCGCGCGAAAGCTCGATCGCGGCAATGGTCTCGACGCCGATGGCGCCCTTGGAGCCGAAGCCGCCGCCGACATGATCGGCGATGACGCGGACCTTGTCGTGGGGCAGCTTGTAGCGCTTGGCGATGCCTTCCATGATGTGGAACACACCTTGCGTCGAGACATGAAGCGTAAGGCGCTCGCCGTCGAACCGCGCGACGGTTGAGTGCGGCTCCAGGCAGGCATGCGACTGGGTCGCGACGCGAAAAGTTGCTTCCACCAAGAGCGGATCGCGCGCCGCGCGCGCTTCGCTCAGAAAACTCTTCGCTTGCTTGGCTTTCTTTGAGAAAGCCGCCGACGGCCCGCGAACGTTTCCTTTCCAGGGCGCGGGTGCTGCATTGCCTTCCGAGACATTGCCGGCCTTCTTGCGGTTGGCTTTTTCGAACACGACGGGCGCGTCGGTGCGTCTTGCCGCGTCCAGTCCGATCACGGAGGGGAGTTGTTCGCTGACGAGGCGGATCGCGGCGATGCCGCGAAGTGCGCTCTCGCGATCCCTGGCGGCGACGGCCGCGATGGGATCACCGACAAAGCGGACCATGCGGTCGTCGCCGAGCAGCGAGACGGCGGCTTCGACGCCGGCAACGGCGCGCGCCGGTGCCAGATCAAGCTCGGTGATTTTGGCGTGTGGAACTAGCGAGCGCAGGATGATGCCTTCGAGCTGTCCGTCATGACGGATATCGACGGTGTATTTTGCAACCCCGGTCACCTTGTCCCGCGCCTCCAGCCGCTGCGTGACGATTTCTTTGCCGTCGAAGCGGCCGGCGCAGGCCTCGGTGACCGCGCGAAAAATGCCTTCATAGGCGCCGCAACGACAAAGATGCCCCGAAAGTGCTGCCGCGATTTCCTCCCGCGACGGCGCAGCCGTGCCCTTGGCCGCGCGCCAGCGATCGTGAAAGGCGGTCGCCTCCACGACGAAGCCGGGCGTGCAGAATCCGCATTGCAGCGCATCGTGCGCCATGAAGGCTTTTTGGATCGGGTGCAGATCGCCGGCAGCAGCAATGCCTTCGACCGTGGTCACCGATTTGTTGGCCGCTGCTTGCGCCGGCAACAGGCAGCTCACGACCGGCACGCCGTCGAGCAGCACGGTGCAGGCCCCGCAGACCCCGGATCTGCATACGAGCTTGGTCCCGGTCAGGCCGAGCCGGTCGCGGATGACATCGACCAGCAGCGCATCGGGGTCGTCGGGGAGCGGCGCGGGGCGGCCGTTGATCGTCATGGTGCTCATTTCCGATCTCCAGGTTTTGTGCGGGAAGATTTTTTCGCGGTTGTTGCCTTCACCATACGCCGTTTGAGCGACGGACCGAGAGCGCCGGCGATCAGCGTGCGCAGCATGATTTCGAGATCTCTAAAGAAGGCATCGAGCGGCTGCAGCTTCGGGTACGCGGATTTGGTTCCGTTGACGGCCATCTCGACGCAGCGCCAGAGCTCGCTTGCGACCATCCGCAAGCCGAGCTTTTGCTTGGCGCGCACCCGCTCGATCGTAGCTGTGCCCCGCGCGGCCGAGAGAGAAGCATATTTCTGATAGAGGTCGCGGCTCTGCCCCAGATGTTCGGAAAACAGCTCCTCGACATGGGGTGAGCCGTCGAGCGAGGCGATCAGATGGGTGAGCCGCGCGGTGATCTGGGCCACCAGAATATCGGCGAGGCCGCCGCCCGCCTTCTCTTTTGCCTCCGCCGCCGCGATCTCGGCGGCCAGCGCGTCCTGATAAACCCGTTCGACGACGGCGCGGAACAGCGCTTCCTTCGACTCAAAATGATGGTAGAGCGCCTGCCGTGTCAGGCCGGCGGCTTCCGCCGCCTGCTCGATCGAGGAGCGGCGAAAGCCATGGCGGCGGAACACGGTCATCGCTGCCTCGAGAATGCGGTCGCGCGGGGTCATTTGACGAATTTGACAAAAGTGAAGGAAATGTCAAATCACGGCAAAGCGAGCGGCCGCGTATTGTCAGGTCGGCTTCGCTGGCGTTGACATCAGATGTTTCTGATAGGCACCCGGCTTTCCCTGCGCCCTCTGTTTTTCGAGGGACAAGTTTCATGCATGACTCGGGCGGAATCCGCGCCGCGGGAATGCGGAGTTGCGTCTTCTCCCTCTCCCCGCACCCGCCTTCGCCCGAAGGCGGGCTTCGGCGGACAAGAGCGGGGCGAGGTGACTCGAAACGCTGTTCGAAACGTGAAGATGGGCTACGCTGGGCTCACTGGCGCGATTGAAATGGGAAGACGATCATGACCGGGCAAAACTCTTCCGATTGGCTGGGCCTGTCAGGCCGCGCCTGCGTGGTGACCGGCGGGGGCGGCGGCATCGGCCGCGCCGTTGCCGCAAATCTCGCGCGGGCCGGCGCCACGGTCGCCGCCATCGACCGCGACGAACGCGGCCTCGAGGTGACGGACGCGGCGCTGCGCGAAATCGGCAGCGGCCATATGGTGACGCGCTGCGACACCACCAGCGCCGAGTCCGTGACCGCTGCGTCCGGGACAATCGAGAAATCGCTCGGACCCTGCGGCGTGCTGGTCAACACCGCGGCGGTGTTGCGGCCGGGCGGGCTTGACGAGCTGTCGCTGGATGAGTGGAACGCGGTTCTCTCGGTCAACCTCACCGGCTATTTCCTGTGCGCGCAGATTTTCGGCCGGCCAATGCGGAAAGCTGGCCGCGGCAGTCTCATTCACATCGCCTCGATCGCGGCCAGCCATGCGCAGGGCAAGAGCGGCGCCTACAGCGTCAGCAAGGCCGGCGTCGTGATGCTGTCGCGCCAGCTCGCGAGCGAATGGGGGCCGTTGGGCGTCCGCAGCAATGTCGTGAGCCCCGGCATGGTGATTACG
>Ga0210399_10004237_pt1 | contig 11133 bp, 12 predicted proteins | sample IncBWC14MmetaG_FD_150865 | JGI IMG/M metagenome (GOLD analysis project Ga0210399, IMG submission 150865) | Forest soil microbial communities from Barre Woods Harvard Forest LTER site, Petersham, Massachusetts, United States - Inc-BW-C-14-M | ecosystem: Environmental > Terrestrial > Soil >...
GGAAACATTTCGATGTTCCCCGCGTGGTCCGGGTGGCTATGTGACACGGCCATCAGTTTGACGTCCGAAGGCTTGACCTGTAACTGTTCGAGCTGAGCCGCGAGCGTTATTGGCTTGCGCCAGATCGGGCCCGTGCCAGGACCCCATTCATGAAACACTTCTTCGTGATTAGGCAATTGCGCTACAGCGTCATCAATGCCGGTGTCCCATAGGAACCACCCCTGCGTGTGGTGGATGAGGTAGCAGTGGCCGGGAAAGCCGACGGGCGTTCCGACATTGACTCCCGGTGTCCAACGCGATTCGTCGGGCCCACTGCCGTCACCGCAGTCGATCACATAGAGGCGGTCTACTCCGGACTTGACCTGCGGGTTGGAGGCGGCGGAAATTCGCAGGACCGGGATAGCGGTCGCCAGCGCCAAGACCGGAACCGAGAACGCAAACATAACGTTTGCTTTCATGAATTCCTCCATTCGAACAATGAGTGCAGTCCTCGTCTAAAGCTTAGAAGCGGCCGTGGACGGTTGAGGCCGACTAAGGTTGGAACCCGTCCGCCATCCACTTGGCGAATAGTTCAATGCGAGATAACGGCCAGGGACCTTCTCCTCTTGGTGGCGGGGGCGGCATTACAGCGCCACCGATTCCGCGAATGCGATCGTAGATGGCCCCAGCGTGCTTTTTGACGTCATCGTAACTTCCCAGGTTGAACGCCTTGCTCATGCCTTGAATATCTCGCTCCGTAAACAGCGGCCGAATATCCGCTTGAAAGCTCGTCGTTTTCGTCATCGCGCCTCCCAGGTATTGGGTTCATTCGGCCACAACAAAATGGGCCGCGCAATTGGACGATGGTATTGCCCATACTTTCGTATCGACTGCAGTGTCCTCATCACTGAGGTCTCGGATGCTGGATACGAGATGTCGTCGATACCAAGGTCCAATTGTTTTGTTCTTGTCGCTCGTGGCTTAATGATGCTCGTTCGAGATGCATGCCGATCGAATTTAATTATTTGTGAAAGGCGTTTAGCGTCGGCGAGGGAGTCTTTGCCGAGGCCTCGGATCCAGGTGGTTCACGGAACGGTTCCACAGAAATGCGCTCGTAACACACTTCCAGCACGGTCAGGGATTCTGTACCGCCCGGCAATTGAAGGACTACGCTGTCACCCGCTGCCGACTTCATCAACGCGCGCCCCAGGGGTGACACCCAACTGATGTGGTTGCGGTTGAGATCGATTTCGTCGGTGCCCACGATGCTCACCACTCGCGATACTCCCGCGGCATTGGCATAGCGCACGGTCGCTCCGAAGAATGCCCTCGTCGCCGCCTGTCCCGATCTTCGAGCTTCCGGGTCCACCACTTCCGCGGCTTCGATTCGTTTCGTGAGAAAGCGAATCCGCCCATCGATCTGCCGCAGCCGCCGCTTGCCGTACTGATAGTCGGCGTTCTCACTTCGATCGCCATTGCTGGCAGCCCACGCTACCACCTCCGTCACGGCCGGGCGTTCCCTGGTGAGCAGAAACCGGTGCTCATCTTTGAGGCGCTCCAACCCGCTGGGCGTGATGTAGTTCTTGACGGGCGTCGTGGGCGCGTCCGGTTGTGGTCTTCTCGTAAACCCTTTTCGCATCTCGTAGTCTTTCCTACACGAATCCAGTTAGTGTAAATGCTGTGATCGACATCTAGACTACGAACTGCTAGCCTGTCCCGTGTCGCGCTCGCAACCGAACCGCTTATTCATCCCTGCTGCTGGCGTACTAGTTGGGTTGACTCTTTCACTCTCTTGTCAATCGAAACTAAACAAGCCAGTGGCAGAGGCCCGCTCTTCGCGAGAATCCACTGACCCGCAAACTCTCGACCTGATTGCCAAAGTCAAAAATGTGCCGGCCTCTAGTCTGGAGAGAGGGTTGCCCGCGGTCAGATTCGAAGATTGGGTGCGGGACAGCGCTGGACCGGACTGGACTATTACCTGGAGCTTTACTCAAGGCCCAAAGAATGAATCGAATCATGCGCTCGACCTCCCCGACAGCGTGGACGTTCGCGGTGACACCAAGGATGGTCGATACTTCAGGCTCTCAATAGGAACCACCACGAATGCGAACCAGATCCTTGTGTTCTGGCTTAATGGAGCCGCGAACGTTCAGCACGGCTGGGTAGGTTTGCAGCATCTTAGCCAGTTGCCGCGATCGCTCCATCGCGCGAGCCGAAGCTCGCCCGCGGTACGTGCCTGTTGAAACAAACAGGCCGGACGTCTTTGCTTAACCGGGCAAACCTAGCAAGCTGATTAGGGTTCCTCCCATAATCCGGTTCCGTGTCGGCTCCGGAACCTCACACGCGTCAAACAGCGCGTGATACTGCTTTACAACGTTCTCGATGCCTTCCAACCCGGTGTCCGATCCGAACACAAGCTTCACGAAAGCGTTCGGATCGTTGTCCGGAGTTTTCACTTGAGAATCGCCTTCGCCGGTCCACCAGAAAATCTCCTGGAACGTTGACAACCGCCGCTGCATCTTCGTCAAACTCGAACCACTAAGGTCAAAGAACACATTCGAATTCCACCGCGCGATCTCGGCAGCCCATTGATACTCCGGGTTGCCGCAATGGGCTCCAAGCACGGTGATCTTCGGGAATCGACGTGCGATCTCTTCCAGATGAATCGGCCGCATCCGCCCGGAGGCGACATCTTCGGGTTCGTTAAAGTTTTTTCTCAGTACTATGCCTGTATGAAACAGCACCACCCACCCGTACTCATTGGCTCGTTCATAAACAGGAAAATAACTCGGATCGATGTATGGCTTCTTAACGAACTCGAGTTCGCCAAGCCCACGGAATCCCATGCTGTGAAATTCTTCCACTTGCTGGACCACATCTGGAGCGTCCAAATCCACATACCCAAACGGGACGATCTTGGTCGGATGCTGTTTTGCCGCTTCGGCGACTACCTTTCGATTCTCGAACGGAGTTAACATCAGGGCGGTTAGATTCAGTCGCTCCGACACCTTCAGGAAATCTTCAATGTAATTTGGTTTTTTCGGATCGAAGTGCACATGCATGTCGACGATGCGCCCTTTCCCACTGGCAGCGGGCACGCCGTCCGATGAGCTGTTGTTCAGAGAGGACGCGTACGCCCCAAAGCCCCGTGCGCTGGATAGCAGAGTTGTCGCGCCAGCCGCGCCCAGGAATTTTCGACGCGAGAATTGGTTAAGTATTCTGTCTAGCATAGTCTTGCTCCGTTACAGCGCAATCGGCACCGGCCCGCGCTTTCGCGGCGGGTGGCCCGTCCTTTCGCGATGGAATTCTAACTCTGACCAGTTGCTGCGAGAAATCTATTACAATCCCTGGCGAAAGTAGAGGCCACTGTCATGCGTCAGTTTCTAATCACAATTACGCTGGTTATCGCTGTGATGTTCTCGATGTTCGCGACGGCTGCTGAGGTGCCCGACTTCTCTGGTACTTGGGTTCTCAACGTCGCAAAGAGCACGCTCCCGAAGGACAGCACGATCAAAACCCGGACAATCGTCATTGAAAACAAGAAGTCGGCAATTGTTTTCCATTACAAAACCGACGGCAAGAAGTCGACGGAAACCTATACGCCGGATGGGAAGAAACGCGTTTCGGTGAACACGTCGTCAGGTCAACTGAATTCGAGCGCGAGCTGGCACGACTCAGTGCTTGTCATCGAATCCACGCTGGATATAAAAATCCCTGACGCCACCGTCGTTGTCACGGGACTTAAGCCTGTCATCGATACATGGACACTGACAGCTGAAGGTCGTACCCTCACTCACGATGCAGACGACCACAAAGAGATTTACGTCTACGAGAAGCAATAGACGTCGAGTGGTCAACGCTTTTGATTTTCTGGCCTCACTCTATCTGTGATGAAAGCGTGTCTGTCTTCCCATTGCTAGAAAAGTGTAAACGAGGAAGCGGTGGGATGGATTCGTCATCTGTTTTGGAATTCTGGTCGAGTGACGGGCAAGCGGGCACCCCCAAAAGGAAGGGTTGCCGACAATCCGGGAGTTGGAAATTGTTGCGATTGCCCCCAAAAACCCACCGCACAGGTAGTTCGCTATGCTTCTCTCAGCGCGATCATTGGGTCCACCTTGGTTGCGCGCCGGGCTGGAAGGTAGCTGGCTAGAACGGCAACGGCAAACAAAAGCAGAGGCACGATCACAAACACGGCCGGATCATGCGGGCGCACGCCGTAAAGCAAACTGGCCATCAACGACGCGGTGGATGCAGAAACGACCATGCCGGCCACAATTCCGAGGCCCGCCAGCACTATACCCTTTTGCAGGAACAGCTTCAGGACGCCGCCGCGCCCGGCCCCCAAGGCCATGCGAATACCGATCTCGCGCGATCTTTGGCTGACCATATAAGCCAGCAAACCGTAAATTCCGATGGAAGCCAGAAGCAGCGCCAGTCCAGCGAATCCGCCCACCAGGTCGGCAGAAAAACGGCGTGAAGCCAGTGACCGATCAAGGATGCCGTTCATAGAAGAAACATTAAATACCGGCAAGCCGGGATCAATGCTCTGGATTTCATGCCGAATCTCTGGTTCGAGCAGGCTCGCGGGCAGAGACGTCCGCAACACCGCGCTCACTTGCTTGCTGGGGTCTTGATAGGTCGAAACGTAGATGTGGGGAACGCCATCGATGTCGAGACCGTCACTCTTGATATCTTTAATAATACCCACGACGGTCGTCCATGGCTTGGTGGGGTCTTGTCCGAACCGCACCTGGCGGCCCAGCGGATCGCGGGTTGGCCAAAACTTACGAGCGGTGCTTTCATCAATGATGGCCACCGGCTGTTTGCCGTCTTCATCGCCCTCGGTGAATGAACGGCCGCGTAGGAGCGTCGCCCGCAACACCTTAAAATAATCGGGGCTTATCCGAATTCTCTCGGCGCTCAGATCCTGCGAGGACTCGACCGGTCTATCTTTAATCGTTAAGCCTTCAATCTCTAAGCCACCGACCGCGTTGGGGTTGCTATTGGTGGTCGGTAGAGATGAGGTGATTGCGGCGAGTTCTACTCCCGGAATTGTCTTCATGCGCCGCAGCACCTCACGATCAAAGGCGACCCTGCCAGGAATACCGAGATACGGATCCTTATTCGGATCGTTGGGATTTCCTAGCCACGTGTTTGCCGTGACCACTTGAGTTGGATTAAAGCCTGGATTTTCCCGCAACAGGTCGCGCAGCGTACGCAGCAGCAAGCCGGCTCCCACCATCAGTATGACGGCAAATGCCAGTTCCGAGACGATTAGAACATCCCGCAATCGGCCGGTCGCAGTGCTGTAGCCGGAACCGCGACCGCCTTCACGAATGGCCGAGGAGAGAGCGACTTTTGCCGAATGAAGCGCTGGAGCAAGTCCAAACACTAAGCCGGTAAGAATGGAAATCAGCAAAGCGAAGGCCAGCACCACCCAGTCGATGCGTACTTCGTTGAGCCGGGGAACGTTCGATGGCACAAAGCGCAGGATGAAACCCAAAGTACCAACCGCGGTTGCGATTCCCGCGGCACCGCCGATGAGCGACAGCAGCATGGACTCGGTCAGCATCTGGCGCACCATGCGGCCGCGGCTCGCTCCCAGCGCTAAGCGCACCGCCATCTCTTGTTGTCGCCCCGAAGCGCGCGCCAGGAGAAGATTGGCAATGTTCAACGATACGATGAAAACGATCAGAATTACCGCACCCAGTAACACCAGCAGCATGGGCCGAACATCGCCCACCAAAGTTCCTTGCAAGGGTTGAATCTCAATTGTCCATTGCGCCTGCGGCGGATAATCGGTGGGAAAGTCGTGGCGTAATTGGGCAGCCATGGCGGTGAGCCGTGCCTGAGCTTGCGCCAGCGTCAGGCCAGGCTTAAGTCGTCCGATTCCAGATCCTAAAACCCGGTTACCACGGATTGGCGGGGGAAAGGGATCTCCGCTGAATCCGCCGGCGCCAAACACGTCAGCGTCGCCGGAAGTCGTCGGTCCAGGATGGCGAAATCCGCGTGGCAGGACCCCGATAATTGTAAAGGGATCAGTATCGAGCAGGAGGGTACGGCCGACAACATTCGGATCGGCGCCATAGGCACGGCGCCACAGTCCATCGCTGATCACGGCCGTTGAAGCGAAACCGGGCACGAAGTCCTGCGGACCAAACAACCGTCCAATTTGCGGGGTCACACCCAACATGGAAAAGTAGCTGAAACTGCCATTGACCGCCTCGAGACGCTCGGGCTGTTTGGCTCCGGTCAAATTCTCGCTACCCTCGAAGATCGGGGTCACATCTTCAAATACGCCCGCTGGCGTCTGCAAGTCATCCATTTCGGGCTTGGAAAACGGAATGTCCCGCAATCCTACGCCGGGCTCGTTAAAGTAGATTCTTACCAAACGATCAGCGTCGCGGAATGGAAGCGGGCGCAGCAACACGGCATTCACGATGCTGAAAATGGCCGTGTTGGCTCCCACGCCGAGAGCCAGAGTCAAAATCGCAACCGCGGCAAAACCTGGATTCTTGCGCAACAATCTCCATCCATGACGGATGTCCGAACCTAGTTCACCCCACCAGCGCACGCCCACGGATGCCCGCACGGCATCTTTGTGAGACTCGATTCCGCCGAACTCAATCCTCGCCTGGCGCATCGCTTCTTGTTGGGAAAGGCCTTTGCGAACCAGGTCCGCCGCGCGGCTATCAATGTGGAAACGCGCTTCCGTTTCCATTTCACTTTCAAGACGTTGTCCCTTGACCATCCACTTCAACCACGAAAGGAATCGAGTCAGAAGATTCATATCTGCTCCGAGGTGGTGCGCAGGATACTGGCGATCAACGATGCCATGCGGTTCCACTTTTCGGTTTCCGAATGGAGTTGGCGACGCCCGGCTGCGGTCAGGTTGTAGAACTTTGCTTTGCGGTTGTTGTCCGATTCCCCCCACTCGCTGGAGATCAAGCCTTGATGCTCGAGACGATAGAGCGCTGGATATAACGAGCCTTGTTGGATCTCCAGTTGTTCGCCAGAGATCTGCTGAATGCGCAGCAAAACCCCGTAGCCGTGCAGCGGGCCAAGCGAGACGGCTTTGAGGATCAGCATGTCTAGCGTGCCCTGCAGCAAATCAACCTGTTTACCCACGGTCTCTCCTTGCGCGTCTAGGAGAGGTTTAACAAAACTCTCCTAGATAGTCAAGGAGAGAGTATTGTTGCGGAAAGATTCCCCGGGTGACGGGCGACCCCTCAATAATCCAACGGGCGGATGGCCCATTTTTTGCATCCCACCATTCCCACGGAGGGTGCCCCATCCTTGCGTTTTTTTGCAAGAGCCTGCCCTGAGCTTGCCGAAGGGGTGGGCGGCGATGCTGCCGGCGCAACTTTTGTCCGTTCTACACTACCCGTTGTGGATGCCGTCGTCGTACCAGCCCTTCGCAAAGTACGCGAAGGACGGGGCACCCGTAGCTGCCGTGGCTTCTGCAGTTTGAAGGCCGGGCCACCCGCCCTATCGGAACCTATTTGGTTATTAGGACTGGTTTTCAGATAAGAGTTCGATTTGCTCTATCCTGCCTTTGGGGATTGTCATGAAGCTTTTGACCTTTGCTCTCTGTGTTGTGTCTGCGTTTGGCGGTCTGAGCGCGCAGCAGACTGCCTGGCAACCATCTCCGGGTCATACGCAAGTGCCGATATGGCCGGAGGCTGTGCCTGATCCGCAACCTGTCGCGGGGCCAGAGGCCGCTAAGACCACGGGCAAGGAGTTCCTGGTTGCTGGCAGGCCAGCGGTCGGGGTTAGCAACGTCACGCATCCTACAATGACGGTCTATTCGCCACAAGGAAAGAATACGGGCGCAGCGGTCGTCGTCTTCCCTGGTGGGGGCTATCAGGAGCTGGCCATCGATCTTGAAGGTACGGAAGTCTGTGACTGGCTGACGCCGAAAGGGATCACGTGTGTGCTATTGAAATATCGTGTGACGGATGTGGGGCCGTATCCAAAATCGGGGCCGTATCCGGAATCACCGATGGCGCTCGAAGATGCGCAGAGGACGGTGGGTCTCGTGCGCTTTCACGCAACGGAGTGGCACATTGATCCGCATAAGATTGGTGTGCTTGGGTTTTCGTCAGGAGGGCATCTGGTAGCAGCGATCAGCAACCATTTTGATCACCGTTTGTATCCGGCTGTAGATGCGGCCGACAGAGAGAGCTGTCGCCCCAATTTTGCGGTGGCTATTTATCCGGGGCATCTGTCGCTGTCCGCGGCGGAGTGGGATGCGAACCAGGGTGTCAAGAAGTTTGTGGTTTCTCATCCGGCGAACGTCGATAGAGATCTTTCGTTGAACCCCGATCTGCATGTCACCCGCCAGACGCCGCCTACGTTCTTGCTGCAGGCTGAGGATGACCACGTGGACAACGTAAACGACTCGCTGGCATACTACATCGCGCTCAAGAACGCCGGCGTTCCCGTGGAGATGCATCTGTACGCGCAAGGCGGCCATGCGTTTGGGCTGCGGCGCACGAAGCTTTCGATTACGGCATGGCCTGAGTTGGTAGATACGTGGCTTGGAACGATCAGAATGGTTCCGGAGTAGGTCGTCTCGGATTGCATCCCGATATTCGCATCAACAATCGCAATTGACCTCCTGGCTCGAAGAGCACCTAGTAGGTGCCTACGGAAACGGGCCATAACCCCCTCCAACAAGCAACTGACCGAAAGGCGGTCGAAAACAAGCTCCTCGTTGGCAGAAAACTGTCAGAATAGTGTCATGCGGAATCCTCAATGGCTCGAATGGTCTCGGCGCTTTCAAGCCCTTGCGCAAAATGGACTCGCCTACTGCAAGGACGAGTATGACCGCCAACGATATGAGGAGATACAGCGCCTCGCTGCCGAAATGATGGCAAAGGGAGCGGGCCTACCTGACTTTGCCCCGCTTGTCGACCTCTTCAAGAATGACGTGGGCTATGCAACACCGAAGATTGATATACGCGCGGCTGTTTTTGATCGGGAGCGGATATTGCTCGTAAGAGAGCGCCAGGACGGTTGCTGGACGCTGCCGGGTGGTTGGGCGGACGTCGGGGATGCACCCAGCTCCGCGGCTATTCGTGAAGTGAAGGAGGAGTCTGGATACGAGGTCGTTGTCAGAAAGCTGGCGGCGGTCTACGACAGAGATAAACATGAACATCCCCCAATGGCATACCATGTTTACAAATTTTTCTTCGTGTGTGAGCTTTGCGGTGGGAAGGCCGAAAACAGCTTAGAAACGAGCGGAGTGGAGTTCTTTCGGGAGGACAAATTTCCGCCATTGTCGCTGGCACGGGTTACGCCCGCTCAGATTAAACACATGTTTGGCCACTATCGAAATCCCGAATGGCCGACGTCTTTCGACTAAGAAACGAGAATCCGGGGCAGGAAAGCCGCCCCGAATCCGTTGATAAGGTCTCCATCTTCGACAGGAATCCGGCGCGACGGTGCGGATGTCGGCTTGGAGGAGATCTCCGTTGTTCGCAGACGTTCGAGCAATGCACCTGTCGGGAGATCTGTGACCGGACAATTACAAAGTTCAGACGACAACGCCATCTACTATTGAAATATCAGAAATGAAGCCCTTCTCAATGTAGGGGAAATATGGGGACAGACGGGACGTTCACTATTTCCCATTCGTTGAAAAAGCTGGTGAACGTTCCGTCTGTCCCGATTTCAAAAACAAAATCCTGCCCATTCGCGCAGACGGTGCGCGATAAGGACGGGGTACCTGGTCTCTTGAGCTTTACTTCTTGGGCCGCGACTCCGGCGGCACAAGGCCTGCTAGGCGGTAGTACACAACGAGCTGGCCGTAGTGTTCACCGCTGTGTTCGATGAGGCCGTATGCGATGTCGAGAACACGCGCTTTCTGGTCACCGTATACGACAGTCTGCATCAGGCCTTTCTCGCCCTTTGACTGAATGGCAGCGGCGCCGTCGGCAACGGATTTCTTTACGAATGTGATGATGTCGGCCTTTGTTTTGTACTGGTCGCGCTTCGGGTCTTCTGCCGCGGGAGGCTTCTGCCCCATCGCGGGATTGGTGAAGTAATACATTGAACCCGCCGCGTGCAGCAACTGCTCTGCGAAGCTGCGTTCGGCCGGCGTGGGCTTGAAGTCGTATTTGTCCTCAGGAAAATCCTCGGCCATGGCGATGAGTTTGCGGCCAACCTCGTTCCAGGAATCCAGCACGACCTTCAATTCGGGGTCGGCAGGTTTGACGGCTGCATCTTTCTTCATCGCGTCCTGCTTCATCGCGTCCTGGGTATGGGCGGGAAATGCGAATGCCAGCAGGACGATAGCGAGAAACGGTATGTTTTTCATTTCTTTCTCCACGATTGAGTTTCGCAATCAAAGCTTCAGCTTGTTATTTCGCCTGCGCTAGCTTCGTAACCACCTCAGCAACTTTATCGAGTACCTGGTTCATGCCCTCCAGTTGACCGCTATTTTTTGCGCTCTCCATGGGTTCATTTCCAATGAAGGTGAGTTTCGTCTGGCCGTTTCCAAGATCCTCAAACAGAATCACATCGTGCGCACCTTCGATAGCCTCATGTTCTATTCCCAATTGTGCAGGGTCAACCTTGTTGCCCTCCGCGTCGGAAAAGTACATGGAGGAGACGATCTTTTCCAGGGGAACAATCTCATGGTATTCACCGCCATGCCAGAACTCCTGTCCATCCGGCGTTGTCGTGCAGATGTGAAATTGTCCTCCCACGCGAAAATCCATCTTGCAAACCGGCGAAGTAAAACCCTTCGGCCCCCACCACTGCATCACATACTTCGGGTCTGTCCACGCCTTCCACACCAACTCGCGTGGGGCGTCAAAAACTCTTGTGACAACCATCCGCTCAATTTCGCTAGCCGTGTTTTTTGTCATCTCTGGCCTCCTCTTTCTTCACTTGATCTTTCTTCATTTGATTTACAACTGCTTCCAGTTTGTCGAAGCTCTCTTCCCAGAATCGGCGATAGCTAAACGCCCAGTCGCGGACTGTTTTGATCGCCTCTGGCCTCAGCGTGCACACACTCTCTCGTCCACGCTTCGTCTTGATCACAATCCGCGCCCGCACCAGGTAGGCGATATGTTTTGAAATCATCTGCTGCGAAAGTGCAAACGGTTCCGTCAATCCATGCACAGAGGCAGGCCCATGCGAGAGTCG
>Ga0210399_10004239_pt1 | contig 11132 bp, 11 predicted proteins | sample IncBWC14MmetaG_FD_150865 | JGI IMG/M metagenome (GOLD analysis project Ga0210399, IMG submission 150865) | Forest soil microbial communities from Barre Woods Harvard Forest LTER site, Petersham, Massachusetts, United States - Inc-BW-C-14-M | ecosystem: Environmental > Terrestrial > Soil >...
GGTCCAGAACGTCGTTGATCAGTTGGAGCAGGGATTTGCCACTTTGGTGAAGGCACCGAACATATTGGGCCTGCCTGGAGGTGAGCGGCTCATTCTCCAGCAATTCGCCGAAGCCGAGGATGGCGTTCATGGGTGTGCGAATTTCGTGGCTGACATTGGCAAGAAACGCGCTCTTTTCGCGGACAATCCTTTCCGCGCGCACCTTCTCCTCGAGCAGGGATTGCGCGGCTTTTTCCTGTTTGGAGCCGACCCTGACGAGATAAAGCGCCAGCAATCCCGCGCCGATTCCGAGAAAACCCGTGAACACGCCCGTTCGCTGGCCCAACTGCATTTGTCTTCGCGTTACTTGGGCAGCGCCGGCTAGCATGTTAGAACCGTCCTGGTTCAAGCGCGAAACTACTTTGCGAATGGCATCCATGGTTTCCTTGCCTTTGCCGGAAATGGCGGTGTCCTGCGCCGTGGAAAAGCCCGTTTCACGCCGCCGCTTGATGGCGTCCCTGAGGTCCACCATCTTGACTTCGGTCAAGCCCCTGAGTTGAAGAACGTCTTGCTTGAGGACGGGATCGTGCAGCGACAGGTCGAGTAATTTGTCGAACGCTTTGGGCAGAACACTTTCGGCCTGGGCAAAGGGCTGGAGGTAGGCGTCATCGCCACTCAACAGAAAGCCGCGCTGGCTCGATTCGGCTTCCTGCAAGGCGGAATAGAGCCGGTCCAGCGTTTCTCCAAATCTCTCGGCCTCGATCGAAGTATTCAAACTCCGGTCAAGTTGGTTCCAGATGAGCATCCGGGTGACAACGCTGCTAATAGTGAGAACGAGCCAGATAATTACGACTGGCCCGACAATTCGATGTCGAAATCGATACAACATGCGATTCGCCGGTCAAACCGAGCCGGGTCCACGGCGGGCGAAATACCGCGCAAAAGTACTCCGGTGAATACCTCCTGTCTAGCGGGGGATTATGCCCGCATGGATGCATGCGCGTCGGCGATTTCGGACCAGTCCCTGACCGGCGATGGCTGGATGATAAAAGGTTTCAGCGGTGGCGCCCCACTAGAAATCCAATCAAAGCCCCTATGCCAAATGTGATGCCAGCCGCTTCGTAGAAGTTCGTGCGGGCCATCTCATTCACGGACCTGACGCTCCGGAAAGTCTTTCTTCCAAGCGACGCACAAGTTTCCTTCGCCGATTTAAGCGTGTCAGAAAGCGCGCGTCGAGCCCGGATGACATTTTCCTGGGTTGCGTCCGCGGTGGCCGCGAGCAGCGCCTGGGCGTCATTCATCGCATTGCTGATGCTTCTGTGAATGTCGGGGTTGGATTCGTTAATGTTCATGAATTTGCCCGGTTCGTGGCAGGAGCGCCTTGAAGGCCGCGTATGAAGTTTCATTCCAATTCGTTGGCCGAGTCATCACACGCGTCGGCCCTGGATCAACCGCACGAGAACGACAATGATGGCAAGAACGAGCAGAATATGAATGAAGCCTCCCATGGTGTACGAAGAGACGAGGCCCAGCAGCCAAAGGAGGATGAGAATGATTGCAATGGTTTCGAGCATAAATACGATCGAGTTAAGGTTTGCTTGGTCCAGGTCCGGAAAGTTCATTCTGACGAAGCCGACCCGTGAACAATCGCCGGTACATTGCGGCGAACATCGCGCACGAGGAGTCTCGCCAGTCTTTCGTTGGCGAGCTTGTTTCACATGGCTTCGCGACAAGTTGTTTTTGCTGGAATTGTGCCGCCGCGAAAGTCCCGTATTGATAACAATTTGCACCCATCGATTAAGGCGCATTTTGCGGAAGAGGGGCTATGCTTAGCCGCATTTTGCAGTTTGGACGGGAGCCATGGGACTGGCGAAAACACGGACGGAGGCGTCCGAGGTGTTGGACTACAATTGCAGTCACTCCACGCTTAGCGCCGCCGGAACTTGTATTTCCGATCGGCAAATCGGGGCCTGGTTTTCTGAGCCGCTAATCCGGGTAGCCGTTCGGATTTTTTTTGTGCCAATTCCAGGCGGTGCTGGCGATATCAATCAGACGGGGATATCTTGGTTTCCAACCAAGATCGCGAATGGCCTTCTCTGAGCCCGCCACGAGCTTCGGTGGGTCGCCCGCGCGGCGAGGTTTTTCGATCGCCGGGATTTTCTTCCCGGTCACTTGTTCGCAGGTTTGGATTACCTGGCGAACCGAGTAACCGTCCCCGTTGCCAAGATTGAAAAAACCGCTCTTTCCCGGAGCAAGCGCAAGGATGTGTGCCTGCGCCAGATCGATGATGTGAATGTAGTCCCGGATGCAAGTGCCGTCGGGCGTCGGATAATCGGTGCCGAAGATTTCGCAGTGCGGCAGTTGGTCCAAAGGTACCTTAAGCACGTTGGGAATCAAATGGGTTTCGATTCGGTGATGTTCGCCGAACCGCTCGCTCGCTCCGGCGGCGTTAAAGTAACGGAACGCCACAAATTCCAGGCCGTGAATCTCGCGATACCAATGAAGCATGCGCTCGAACATTAGCTTTGATTCGCCGTAGGGATTGATCGGCCGCTGCGGCAAATCTTCAGTGATTGGCAGCCGTTCGGGCGGGCCGTAGGTGGCGCAGGTGGAACTGAACACGAACTTCTTTACCTTTGCCTGGACGGCTGCTTCGAGCAGTTGCAAACCGTTGCAGACGTTGTTCTGAAAATACTTTCCGGGGTTTGACATGGATTCGCCGACCAGCGCATTGGCGGCAAAGTGAAGGATGGCTTCCGGCATGGCGGCTGCGACCGATCGGGCGAGATTTCCCTGTGGCCCGGTTTGAGCGAGAATGAACTTCGCGCGGGGATCGACCGCCGAGCGATGGCCCTCGGACAAGTCGTCATAAACCGTGACCTGATGCCCCGCGTTCAGCAGCTCTTCCACGCAAACGGACCCGATGTAACCCGCTCCGCCGGTGACAAACACGTTCATGCCCGGATAATAAGGCAATTCGCCACTGGTTCCAAGTTCCAAAGCCAGGGCGGCCATTGGAACTTCTCGAGGCCATCGAGTGCGGCGCAATGCATCTCAAACTCCGTAGCAGTCGACGTGAGGAGGCTCTGACCTGAATGCTTTTCATTGACCTCATTTCCATGCAGTTTAATTTGAGCCTCCTTACGTCGGCTGCTACGAAAAATTTTCTCTTGCCACGCGATCGGTTTGCGATATTATTTAACCGTATGGTTAAATGTTCTTCCCGCGCATTGGACCGAACTTTTGCAGCATTGGCCGATCCGACGCGGCGGCGGATGCTGGAACATTTGGCAGAGGGGGACCGATGCGTGACGGATTTGGCGCGGCCGCATCGGATGTCATTGCCGGCGGTCTCGAAGCATTTGCGCGTATTGGAAACCGCGGGTCTGGTCCGCCGCCGGCGCGATGGGCGTGTGCACCGCCTCAAGTTGCGCGCCGCGCCGATGCGACAGGCCCAGGCGTGGATCGAGGAGTATCGCCGATTTTGGGAGGACAGCTTTGACCGCCTGGGTGACTATCTCAAAGAAATAACATCAAAGGAAAAAAATGAAACAAACGACTAAAGCGAACGAAGACGGTTTGGGACAAAAATTTCTAATGACACGCGAATTGAACGCGCCGCGCGAGGCTGTATTCAAGGCCTGGACGGACCCGGCGCACCTGGCGCGATGGTGGGGCCCAAAGGGATTTACCAATCCGGTTTGCGAACTCGATGTGCGTCCGGGAGGCGCCATTTACGTTGTGATGCGGGCTCCAGACGGCACGGATTATCCGATGGGGGGCGAGTATCGCGAAATCGTCCCGCCGGAACGATTGGTGTTCACCAGCGGCGCACTGGACGAAAAGGGAAAGATGATGTTCGAGTTTTTGCATGTGCTCACCCTTGTCGAGCGAAACGGTCAAACGACCATGACGCTCGACTCGGAGGTGATCAAGACTACGCCTGGAGCGGGCAGATACATCGGCGGTTTCGAAATGGGGATGACGCAGACTTTGGAGCGATTGACGGAGCAGTTGGCCGCCAAAAGCGAACCGCTCGTCGTCGAACGCATCTACAACGCTCCCGCCGCTAAAGTCTGGAGCGCGATAACCAACAAAGAAGAGATGAAGCGATGGTATTTCGATCTCAAGGAATTCAAGCCAGAGGTGGGATTCGAGTTTCAATTCGTGGTTGAACACGAAGGAAACACGTACTCCCATCATTGTCAGGTAAAGGAAGTCATTCCTCAGAAACGGCTGGCGTATAGCTGGCGCTATGACGGCCAGGAAGGCGATTCATTGGTGACTTTCGAATTGTTTGCCGACGGAAACCGGACGCGAATGAAGCTGACGCACGAAGGGTTGGAATCATTCCCGAAGACACCGGCTTACGCGCGGAAGAATTTCGAGGGCGGCTGGACACAAATCATCGGCACTTCGCTTAAGGAATACGTCGAAGGCGGGCCGAAGAAATCATGATCGAGAGATCATAGCCGCCTGGCCAGACGGTCCGCCAGGCGTTGCAACGCGGGTGATCGGTCGGCGGGATCGAGTTGGACATCGAGCAGGCAATAGGTGTCTGTGCATTTGCCGGCCTGTTCGAGGGCTTCGTCCAATTCGGATTCAGTTTTTACAACGAAACCGCGGCCCGTCCCCAAAAGCGCCGGCAGTCTGCTGTAATGCCAGAGCTGCACGTCGTTGTAAGCGCCGTCCTGCATTTGCCGCTCGGTGCCATACCCAAAATTGTTGAGCACAATGACGATGGGATTCAGTCCGTAACGCGCGGCGGTGGAAAGTTCAAGGCCGGTCATTTGGAACGCGCCGTCGCCGACCAGCACCAGCGGACGCAGCTTGGGATTGGCCAGTTGCGCACCGATGCTCGCCGGTACCGCGAAGCCCATTGAGGCATAATATGCCGGTCCGAGAAATTCCGTTCGGTGCCGAATGAAAAGGTCCGTTGCGCCGAACAATGCGTCGCCGACGTCGGCGACAACCACCGTGTTGGCGGTGAGGAAGTCGTTGAGCCGCTGAAACAGCCGCTTGATCTTGATTTTGGCGTTGCCCGGACGGGCGCGGAATTCGCCCAACGGCGGCGGCTGCGGAATGCGGCCTAGTTTGCGGCGCCGCAAGCGGAGCTTGAGCAAACCGCGCATGAAATCCTTGAACCGCACATTCTCGTAGGTGTGATAGCGAATGGAAAGCTTTTCGCTGTTGGCGTAAATGGTGCGCACCGGGTCCAATTGGGCGGTGTAGATGCCGAGGTTGATGTCCGTTAGGAACGCGCCGAGCATCACCACGCAATCACTGCTCTCAACGTATCGACGCACATCGTCGCGGCCGAGCGCGCCTTCATAGACGCCCAGATAAAACGGATGCTGCTCGCCGACGACTGATTTGCCAAGGACGGTGGTGGCGACTGGGAGGTTCGTCTTGCGAACAAGTTTCAGGAGCGTGTCCTGCAAGGCGAAACGATGAACTTCAACATCGGCCAGAATCACGGGCTGTCGGGCACGATTGATCATCGCTTCGGCTTCTGCGAGCGCGGCGCGCAGTGTGTCCGGGTCGCTTTGCTCGTGAATTTCCTGCGGTTGATGGTAGGGAATTCCCGGAGCAGAAACCAAGTCGCGCGGAAGCTCGATGTAAACCGGGCGTTTGTATCGCAGGGCCGCATGCAACACGCGGTCGATTTCCTGAAAGGCGAATTGTGGATCACTCAGAACCGTGGATGCCACGGTCAATTGCTCGAAGACGCTTTTCTGCGTGTCGAATTCCTTGACCTTGTGATGAAGCAGCGGATTTTTCTCGCGTTCCTTCATGCCCGGCGCGCCGCTGATGACCGCAACTGGCGATTTTTCGGCGAACGCTTCGGCAGTGGTATTCGCGACCTTCAACCCGCCAACGCAATACGTAATGCAAACCGCCCCCAATCCGCGGACGCGCGCGTAAGCGTCCGCGGCGAAACCTGCGCCCTGTTCGTCGCAAGTATTGATGACGCGCAAAAGTTTGCTCTTGGCAAGTTGGTCGTAAAACCCAAGAACATAATCGCCCGGAATGCCGAATACGTGGCGCACGCCATGCGCATAAAGCTGCTCGATGAGGTATTCGCCGATAGAGGCATTTTTTTTCATAGGCGTCAGCGCAAGACTAATTCGTCATCCGTCCGGCGTGTTCAGCAACGTTGTCAGGCGCTGGCCCAGTTCGGCGGGCAGTCGTGAAATCCAGCCGGCGTCCAATAACTCGACATCGATTAAATCGCGCAGGTGTGTTCGATCCTTGTCGCGAAAGGCGGCGAGCTTCATTTTCACGAGCGCTTCCAGGCTTATCAGCCTGAATGCGTCCGCCGCTTCCGAATCCACGACGTCCGGCGACGCGACCGGGCTGTCGGCCCGCACTTTTTCGGAAGCGAAGACAACATGGAGAGCATCTCGCGCGCTGGCATTTGGGCCATCAAGAAACAAATCCAATTTGCCGGGCTGTCCAAGGCTGGAGACGCGCCGATAAACGAACCCCGCTGCTTCCAGTACGAGGCGAGCTTTGTCCAGGTCGGCTCGCCGGAGCAGAATATCCACATCGCGCGTATTGCGAACAGCGGCCTCGTCCACACGAGAGACCCAAGCGGCGACGGCATTTCCCCCTACAATCGCGTATGGAACACTTGCGTGCTCGAGGGCGCGAACCGCCCGCAACATTCGATCACGCACCTTTTGCACGGCGCGAATCATACGCTCCCACGAAACCGGCACAAGTTCCGCCTTCACACCGCCTTTGTACGATATACAGAAGTAATGGTCAAACTCGGCTCTATGACCTGGAAAGGCAGGCAGGCTTTGCAATTTGCCGCGTCGTTGACCTTGCCCTTGAAGACTGGCGCATTCCAAAAGCTGGGTGCGACAGTCTCCAGGGCAGCGCGAACAAAACAGGCAATCAGGCGGGCGCGCCTTGCAATCTCTCAATTGAACGTTTCAAGTTCTCACGCGCCTGCCGCTCGTATTTGTCCCGGAAAAACGGCGTGGAAAAAATCACCGGACGTTCCAAAAACGATTTCAATATTGTGCCCCGCCCCGCGGCGAATGCTGCCGCTTCGACCCAATCATACTCTTGTCGGATCTGCCGTTCGTACTCATCAAAGCGGCCCACCGGCTGCCCCAGGATGCTCAGGTCCACATCGACCAGAAGCGCCGAGTCCGGGTCGCCGGGTGGAGAGACGTGCCGGGTTGCCAGGATCAGGACGGCAACCCGCTGCGCGAAAGCGGTCGGGAGCTTCGCGTCCCGGGCGACTTCGACAGCGACGTCCGCGCTGCGTTGTTCATTGTCTTTGACGCATGGATCATAGACGACGTCATGGAACCAGATGGCCATTTCGACGCTGTTCGGGTCTGCTGCAAGATGACGGGCGCTATCAAACTCCTCAAGGCAGTGCTTGATGTGCGCCAAATTGTGATAGGCGCGATGCGGTTCGCTGTAACTGGCGACAAGACGCGCATAAACTGGCTCTGGATCTTCCTGCGCGCCAATCCGGTGCCAAAAGCCAAAATTCACCGGATTACTCTAGGAATTCGCCGGAAAAAAGGCACGGAAAATGCGGCATTTTGCCGGATGCGCGCGCGTAATCGCAGGTTTTTCGGGTCGTCTTTTCAGAACTCAACGATTCCCACAATGGCCGCGTCAGGTAAATCCGAGCCATCCCTGTTCCGCTTCACTCCGGGGCTTCGATTGTGTCCGGAAACACGGTCCAGACACGAGCTTGACGCGTGCGGTTGTGTCCATTACGTTCGCGTCAGAATCGGTAAATATTGGATATGCAAAACTTTCTAGTTCCGATGGTAGTCGAGCAGACCGGGCGAGGCGAACGTGGATATGATATTTATTCGCGCCTTCTGGTGGACCGCATCGTGTTTCTGGGCACACCGATCGATGACATGGTGGCCAATCTGATCATCGCGCAGTTGCTGTTCCTGCAAATGCACGAACCCAAGAAAGACATTCACCTTTACATCAACTCACCCGGCGGCAGCGTGACGGCCGGCCTGGCAATCTACGATACGATGCAGTTTCTCACGTGCGACGTGAACACGTATTGCATCGGACAGGCGGCCAGCATGGGCGCAGTGCTGCTTTGCGGTGGAACGAAAGGCAAACGTTACGCGCTGCCCAATTCGAACATCATGATCCACCAGGTCTTGGGCGGCGCTGAAGGCCCGGCCAGCGACGTGGAAATTCGCGTCAAGTACATGCTCAAACTCAAGCAGCGGCTCAACGGCATCATTGCCAAGCACACGGGCCGCTCAATCGAGCAGGTGGAAAAGGATTGCGATCGTGATAATTTCATGTCCGCCGAGGAAGCGAAGAGTTACGGCCTCGTGGACGATGTGGTTCAATCCCGGAAGGAGATTCCGGGGCTTGCGGAACGGGCCACGAGTCTCGCTGACAAAAAAGAGTAACAATCAAAACCCGTGGCTCGGCCGACAAACATTACGCTGTGCAGCTTCTGCGGGAAGTCGCACTCGGAAGTCAAGAAGCTCATAGCCGGGCCAGGAGTTTACATCTGCGATAATTGCGTCGTGCTGTGCAAGAGCGTGCTCGACAAGGAATTGTCCACGCAGGCAAGGAAGCATCGGCCCAAGTTCAACATCCCCAAACCAGCGGAAATCAAGCGGCAGTTGGACCGCCAATGCATCGGCCAGGAACACGCGAAGAAGACGCTCGCAGTTGCGGTACACAATCACTACAAGCGCATTCTTAATGAGCCGGGCGCCGCGGAACAGGAAGGCGTCGAAACTCCTCCAACCGACCGCCATGCCGAGGTGGAGATCGAGAAAAGCAACATTTTGATGGTGGGGCCGACCGGGTCCGGCAAGACATTGCTGGCGCGGACGCTGGCGCAAATTCTGGATGTGCCGTTCGCGATAGCCGACGCCACCACACTGACCGAGGCCGGTTATGTGGGCGAGGATGTGGAAAACATTATCCTGCGCTTGCTCCAAAACGCCGACTACGATGTAAAACGGGCCCAGCGGGGAATCGTTTACATCGACGAGATCGACAAGATTGCGCGCAAGACGGAAAACGTATCGATCACCCGCGATGTTTCCGGAGAAGGCGTCCAACAGGCGCTGCTGAAAATTCTCGAAGGAACCATTTGCAATGTGCCGCCCCAGGGTGGACGCAAGCACCCGCAGCAGGAATACATCCGCGTGGATACGAGCAACATCCTGTTCATTTGCGGCGGGGCTTTTGTTGGATTGGAAAAAGTGATTCTGCGGCGGTTGGGCAAGAATGTGATGGGATTCAATGCCGCAGAGCAAGCTTGCAAAGCCGCCTCAGTGGATCGATTGCAAATCCTGCAATACATCGAACCCGAGGACTTGTTGAGTTTCGGTTTCATCCCCGAATTCATCGGACGCCTTCCGATGGTAACTGTTCTGTCCGAACTGACCGAAGACCAGTTGGTTTCGATCCTCACCGACCCGAAGAACGCGGTGGTCAAACAGTTCGCCAAGTTGATGGCCATGGAAGGCGTGGAACTGGAATTTTCCAGCGATGCCTTGCGCGAACTGGCTGCCCAGGCGCTCAAAAAAGGCACTGGCGCGCGCGCCCTGCGCGGTTTGCTCGAACGCATGATGCTGGACGTCATGTTCGACGTGCCCAGCACCGATGACATCTTGAGTGTGAAAATCACCCGTCCCGTCGTCCTCGGCGAATCCAAGCCTTTGTTGCGCCGTAAGCAGGACCAGGCGGCGGCGTGATGAAGGGCAGTAACTTCCTAATTCTCAACTGGCGGGACCCTTTTTCGCCTCTGTAGATCGGAGGCCCACCCGCCGCGGCGGCCACGTACCTAAAAGGACACGTCAAATTCCCAGATCCAGCCGGACTGATCCGCCTTGTAAGCGCCGGTTCCGACGATTTCGGATAATTCACCCGTGCCAGAGCCAGGAACGATCGAAAGCCCTGATTTTGCGACTCCAGAGCTGTAAACTCCATTGTCCTTGACGGCGAAGCTTCCGGACTTGCCTTTCAATTTGCCGATGATTCGCATGATGCCGACGTATTCCGCATGCGCTTTGTGTGGGTCCTTATCGTCAAAAGACTTGTAGAACATTTGGTACTCGACCTTGGCAGTTCCTTCGATGTCGCCCGAGAAAGCGTACTCGACGGAGGCCCTGGTTACTTTCATCCGATCTTCTATAACGTCGTAAGGCGTTTCATCCCATTTTCCGACCGTGTAGGTTCCGCTTAGTTTCATAATGGTAGTCGCGCGATCTGCTCGATTGACTCACAGCGAGAAGAACTTCAGCACACGCACTTCATTGTCGAGGTGCAGCATGATCCAGTTGCCCTGAACGTCGGTCCGGAGGACGCTCTGGTTGCCGACGTGATAATTCCAGATCAGATTGCCGCTGGACGGGCTGATGAGATTCAAATTGTAATGCGTGTCCGGACCTTCCTCCAATTTCAGCCACGCCACGGTCTGCGAAACCATGGTCGTATAAACGAATTTGCCGGAAATGCGGCAATCATCGCCCATTGATTGAAGGTTCCAAAGCACCTTGCCGGTCTTGGGATCGACTTTGAGAATTACCGGGTGAACTTTATTGCGGATGTTGACCTGCTGCGAGTATTGGATCGAATCCGGGCCCGCGGTCGTTGTGTTAACGTAAAGTCTTCCGGCGGAATCCTGCTGGATGCGGGAAATGCCCACACTGTTCAAGCGCCAGGCAGGCGTGCCCGTCGCAAGATCGTAACGAGTCAGGATGCCTTGATCGGCGATGTAAAGCGCGTCTTTAGTTTCGAGGCATGGTCCGTAATCCCCTTCCTCACCGCCAAACCTATAACCGTAGCGATGCGGCACATTGTAGGTAAGCTTCGCTTCCCAAAGCTTCTTGTTGCTTTTGTCGAACACCAGCGCCGTGTTTCCGGCGGTCACGAGATCCACTGTCTTGAGCGGTATGAATTGCGGTGGCCCGGTAACTTCTCCGGTCCAGTCGGCGACCGTCGGACCCAATCGACGGTGCAATATCACGCTGTATCGGCTGACATCCTCCTGCTCCCGGCCGCCGGTGCGTTCGCGTTGGGAGTCATTCATCATTTCCTGAGCAACGTCCATGCTTTGGCCGGCGGTCAGGTGATCGCTGTCGAGGATCGACTTGCCTTTCGGCTTCATTGCTTCGTGAGTA
>Ga0210399_10004240_pt1 | contig 11131 bp, 11 predicted proteins | sample IncBWC14MmetaG_FD_150865 | JGI IMG/M metagenome (GOLD analysis project Ga0210399, IMG submission 150865) | Forest soil microbial communities from Barre Woods Harvard Forest LTER site, Petersham, Massachusetts, United States - Inc-BW-C-14-M | ecosystem: Environmental > Terrestrial > Soil >...
GGTTTGGCCATTTCGTGGCCCGGGCACATCACCGACGTCGGTGGTATCCGTACACAGTTCCATCACATCATTGACATTGTGCCCACGATTCTTGAAGCAGCGGAGATTCCGGCCCCGGAAATAGTCGATGGCATCCCCCAGAAGCCGATCGAAGGCGTGAGCATGCTGTACACCTTCGACAGAGCGAATGCGAATGCACCCTCGAAACGAACGACCCAATACTTCGAGATGCTTGCCAACCGCGGGATCTACCACGACGGCTGGTACGCGTGCACGACCCCGCCGCACGGGTCGTGGATATTGAACGCACCGTTCCCCCCACCGGAAGATTACAAATGGGAACTGTACCACTTGGCTGAAGATTACTCGCAAGCGAACGACCTGGCGGCAAAGATGCCGGACAAGCTAAAGGAGATGCAGGCCATCTGGTTGCAGGAGGCGAAGAAGTACAACGTGCTTCCCCTGAGCAATGAGACGTTTGTGCGGGCGCTCGCACCGCGGCCGAGCGCCGTAGCGGGACACACGGTCTTCACCTACTCGGGTGTCCTTTCCGGCATTCCAATCGGAAGTGCACCGAACTACATCGCGAAGTCGTACACGATCACGGCGGAGGTTGATGTGCCGACGGGTGGCGGCGACGGGATGCTTGTCACCGATGGAGGACGCTTTGGCGGGATTGGGCTGTACCTGCTCAAAGGCAAGCCGGTCTTCGACTACAACATGCTCACGCTCGCTCAGTACCGCTGGGCGGGCCAGCAGCCACTCTCCGCGGGTAAGCACACGATCGTGTTCGAGTACACCTATGACGGCCCGGGCGCTGGGAAGGGCGGCAGCGGTGTACTAAGGGTGGACGGCCAGGTGGTTGCCACAGGGAAGCAGGCAAACTCGATCGCTTTCCAGCAAGTGGCTGACGAAACTTTTGATGTCGGCGTGGATACCCGTACTGGGGTGAACGACGAGGACTACCAAGCGCCATTCCCGTTCAACGGCAAGATCAACAAGCTGACCTTTCAGATCGGTCCGTCGCAGCTTACCGCAGAGGACCAGAAGGCCGCTGCGTACGCAATCGCGATAGCCAAAGACTAGACGCCTATTGGCGAATTGGTTGATCGTGATCGAGATGCAAGTCCGCATGTCGCCGAGGTGTGCTCCAGCGAGGCTACGGCAGTCTAGCTCCTGTAACTCGGCTAACCGGACAAGCGGGTTCTGATAAAGACGCCCGTTACGATCAGATGAGCGATCCTATTAACGATCGGCGTTCTCTGTACCTGCTGCTGTCGCTGCTTCTCATCATTTTGCTATCTCCGTTCCTTGAGACTCATCGGGTCGGCGAATTCTTTCTCCTCATTTCGCTGTTTGCAACACTGACTATCGCCGTAATGGAACTCCACGGGAAGCGGACTCTTCGATGGCTGGCTACTGTCGTCGCTACTCCGATCGTCGTTGTTGAGCTTGCCGGCTTCTTCTATTCATCTCGTTGGTTGATGATCTTGGATTATGCGCTGTTGATGGCCTTCTTTGGGTTTGCCTCGATTGGCCTCTTTACGTATCTGGGCAAGCCGGGCGCGATTTCAAGCGGGCGCATCTACGCGTCGGTGAGTCTCTATCTCATGTTGGCCACGTTCTGGTTTGCTCTATACAACTTGATGGAAGCGATTTATCCCGCCTCGTTTGTACAAGCTGGTGCACCCATAGGCTCGCGAGTTCCTCGCGCGGCCTTACTCTATTTCAGCCTGATTACGTTGACTACGGTGGGATACGGAGACATCGTCCCCGTCACCCCAGCAGCACGAGTCTTTGTGGCGCTGGAGGGAGCAGCTGGTGTACTGTACATCGCAATTACGGTGGCACGTCTCGTCGCTGCCTATCAGAGTGCCGCAAGCGGTAGCACCTCCACTTAAAGCAGCTCACGGCGAAGCCGAAGCTGTTCGACGATACTGTCAGCTATCGAAAACGTGGGTGCTTCCAGATAACTGTCGATAACAGGGATTATCACTAGCTATCTCAGTCTGAGATAGATGGTGCGAAGAGGATTTCCCAACATCTATCCGACCGACTTACCCCAGGACAATCGAGGCCGACAATAAGGTTCCACGAGTGCGCGTTCCGCTTTGCCTCTTACCAAGAGACACGCGGCCACCAAGAAGCGTCAGCTCAAGAAAAAACGGTCGACGGGACTGTTACTTTTGACAGTTACATCCGTTCCCTCATTGGCGCAACCTTCGCTTCTCCAACGCTAGACATGTATCTCGTTGTTTCGGAGGAAAGGAGAAGCAAAATGCGACAAGTTATCAAGGACGCGGCTCCAAACATTCACAAGCTCGGGATCAGCTGTTTGTTGCTGGTTGCCGTGCTGACGATTGGAACTAGTCGCAGTTCTTCCCAAGGCAGGCCGAAGGCAGAGACCATCACGGCTGTTACCACGGGCACCGGCACCCAAGCCGGGCAGATAACCCAAGTCATGGTGCTCATTTATGAATACTCGACGGAGGCAGACAGGCAGATCCTGATCGATGCATTCAACAAGGGTAAGAACCAGGGGCTCTTTAACGCGCTGACTAAGATGAAAGCGATCGGCCGTATATCGATCACCGGCACGCTTGGCATGGACATAAGTTACATCCGCATAGTTCCAACCCCAACCGGACGGAAGATTCGCTTCGTCACGAATCGCACGATTGCGTATGGTAGGACCTATGCCGACAACTCCAACGCACCTCAATCCTTCAACTTGACGGGAGGCGAATTCGACCTGAACGACAGTGATCGCAAACAGAGCAAGGGCGTCTTATACCCGGCTGCCAAACTTGCGATCGATAAAGAAGGCCAGCTGCAAATCCAACTCAACCAAAACGCTTGGAACCTAGCAGACATCATCGATAAGCGCGGCACGCCCGGCGAGAACTAAGGCGCAACCCGAAAAGCTGATGTTCACGATCACCGGCAAGGAACGCTTACGCCGCACCCGGATAACTGTCGATAACAGGGGTTATCACTACCTATCTCAGAATGCGACGGATACCAGGATTACTAGTGCCAAGAGGATTTCGCAACATCTATCGGACGGACACCGAAGACAGAAGGGTTCTGGGGATCGATTTTCAAGCCATGCGGCGGACCGAGTGACGATGGACAAACGTTACGGTACCCTGAGAGAGCCCGTCGTCGAACCCACCTGACCAGCCAGGTTGTCTCGAATTACAAAGCGCACGGAATATTCCCCTGACGGCAAATCCAGCGACCCTGGAAAGGAAAGTCCCTTGGAATTTAGGGCGGTCACCCCCTCGGGCTTGATGTGGCCTTCGAGTCTTTGCGAGAAATCGCTTTCCACGAGGGTTCCATCCGGTTTTTCCGCGAGAGCGGCAAAGTCGAGGCTTACATGGTTGGTGTCGGATTCATCTACGGTAACGACGCCGGCCGGAATCAAGAATGTAAATCCGACGTTCTTCTTGGCATTCGCATCCTTGATCCCGGTCACCCGTACGGTGAAACGTACTCCGGTGAAGTCAAGTGGGGAGCTAAGGGCAAGCTGAATATCTTCCTTCCGGGTTAGGCTCTCGTCCCGAGGAGCGCGAACGTAGTAACCCGATCGCGAGCGAACCCGGACGTCTGAGCGGTCGACCCTTACCGTGAGTTTTCGCCACTCGGGATTCGACTTGCCCGAGGACTCGTAAAATCCGATGAGGTAGTAATCGCTTGAATCGTCAACCGCCGCATTGAAGCAGCCGAGAGCCGTGGTCCGACGGTCGCAGAGCTTGCCGCCGGTGGATTCGGCGAAGGACTCGAGTTTAGGTAGGTCGGATGTGATGCCAATGTGTTGCGGAATCTCTGTATTCGGGGCGACGAAGGCGGGATTGATGAGGTCTTCGACATCCAACGGGTAAACGGCGATATTGCCCCGAGCCAGGGTCCGCCATGCGGCTTCGTAGGCGGGAAGCAAATCCCTCCCATTCTGTGCGAAATTTGAGGCGTCTTCTATCTGGAACGGAAAACCGCCGGTTGCCCAGATCAATGATTTTCGGCCAGGAAGGCCGGAGTAGGCCTCGCCAATCTCTTTCAACGCCGCGAGAGTAAGCCAGGTTCTCGCTCCTAAGTCGGCAGCCACCGCGTTGGTCGAGTACTGCAGCACATCTTGGCGGCCTTGATTGGCGGCAGCATTATGTGTGGGAGAGCGGGTGTTCCACCCCTCAACGGTTTTCAAGCGGGACTCGAGCGGATCGGTGGTGGCCGAGTCTTTGGGCGAACGCTGATTTTTCATGCTTTGAAGCGCGCGGGCCAAGAGGGCCGGATCCTTGGTGAAATCGTGAAGGAGCTTTACGCCCTCGGAGTCGAAGGCGAGGAGGCAAACCGGTTCTCCAAGCGCCGGCGATTCGGAAAGGAACTTCATGAGTTCGTCGCGCGCGTTCGATTGTTCCGTGATCGAGCTGTTCAGAAGGTCAAACACGAGAATTGCGGAACGGTCCGAATTGGTTTGCACTTTATTTGTGAAGTCGCCGGGGGGCAGGGAAGCCGCTACCTCGCCGGGCGTGGTATTTGCACGGATATGATGAAAGAACGCGATCTTTTGCTGCTGCCCGTTTTCGAGAATCGTGAAGTCGGCTTGCGTCAGGTCAGAAACATGCGCGCCGGAATGGTCGGTGACAACGGCAGGAACCAACACAACTTCGCTGCGGACTGCGATTCCAGGTTTCTTGTCCTCTTGAGGTTGCGCTTGGCCAAAACCGGCGTAAGCGGCTCCCAGGAGGACGACCGCGCTCAAGATGCATTTACCACTTGCCCGCAGAAGGATGGCCATCGGTTCTCGGTACGGATGATATTTACACGGATTCGGGTTGCATAGCAGCTTCGCTGCGGACGTGTGAACCAAGGATGAATATGAATCTCCCAAGATCATCTGGTAGATCGGAGAACATCTGCGGACGATGGCTAGAGACCAATCAACAGTCTTATCCTGCCCCGCTTTGCAACCAACTCTGTCGATGCCACGCTGGAGCTAATATTGCTCGCAATCGATTCTGGTAGACGGGCCGCTCGGAAGTAACCCGCCAACATCTGAGCAAGGCGCACTTTTTGGGATAGATGTCGATAACAGGGATTATCACTACCTATCTCAGAATGCGACAAACACCGATTCCCCTCGCCGGAATGCCCTAGGATAGCCTTCCTCCGGCGGCGTGTAACACAAGTCATACATCAATGCGGTCAGGTACTACCGTCTGGCCAGGCGACACTCCCTTGGGGCGACCACCCCGCCGGCCATCGATCGAGATAGGGGTCCCAAAGTCATCCGCTTGGAATGCGCCGGCCAACTTCAGTGCGCGTCGCCCGAGAACAGTATTCTTGTTTTGTTGCATTCGTCGCCATCAAGTCCTTTACTGCAGCGTTAGAAACCGAAGCGGAACGGTCAGAACAGACCAATTTTGTTGCATTTTCCATGCTCACCGCGGACCCGATCCCTAAGGGGACATTATGTTCCCCGCTCAGGCTGCGCCTTGTTGCCACACTTCGCGCCCGCATTCAGCCTTTAACAGACCCGACTCTCGACCGCGCACCTCCGACCGAATCTCGATGCATCGAAGATAACGCTGCATTGATATTGTCGAGCCGCACGGAATAGCGAACATTGAAAAGATTGGCAGTTAGCGCTAGGTCAGACGTGAAATGCTGAAAATAGGTCATTCCGGACGGTCTACAGATGAGACGGGAACGTAAGACTCTCCCGCCTTAGAAGCTGAGGGAGGGATTGTGTGATCCCTACGCAGGTTACGATGTCATACAAATATGTATTCGGGCACAAGAATAATCTCGAGCTGTACTTGTGGTTTCAGGGCGATTTCGACTCGGTTCACCGATAACTCTAATGCTGAAGGTAGCGGAAACGAACCCAAGCCTTTCTCCGCCCAGATTTCCGGGCTTAGGAGGGTGACTATGCATTTCACGCAGAAAGGATCAGATATGGAAGCCGTGACAGGGCAGGACAGAATCAGAAGGGATCGTTGCCGCCATTCTTGAGCCTCGGCGAGGCCATATTCTTAGTAGAAGAAATCTATACGCAGGCTGGGGGCAAGGCTAATTACAATATGCTCTCACGCATTTTCGACAATTCGCCAAGTAGTAGCTCATTCACGAAGAAGATTGCTTGGCTGAAACCTGTGAAGCCCGCCACGATTTGCGGTTGGCGACAAGCTCTTCACGCATGGATACTTCCGAACATCGGCGATAAACCGATTGCGGACGTTTCTAATGGAGTGCTTCGAGGACTCGTTACAAAGATGGTGGCAGCAGGTCTCTCACCCAAAACCATCGTGAACTATTCTCAGGTGGTCAAACTGGTTGTTGCGTCTGCGGTGAATGACGAGGGCGACCAGATTTACCCTCGCAAGTGGAACCACGATTTCATTGGCATCCCACTTGTTCAAAAAGAAAGGCAGCATAGACCGACAGTTACCGAGACTGAGCTTGGCGAAATCCTCGCGGACGTGAGCGAACGCTACCGCATCCTGTTCGCACTTCTGGCGGGAACCGGACTCAGGATTGGTGAGGCGCTCGGTCTGAAAGGCTCGGACCTTTCGTCGAACTGCCGGACTATTCACGTTCAGCGAAGTATCTGGCGAGGACAGGAGCAATCTCCCAAGACTGCAAATGCGGTTCGCTTTGTTGACGTGCCTGAAGAACTCGCTGCCGTTCTACGGTCTCACGTCAAACAAGGCTACCTCTTCAGCACCTCGAAAGGGCGTCCGTTACAGTCCCGCAACGTTTTGCGGGTACTGCACGGCACGGGGAAGCGAATAGGCTTCCATGCCTTCCGTCGATTCCGGTTGACGTGGCTCAGAAAGCAAGGCGTTCCGTCAGACTTGGAACGTTGCTGGATGGGCCATGCGTCGAAAGAGATTGGAGACATCTACTCGAAGCTGAAAGATGACGTCGAATATCGGCGAGAGTGGTGTAAACGAGCAGGCTTGGGTTTCTCTGTTGGGTTATTTGGGTTACAAAATAAAGCGACGCTCAGAATCGTGAGGGTCGCCTGAACATGTTGAGGCTGAAGGGTTTTGAAGTGGTCGGGGCGAATGGATTTGAACCATCGACCTCCTGGTCCCGAACCAACAGAGCCAAGAGAGACAAGCATCGCAGGTACAACACTCCTTCTGAAAAGCAAGACTTTAGCCCGTCAACCTGGTTGTATCTACCTGTGGCGGGATGTGTCCGTCTGTTCGTAAGGTCCCTACAAAAGTCGCTACACTCGCGCGTCGGAGAAACCCGGGCGGCTGCGCTGTGAAGCTCAACCGGCAGCAGAGCCAAGAGCTTTTGCAGGAGCGCGGTATTTGGATCACCGAGGCTTGCGATAAGTGCGGGCAATCGCTTGGCTCGGTTCGTTGGACGAGTAGGGACGAGCCTGGCGAATGGTGCTCAATTGCATGCCGTGACGGAATTGAAGCTGGTCTTTCCAAGTCACCCTCGAAACGCTGCCTCGAATGCGGCACACGGCTCGACGGTACACCACGAGGGCGAGTTCGGCTTCGAGGTGGCGATCATCGATCAAGCATACGCACGCCCGGCGAGCTCCACCGATGTTGTAAGGTTCTCCCTCCCTGTGCACTTCCTTGTTAGGGTGTTCCCGCACGGTGTCGGCGAATCGGACTGCCTTCCAACCTCTGACAGATTTTGGAGGGCAACCAGGGCCGATCTGATGCGTATATACGAGCCAAGAATAGAGACGGGGCGCTGCTAAGGCGTTCTCACCCGTAACCAGAGCCTCCCCACATCGCGCACAGAGCTGATAGCCGTCACCTACTTCCGTGCTGACATTACTCTCGGGTGTTGGGGCTAGAACTCTCATCGGAGTCCCCACCTGTTCCGCCAGTAGCGGATCAGTCGCGAGCGGTCGGGAGTACCGAAGACACAAATGGACGCCTCCTCGAAAGTGGTGTTTTCTCTTACCTTGATCGTGATTGCTTTGACGATGCCTGGTTCGAGCTCACGATAAGGCACCGCAAGGTCGGGAAGCGCAAGCGTCCGCCTGAGGTCATCGAGAATCCTTTTTTGCGACGCGGTCCGATCGATGAGGGCCGTCAGAATTGTTGGGTCGTCTTTGCTCACCGACAACGATACAGACGACTCTTGATCGTTGGCTGGCTTCGCCGGGGGCGCCCTTCTGACCGCTACGTCCGCACATTGTTCGTTCATTTGTTTTGCTCCTTGCCCTCAGGTTCGGCCTTGACTTGCTAGAGCGTGTTAGTATAACTTGCTCCTGCCGCGCTCTAGTGTGTTGAAGTATCGCATTGAGCGTGCAGGAGCGTCAAGATGTTGGATAACTCTAGCACTTCAACGACCGCGCGGACTCTAGCAGAGTCAGACCTTCTAAGGGCCTTGCGCGAACTAGCCAACCTGCGAGATGACGCTGAGGCTTTCGAGCGGTTTTGCAAACGTTGGCCCGAACTCGCTTACTTGCCCGAGGAGGACCCCCCAATGGGACCGGACCAGCTTCCGCCTAAGTTCTGGATTATGTGTGAGCGAAGGGATGACTTGCAGCGTATATGGTTAGGTGATTCGTCGCTGCTTCGGTCATTGTTGCTACCTGTCGACCCGCCGGAAGAACTTCAGGACACAGGCGTTTATATGGACCGAAATACACCGGATGGCTGGATGTTGGGTGGTAGGACTTGGGAAGCCCCGATCAAGTTGGACTGGCAGCGCGGGCAGTTCATCTATGAACCAAGAACCGAGTTTCAAAGGGCGCTTTATTGTCTGTTCCTTCAGTCTACGCGGGCAAAGCGTTGTGCGAACTCGGATTGTCCAGCTCCTTATTTCATGGCGCAGAAAACAACCCAACGCTACTGCACCGACAAATGTGCTGAAGTATTTCAGAAGGAGTGGAAACGCAAGTGGTGGACGGAACATGGCGATGCATGGCGCCGTGCTCGAAGGAAGACGAAGCGGAGAGTTAAAGGAAAGCGTCGGTAACGTCCTCCCCACCTTCAAAGGGTCTCGCGTTCCGCATTGTGGGGACTGATGGACCGATTGGAGGTGGAGTTTCGCAACTCGTTTCTTTTCACCAAGCTCATCAGAAATATGCTAACTACATTTCATTTCATACAGATGCGGACATTTAGGGTCAGCAAAGGATAGCCTGCGGAGATACCCCTAACTCCTTTGAAATCGCAATGCACTTATTATGTAAAGCTATTAGTATCATGTAGTTATATAAATTTGCCTATGAAAAATCTGTGCGTGGGTCGCCTATAAACTTGCTGAGACCGTGCCCGACTCTTTAAACCTTTGTTTCAAGGGAGTTAGTCTTTCGCATAGGAAAGAAAGACGAAATTTTACGATTTTCTTGATTCCTGAAGGCAATACGAGGCGCGGGGCCATAACCTGGCGGATGCCAAAATTTCATCTAATTGCGGAGGGCCACCGTGGGTGTAAACCATCGGTAAATCCCTAAATCTCAGCAGTTTCTGTGCTAACCAAACGCTTATCCAGAACGAAGCCTCTGTTAATTGCGGCTCTGAGTAACTGGTCTTACTGTCCGGAAGGTTGCCATGGGTCTGCGGCAATCGGAGGGGCAATATGCCGTACAAAATGCAACCCGAGAAACTGGAATCCTTTAGTCGCGCGCCATATTACCTCCTGACAGCGTTGAGGCAATTTCCAAAAAAGATGTGGCTATTCGAACCCACGCCCGACCGCTGGAGCATTCACAAGACCATTTTGCATCTGGCAGACAGTGAGGCTAGCGCCTACATTTGCTGCCGGAGGTACATCGCCGAGCATGGAAGCCTAGATCTGCGCTTCGATTCAGCGCGATGGGCCGAGACGCTAGGATATTGTCATCAAAGCACACGAGAGGCGCTTGAAATTATCCGCCGCTTGCGGAAGGCCACGTATGGACTGCTCGTCACCTTCCAAGAAGGGGCGAAAGCGAACGGGCGCGGAGAGGTGCCGACCGGCGAGGTTAGTTTGGATGACTGGCTCGAACATCACGAGCGCCACATCGTACGTCACATCGTCCAGATGAGGCAAAACTATGACTTCTGGCGATCTCATACTCCAAGGAAGCCCGCACCCCCTTCGGGACTATTGAGAGTGGACTCCCCCTCAACGATTCCGTCCGGTGTTTAGGCAGCGCTTCGCAATATCCAGATATTCGTACGTTCACCTCCCAAAGGATTAAAGAACAGGTCAGCAAACTCTCGATTTCCGTGCGATCTTCGCGCGCGGATGTTGGCCTTGATCAAGATCGCTGTGGCCGGACGGAAGTGGTGGTTGTTGGGTGAAAAATTGAACCTGCATAAGTCCCTAGTTCGCAGCGATATGGATCCTGACCTCCTCCTTATCCTCGCTTATCGAAAACAATTCTTCCGCTCATTGCTGTTTGAAAGGCAGACGCTTACTTTCCAGCCCGAGCTGCTCCCGCAAGGTGGAGACGCTGGTGGCGATCGGGCGAACAGCGTTAGCAATTCTTGGCTTGCTGGCAATAACCAGCAGGCCCTTGCTGACGCCAGCGCAGGAACCTGCCGCTACCGTTCGCCCGCGTGAACACCGCGTCCCATTTTTTATCCGAGATGGCGCCGTGTACGTACGCGCCCGTGTCAACGGAAACCACGCGATTCTCCTTCTAGATACAGGCGCGGTCCTGACCACATTCAGTTTGAAGATTGTTCCGACGCAGGCAGGTTCAAGAATAACGGTCAACATGGCGAAAGGCAGCGTGGTGGCCTTTCGCCAGCCCGTCGGATTTACACTAGGAGAATCAAACGTGCGGGAGGAGCATTGTGCGTTTCATCAGGATGCAATCGTAGGTGACTTCAAGTTCGGGGCTGCAGACGGCGTGGTTGGGCTCGACGTTCTGAGCTCTTTCGAGTCCGTAACTTTTGACTTCAAGGACCGTACGCTTATCTTGGATGATCACTGAAATATCAGACGCTATTCGCGACGCCTGTGAAAAATCACCGACGACCGAACATGCATGATAAATGCGTTATCCGGACGTCGGTGCTTAGTAACTATAGATAACAGGGTTTGTCTCCGTCGGTTACGTTCAATTGAAATCTGATCTGAATCGCGGCGAGCACCTGCCTCCCCAAGGGAGTTCGTATAACTCATCATCATTGACGGTGACCGAAGAGATGGT
>Ga0210399_10004242_pt1 | contig 11128 bp, 6 predicted proteins | sample IncBWC14MmetaG_FD_150865 | JGI IMG/M metagenome (GOLD analysis project Ga0210399, IMG submission 150865) | Forest soil microbial communities from Barre Woods Harvard Forest LTER site, Petersham, Massachusetts, United States - Inc-BW-C-14-M | ecosystem: Environmental > Terrestrial > Soil >...
GTACGAGTGTCCGAAGTATTCGCGGCCGGTGGATTTAGGTGGAGCGAGTTTTAGGTAGGGATCGCGCATCAGTTCGTCGAGAAGCGCAGGGATGGAGCGGCCGGTTTGGGCAATGCGAGCGTTTTTGTCGAAGCGCTGGCGGCCGCGGGAGAAGTGAGAGACGAGCGCGTCGATGAGCATGTTGGCCGGACCTGTATCGAAAGCGAAGATCTGTTCCTGCTTTGCCGATGCGGGAATGACGGTAATATTGGCGATGCCCCCGAGATTAAGCGAGACGCGGCCGAGTTTTTCGTGACGATAGAGAAGATAGTCGGCGTAAGGGACGAGCGGCGCGCCTTGACCGCCAAGAGCGATGTCGGCGGGCCGAAAGTCGCCAATTGTGGTGATGCCGGTGCGAGCGGCGATGACGGATGGCTCGCCGATTTGTAGCGTCGAGGCGGTGCGGCGGCCAAAATAGGGTATGGGCTTGCCCTGATGAAAAATGGTTTGGCCGTGGCTGCCGATCAGCGCAATGCGTTTTGGTGAAACGCGAAACGTGCGGCACGCAGCGAGAGCGGCTTCGGCAAGAACTTCCCCCAAACGAAAATTCAACTGGCTGAGTTCGCCGGCGGTGATGGGATGCTGCTCGGCGATGCGGAGAATCTCCTTGCGCAATGCATTGGGGAACTTGCTCGAAGTATGGCCGAGAAGTTTTGCGTGCAGATGCGGCGGCGTGCCGGAGATGCGGGCGAGCGCGACGTCGATACCGTCAGCGGAAGTGCCGGACATGAGGCCGAGGACGAGCATGGATTTGGTTGCCATCGTCTGTGAATGGATTTAAACACAGAGGACAGGGAGAACACAGAGCGGGAACGGGGGGACGGAGATAAAGAGTGAACTCGACTGAGATGAGGACTGGCTAGAAACGTCTCTTGAGTCTCTCCCACCAGTTTTTGGACTGCCACTTGGACTGAACGACGGAGGATATTTGGTCCAATGCACGGGAAAAATCGCCTTCGCACAGCAAGGCAACATCCACGTCTACGCCTCGGAGGCGTGCGAATTTCATAATTGCATTCGCTAATTGTTCAGGTTGTGGCTTCGGCAAGGACTCGATTCGAAGCCAGTCGTCTGACTTTTGTACCGACAAATTGAGTCTCGCTCCCAGAGCATCCCAGGCTTCATACTCCCCGTTTTCAACATCGATCTGCTCAAGGTGATTTTTCATTTTGGCAATCGAGTCGTAACGCACCACGTCCCCGCAATCTTTAAGCCTCAGAAAAACGGGAAGTTGAACCGGGTTCATATCACGTGATTTGTTTTTTGAGTTCAGCGAGGAGGTTGAGAGCGTCGAGCGGCTTAAGTTGGTCGAGGTCGGCACCGCGGAGCTTGTCGAGGACGGCGCGGTCCAGCGCAGTGAAGAGGACTTCCTGGTGGCCGTTACGACGGTGCGCGGAAGGGGGCACGGCGCCTTCCGAGGAACCAGCCGCGCTTGCTAAAGCATCCTCAAGCGCCCCGGGAGAAAGAGTTTCACTGAGCGCATGCTCGCTCTGCTCGTGTTTTTTTAGCACTTCGCGGGCGCGTTCAATGACGCTGCGGGGAAGGCCTGCGAGCCGGGCTACTTCGATGCCGTAGCTCTTATCGGCGCTCCCAGGCTCGACGCGGCGCAGAAAAATAATCTCGTTGGGCGTTTCCTTGACGGAGACGTGCACGTTTTGCACGCCGGTGAGCAGATCGGCAAGCTCGGTGAGTTCGTGATAGTGCGTAGCGAACAGCGTGCGTGCTCGCGTATGTTTCTGCAGATGCTCGACGACAGCCCAAGCGATGGAAAGGCCGTCAAACGTCGCGGTGCCGCGGCCGACCTCATCGAGCAGAACAAGACTCGATGGCGTCGCGTGATGCAAGATAGCGGCGACTTCGCTCATTTCGACAAGAAATGTCGAGCGGCCGCGCGCGAGATTGTCGCTGGCGCCAATGCGCGTGAAGATGCGGTCCGTGACAGGCAGCTTGGCCTGGCGAGCGGGAACGAAGGAGCCCATCTGCGCCATCAGGACAATCAACGCGGCTTGCCGAAGATACGTAGACTTGCCGCCCATGTTCGGCCCGGTGATGAGCAAAAGCTGCTGGCGGCCTGGATCGAAGTACAGATCGTTAGGAACGAATCGCTCGCCGCGTTGGCGTAATAGCTCTTCGATGACGGGATGACGGCCCCCGACGATTAACAATTCGCCAGTGGCGTTGAATTCCGGACGCGCGTAGCCGCGATCGGCAGCCAGCTTCGCGAACGAAGCGAGAACGTCCAGCTGTGCGACGGCGCCGGCAGTCCGGCGGAGGCGCACGGCTTGAGCGGCGATGCCCGAGCGAATCTCGACAAAAAGCTGGCGCTCGATCTCGAGAATGCGTTCATCCGCTGCAAGAATTTTGCGTTCGTATTCTTTGAGTTCGGGAGAAGTGAAGCGTTCGGCATTCACGAGCGTCTGCTTGCGTTCGTAGTCGGCAGGCGCGAGATGAAGATTAGGCTTCGAAATCTCCATGTAATACCCAAAAATGGAATTGAAGCGAATTTTCAGCGAAGCGATGCCGGTACGTTTGCGTTCGCGCTCCTCCATCGCGGCGATGATTTGCTTGCTGTGCTGGCTGAGATTGCGCAGCTCGTCGAGTTCACCATCGTAGCCGCTGCGAATGATTCCTGGATCGGTGGCGAGAGCGGGAGGCTCGTCGGCGATGGCGCGTTCGAGTCGCTCGCGCACGTCGGTGAGTTCGTCAATTTCTCCATGAAGATGGCGGAGGAGCGCGCTGCCACCGACCGGAGGCGGCGTCAGAAAATTCTTTAGCACTGGAAGTTGGACGAGAGATTTGCGGAGCGCAACCAGTTCGCGCGGCGAGGCCAGCCCCAGCGTGATGCGGCTCGTGAGGCGTTCCAGGTCCTGGATGCCCCGCAGCTCTTTGCGAATTTCGCCGCGAACCACCGTTTGCTGAAGGAGATGGGCAACGGATTCGAGTCGCGCTTCTATCGCGTCGCGATCGATCAGCGGCCGGAGAATCCACGAACGCAAAAGACGCGCGCCCATACCGGTAACGGTCGCGTCGAGCGCCGCGACGAGAGTTACCGGACCGCTGCGCGAAGACTCTTCGGTAAAGATCGGCGTGAGGAGCTCGAGGTTGCGGACTGAGACAGGATCGAGAACAAGCGTCTCGTGCTGCTCGTAGTAGCGCACGCGGTCCAGATGCTGCAGCGCCTCGATGCTGGGAGGCTGTGTGCTCGTAGCGCCGGCGGAAGTGTCTGCCCCGCGAGCGGCGTTTTCGCGCAAATAGTGAACGATGGCACCTGCAGCGGCAAGCGCCTGCGGATGATCGTCGAGTCCGAACCCGGTGAGTTCCGCGACGCCAAACTGCTCGCGCAATATGCGCTCCGCATAGTCGCGCTGGAAAATCCAATCTTCGAGACGGCTTTCGACGCCTCCGGCGCCTTCCAGAAGCGAGGTCTTCGCCGTTTCGAAAAGCTGTTGAGGCCGCGGAAGCAGCGTTTCGCGCGGGTGAAGCAACTGCAATTCATCGCGAAGGGATTCGTCCGCATCGGCCCCAGAAAATTCCGTCGATTGGAATTCCCCCGTCGAAAGGTCCACGAAGGCAAGGCCAACCGGCGACCCGGTAGGATGTTTTGCCACCGCGGCCAAATAATTATTTTCGCGCGCGTCAAGAACCGATACATCCGTAGCCGTCCCTGGCGTGATGACGCGGACGACCTCGCGCCGCACCAGTTTTTTTCCAGGACCCGGCAGTTCCATCTGATCGCAAATGGCAACTTTGAAGCCGCCGCGGATCAGCCGCGCGATGTAGCCATCTGCAGCGTGATAAGGAACGCCGCACATGGGAATGGGCTGGCCCTTTTCCCGGTTGCGCGAAGTCAGCGTAATTTGTAGTTCGCGCGAAGCCAGAATCGCGTCTTCGTAAAACAGCTCGTAAAAATCCCCAAGCCGGAAGAGCAGCAACGCGTGCGGGTAGCGCGTCTTAATCGCGTGATATTGCTGCATCAAAGGTGAGGTAGGCTCGCTCATCGCTCAGCCAATGTTGTTCCGCTCAAGCAAAAATCAGCCAAGCACGCGAGTCCAATTCCGGCGTGCAGCGGGGCAGCATGTTGCGCCACTTTAAGTACGGGGGCAGCCAATTCCGAATTCAGCCTACTGCTCATTCGCGGATTCCCAGTTCAGTCAGAAGAAAGGCGTAATCCAACGCGATTTCACGCAAATAATCGTAACGTCCCGACGCCCCGCCGTGTCCAGCGCCCATGTTGGTTTTCAAAAGCAGCTTGTGATCATCCGTCTTCAACGCGCGCAACTTTGCCACATATTTCGCCGGCTCCCAATACATGACTTGGCTATCGTTCAAGCCGGTCTTTACAAGCATCGCCGGGTAAGGCTTTGCTTCGAGATTCGTATACGGGCAATAGCTCTTCATGTAGAAATAATCATCCGCGATGCGCGGGTCTCCCCATTCCTCATATTCCCCGACGGTCAGCGGCAGCGAAGCATCCAGCATGGTATTGAGCACATCAACAAACGGCACGTGGCTGATCACCATGCGAAAAAGTTCAGGCCGCAGATTCGCAACCGCGCCCATCAAGAGTCCGCCGGCGCTCCCGCCTTCGATCACGAGACTTTCCGGCGTGGTGTAACGGCGCGCGATGAGATGCTCGGCCGCGGCGATAAAATCCGTAAATGTGTTGCGCTTCTGGCGCAGCCGGCCGGCGTCGTGCCACGGTTTGCCGAGTTCGCCGCCGCCTCGAACGTGCGCGAAGGCATAAATCACGCCGCGATCGAGCAAACTCACGCGGTTCGAACTGAAATTCACGGCGATCGAGTATCCGTAACTGCCGTAGCCGTAAAGCAACAACGGAGCCGTTCCGTCAACCGGCGTGTCTCTCCGATGGACAAGTGAAATGGGAACGCGCGTGCCGTCCGCGGTGGCCGCGTGCAGACGCTCGCTGACGTATTGAGTGGGGTCGTAACCGCCAAGGACAGGCTGCTCTTTACGAAGCACGCGCTCGCGCGTCCGCACGTCGTAATCGAAGACCGAACGCGGCGTTACGAAAGATTCGTATTGGTAGCGCACAAACGATGCATCGAATTCGGGATTGCTTCCGAGCGAAGCGTTGTAAGCAGGCTCTGTGAACTCGATACGATGAGAAGCGGTGAGCACGTTGGGTGCCTCAACACTCAGGTCGACAATTCGGAGATAGGGCAGCCCGCTTTCGCGCTCGGACAGCACGATGTGCGATCGAAACACGTCGGCCCCAGCGAGCATCACGTCCCGTCGATTGGGGACGATCTCCCGCCACTTGACCCGCTCAGGCTCGGCGACCGGCGCGCACACCAGCCGAAACGTCCGGCCACCCGAATTTGTGCGGATGAAGAAGTACCCGCCCGTGTCATTCGGATTCGCGCCGCGATTTTCCCGCGTGAGCGGATTCGGATGATGGTCCACGTAATACTCATGGTGCGCCTCGCGCGCCGCAATAACGCGAAACTCTCCGTTCGGCCGCGCCGCCGGCAGAAAGCGCACCTCACTCGTGGTGTGGCTGGCAATTACGAGCAAGAGAAACGCGCCGCTGCGGGTTCGCTCGATTTCGAGTCGAAAGCGTTCGTCCGTCTCTTCATAAATCAGGGCGTCCGCCTCTCCCGAGCCAGCCGAATGACGGTAGAGCCGGTGAGAGCGTTTAGTAGTTGGATCTTCGACGGTGTAGAAAAGCGTGCGATTGTCCGCCGCCCAAACCGCACTCGTGACGCGCTCAATCGCCTGAGGGAAGATCGCTCCATTCCACAAATTCTTGATGTGCAGCGTGTATTGACGGAATCCAGTGGTATCCAGCGCATAGGCAAGAAGCTGGTTGTCGTTGCTCACATCAAAAGCGCCGAGCCCCAGAAAAGAGTGCCCCTCCGCCAAACGATTCAGGTCCAAAAGTACCTCGTCCAGCGAACCGCTCGTGTCGACCCGCCGGCAATGAATCGGATACTGCTTGCCCTGTTCGGTACACGTGAAATAGAGAAAGCCGCGAAGCCGATAGGGAACAGACAAGTCCGTCTGCAAAATTCGTCCTACCATTTCCTGATAGAGCGATTCCTGAAAAGCTTCGGTAGGCCGCAAGATCGCATCGGTATAAGTGTTCTCCGCCTCCAGATACGCAATGACTTCGGGATTGTCTTTCTGGCGCAGCCACGCGTAATGATCTACGCGGCGGTCGCCGTGCAATACGGTCTCAACCGGCTCGCGACGGGCGAACGGCGGCGAGATGGACGGAGTGCCGGTCGTCTCGTTTAAAAAAGCGGGCGCTGCTGCTTTGGCGTCTGAGTTCATGCGTCTCTTGGCCTGGCACTCTCGGCGGGGCGGGCGCCGGGTGTTACCCCGGATTGGCCGGAGTCCCGATGAGCAAAGGCGAAATACGTTCGTCCGCTATACTAACGGAAGTCAGCGGCGCCGGAAAGCCGGGACGCGCAGCGGCAAGGATCAAAAAGCATAGAGATGGCGCAGGAAATCGAGATCAAGCTGAGAATCAGCGACCAAAAGGCCTTGAAGCGCACTCTCAATCGGCTTGGCGCGCGTCCAGTAGGCCGCGGCTCAGGCCGTGTTCACGAATGGAACATCATTTTCGATACGCCGGAGAGACGCTTAGCCAAGCACGGCCAACTCCTCCGCATTCGAACGGAAACGCCCGCAGCCAAATCGAAAAAGAGCAAATCGGCTTCCGGACGGCGCGTCTTGCTGACCTTCAAGAGGCCTCTTGTTGACGGAGCATCGCCCTCGCGAAGCGTGCAAGAAAACCATCGCCACAAAGTGCGTGAAGAGTTTGAACTCGAGGTGAGCGATGCCTCTGTTCTCACAACGATATTTGAAGGCCTGGGCATGCGCGGCTGGTTCCGCTACGAAAAGTACCGCACGACGTTTCGCCTGCCCACCGCTTCGCATTGGGCCAAGGGACTCTTGGTCGAGCTGGATGAGACCCCCATCGGAACGTTTGTCGAACTGGAAGGGCCGCCAGCCGCGATCGACCGGGCCGCGCAAGAACTTGGCTTCACCCAACGAGACTACATCGTGCAGAACTATCTCTCCCTTTACGTGGAAGAATGTCGGCGCCTGGGCCAACAACCCCGCGACATGGTCTTCGCCGCCAAGAAATAGCCGCCTCAAAAGAAAAAATCAAAAAAAACACTCGCAAAGTCATTCTTTTCTTGACAATGAAACGCGCCGGGCTTATCACTGCTTCTGCGACTGCAATTTGGCGCTTCAATTGCTCTCCAACGGCAGTTCGCGACCGCATGGCAGCTCAATCGCTGTCATGCCGAGGTGGATTCTGTCCCGATGAGTGCGTCCAACGAACTCGAACCTGGCCCTAGTCGCTTGAGCAAGACGCGGTCTGGCCGAGCGAGGCTGAGGAAGGGTGATTGGGCAACGTCGCGCGAGGCGCAAGCTCTCCCGCAGGCGGTAGGGTGGGGAGGGTTCGCACCGGGCTAACGGTAAGTCCATTTTTCTCAGGCACTTGCCCGCGGCCGAGGTCATTTCGGTATGCGGGCTTTTTTGTTGGTGATCGATTCGTTCCCGGGCGGCTGAAGTTCGGTGCCCACACCGCTAGGGACGTCATACCGCGGATTCGACCCGCTGGATTGAAGTACTGAGGCTAGAACATGGAACTATACGCAACGGAACTAATGGGCGCGGAAGCCTACGACGTCCAGGGCAACTTCGTAGGCCGTGTGCGCGAATTCTTTATCGAGCCCGCGCAAGCGACGAACCGCCTGTCGCATTTCCTGCTCTCCCGCGGCCGCTTCCAGCCGCTGATTGCGCGGCACGATCAGGTAGCCACGTTTGCCCCAGGGACCATGCGGCTCAACGTCAGCGAGCGCGCTCTGCAACTGTATGAACCGAACGAGTCGCTCCTGGCCGTGCGCAAGGATTTGATGGATCAGCAAATTATCGACACCCGAGGCCGCAAGGTCGTTCGGGTAAATGACGTGGACCTGACGGAAATGAAGTCCAACGGAAATGTCGAACTGCGGGTCACGCAAGTTGATGTCGGTCTGCCAGGTGCGGTGCGCAGGCTCCTACAGGGCGTAGTTTCGCCGGGCATGATCCGCAAGCTGCAAAGAAAGCTGCCGCAGAGCGCCATTCGCTGGGAATTCGTGAACCTGATCGAGTCGGACCCTTTGCGCCGCGTAAAGCTGCGCATCACTCACGAAAAGCTCGAAGACCTGCACCCCGCCGACCTCGCCGAAATCATCGAAGACCTGTCGGCGGCCGAGCGGCAGGGAATTATCGCTTCGCTCGATGAAGAGACAGCCGCTGCCGTTCTCGCCGAGCTCGATGAACGCCTGACCACGCAAATCGTCGAAAAGCTGGACCCCGAAAAGGCTGCTGACATTCTCGAAGAGATGGCGCCCGATGCCGCCGCCGATCTTCTGGCCGACCTTCCTAAGGAGACTTCGGAAGAATTGCTGGAAGAAATGCCCGGCCAGGAAGCCGACGAAGTGCGCGAGTTGCTGGCGTTCGATCCGTCGACAGCAGGCGGAATGATGAACACAGAGTACGTCTTCGTAGGCGAAGGGTCGAGGCGGGAAGAAGTGCTCGCGTGGATCCGCACCCTGGAATTGAATCTCGACCAGCTCGATACCATCGTTCTGCTCGATGCCAAGGCGGAGTATTCCGGCACGGTTTCTGTGGCGAGTTTGCTGCTCGCCGCTCCCGAGCAGAAAATGTCGGAGCTTCGAAGCGAACCGCTGCTCAGCATTGCCGCGGACGCGGATGAAAAAGACGTTTTTGAGCTGTTCGATAAATATAATTTGCGGATGCTCACGGTCGTGGATGGCGAGAGGCGTCCCATCGGCACAGTCACCGTGGACGACGTAGTTTCGCGTCTTGTGAAGAAATAAGGAGAACTGGAAACTCTGGATGAACTGGGAGAGCCTCAAATCGAGCGTCGAAGGCCTGCAAACACGCGGCGAGAATTTGCAGCTGAAGATTCGCGGCCTGCGCCGCCGTTTGACCTTGCTGCTCGCGGTTGTCGGGCCGGGGCTGATCACCTCGAACGTCGACAACGATGCCGGCGGCATTGCCACGTATTCCCAGGCGGGCGCGCAATACGGTTACGCGTTGCTATGGTCGCTGATTCCTATGACCATCGCGCTCTACGTCACCGAAGAAATGTGCGCGCGCATGGGCGTTATTACCGGCAAAGGCTTGTCAGATTTGATTCGCGAGGAGTTCGGTTTCCGTCCTACCTTTTTCGTGATGATCACCGGCTTCTTCGTCGATCTGGCAAACGTAGTTGCGGAATTTGCGGGCGTGGCCGCGTCCATGGAGATGTTTCACGTCAGCAGATACATCTCCGTCCCCATCGCTGCCATCCTCGTCTGGGTTCTGGTGCTTCGAGGAACGTACCGGCAGGTAGAGGTCATCTTCCTGATTGCGTGCGGGTTTTACGTCACGTACATCATTTCCGCTTTGCTGGCCAAGCCGGATTGGCTGGAAGCCGCCAAGCACGTCGTCATTCCGAATCTCCATTTCGAGTCGGGTTATTTCCTCACGTTGACGGCGCTGGTTGGCACGACTATCGCTCCTTGGCAGTTTTTCTATCTGCAGGCGGGATTTGTCGAGAAAAAAGTCGGCCCGCGGCAGTACCCCCAGGCGCGCGCAGACGTTCTGGTAGGCAGCATAAGCTGCATGGTAATCGTATTTTTTATCATTGTCGCCACCGCGGCGACTTTGTATGTACACGGCCAGCGCAATGTGACCGACGCCGTGCAAGCCGCCCAAGCGTTGATTCCTTTAGCAGGGAAGTGGGCGGGATTTACGTTTGCCTTCGGCTTGTTGAACGCCTCGCTCTTTGCCGCCTCGATTTTGCCGCTTTCGACGGCACATGTCATTTGCGAAGGCCTGGGGTTTGAGGCCGGGATCGACCACAAATTCAAGGATGCGAAGATCTTCTACGGCCTTTACACCGTTTTGATCGCCGTTGGCGCGGGAATCATCCTGATCCCCCACGTTCCGATCTGGAAGATTTTCATTTTCTCACAGGTAGGGAACGGTGTTTGGCTGCCCATTGTGATCATCTTCATCCTGCTCCTTGTAAACCGGCGGGATCTGATGGGCGAGCACGTGAATACACTCACCTTCAACATCGTTGCTTGGGTGACGTCGATTGCCATGATTATCCTGACGCTTGTGCTCGTCTATACGTCGCTCTTCCAAGCCGCCCCGCCGCCAGGGGGCTGACGCTCCGCTCGGTTGTGCTCGATAGGGATGTTCGAAAGAGCACTCCGCCATTGCGCCACTGCCAAATCGTATGTTAACTTTGCGGCGTAAAGAAGAAACCCCAGGAACCCCGTGGCGCACAGTAAATCACACACGACGCTGCAAGTTTCCGCCTCTGGCGCGCTGGGACCCTTGACTCCCGAAGAGGCACTCCTTTTCGATAAGCTCGATTTGGGCCGCCTGCCGCGCCATGTGGCTGTAATTATGGACGGCAACGGGCGCTGGGCGCAGCAGCGGCACCTGCCGCGCGTGGCCGGCCACCGCTCCGGCACCAAGACAGCGCGAACCACCATTGAGACGTGTGCGCGCCTGAAGATCGAGGCGCTCACGCTCTATGCTTTCTCGGTCGAGAACTGGCGCCGCCCGAAAACGGAAATCGACTTTCTCATGCAACTGCTGCGCGAATATCTGCGCCGGGAAATGCCGCTGCTGCAAAAAAACAACATCCGCATGAAGTTTTTGGGTCGCACGGATGAACTCCCCAAAGGCGTGCAGGACGACGTGCGCGACGCCACGGCTCGCACAGCGGAAAATAAAGGCATGGTGCTCTGCGTGGCGCTGAACTACGGCGGCCGCGCGGAGATCGTGGACGCCATGAACGCGATTTTGGCCGAGGAGAACGGTCATGTTGGCCGCGCCGCGATTACAGAAGAGTCGCTCGCCCGTCACATGTACACCAGCGGGCTGCCGGACCCTGATCTGCTAATCCGCACGAGCGGCGAGATGCGCGTGAGCAATTTCCTGCTGTGGCAGATTGCCTATGCCGAAATTTTCGTCACGGAAACGCTCTGGCCTGATTTCAAGCGCGCGCGCTTACTCGAAGCGCTGGTCGAATTCCAGAAACGCG
>Ga0210399_10004244_pt1 | contig 11127 bp, 7 predicted proteins | sample IncBWC14MmetaG_FD_150865 | JGI IMG/M metagenome (GOLD analysis project Ga0210399, IMG submission 150865) | Forest soil microbial communities from Barre Woods Harvard Forest LTER site, Petersham, Massachusetts, United States - Inc-BW-C-14-M | ecosystem: Environmental > Terrestrial > Soil >...
CCGATACCGTGAGTTTCTCGGTGAGCGGTCTGCCCCCGGGTGCCAGTGCCTCGTTCGCTCCATCAACAGTTTCAGGGCAGGGGAGCTCGACGATGAATGTTGTCACCACTTCGTCCACTGCGACGGGCAGCTATACTCTAACGATTACCGCTTCAAGTCCCTCGCTCAGCCACAGTGTCACAGCGGGGCTGACGGTTAATTCACCCCAAGACTTCATCCTTTCGGCAAGTCCTTCGAGCCTGACGATCGTGCGAGGGAATTCCGGGAACTACACCGTTTCGATCTCCGCGCTGCAAGGTTTTACGGGCAGCGTCGGCCTCAACGTTGCAGGTGTGCCGAGCCGCGTGACAGCAAGCTTTAACCCGGCGACGGTGAGCGGTTCGGGTTCCTCCGTTCTTAAGATGCAAGCCAGCAGGAAGTCCCGCGCCGGCACCTACAACCTGACAATTACTGGGACGAGCGGTAGTCTCGCTCATTCGACCACCGTAACTCTTGTCTTGAACTAAGCGCTTCTCGCAGCTTTGGCCCCGGAGCGGGTTCACGGGGACCCGCTCCGTGCCGGACATGCCGTGGCTCGTACCGTCGACGTTTCATAGAGAGGAAATTCAACATGCGCATTTGTCGCAGAGAGCTGTTGCGGCAGCTTGGGGTCGCGTTCGCCAGCACGGGAAATCTTCCCGCGCTGAAAGAGACTTCAAAATTGTCGCTTCAGCCATCAACGGGCGCTGCGAGTCCCGCGAAGCCCATCCGGCTCAACCGGAACGAGAGTCCCTACGGTCCCTGCGAAAAAGCGATCGAAACAATGCGCAATGCCATTGCCGACGCCAATCGCTACCCGGGCCAAGAGTTGGACGATCTCCGTGCTGCCATCTCCGTTTTGAACGGCGTTCGGCCCGAGCAGATCACGCTAGGTTGCGGTTCTGGCGACATCTTGCGCATTGCCGCCGAGACTTTTCTCGGGACCGGAAAATCGTTGGTGATGGCGACACCGACGTTTGATGTGATCGCCGGATATGCGCGCGCGAGCGGCGCCGAAATCCGGGCCGTTCCTCTGAACAAACGGTATTCCCATGACCTCGATGCCATGATCGCGCACACGGATGCGTCGACGGGTCTGATCTATATCTGCAACCCAAATAACCCAACCGGCGGGCTCACTCCGAAAGATGACCTCGAATCATTCTTAGCGAGAGTCCCCAAGGGTGTGGGTGTGCTGATTGACGAAGCCTATCATGACTTCGTCCCGCCAGCGTCGACTTACACGACGTGGGTTGGGCACGCCGCTTCCGATCCGCGCCTATTGGTCACGCGCACGCTCTCCAAGGTCTATGGCATGGCTGGACTTCGGGTTGGGTACGCGGTGGCTTCAACTGATTTGTCGAAACGTCTCGCGCAACGACGGCTTCCGATGGGTGTCAACATTGTTGCCGCCCGAGCCGCGAAAGCGGCCATCAATGATCAACCGTACGTGCAGAAAATCCTCGCCCGCGTTGCGGACGATCGACAGGAATTCTACAACCAAGCAAATGCCCGGATGCTGCGCTCTCTTGATTCGGTAACCAACTTCGTGATGTTGAAAACCGCGAGCCTTGGAACAGAGGTTGCCGGGCAACTCAAAGAGAAGGGCATCCTTGTGGCAAGTACATACCCGGGTTTTGAGTATTACATCCGCGTGTCGTTAGGATTGCCCCAGGATATGAAGGAATTCTGGCGCGCGTGGGACGCCTTTATGCCGCACGGTATGTAGGCACGCAAAGACTTGCGACCGGGGTATTGCCTGGCCGGAGCCTTTCGGGTGCAACTGGACGCCTGGCTAGCGCCAGTGGCTCGTTGAGCTGACTGGCCACAAACGGCCTGTGGGAAATAGCTCCTGCCTTGTCGGCTTGTTAGTGATCTCCGCGCTTGGCATCGATTCTGGTCGGATCACGGGCAACTCTGACGTAACGTGATTAGGTAAGAGTTGCCGACAATCCATCCAAAATCTTCCCCAGGACTCCCACGTGCCGAGCTGCCATTTTGCGTGGCTTTGCTGATTCGGGTCTCGTGCGCACACTCCCAGACCCAAACGATTGAGCAGTTTGTCTTTGGTTTGCGATAAGTCTTCAATCGTGGACGAAACAAATTGAATGAGTCGATGATGACGCGCTACCAGCCAGTCTGTTCGTTTCCCGGACTAGCCCCGGGCTAAAGCCAACGAGGCCACAGATTCCTTGACACCTGACAATCAGTCTAAGTACCATCCCCGAGTTCGAATGAGCGACCCTCAGGCGAGCGCCGAACGACCGCCCCTCGATCAAACCGGATTCTGCTGGAGAGCCCCCATGAAATTCCGATTCATCACGCCGTGCCTCCTGTGCAGGAATGGGACCTGCGCACTCCTGCTTCTGCTTTGCGGTTTTGCAGCAGCCGCGACTCTTGCGGTGTCCGATCCGCCCATTCCGTCGGGAAGCATACGCATCCACTACCATCGGCTGGACGGAAACTACAGCGGCTGGACGGTCTATGCCTTTGATAACACCACGGAAAATACCGGCAACTATGGCGGCGGCCCCGTTCAAGTAACGGGCACCGACAGCTTCGGCGCGTATTTTGACGTCGGAGTGACCACGGGCGCGCAAGAAGTGGGCATCATTATTCACAATCCAACGGCGCCGGGCGGAGACCAGAAGGACACTCCCAACAATTTGTTTGTCGATCCCGCGACGCAGGGCATTGAGTACTGGGCGTACTCCGGGATAGCCAAGCTGTATACAAACGCGCCGAGCTTAACCAATCCTACTGCGCTGCTGCCGGGATACGTCCGTGTTCACTATCACCGGGTGGATGGCAATTATGCAGGCTGGACGATCTACGCCTTCTTCGACACAACGGAGTACGCGGGCGATTACAACAGCGGACTCGTGCCTCCAACGAATTCGGACGCGTTTGGCGTGTATTTTGACGTGGCCGTTATCGCGAATTCGCAGAATCTTGGGCTGATCATTCACAACCCGTCAGCGCCCGGCGGCGACCAGAAGGACCCGGGACCGAACGAGTTTGTCGATCCGTCGACGGAAGGCTTTGAGTATTGGGGCTACACGGGGATCGGCAAGCTGTACAAGAGTCAGCCCAGTCTCACTAATCCCGCCGCGCTGTTGCCCGGGTACGCTCGCATTCACTACTTCCGGCCAGATGGAAACTACGCGAGCTGGACCGTCTACGCCTTCGATGATACAGCGGAATATACCGGCGACTTTAACGACGGACTGACGGGAGTGACCAGCACTGACTCCTATGGCGTGTATTTCGACATCAGTCTGATTCCCAATGCCCAGAACCTCGGATTCATCATCCACAACATCTCCACCGGGGTTAAAGATCCTGGGCCTGACATGCATCTGAATGTCGCGACAAACACCCAAGCATGGGCGATTTCCGGGAACGCCACGGTTTTCACCTCAACGCCGACTCCGGCGCAGATATTGGCTAGCCTGCTGAACGTGGAGCAGGCTTATTGGCTCGATCGCCAGCGAGTGGCCATCCAGCCGCAGTTCGTGCAGAACGGCGATACCTATGCGATCAGTTCTAGCCTGACCGGCGGCCTTTCTGTGACCACCACTGGCATTACGGGAGGGACCAATATTCCGCTCACGGTTGGCGGAAGCCTGACTGCGGATGAGTTGCTCCACTACCCGCAATTAAAGGGTTACACTGTCCTCCAGCTGCCGCCAGATACGCAAGTTTCGACCTTGCAGACGGCTCTTGAGGGACAACTCGCCTTTTCAGCGATTGATTCGACCGGAACGTTAAAGTACGCCACGGGCATTCAGTTCGCGAGCGTTTTGGATGATCTCTTCTACTACCCGGGGAAACTCGGCGTCGTCTTTCACCATGGCGAGAGCGATTGGCACGACTGGGCTGATGACGAAAACTGCGCTGTGAAACTGAAGCTATGGGCACCCACGGCCCAGAATGTCTCTGTACAAATCTTCGACCACGAATTCGATACGACGCCTTCCGCCGTTGTACCGATGCACGAACACAATGGCGTGTGGGTGGCGGATGGGGACGCCAGTTGGAAAAGCAAATACTACCTTTATAGCGTGCAGGTCTGGGTGCCATCCGACTCCGCCGTGGATACGAATATAACCAGCGACGCTTATTCCATCGACATTGCCTTGAACGGAACCAAGAGCAGGATCACGGACCTCGAGTCCGATGAAACGAAGCCCGCAGGATGGGACGAGCATACTTCACCTCCGCTGATAAGCCTCAGCGACATGAGCATTTACGAGCTGCATATTCGCGACTTCAGCGTGAATGACCTGACAGTTCCAGCGGCTCATCGCGGCCTGTACGAGGCTTTTGACGACCAGAACTCGGATGGCATGAAGCATCTTCACTCCCTGGCCAAAAGCGGGCTCAAGGCGGTGCATATCCTGCCTTCCTTCCACTTTGCCAGTGTGAATGAGGACAAATCCAAATGGATCATTCCCACCGGTCTGGCACAATTCCCTCCGGACGGGCAGCAGCAACAGGCAGCTGTTACCGCTAGCCAAACCAATCCTGCGTATAACTGGGGTTACGATCCGGTGCACTACATGACGCCGCAGGGCAGCTACGCGATCAGTCCCGATGACCGCGTGCGCGAATACCGGGTAATGGTGGATGGCCTGCACAAGGCGGGGTTGCGCGTGGTGCAGGATGTGGTCTTCAACCACACCAATGCCAGCGGCGAAGGGCCCAACTCCAATCTCGACGAGGTGGTGCCGAATTACTATCACCGCCTCGATGCGAATGGCAGCCTCGAGACCGCCTCGTGCTGCCCTGACACGGCAAGTGAACACAAGATGATGGAAAAACTAATCATCGACACCCTCTTGCTCAACGCGCGCGACTACAAGATCGATGGCTTCCGCTTCGACATTTTGAGCTTCATGTTCACTTACAACGTGCAACATATTCAGCAGGCCCTGCAGGCGCTTACTATCGAGAAAGATGGCGTGGACGGGTCGAAGATCTATCTCTACGGAGAAGGCTTCAACTTCGGGGACACGGCCAACAATCAAATAGGGCCCAACGCCTCGCAGATCAATCTCTATGGCTTTGGTGTTGGCACTTTCAACGATCGCATCCGCGACGGCATTCACGGCGGCAGCCCGTTTACCGATGAGCGCGTGCAGGGCTTTGCCACTGGGCTCTTCACGGACTCAAGCGACTTCACCAATGGCAGCCTTTCGTCGAGCCAGCAGAAAGCCCAATTATTCCAGTACTCGGACTGGATCGATGTAGGACTCGCGGGAAACCTGCGCGACTATACTTTTACCGATAGCGCCGGGACGACTGTTACTGGAGCGCAGGTGAATTACAACGGGCAGCCGACCGGATATACAAAGAGTCCGATCGAAGCGGTAAACTATGCCTCCGTTCACGATAACCAGGATCTCTTCGACCAGGTACAGCTGAAGTCCAACTTTAGCGACAGCATTGCCACTCGTGCCAGAAGGCAAGTGATGGGCATGAGTCTGGTGACCCTGGGCCAAGGCATTCCGTTCTACCAGGGCGGCGATGATCTGTTGCGTTCCAAGGACATGGACCAGAACAGTTATAACTCAGGCGACTGGTTCAACAAGATCGACTGGGCCGGCCAAACGGCAAACTGGGGCATCGGCCTGCCCATTGCCAGCCAAAACGAAGGCCAGTGGCCAATCATGACGCCGTTGCTGAGCAACCCGGCCTACACGCCGCTTCCAGCAAACATCGCTTACAGCAAAGCGGCATTTCGCGAACTGTTGAAAATTCGCTACAGTTCAGACCTGTTCCACATGGCGACTTTCCAGGAAATACAACAGAATCTTACGTTTCTGAACACCGGGCAAAACCAGACGCCGGGCCTGATTGTGATGAAGCTGGATGCAAATGGCGGGGACTACGGAGTCTACAAACACATCGTAGTGGTCTTCAACGCAACCAATGCGCCGGTGACGTTCACCGACAGCCGGCTACAGGGTCTGCAGCTGCATCTGCACCCCGTGCAGAAAAGTTCAAGCGATCCCGTAACGAGACTATCGACGTTTGTTTCGACAGCGGGAATAATTACCGTCCCCGCGTTGACCACTGCGGTCTTTGTGGCCGAAACCGAGTAGGCAATTAGCTACCCAAAAGTAACCAGTCTGAACTGGTTTGAAAATTGAATCGTTCAGACGGGTTCCTTTTCACACGCTGCCCCCATAAGTTGCAGGAATCCAGCCGCCTCGAATATCTGCAAGGGCAGTTTCTAAATAGACCGAATGAAGGGGCTGGTTTTCCAGCAAGAACAATCCAAACGGAGTTCCCCCGTGCCAAGATTTGTCTGTCAATCTGCCACCTGTCGCCGTGAGGTACACTCCAGCCTATCAACGGAGCCCGACGTGTCTCGAATCCGAGATGCACCTGTGGCTCGGAGATGAAGAGAGTCTATTCGAAACCTGCCTCCCGGGAATTCTCTAAGGCCGAGGCCCTACTTCTCCTCGGCGAAGATGACCCGCAATATGCAAGCCGGGGGCTATTCCATGAGAAGAATATCGACGACCCTTGAAATCATCTTATCCGCAACACTTTTGATCCTTGTGCTTTTTATGCTGTACGAAGGAAGCTCAAACAAGTCGGCGAATAATCCTGCAATCCTGATCGGAGGCGCAGTCTTCTTTACGGTGGGCGCGATGACTCTGACCTCCGCCATCAGGTCCATCATCTGGCACCGGCGTATTGTGCGACAATCACTGAACCACGACCTGGGCAGCGCTGCTCATGGGGACAATCGCGGCTGACCTGTTCCCGGAGATTGTGTTGCTATTCTGTCCAACTGCTTCCTAAATTCTGAAACGGTATCTCTGCCCCCGGCGTCACATTCAGTAACAGCAACAACCCCGACTAACCACTCCTACGCGGCTGGTCGGATTCTCCTAGAGAAAACTATGGGGAGGCGGGCGGACCTGGGCCGTCTCCTCTACTTACCCATGCCGCGCAATCTCTTCGGTTCTTTCGGGACAGCGGCCTTACCTTCGCGGAGCGCCGCGTTGATGGGGAATAGTGCCCGCCGCGTCCCGATTTAGTACTATGGCTTTACAAAATCCAACTCCGCTACAATCTCAAAACCCTATCCCTCTAACCCTATACCCTGACTTCGAAAAGCACGGGGGAACTGTGCAAAGCTCTCCTATCCCCGGAGGCCGCAGGTCCAACAGGTCCAAGCGGATCGCCATGAAGCAGCCCGCCAAGCTCGTCAGCAATACCGGAGAAAAGCAAACAACGATCCCCTGTCTCATTGTCGATAGATCGCGAGAGGGTGTCAGATTGCGTGGTGACTTCAGACTCACTCGCGGACAGCTCGTCGAAATCATTGTTGACGAGAGACGAGCGGAGCCGGTGCGATGCGAAGTTATGTGGGTCGGCAAAGCCGGGCTGGAGTGGGAAGCGGGATTGCTGCCGGTTTAGCCTCGTACGGATATATCAAACGGACGAAACTTCGCCCCTTTCGATAGGCCATACCCATACCCTGAATTGAGGGCCGTGATTCGGTCGCTGGTTTGGTGACTGAATTTACGGTAGCATATCGCTGTTCGTCTCCCCGAAGAGCAACCCGTCATCGGACGCACCACCCTCTGAGGCGAACTACCCTTAACCGCGAAGGCTATGTACTCAGTGGAGGAGGGTTGTCACATGAAACGAATCCACATTCTGCTTGCGCTTTTGGTTGCTTGTTTGGCCACGGCCATCGAGGCGCAGACCCCGACCACCTGGTCCGACTCCGCCGCCCACAAAAGTGGCTTCGTGACCGCCAACGGTGTCCGGCTCAACTACCTCGACTGGGGTGGCTCGGGCCCGGCCCTGATCTTCGTATCGGGCCTCGGCGACAACCCACACTACTTCGATGACCTTGCGCCCGCCTTCGCGGATCGGTTCCGAGTGATTGCCTACGCTCGGCGCGGCCACGGCCAGTCCGAAGCGAAGGAACCGTACGACACAGCCACACTTACAGAAGACCTTCGCGGCCTGATGGACGGACTGGGCATCGCCAAGGCTCATCTCGCCGGGCATTCCATGGGTGGAAACGAGATCACCGCAATGGCGGGAACGCATCCAGAGCGAGTCGACCGCATCGTATATCTTGATGCCGCGTACGATTGGGCTGACCCAATCTTTGTCGCTGCGTTCAAAGCAATCCCTTCTTTCTACCTTGACCCGCCGCCCAGCGTCTTTAAGTCGCTCGATGCCTACCGGACCTACCAGAGAACGCTATGGTTCCTTGGCGTGAGCGATCCGAGCCGACTCGACGCCTTCATTCGAGACTCGATAGTTGTCCAGCCCGATGGGACTGTGCAAGGGCGGATGAGTGACACCGGCTGGCAGGCGCTCGTCACGACCCTGCTCACCGAGCATCGTGACTACACCAAGGTCCGCTGGCCGACCCTTGCGATTTATGCCGCATCATTCCCAGATGTTCGCAACGCCCAGGCGGCTCAGCTTGCGGAGAACCGGGCCTGGGAACAGAAATATATGACGGCATTCCGAGCTGCTTCGGTCGAGCGAGTCCGACGAGAACTACCCAACGTCGAGATCGTCAACGCCCCTGGCAACCACATGGACTTCGTCTTTACGTCCCGGGACCAGGTGGTGGCTGCCATGCGACGGTTCCTGCTCGCGTCGGCGCATTAGAAGCGGCCCCCAAAGATTCAAGCACATGAACGTCACGGCTGCATTTCTGAAGCACCTGCCAAAGTGCTCCAAGTGCCAAACGGCCCTCGCGTATCTTGAGCGGGAATCAGAAATTCTGGTCTGGATGCGGGCGCATCGGAACTGAAGTCGGCGCGACCAGAGCAAATGTATATTCTGAGGACCCGGACCAAAAAGTCGGCCTCGTCAAAGTGAACGGTAGCACGATGATTCAAGCCTGGATATGGTCCCAAGTGATTGAAATTTAGTATTCTCTTTCCCGATCAAACACAGCACGGCACTCTTTCTCCTATAGCTTCCCATTGCGCACTTTGAAATTGATGCCAACTTTTCGCACGACTTGCTCAAATGTCAGCTTCTTATTTTCAAAACTAAGGTCGTTCATCTGTCCGACGATCTCGATTTGCTCAGTGGTCAGTTCGGGTTTTGTCTTGGTCGGCATTCGCAAAGTCTGCCATTCAGGCTAGAATTTCGGCTATGGCAGACATTCTGATTGGCACAAGTGCCTTCACCGCCGAAGGGTGGGTAGGCTCGTTCTGTCCCGCAGGGATGCAGCCCCGCGACTTCCTGAGTTACTACGCCACTCAATTCCAAACGGTTGAATCGGACAACACCTTCTATCGCACTCCGGCGATCTCAACAGTAGAAGGATGGAACCTGAAGACTCCTCCAGAATTCATTTTTGCAGCGAAGATTCCGCAGGTGATCACGCACGAAAAAGTGTTGGGAGAGGATGCGGAAGGCGATCTAAAACACTTTCTCAAAACAATGGATGTGTTAGGCCATAAGCTTGGGCCACTGCTATTCCAATTCGGCTATTTCAATAAATCAGCGTTCAAGAGCCAAGCAGAATTCCTGGCGAGGCTGAAACCATTCCTAAAGAAGCTCCCGAAGGGCTACCAGTTCGCGGTTGAGATTCGAAACAAGAATTGGATTGATCAAAAATACGTGGATGTTCTGCGAGAAAAAAATGTCGCGATGGCACTGATCGACCAGTCGTGGGTGCCGAGGCCGTGGGAGATCAAACAAAAGCTTGAATTGGCAACGACCGACTGGACGTATGTGCGCTGGTTGGGAGATCGCAAAGGAATCGAGGCGGAGACGAAGACCTGGGACAAGGTGATCGTGGACCGTAAGAGCGATTTGAACAATTGGGTTGATGTCTTAAAGCAGATGGTCAATCAGAAAAAGATTTTGAAGATGTTTGCGTTTGCGAATAATCACTACGCCGGACACGGCCCCGCGACGGTCAAGCTGTTCATGGATTTGTGGAGCAAGTAACAATTAAGGAGGAGCGGGCGCTAGTGTCCAGGTCAAGCACCCGCTCGGGGTGTTTCAGAGGCTATATCCACAATCAGACTACCAACGGACGTGGCACGCGGGAACCGGGGATTTCCTGTAGTTTGGGATGGGGGATTTCCCGTAGTTTAGTAGTTCACGGATTTACGGGAGAGCAGGCGGTTCCCGGCGGATTCCATTTGTCCGATAACCCGTTTACCGTCCAAGTGGAGTCCTGGTACGGCACTTGTCCGGTTTCGCGTCTACGCAGGCAAGTGGACTGAGGGAGTTGCGATCTCGCAATGTCCTTCTTTCCACGGTGTGCCTTCTAAAGAGCAAGGATCAGAAGGCGTCGAGTACCCAGGCCCTCGCCAGCACGTGATGTTGGGTAAAATGATGACTTGCACCGTCGTGATTCGGGACGCATGGTCGGCAACACGGAAGCTATCCAGAAAGGCGTTCTAAGAAAATTCGGATTGGCTCCGTGGGAGGGCTGGTAAGCAGGCTGAAACCCTGTGCAGTCAGTGGAGCGCTGCGGCTGTGTCAGGGTCCTGCCGAGCAAACCTTAGATCCCAGACCCGGGAGCCGGCCAAGCTGAGGGCGACGATTTTTCCGGTTGCATCCCTTAGAAAATGCACACTGCCGAGTGTGCTGTCGAAAGCGTCGGCGTAAGTAGGCTTGAGCGTAAAAGAAGCATCCGGCCGACGGTGAATTACCAAGTTTCCGTTTTCGAGAACGACGCGCAGCGCCGTCTCAGCTTCGTCGCTTGCGTAGATGCCGGCGAATGCACTTAAGTTCGCCGGTGAGAATTGTTCGACGCGCTCCCAAACGTCTTCACCGTAGACTGGATTGGGAAGGAACATTTTTCCGTTTACGAATCGCGCAGCGCTCTGGGCTGGCCGGCCATCGAGTGTAAGTGCGCCATCTGTGTTTTCTACTTTAATGGTTGAGTGGTCGCGAACGTTGCGGTAAAGACCGGGTGTGACATCTTTGGACGGAACTGGCGGGTCCGGAGCCGGAAGGCCGAGGTACGAGCGGGCTATCCTGTATCCGTAGTCGGTCGGATTTGCTGAACCTGCGTTGCAAAGAACAGCGACGGAAAGGCCTTTGGCTGGGATACGTCCAAGCCATGCGCGATAACCAGCGGTCGCACCC
>Ga0210399_10004245_pt1 | contig 11126 bp, 20 predicted proteins | sample IncBWC14MmetaG_FD_150865 | JGI IMG/M metagenome (GOLD analysis project Ga0210399, IMG submission 150865) | Forest soil microbial communities from Barre Woods Harvard Forest LTER site, Petersham, Massachusetts, United States - Inc-BW-C-14-M | ecosystem: Environmental > Terrestrial > Soil >...
GGTTGCGAGGAGGGTACCGCCACCCCTGGTTTCCACCGTGTAACTACAAGTCACGTTAGTCGACATCGCATCACCTCTGACGACGAGCCTAGCGCATCCTGCGAGCGGCAGTCAGCACCTTGAGCTGCGCCTCGTTCGAGACCTGGATGCGGCGCTCTTCAGCGCGGGGAAGGCAGCGACGTAGCTCAAGGTCGTCGCAGATCCACCCGGCGGCACGGATGTCGGCCGTTGGGAACGCTAGCACCTTGCCGCGAAGCGTAGGGTCGCAGAAGACGAGGGCTTGCATGCCGGCATGGAAACGCCAGGGGACGGGAGCGATGACGGAGTCGAGTGCGGCGCGCACGGCCGGGCGGATGTCGCCGCGCTCTTTAGACTCTTCGGCCACGGTCTACTCCTCCAACTTCGTCAACCGAAGGGTGTATCTCTTGGCGCGCGCGGCAAGCTGCGCCATGCGGCGCTCGCAGTACGAGATCTCCTTACGAAGGGATCGTGCGCACGCCTTCGTCGTCTTGTGGATCGGCGGGACGGAGTAGATCTTCGTGCCAGGGCGCGGCGCCTGAAGCTCTTTGATCTGCCGACGGCCCGTACCGCCGCAGCGGGGGCAGCGCGCCCAGTAGCCGAAGATCGGTCCGAAGCGCCGTCGCCGTCGGAGGAGGCGACGTTTCACGGCTGCACCGTCTTCGCTGCTTCGGGCGGCGCCGGCTCTGCCTGGACGCCGCGCTCCTCCGGCTCGGTCTCGTCCGGTTCGTCGGGCGGTTCCCACTCTTCGTGAGCGCCGTCCTCGATCGCCTGCGCGAGCGCGAGCTGGTTCGTCGAGCGAAGCCAGCCAACGATCTGCTCACGCTCGATCTCATCGGCGCCCAGCTCGGCCAGAAGCTGAAACTCCTTGGCGATCTCCTCCTTGAAGACGTCGGGGTGCATGTTTTCGGCCGTCATGACGGGAGAGATCTTCGTAAGAGTGATGCGACGCGGCGGCTGCATCTTCTTGCCGTCGGGCACGTTGGCCGAGGCGTTCACGATGCAGTAGACGCGGATCTCGTCCGTGTCCTGGAACAACGCGAAGATGAGAAACGCCGGGTTGCCGGGAGGCGCCTCGTTCCACTTCCACTCGCTCGGACGGCCTTCCGAAGTGCTACCCATCGGAAACCACCGGCACACCATCGTCTGGGGAAGCTGATCGAAGTTGACTCCGGCCAGATCGCAGATCTCCGACAGCAAGTCTTCGCCCTTCATGCTGGTACCGCCTTCGAGAGTAGATAGACGATGAGGCTCGACAAGGAGCGGGAGTCTCGCTTGGCGCGAGCTACGAGCCTACGACGCAAACTGTTAGGGATGCGCAAGCTCGTAGGGGTGAATCGTTCCTGACGGAGCTTTCTAGGCACCGAGGATGAATACGGCTAGATACTGAGCGAGTCAAGAGGCGCGACGACGCCTCTTGGGCGCCGGCTCATCCAGCGCGGCGGGCTTCCACTTGCCCCCGTCGTCAACGAGACGTCGGTTTTCCTCGAACGAGTACAGCTCCCCGGCGCCGATGATGACGTGATCGACCATGGCGAGGTTGGCGAGGTTGGCAACCTCCTTCATACGGGTCGTCAGCTCACGGTCGGCCGCGCTCGGCACGGCGTGGCCGCTCGGATGGTTGTGACATAAAATCCAGCCGACCGGCGCCGCTACAGCGACTGCGCGCAGAATGAGCGGCACATCAACCTGCACACTCGTGCGATTCCCCCTGAAGACCTCGATTGGCGCACCCTTCAGCTCGGCCTGCGCCGTGAGCGGGATCACCAGAACGACCTCTTGATCCTCCTTGTGGAGATAGGGCGCGACGAGCTGGTAGACCTTCACCGGCGTATCGATGGCCCCCAGCTCCTTAGCGGCGGCCTGGCACGCGTCGTAGCGCTTCGTATCGCGCTCGATGCGGACGGCGGGAGCGCAAGAGCCGGAGGGTTTGGGGGAAGGCTCGGCAGCTTCGAGCTTCTTGCCACGCTTCCCGCGCTTGCCGGTCTTGATCGGCACCACCGCCACGACCTCCGGCTTCGTGGGCGGGCCATGCGTGTGATGGCCGATGCAGTCTTCGCCGAGACACTCGCCCGCGACGACGACACCGACCACGCGCTGAGTCTCGGGGATCGCGTGCACGTGACTTGTAGAAGTCGGGATCGAAGGACCGGTGACGGGAGTAGAGGGACAACCGCAGTCTTTCGCGCTCATCGGATTCTCCTTACCGTCGGGCCGGTAGCCAGGTCGATCCGCCGGCGGGTGATGCCCCGGCTTGGTGGCGCCGTAGTAGCCGCGAAGCTTGTACTGAAGCTCTTCGAGGTAGACCTTCGCGTGATCACCGGCAGCGCCACGACCCTTCCAGCTGTTGAACGAAGAACCGTCCAACTCGACAGTGCCGTAGTATGAAGCCTGGTTGTGATCGACGCGTCCGCCGCGTAGAACACGAGGACCAATGACGGTCCAGTACAACTTGCCAGTACCGTGCTCGATGCGAGCAGTTACCGGGATATCGTTCATGCGATCAGTCGTCGATAGAGCTACCTTCTCAGGCGGCGACGATCCAGGAATGCCGGTGAAGCCGCCGACCTCGAAGGTGAGCCCACTCGGCGTCATGTAGATGATGCTGTCGGCGTTGTGCTCAGCGGCGAGCTTGCGGGCCTCCTGCCAATCGGAGGTGCTTCCCTTGTTGACGCCACCCTTCCGAACGCTGAAGTCGCCTTGGATGTCGTGCCGCTTCGCCATGCCCCGAGTCTAGACGGGCTCGCTCTCCTCGTCGACCTGGAACCGGTGCAAGCACTTCGGACAGACGCGCCAGCCTAGCTCTTCGGACGGCAATGTCATCGCGATGCATTCGGGACAGAGCGGAACGTCGCCGACAGGCGCAAGCGCCGGCAATGTCGGCGCATTGGGGTCCACGAGCTTCTCGATCTTCACGACGGACGTATTGCCGGGATCGCCAGGATCGGCAAGACCGCCGGCGCAGTCAGAGCAATAGAAGAACGGGCCCTGAACGCCGCTGCAAGTCTTCAGCGTCACCTTTACGGCTGCCTGACGACCGCACGCGCTGTCGCCATCGGCGTGCGTTCGACACTCGCAGTAGCGGATCACGCTCCCTCCAAGATCTTCTCGACCTCGGCCTTCGAGAGACGTACGCGGATCTCGACGCCTTGCACGAGAATGACGGTCTCACGGCCAGTTGGGTGCGGAGCGGGATCGTGCATGACGTAACCGACCTGATCGGGTCGGATTGCGTAGTTGTCGATCTGAACGAGGCTCACACTGTCCTCCCCGGCGGCCGGAGCACCTTCGGCCCGACGTTTACCGTGACCTCTCGACCGCGAGGGACCTTTCCCGACGAGACGAGGTTCTCATAGCGGGGAGCCCCTACGACGCGTTCGTACGTATCGGTCAGCCACGAACGCTGCTTGTCGCTCAACGGCTTACCCGCATCGAGCCAGCTCTGAAAGACGTTCGACCGAAAGCGCGTCTCCTCTTCGTCGTGCTCCTCTTCCCACTTCTTCGACGTGGCAAGAAGCTCCGTTAGCATGTACTTGTCGTCGGGATCCATCGAGCCGTACCTCATGAAGGCCATTACGGAGTCTCCTTGACCGGGACTTTGAAGCGAGCGCGGTAGGCGCGCCAGGCTGCAAGTACACGCCGAACCGACTGAAGCTTACGGCCCGGCACCGGCATCTCGTTTCGACCGCATACGGCTTCGAGCGCATCGAGCGCGTCGTGTAGCTCGCGCTTCGTCGCCGCGTTGCGCTCGTAGGTGCGAGCGCTCATCCGAGTCTCGAACGACCGGAGCTGGGACGAAGAATGGACCATTCTCGCGTTGTGAGCGCCAGCTCGCGCTCTACCTCTTCGTGCAGAGCTTCGAACGAGGGCCAGCGCGCTCTGTTGACCTGGACAATACGGAATGAGCCCGTCTCCGTCACGCCGTTGATGACCATCGGCGGCGGCGGCGGGAATGGCTGATCGAAGTCGACCATCAGACTCGGCCCTCCTCCAACGCACAGCAGATTGCTAACGCCGCGTGCGCTGCCTGCCTCGACGTGAGCTTCATTACGAACCTGTAGAGGCGGTAGAATCGGACGACGCGCGTTTGGGTCATCGCTTGCTCCACTTTACGTGCGACTCCATGAATGCAGCGATGGGATCATGTTCTAAGATCCACCAGTTACCGCACTTGCACCGCCAGCCGTCACCCTCTCGGATTCGATTCCAAAGACGAGACCACCGGCCCGGCGGACTGCACCGGTGATTGTCCTTATGAAGACGTACGAGAGTCCCGCCACGTAGAGCAACTCCTTCGGGTTCGGGCTCCTCTGCTTCCGTCTCGTGCTCGGCCGGTGTTCGGTAGACGGTCACACAATCCCCCTCTCGCGAAGAAACTCGACCTGTACACAGCGATCATACGTCGTGCTCCTCCAAGAACTCTTGGACGATCGCCTTCCGCAAGACCTTCCGTGCCTCGTCTTCCAGCGCTGCCGCCTTGTCGTACTCTAGCGTGATCTTCTTGACCGCGGCAGCATCGCGCGCGTCGGCTGCGGCGCGAAGCATGTAGAAGGCCGCCAGCGTTCGGCGAACGGCGTCGTAGAAGTGCACCTGCGCTTCAGGGACCGGCGGAGCTGGCGCAGCATGCAGCGCTTCGGCCTCAGCGCGGGTCATGCCGCGTGCGGGCTCTTGAGGCTCTTGGGCGTCTCGACGGCCGGCGGTCATGCGCGGACCCAATCGTACAGAAGAGGACCCCAACCGATCGCCGTCGCACGCTTCACGTTCCCTTGTACGAAGGTCGTCAGCTCGACGAGAGCGCTGTCGTGACTCTCGAACCGCCGGACGTGCGGCAGCGACGCGAAGATCGTTCGAGGCGGTCCGCTGATCACGGTCGCCTTGCCGAGCGCACTAGCGAATCCGGCCTCCCACCAACAGCCGGTGCCGCCCGCCTCGGGCGCCATGACCCAAACGAGGTCGGCAGTCTCGACGCCGCGCAGATCATCGAGAGCGTACTTGCGTTGTTGCTCAAGTGGGAGGAGAGTCTCGTTGCGCGGCCCGGCCGCGATAGAGCCGGCTGCTTCGAGCGCTTTGGTGGTCTCTGCGCTCCACCACTTGTGTGAAATCGTGAGCCCTGCCACTTCTAGTCGCCCTGCGTAGGGAATCGCGAGGTCGACCGCGCGCGGGAACGCCGTTGCGATGTAGACTCTCACGACTGCCTCTCTAGCGCGCGATACTCGTCGTTACGCAGAAACTCTCGCGCGAATCGCCTCTGCGCCTTATGAACCGCATCAGCGTACGCCGAAGAGGCGTTACAGCGCTGAGAGGTGCAGCCGCCCGGCCGACCGCCGTTGATCTTTTCGTCGATCGCATTGCGCTTCACGAGCGCGTTGCGCAGCTCGTCGGCAGCGCCCATCTCTCCGAGCACAATCCGGTCTTCGATGCGGCGAATCTCGCCGCCGAGCTTGTGCCACTCGGCCCACGTGTCGTCGTCCTCCTTCTTGAGGCGCGCATACTCTTCGTAGGAGACACTCGCCTCCTTGATTGCAGCCGCGAGCGCGGGCGACATGTGCGAGGTAGTCTGGCGCATCAGATGACCTTCCCGCCGTGCTTCATCGGCCGCGTCGCGTTGTACTTCATCTTCTCTTCCACGGCGGCCTCGATATCGATGCCGTGCTTGCCGCTGAAGTGGAGGACACGAATGATGACGTCAGCCAGCTCGGCGGGGATGCCTTCTGGCTTCTGGTCGTTGTACCGCATCGCCTGAACCGGGTAGCCGGCTCGGTACTCCTCCATCGCTTCAGCGACTTCTGTAACAACCAGCATCAAGTCTTCGCCGACGGTAGCGTCGACGAACCCATGAGCAACCGCATTCGCTAACGCTTCGTCACGCAACTGATTGAGTGTCTTCATGGATACCTCCCAAGTCTCTTCCTCGCTCTGAACTCTTTCCTCGACATCAAAACCTCGCGCGGTCGATCAGACCACGCGTCATTGTCGTCCACCTTCTCCGTGTCGCCGGTCTGGGGATTGATGCGAGCCACGACGCGCCCGCACGTTCTGCAAACGCCGACGATGACGCCCGTAACAGTGGCGCCTGTCACGCGCTTCCCGCAGCACGTCAGCTCCCGCATAGCGGGCTCCGATCAAGATGTTTCTGACCGCAGCAACGACAGACCCCGATCATGTCGACATCGATCGGTTTCCACTCCACATCACGCAGAGGAGCGACAACGATCTCGGCTTCCTCCTCCGGCAAGAGACCCGACGGGCGCGAGTCCCGGATCGCCTGGTCGCTCAGCTCCTTGGCGCGCGCCTCAAGGCCCATGTCCTGAAGCTTCTCGGGGATCGGCGTGCCTTTGAGCAGGTCGATGATGTAGTCGGGCCACCTCGACGTACGCGCGAAGTGCTTGACAGCGCCTTGGACGGCGTCGGGACCGAGGGTCAGACGCATGATGCCCGCGCGGCTCGTGTCAAACGACACTCTTCACTCAGTGGGATACATGCTGCACAATCCTCATGAAGAAAACATAAACGACCAAGCGCCTCAACCGCTTGGTAGCGACGTTTGAAGATAAGCACAAGATGATCGCTACGAACGATCCATCGCCGCACCGTGCTAGCCGTACGAACAATCTGCCAACCTTCATCGATATCGGTTCGATCGTGCAGGTATCTACCGTGCCGATCGATCTCACTGGGTTCGATGATCCAACCTCGTTCGGGACCGTCGAGCCAGAACGGAGACCAGGCGTCATGGTACCAAGGACGTTGACGTGTCTTCATCGGCTATACCGCGCACACTTAGCAGCCCACTCCACGCGCCTGACGTGGGCTCGAATGCAGACGCGGCACCCAATCTTCGCCTCTGCAAACGGCACCGCGTCAAGCGTTCGTACGTCCCCCTGCCAATCCTCAACGTTCCGACCGCATAGAGAACGTTGCTGGCCGGGGATGACGGCATGACGGAACCCGCGATTGCGGCCCCATGACGAAGCGGGAGCGATGACAGCCACTACATTCATCCCGTCCTCAGCACCAGCGCGCGGAACTCCGTCACCCACCGCTCAACGGTGAACTCGGGCGACTCTTTCTTTCCCTGCTTCAACAGCATCCACGGCACACCCCACTCACGGCACCAATCGCGCCACCGCTCTTGGTTTTCGTTCAGCACGCCGCGGAGCGCCTTCGTCTCGATCTCGATCGAGTAGCCGCCCTTCACGTACGCCCAGAGATCGCACATGCCCTTGATGCCGGCCCTGATCGCGCGATCCTCAAGCTTCACGAAGAGAACGTTACGACGAAAGAGCCGAGCGTCCGGGACTTCGACGGCCGCACGGTGCTGGAACTCGCGCATGAGGGAGATCTCGCCCATGACTAAAAGGGGATCTCACTTTGCTCGATCTCCTCCGTCATGTCATCGCCAGGCTTCTCTTCTTCCTCCGCCCCCTCCGGCACGTCGATCGTCATGCTGCCTTCGTTCAGCTTCTTCCAGTGCTCGCGCTCTGCCGATTGACGTTCGATGCGTGCTGCCCACGCCGGATCCATTGCCTGTTTCGCTTCCTGTCCCCAACTCCAAGGAGGGTATTCTCCGTAGTGCTCCTTGTACTTCGCGCTCGCGAAGCCTGGTCGGTAGCCCTTCGCCTTTGCTTTCGTAAGCGCCGCGATGAAGAACACACGTCGCACGTCTTCTGTCCCGCGCTCGACGAGCCGCGATGCGGCGAGCCTCTCGCGGATCTGCCTCTCCTCCGGAGTCGCGAAGTAGCCGCATAGCTCGCAGGGGTTGCGAAGCACGTACGCGTAGCACTTGGGGCACGTACGGTACGGGCTCTTCGCCTTGAGCCGTGGCGCGTCGAAGAGCGACCAGACGCGATCCTCGTGAGGTAGACCGTGTCGATCGACGTTGCCCGAGTGATCGAGCAAGATCGGGGTTACGCTATTCCACGGTCGGAGTCCACGACCCGCGGTCTGCATAAAGAAGGAGAGACTCAGCGTGGGGCGAGCCAGAATGATGCACTTGCAGTGCGGCGCGTCCCAGCCTTCGGTGAGTACGGCGACATTGCTCACCACCTGCGCGTGCCCGTCCTTCAGACGGCGTAGACATGCGCGGCGCGCATCCTCTGATGTGCTGGCGTCGATATGCTCAGCGCGCACGCCGATGTCGGTGAAGCGCTTTACGATCGAGAGCGAGTGCTTGACCGTGCAGGCGAAGACGACGGTAGCGCGTCCCTCGGCGTGATCCTGCCACTCCTTCACGATGTCGCCAACGACGTGAGGCTGATCCATCACGACCTCAAGTCCGTTCGTCTGGTAGTCGCCACCAACGACGGCCACCTGCGACACGTCAAGAACCGCCGCTGTCGAGTAGCAGGTGGGCGCGACGATGAAGCCGTGCGCGATCAGCTCGGAGTAGGTAGCGATCTGCACGAGTGCGTCGTAGACGCCCTTGAGCGGCTGCCCGTCGAGACGTGTTGGCGTAGCCGTCCAGCCGAGGATGTTCGCGTTGGGAAAGAGCGCGAGTAGCTCACGCCGTCGGTCGGCTGCATCGTGATGCGCTTCGTCCGAGAAGACGATGTGCGCCGTCGGTAGCGCGCGACGGACAAGCGTGTCGTAGGACGCGACCTGTATGAGCGCGTTCGGGTTCGTGCGCTCGTCTTGCGCGCGGATGACGCCGACGTCGTGAATGCCGAAGTTGCCGAGCTGTTCCACGGCCTGGTCGATCAGCTCGATGCGGTGCGCTAGGAAGAGCGCGCGTACGTTGGCGTCGATCGATCGCGCGAGCTGCGTGATGCCGGCGACGAGCACCATCTTCCCGGAGCCCGTCGGCCCCACGATGAGCACGCGGCGATTGCCGTGGTTGATGTGCCACCGCGCGGCGTCGATGGTGCGGGACTGGTACGGGCGGAGGGCGAAGCTCATCGCTCCTCAAACGGGAGGTGAGACCCGCAAGCTGACCACGCTACTGTTCGACTCACGAGTCCACCGTCCCAAGAAACCGCTCACACCGTATTGGCCTCGAAGAGAGGACTTACTTTCGCAGTGAACGGCTTCTTGCGACGGGCGAGCTGCCGAGAACATCCACCGAGTGAGCGCCGCTAGGACGGCGCCGTTGAGGCGTGAAGCCTGGGTTCCTAGGCCCGGCCCCTAAGCGTCAACACGGTTATTAAGCGTGTCACGCTGCACCATGCTCGGAGGATGCTCACGACAGCTCGCCGCCTCGCGCTCAGAACTTCGACGCCACCCCCGGCGGTGTCGGCGCCGCTTGCGCCGGTGCCTGCTGAGGCGCATTGTGCCCGTACGGGAACGACGCCCCCGCGTTCGCTTGCTGTACTGCTTGTGGCGGCTTCTGCGGCTGGTTCGCTTGGAACGCCAACATGAGCGAGCGCAGCTCCTCCTTGGCCTGCAACGCCTTCGTTGCGTCCAGCTCTGCGAAGCGATTGCCGCCCGCCGTCCCGTTGATCCACGCGACGCGGTGACGCGTGACGGTCTTGCCGGTGAGCTGTCCCTGGTCGTCCTTCTCCGGGTATTGCTCATGCTCGATGTCGATGTACACGAGATTCTTGCCGACGCTCTCAGGCGTTGACCCGTCGAACCCCATGTAGCTGAGGCTCTCGAGCGTACGCGCCGTCGTCTTTTCGGTGAGGTACCCCTGCCATTCGGCAAACTGCCCCTTCGACGGCCCCTCGTCTTCGATGCGCAGCACCACGTTCCAGAACTTGGTGTGCTTCTCCTTCGACTCGTGCGGCGACATCGTGATCGCGCGCGCCTGATACTTTCCGATCGGTACCAATGCCATGATGATCTCCTTGGGTTGCTTTCTTGACGAAGTGCGATTGGGTGTGACCCCTTCCTCCGCCCGTACCACTCGCTACGGATCGTATGCGGAGCGGCCGTCGTTCTCCGACCGTTGTGAGTCTAAGTCTGAGCGCCTACGAGTCGAACGTAGGCGGGAGCCCGTATGGCTGGGTCGAAGGGCTCTGTCCCGACCCTGGTAGCTGAATGCTACCGAGTTCATGCCGACGCCTGCGGCTGCTGCGTGCCGCCGTTCGACGTGCCGAGCGTCTTCCGTAGCTCCGCCTCGACGCTACGCAGCGCCGCGACATCGAGCTTACAGCCGAGAACGATCTCCTTCCCCTTGTCGAAGAAGGTCCGTCCGTCGCTGGTCTTGAGTCCCCGCGCGTCAGCGGCTTTGCAGAGCGACTCGATGCGGAGGATGATGTCCGCGGCGGTCTCGATGGACTGAGCGGGAGGCGGAGACGCAGCGGGTGCCTGTACAGGTTGTCCGACCTGATGCGCTTGTATCCCGGCGATGAGCGCGTTCCACGAAAACGTCATGCGAGGCTCGAGTCGGTAGCGGTTCTTCGCCTGAAAGCCGCTTCCGCGCTGCGTGTAGAGCACGCGATTGCCCGTCACGAGTGGACGGTACGTTGGATCCTTCCCAGGATCGCCAGCCCGTCCTAGCTCGAAGTTGACGAAGCCGACGAAGTCGGCCCACCGATACGTCGCGGCCCACGTCTTCTTGCCGAGCTGCGAGACGTACTCCTCGTACTCGCCGACAGTGGGGTCGTGTGTCGTTTTCGTCGCGGTGTGCGCGAGGATGCAGATGATGATCCCCTTCGCACGGATCTGGTCCAGCTCGGCGAGCATAATGCGCCACTTCGTCTCGAGATGCTCGTATCCGACGCCCCACTTCGGATCGCTGATGCTCTTGCAGCCGAGGTCGGCGCAGACGGCGGCCTCTGCCTGATCTTCGAGCACGTCGGCCGTATCGACAACGAGGCTGCGGATACCGCCTGGCGACGCGGCAATCTCGCGGAAGAGCGCTAGCGACGCATCCCACGTCGAACGTCCTGGATGCTTCTGCACGCCACGAACCTCTCCGGCACCCTTGTCGTAGTCAACGATCAGCGAAGCCGGCATCGACGCGCCGAACGTGGTCTTGCCGATTCCGCCAGGACCGTAAACGACAATGCGCGGCGGCATGGGCGCGTCATCGCGGATGGTTTCCTCTTGCCAGCTCATAGCTTGCAAGTCCGCACGTTGTGACCCGACTTACCGCAGCCCGAACAACGCGGCTTCTTCTTCGACTTGGCCTTCTTCTTCATGACGGTCTCCTTGGGACGCTCCGCACC
>Ga0210399_10004246_pt1 | contig 11123 bp, 9 predicted proteins | sample IncBWC14MmetaG_FD_150865 | JGI IMG/M metagenome (GOLD analysis project Ga0210399, IMG submission 150865) | Forest soil microbial communities from Barre Woods Harvard Forest LTER site, Petersham, Massachusetts, United States - Inc-BW-C-14-M | ecosystem: Environmental > Terrestrial > Soil >...
CTTTCCAGAATTTGTGCTTGTTGGAGTTACTACATGTGCGTACGTAAAACCGGCAGAAGCAAAGTATATGTGAGCTACGGTTGATCCCCACAAGAGCCCGAAGGCCGTGTTTCCTTGACCGCCCTTTTTAAGAGAAGCGAGAGCGGCATAGGCCACCAGGTCAAAAGGAATACCAATGCCGTAAGATCGCGCTCGGCTCGGATTGGACCCAAAAAGGGGGTTTGCTTCTGTGCACGTATGCCTCCGGAGGCATGCCTGTGTGCCCTCAATATCCGCGACGGTCGCTGCTAGATTTAGCGTGAATCCAACCAGCATCGCCGGATTCCTGGCAGCCTTAGCCCAGGTCGCGTCGTGTTCAGTCATGTGAATTGGGTCAGAAAAATATGCGCGACCACCCAAAAGAGCGCAGGACTTTCCGTTTCCAAATGGGCATGGAGCCGGTCCATCTTGGAGGCTTGGCAGTACCGGTATTGGATCGTCCGGCAGGATCCGGCTTGGGACTTGCTGCTGGGGCTCGACCCGCAATAAGCTGCCTTGAAGCGATTCAACGCGCGTCAGCGGGAGGTTTGGGATCAATTCCGATTGGCCCTGTGCCACTAGCGCAGAGAAGTGCGTCACGACTAGAACCATCAGAATCTTTTTCATGAATCCTCCGACCGCGAGCATTCCGAAGCAGCAATCACTTAGCCCTTCGAAATGGACTGCAAGCGGGGGACCGCAAATCTCATAGAGCTACCCTGGTGAAGTCTATTAGGATGAGCAGGATGTGGGATCAGCGAACGTGTTTGAGTCAAATAGCTACAGAGAATTCCCGTACTGAGACAATTTTCCGGGAATGCATCCCGTTCCGGAATCCATCAGCTCAACGGCGCTTGTGGATCATCGTTGCTGTCAGTAATAACTCTCGTCTTCCAGCCGCATCACATCTTCTTCGCAAATGGGATTTAATGGAGTTTTGTCGTCGCCGTCTGACGGTTCTTTTTCTACAATGAGGAAGTGTGGCGGGGTTCGATCCCACCCCATGTGGTCCGACACAATCCAGTGAACAAGAACGTCCCACAGCGCGTCTCCGGGCACGCCAAAGTGGTCAGCGAAAACCTCAACCTCGTTGTACAACTGGCGGATAGTCTGCAGGCACGCCTGTTCTAGGCATAAAGAGTCAATCGGCTCCGGGATAAAGGCAAGTCGTTGTGGGAAATTTCGCGCCATCCCGTCCAACACCTTTCTAGCGAAATCTCGGCCGACTAAGGTTGTCCCCTCAGGGCACCTAATCCCCAGCGGCCGAAGCTGCCGACGGGGCGCCATCAGTGTTCCCCACGTGAAGCTTCGACCAACTCCTTTAGGTCGAGCTTCCAGCACCGCGCGATATGCGAAATCTCATCCCAAATAGACTGGCGCAGTTCCGCGACCGCGCAGGTCAACCGCTCCTCGTGCGAAGCATCGCGACTAATTGCGTCAGTGCGAACGTGCATACACGGGACCTTCTTTTCGGAGACTAGGCGGTGTGCCATTTGTTCCTCCATAGACTTAACTGATATTCTATATTACTTTGGGGACAGCTAGTTATAGGAGGAAAGGCAAACCGTTGTCAATGGGGAATTTAACGTACGTATATTTACTTATATTATAAATACTTTAATAAAGTTAACCCTGTGCTAGGAATTGTGTCGACTCGCTGTGTTTGGCTGCCCTTGTGCCACGCCTCCGCTGCCAGTAAAATGTCCCGGCTTCCAGTCGCATCGCATCTTTTTTTCAGTGCGCATCTTTAACGGGGTCATTCTGCATGGCGCAGCACTACGACGTTATCGTCATCGGGGGCGGCCACAACGGCCTCGTCAACGCTGCCTACCTTGCCAAAGCAGGGAAGAAGGTGCTCGTCCTCGAACGCCGTCATGTCTTGGGTGGCGCTGCCGTCACCGAAGAAATCTTTCCGGGGTTCCTCTTCTCGGAGTGTTCTTACGTCGTTTCGCTTCTTCGTCCGGAGATTATTCGCGAGCTCGATCTTCCGCGACACGGTCTGGAAATTCTCCCACTGGACGGCACCTTCACGCCCATGGCCAATGGCAACCATCTTTGGCGCATGAACGATCATGCCCGCACCCAGCGCGAAATTCGCCGCCACTCGCGCGTCGATGCCGAAGCCTACGACGAATTTTCAAAAATGATGACGCCGATGTGCCGCTTCGTGAAGCCCCTGCTCTCGATGATTCCGCCCGACCCTACCACTCTCAAGCCCGGCGATCTCAAGCAACTTCACTTCCTCATGCAGCGTTTCCGCAGTCTTTCTTCCGACGAGCGCTACACCCTCGTCCAGCTCATGACCATGAGCGCCGCCGATTTTCTCGACCAGTGGTTTGAGACCGACGTCCTCAAGGCCACCATGTCCGCCTCCGGCATCATCGGTACGTTCTTGGGCATCCGCTCGCCGGGCACGGCCTACGTTCTACTCCATCACTACATGGGTGAGATCGATGGCGCATTTCGTTCCTGGGGGTTCAGCCGCGGCGGGACCGGAGCTATCTCTAACGCCATCGCCGACGCCGCCCGCGAAGCCGGCGTGGAAATTCGCACGCAAGCGGGCGTCGCGAAAATCATCGTCAAGGGCGGCCGCACCTGCGGCGTTGCTCTGCAAAGCGGCGAAGAAATCTCCGCCAAAGTCGTCTCTTCCAGCGTCGATCCGCATCTCACCTTCGAGAAATTTCTCGACCCCAGCGAACTCCCGGGCAATTTTCTCGAAAGCGTCCGTCGCTACAAGTTCCGTGGCTCTTCCGGCAAAGTGAATCTTGCTCTCGACGCGCTTCCCGATTTCAAGTGTCTCCCCGGCTCGGGCGCGCATCTGCGCGGTGCGATTTCCATTTCTCCCAGCATCGAGTACATGGAGCGCGCCTACGACGACGCCAAGTACGGCAATTTTTCGCGCAGGCCGTACATTGATATCGTCATTCCCAGCCTGACGGATCCAAGCGTCGCGCCCCCCGGCAAGCACGTCATGTCGTGCTTCGTTCAGTACGCGCCGTACAAGCTTGCGAAGGGCACGTGGGACGAGCAGCGCGACGCCTTCGGCGACGCCGTCGTCAACACCATCGCCGAGCACGCACCCAACATCAAAAAAATCATTACCGGCCGCCAAATTCTCACGCCTCTCGACCTCGAACGCGAGTTCGGGCTCACGCAAGGCAACATTTTTCAAGGCGAGCTTTCCCTCGAGCAGCTCTTTTTTCTTCGCCCCGTCCCCGGCTGGGCGTACTACCTCACCCCCATCGACAACCTCTATATGTGCGGATCCGCCACGCATCCCGGCGGCGGCATCATGGGCGCTCCCGGACGCATTGCCAGCCAGGTTATCCTCAAGGACTGGAAAAAATCAAAAGCTGCCCGTTCGAGTGGGAGCAAGAACTAATCATGCCCATCGGACAGCGTGTAGCTCTTATCGGCGGCGGCCACAATGCTCTCATCACCGCGTTCTACCTCGCAAAAGGTGGATTCAAGCCGCTCGTTCTCGAACGCCGTGAAATAGTCGGCGGCGGCGCCATCACCGAGGAATTTCATTCCGGCTTTCGCGCTTCCACTCTCTCTCACACCGTCGGCCCGCTTCGCGCCGACATCGCCCGCGATCTCGAATTTCACAAACTTGATTGCGAGATTCTCCGGCCCGATCCGCGCGTCTTCGCCCCTACGCCCGATGGCAGGTCGCTTCTCTTCTATAATGACCACGCCAAAACTGCCGCCGAAATCGCCCGCCACTCCGAAAAAGACGCCGCGAAGTATACGCAATTCGCCGAAACGCTCGATCATCTTTTCAGTGTTCTTGGTGAGCTCGTTTCCATCACGCCGCCGGCCATTGACACTCCCTCGCCCGAGGATTTCTGGAATCTTTTCAAGGCCGGCCGCAGCGTCCGCAGCCTCGGCAAGAGCGGCATCTTCGATCTACTCCGCTGGGGCCCCATGGCCGTCGCCGATTTCGTCGGCGAATTTTTCGAAACGGATCTGCTCCGCTCTGTCATCGCGGCCCGCGGCATCTTCGGCACCGCGCTCGGCCCGTGGTCTGCCGGCTCAACGGCAGTACTTCTCCTTCGCGCTGCCGCGGATTCTCATCCTGTTGGTTCTGCCGCTTTCCCCCGCGGTGGGCTTGGGTCGCTAACTCTCGCGCTTGCCGATGCCGCCCGCAAGGCCGGCGTGGAAATCCGCACCAATGCGGAGGTGCAACACATTCGCGTGAAAGACGGCGCTGTCATCGGCCTGGTCCTTGCCGACGGCGAGGAAATCGCCGTCCAGGCCGTCGTCTCCGGTGTCGACCCCAAGCGCACTTTTTTCAAACTTCTCGATCCCACGCAGCTCGATCCCACTTTTGCTCTGCGCATTCGCAACATTCGCGCCGCAGGCGCCGTCGCCAAAGTTCATCTCGCTCTCGGCGGCCTTCCCGTCTTCTCCGCGCTCGACCCCGCCGAAGGATTTCTCAATTCACTCTCCGGCCGGATCCACATCGGCCCCGAAATCGACTATCTCGAACGCGCCTTCGACGCTTCCAAGTACGGCGAATTTTCCCCAGCGCCTTATCTTGATGTCACCATTCCCACAATTCTCGATCCGTCGCTCGCGCCAGAAGGCAAGCACGTCCTCTCCGCCTACGTCCAATTCGCCCCCTTCAAACTCGCCGGCGCTTCCGCGGACGGCAAGACCATCGTTAAGTCCGAATCAAACTGGGACGCTCGCCGCCGCGACCTTGGCGACACCGTTGTCAAGACTCTCGCGCAGTACGCCCCCAATCTGCCCAGCCTCATCGAATACATGCAGGTCATCACTCCGCACGACCTCGAAACCATTTACGGCTTCACCGGCGGCCACATTTTCCACGGCGAACTCGCCCTCGACCAACTCTTCACCATGCGCCCCGTTCTCGATTGGGCTCGCTACAAAACGCCCATTCGCGGCCTCTATCTCTGCGGCTCCGGAACGCATCCCGGCAACGGCCTAACCGGCGTATCCGGCGCCAACGCCGCCCGCGAAATCATCCGCGACTTGCGCTAATTTGCCTAAGCCCCTCGATTTCTTAAGCTTACAAGCGTTCTATGGTTCCGAAATCGTACTTCTTCGAACGGCCACTGCACCCATCTCCTTGAACTGTAACGACTTATTAACTACTTGACAGGTATACTTTTTCATGGTACCATCCTGTGTGAATCGTAGCTGCCCTCGCCTTCTGACGAGTCCATCGTCGCCGCAGGATCTCTTCGTATTCACGAAGCTTCTTAATCAGTCGTCCTCTCTTCCACGACACCCGCTCCCTTATCTTGTTCTCGCCACTAGCTACTCGTCACTCGCCACTTCCCCCGTTCTTGACACACCCGTCACAATCCGGCACGCCCACGCGTCCGCAACCCCTCTGGTTTCAATCGCATCCGCACACTTTCCGTCACCTATGGGGGTGTGCCTCTGTGCACATCTCAATCTTCAATCTGAGGACCAAAATGGAACAACAACCGCAAACTCCAGCAACTCCCAAACGTACCCCTCGTGGCGCCGCCCGCTGTCGCCGCCGCAGCCGGGCCAACGGTCGCTGCCGCCTCCCCGTTCAGGATCCCGCCACCGGCCTCTGCTTCAGACACGCCGACCGTGTAGGTAGAACTACTTGCAGCGTCGCCGACGTTGCCGACCTCTCCGTTGAGCTTTTCGGGGAATCCGTCCCTTCCTTTCAATCTGCCGAGGAAATCAACTCGACTCTCTGCCACCTCGTAGTCCTCCTCGCCCAGGGCCGCATCTCCTCTCGCCGCGCCGCCGTCATCACCCACGCCCTCAGTCTCATCCTTCGCGGCGTGCTGGTCATCGACAAGAAAGCCTCCGACGCTCCCGTGCAATTCGAGTGGTCAGGGACTTGGCGCCCCCAGTGCGTCATCCGAGCCGAGGCCGCTCGCAACTCCGCCCCCGCTTCCAATTCCAGCTCCAACGAAGATGCCAAGCCTCCAGTCATGAATCACAACTCAAAGGACACCTCCCAGCACGCCTTGTCGCTCCCACAATCCTCGCAGTACAATCCTAGTTTGTCCGTCGAGGAGGAAAACCGCCATGGCCACCGCTGAAGCCAAAATCCGCGTTTCTGAGTTCACCAACGAACCATTTATCGATTTCTCGAAGCCCGAAAACAGAAAAGCCATGGAAGAGGCGCTGAAAAAAGTTGCCTCCGAATTTGGCCGCGAATACCCGATGTACATCGGCGGCCAAAAAGTGATTACCGCGGAGAAGCGCACCTCGACCAATCCATCTCACCCTTCGCAGGTCATTGGTGTTTTCCAAACTGCGACCCCCGAAATGGCCGCGCAGGCCGTGGAAGCCGCCAACAAAGCCTTTGAATCGTGGAAACGCGTGCCCGCCGAGCAGCGCGTCGAATGCCTCTTCCGCGCTGCGAAGATTCTTCGCGAACGAAAATTTGAAATGAACGCCTTGATTTGCTACGAAGCCGGCAAGACCTGGCCCGAGGCCGACGCGGACACGGCCGAGACCATCGATTTTCTTGAGTTTTATGGCCGCGAAATGCTGCGGCTTGCAGGCCCGCAACAGGTTGTCCCAATGAAGGGCGAGAAGAATTATCTCGTCTACATCCCGCTCGGCGTCGGCGTAGTGATTCCGCCCTGGAATTTTCCGGCCGCCATCGCTGCTGGCATGACCATGGCCTCGCTCGTCACGGGTAACACAGTCGTCCTCAAACCTGCGGGCGATACGCCAACGGTTGCCGCAAAATTTGTCGAGATCGCGTATGAAGCGGGAATTCCAAAAGACGCGCTCAACTTTCTCACCGGTCCTGGAGCCGAAGTCGGCGATGTCCTCGTGAAGCACCCCAAGACTCGCTACATCGCCTTCACCGGCTCCAAAGAAGTCGGCCTGCGCATCAGCGAACTTGCTGGAAAAACCGTCCCAGGCCAAATCTGGATCAAGCGCACGGTCCTCGAAATGGGCGGCAAGGATTCCATCATCGTCGATGAAGAAGGTGATGTGGACGCCGCGGTCGAAGGTGTCGCACAAGCCGCTTTCGGCTACCAGGGGCAGAAATGCTCCGCGTGTTCGCGTGCCATCGTTTCCGAGAAAATCTACGACTCTTTCGTCGAAAAACTTGTCGAGCGCACCAGGAAAATCGCCGTCGGCCCGAGCGAAGATCCCAACAATTACATGGGCCCGGTCGTAAGCAAGTCCGCCATGAACACGATTTTGAATTACATCGAAGTTGGCAAGAAGGAAGGGAAGTTGCTCCACGGCGGCGGCCGCGCGCCTGGCGACGGCTATTTCATCCAACCGACCATCATCGCCGACGTCGATCCCAAAGCGCGCATCTCCCAGGAAGAAATCTTCGGCCCCGTGCTCGCGGTCATCAAAGCAAAGAACTTTGATGAGGCTCTCGAAATCGCCAACAACACCGAGTTCGGTCTCACCGGCGGCGTCTACTCAAAAAATCCCGCCAAGCTCGAAAAAGCCCAGGAAACCTTTCACGTCGGCAATCTTTATCTGAATCGCAAATGCACCGGCGCGATGGTTGGCGCGCATCCCTTCGGTGGATTCAACATGTCCGGCACCGATTCCAAAGCAGGCGGAAGAGACTATTTGCTCCTCTTCCTGCAGGGAAAAAGCATCGCGGAAAAAGTGAGCAACTAGGAGGCCTGAGAAGTGGGAGCCGCAGTGCGCCGCGACACCCATTTCAGAACGAGGAACACGGGGTAACTCAGAACAAGCATCGCCAGCGCCCACGGCGCATTCTTCTGGTCCGTCAGGATGGATCCCATCAGAAAAATGGCGGACGCCAGCAGCGCGATTCCCGTCGTCCATGGGTAACCCCACGCCCGATATGGCCGCACCATCTCGGGCTCTTTCTTCCGCAGCAAGAATAACGAGGCGTAGGACAGGGTGTAGTTCGCAACGAAGAAAAAAGAAAGCATTGCGATCACTCGTTCAAACGAGCCCAACACGAACAACACTCCGGCAATCGTGCTCAGGAGAAGCGCCAGCGCCGGCGTTCCGCCCGCGTTTACTCTCGCCACTGGACGAAAAAACAAACCGTCGCAGCTCATTGCATGAAGCGTTCGCGTACAGAAGAGCTGGTTGGCGTTGAGGCAGCTCAGCATGGAAATGACCATGATCGACCGAATGATGCGATCTCCGTACTCGCCGAAGATACGCCCCGCCACAGTGCCGAGCGCGAAGTTATTTCCCGCGATTTCGTTCATCGGCAGAACGTACAGGATGGCTGTATTCAAAAGCAGATATATTCCCATGATGGTAAAAACACTTCCGAAAATTGCTCGCGGCACATCTCGGCCGGGGTTGCGCACTTCTTCGCTGAAATATATGACACCATCCCAGCCGTCAATCGTGAAGACAACCGCCTGCAAACCAAGAATGATGGCGACGGCGAGGCTCCAGCCTGCAGGCATTGCCGGCAGTGCTGTGGCTGTTACGGGGGCCGCTGCGCGCGCATGCCCGCCCAGCGCGAAACAAGCGACCAGCAAAATCAAGAACGCAACCGTCTTCATTACCGCGGTCAGGATTTGCGCGCCGCTGCCCCATCGAATTCCGCGCCACTGCAAAACTCCAAAACCAACGATGACGGTCACGGCAATCCCTTTTACGTGCCCCGCGAGAATCGGAAAAAGATCGCCGCTGTACTCAGCGATGACGATCCCGACAGCGGCTGCCGTGCCGCAGGTCGAGAGCCAGTCGCTCCACCCGACGATAAATCCTGCGTATTCGCCGATCGCGCGCCGCGAAAAATTGTACTGTCCGCCGCTGCGTGGAATTGCCGCGCCTAGTTCGGCCAGCGAAGACGCGCCGAACAGCGCGTACAGTCCGCCGACAACCCAAACTCCCAGGAAAAGCCACGCTCTCGGCAAAACCTGGGCAATGTCACCAGGTGTGCGCACGATTCCCGAAGCGATCGAATTGCCGATGGCCGCGGAAACACCGAACCACACACCGAGCACCTGCAGCAGTTTCCCGTGGCCGCGGGAAGTGCCCGCCGCCGCGCCTGTCGCGGTGGTGGAAGAGCCGTCCGATGTGTTAGACAATGTGGGGTCCCAGGGGAGTGAGCAAAGCTCCGCCATCATAGTCGCGGCGCGGCAAAAAGCAAGCCGGAACTCGGGGACTTCAAGGATCACCGTGAACATTTTTCGTTCGCTCTGTGGTTCCAATGGATTGGGGAGACAGGGAACTTGGCTGTAGACCGCGCTCCGATTATCAAGACCGAGATGAGCACGAAGCTCGACGTGAGCGGCGACGCGCCGCCGGCGGATGTTTCGGTCGTCATCCCTTGTTTGAACGAAGCGAATTCCATTTCCTTTTGCGTGGAAAAGGCGCTGAAGTCTTTTCAGGCGGCGGGCCTGCGCGGGGAAGTCGTCATCGCGGACAACGGTTCGACGGATGGCTCGATCGAAATCGCGGAAAAACTCGGCGCGCGTGTTGTCCGTGTCGAGCAACGCGGCTACGGTGCGGCGTTGCGCGCGGGAATTTCCGCGTCGCGCGGAGCATTCATCATCATGGGCGACGCGGACGACAGCTACGACTTTGGCGAAGTGCCGCGCTTCGTCGAGATGTGGCGGCAGGGCTACGACGTAGTTATGGGCAACCGCTTCCGAGGGGAAATCAAGCCCGGGGCAATGCCTTGGCACCACAAATACGTCGGCAATCCGGTGCTCACGTCTGTTCTGAATCTTTTCTTTCATGCTGGCATCGGTGACAGCCACTGCGGCATGCGCGGCTTCACTCGCGCCGTTTACGACCGTCTGGATTTGCGCAGCACAGGCATGGAATTCGCATCCGAGTTTGTGATCAAAGCCGCGCAGCTTGGCGCGCGCATCACGGAGATTCCCATCACGCTATGGCCGGACAAGCGCGGGCGCCCGCCGCACCTTCGCAGTTTTCGGGATGGCTGGCGCCATTTGCGATTCATGCTGATGTACGCCCCGAACTGGCTTTTTCTTTTGCCCGGTGCGTCGCTTGTGGTGATCGGACTTTTTATCGTGTGCTGGCTGCTACCTGGGCCGCGCCCCATTTCGCCGCACATTGTTTTGGACATTCATACGATGATTTTCGGAGTGATCTTCACGCTCCTCGGCGTACAAATCCTTTCGATTGGAACTTTCGCGAAAGTGTTCAGTTATGCGGAGCGGTTCGATCGAAATACTGTGTCTCTGAAGCGCGTGCTAAAACGCGTCACGCTCGAATCCGGGCTGCTTCTTGGCGGCGCGCTCTTTCTTGCAGGTTTTGCGGGATGCGCGTGGGTCACCTGGCAGTGGGCCGAGAGCGGCTTTGGTCCGCTGGCGCAGGTTCGACAGGTACTTTTCTGGTCGATGTGGCTGTTCATCGGCGTTCAGATTATTTTCGCTTCCTTTTTTCTGAGCATGCTCGGCATTAGCCGCGGCACGTACATCGGCGACTACGATCTAAAATAAATGCCCTACACCGGAATCGACCATTTCATCGCCAGGATGCGTTTTCGCGCCGCCTATCCTCACATTCGTCCCGGTTCGCGAGTCTGCGATCTCGGTTGCGGTTTGGAGGCTGCATTTCTGGATTACGCTTCCGACCGCGTGGCGATGGGCGTGGGCCTCGACGATCAAGTTGCGGACGCCGTGCAAGGCCGCTGGCAGCGCGTGCGCGGGGATTTGCGTTCGCCGCTGCCGTTTCCGGATGGCCACTTCGATCACGTGGTGATGCTTGCCGTTCTCGAACATCTCACCGAACCGGAGAAGGTTTTGCGCGAGGCGTACCGCGTCATTGCACCTGGCGGTTCGCTGATTCTGACGTGGCCATCGGCGATGGTTGATCCGATCCTGCGCGTGTTGCACGGCCTCCGCCTCGTCAGCGACGAGATGGAAAGCGATGAACATCAAAAACGAATCCCGGTTGAGACGCTGCAACAAATGCTCCAGCGCATCGGCTTCCAGAAATTCATTCATCGCCGGTTCGAGTTGGGCGTAAACAATCTGATGGTGGCTTTTCGCTAAGATTGCGCCGCGCCGTCAACGACCAGCCCACGATCACTGGTCCGGCGGCGGAGTGTAGGGTTTGATTTCGGTGTTATCGAGGTCGGGTTCGACGAGCCAGATTTGGCGGCTCTTGAAGTAGGCGAAGAGCTTGGCGTT
>Ga0210399_10004247_pt1 | contig 11119 bp, 5 predicted proteins | sample IncBWC14MmetaG_FD_150865 | JGI IMG/M metagenome (GOLD analysis project Ga0210399, IMG submission 150865) | Forest soil microbial communities from Barre Woods Harvard Forest LTER site, Petersham, Massachusetts, United States - Inc-BW-C-14-M | ecosystem: Environmental > Terrestrial > Soil >...
AGCGCATCAGGGACACGCTAGCGGCCAAGCGTCCTTGTGGTCAGGGCATTGGCATTGGCTGAGGCAAGGCCAATCCTTCTACACATCGGTGGACTAGCTGTTGTTAACAGGCCATAGCGCTTAAATTTCGACTTCTTTCGATTCGCTTCACATCTGAAGCATTTGTGTGTCACGCAGCGCGCCTCCTATCCTTCCCTTCCTGCCCTTCGCTTCTCGCGCGCGGGCGGGGCCCTGTTTACTGGTTCGTTATCATGGAGGGCAGTTTCCAAACCTCCTACCTCCTATCCCATCAAGCCGAGGAGGGGAGAAGGGAAAGACATGGTCCCAGAGCGCCCCCCTGAGTGATGTGATCATGTTTGGATTGGGACTGGAACAGGATCATGCTCTGCTCAGCCTTAGATCAGTGCAAAACTCGTCTGCGTCTGGATCATCGCGTCCCTTTGTTGTCGAGACGCGGGGCCGGGGCGCTGAGTGGAGATGTGTGGATTTTGATTTGTGGCGGCTGCGCGTGAGGGCGAGGGGGACCAGAGGTGAACGGGTGAACGGGAGCAGGAGTTCTTTGGGTAGCGAAGAGTTAATGCTTCTTGCTCGCTTTCTTCTCCTCCAAGATGCCGCGCGCCGCAATCCGAGCCAGTAGACAGACGGAAAAATCGGCCACCTCTGACCTGGATTGATCCAGAAGTGGCCAGCTTTGTTGCGCGGTATACCTTCCCCGGTTGTGAATCAGTTGTCTTTCTCGTGCACCACTACGACCATCCGCATCCAGGGGTGGATACAGCATTCCCAACGGGACACTCCTGTTGGCAGCGCGGCGGTGCCTGCCGTTGGTCCAGGTTCCGTATTGCCCGCTTCGACAAACTGATTCGTATCACTCTCTGGTTGAGGCGCGAGGGTCCCGTCCGGGAGCACTTGAGCACACTCCGGAGCCGGATCGGAGTTGCCCGTCAGGCCGTTCAGGCGGGCCTTAAATCCGCCGCCAAAGTTCTCTACTCGCGTGAAGGTATGAGTTTCACCACCGACGTTCTGGATAGTGGTTTGGTCTCCAGAGTTCAGTTCCACGCGGACCAATTTGAACTGTCCCTCTGTTGCATTCAGCATCGGATTAAACCGCCAGGCCCCAGCGTTTTGGTCGGTTTGCAGTTCACCGAGAAAATCACTGAATAGCGTATTCCCGTGGTGACCGGCTATGCAGTGTCCAGGCCCGAGGGCAGCGTTAAAGCTGCCCGGATCACAGGCGTCTCGCATCATGATGGTGGTTGTTGTTTGCGCGTTGGTGTTAGCGACGATGCTAAACAGGGTTGCCACACAGATTCCGACAGCGAGCCATTTCATAGCTACTCCTTTTCAGTTGTGTTTTTACTCACTATTTCGCGGTCAGGCACTCGGTCACAATCGGGCATGCTGGCCCAACCGTCAAACGGCAATCCGTGGAATGAAGCATTTACCGTCAAATGCCGCCTTTTGCCGTTCCGGTTCCGGCGGGTACAATCACCAATCAGGCAACCGCGCCACGATGTGGACTATGCCGAAGAACCCCACAGACGAACCGGTTCCTGGCACACCCCCGGCTGGGAGCATGCCTGAAGAACGGCTGGACTCGTGGAAGGAAATCGCGGCATACCTCGACCGCGATGTGACAACCGTTCAACGCTGGGAGAAGCGAGAGGGTATGCCTGTCCACCGGCATCTGCACGACAAGCGTGGCTCCGTTTACGCCTTGAGTTCCGAGATTGATACCTGGCGGCAAAGCCGCAAACTCAGCTTGGAGGAGGAACGGCAAGAGTCTGCCGCGGAAGTGCCGACTGAACCGAAAGCTGATCGGCCAGCGGCAACCTCGAGACTAGGTCGCTGGCTTGTTCTGAGCTCTGCGGTGGCCGTACTTGCCATGCTTGCATTCGCGTACGTCATAGCACGAATCCGCGCAGTGGATGCGAGCTTGCCCAAAATCAAATCTCTGGCCGTGCTTCCGTTGCAGAACTTGAGCGGAGATCCTTCGCAGGATTATGTGGCCGACGGCATGACCGAGGAGCTCATCGGACAGCTTTCTCGAATTCGCGGACTACGCGTTACGTCTCGCACATCGAGCATGCACTTCAAGAACACCCAGCTGCCGATGCGAGAAATTGCCAAGATGCTTGGTGTGGATGTAATCCTCGAAGGATCGCTGATACGGGAGGGGAGTCAGGTCCGTATCCACGCCCAATTAATTCGCGCAGCGACCGACGAACACATCTGGGCAGGGGAATACCAGCGAGAATACCGAAGCCTACTAGAAATGGAGGATCAGGTCACTCGGAGCATCGCTGAGCAGATCGAAGTGAACCTCACACCTGAGGATCGGGCGCGCCTGGCATCGACGCATCCGGTCGACCCCGAAGCTCACGAGAGTTACCTGAAGGGTCTCTACTACTTCAACCAGCGGACCGCGGATGCGCTCAACAAGAGCATCGCGTCGTTCCAACAGGCGATCGCCAAGGACTCGGGCTACGCTCCCGCGTATAGCGGCCTGGCGGAGGCCTATGCGATGCTTGGATTTCGCGGTGGTTTCCGATCGAAGGATGCTCTGTCGCGCGCCAAGACAGCTGCACTGACGGCTATCGAACTGGATAACGCTTTGGCGGAACCACACGCCTCCCTAGCGTTCATCGCGGAGACCCATGAATGGGACTGGGCCACCGCCGAGCGAGAGTACAAGCGGGCCCTGGAATTGAACCCGGGTGACGCTCAAGCCCACAACTGGTATGCCGGTTATCTGACCTATACAGGGCGATTCGATGACGGAATCTCTGAGGCTAGGCGTGCGCGGGACCTCGACCCATTGTCTTTGCCCATCAACAACGCGCTGGCTGGAAGATTACTGGCGGGTGGCCATTATGATGAGGCGTTGCAGCAAGTGCAAGAAACTTTGGAACTGGATGGCCACTTTGCACCGGCTCACCAATCCCTGGGCTGGGTCTATCTTCATTCAGGAAGACAGGATGAGGCTATTCGAGAATTTCAAAACGCGCTGAAACTCTCTGGGACGGATGACACGGATCTTCAGTTAGACCTGGGTTTCGCCTATGCGGTGTCGGGCAAGCGAGATGAGGCAAGAAGAATACTCGCCAAGATGGAGAAGTTGCATGAGCAAGGCATTGTTCCGTCCGGTTCAGTCGCGATTCTACATGGAGCGTTGGGTGAGTCGAATGACGCTTTCGCCTGGCTGGAGAAGGCCTATGAGGAGCGGGACCCTCAACTTACGTACATCAAAGCGGGACGTAGATTCGAGCCACTGCGTAGAGATCCACGATTTAAACAGTTAGTGCGCCGTGTCGGGTTACCCGATTAAGGTGGCCATCAAGGCACACGGATTGTGTTGTCGTCGGTTCTCCACTGCTGACAGGTTGCTGCTGAAGTCTTGAAGTGCGTGTCAAAGTAATTTGCAGGGGCACTGCCTAGCAATTTCCTCCAAACGGTATGCGCTTTTTCTACGCGATGAATACGGCAATCCCACCCTTCTTCAGAAGGGCGTTAACAATTCACGAAGACCGCTGGTCCGAGCATGGTCTCGGTCACCTCAGAAATCCGCTTAACCCCGATAGTGAAGATCGCGGTTGGATTCCGCAGGCCTGGATCAACATTCATTCGTAAGAGGTTGGGTCTACCTGCACAGCCGCTGGGTTTTGAGGAAGGAAAGCCGACACGGTCTAGGCCATGTCGTTGTAGCATGATCGAATGCTATTTTTCCCGTGCCGAGACGTTCTTCTTCCAGACGTAGAAGTTCTTTTCATCGGCAAGCGCTTCGATTGTTATTCCCGCCGAAGTCACCGCGCGATGAACAGCTGACCTTAGATTGGCGAGACCAATTCCGCCAGAGCTGCCCAGTGCCTCGGATGCAAACGGCGTCGGCCCGAGCGGACGAGGGCGGCGTAGGGATGGGAAACATGCATTGCATCTGCGATCTCGCGAACTTTTTTACCTCTGAGCAATGGCTGAATTCTCTGAACGTAACATTCCTCCGTTAGCCAACTCGGCAGACTTTTAGGGTCCCACCACGAGTTCGCCACGGCGTGGTTGATGATGCGTTTGGAGATTCGATCCTTGACCCGTTTACTCTTGAGTAGTAACTGTACCGTAAGAGTTTTCTTTACCCAGTCAACATCCTCAAGAAGCAACGCTCCCACCTCGCCGCTATGTAATGGATAAACCGACAGTAGTGGCTTGGCTGCCTTGGCCCGCAAATCAGATCGACTGTTGCCCTTGATCGACTGGATGAGCTGTCGAACCTCCTTCCATTGTCGCCCCTGACGCCTAATACCAATGCGCCTTACTGCGGATCCTGATTTCAACAGTCACGGTCAAGGCGGTGGCCCTCTCTAGAGAAAAAGGCCATTACAGAGGTAATTAGCACACTCAAATGTTTGCACTTACGATAACCGGAGCTAAGCCCGGCTTCTGCCCGTGTCCGTACAACATCAGGGGGTGTTTATGGCTACTACAGCGATGGCATATGGAGAACGTCGGTTCCGAGCCGCGTACACAGCAAGGATCATTGTGGTCTTAATAGTTCTAGGAATCTTGGCGGGCGTGTGGGCATCGCAAGACGACCCGCGCATTGCATCACATCCAACTCTGCTCTGGATTTCGCTTGCGTTGGGATTCGCAAGCGTGGGGATGTGGATTGTCCTGGGCAAGAGCGCTCTGACAATCAGCGACTCTGGCTTGCGACGGGAGTCAGCATTCGGCCAGCAGGAATTGGCTTGGAGCCAAGTCGTTGAGACGCGCTATCAAGTGCTTCCCATTAATGTGTACGCACATTTCGGATTGATCGGTGCTTTGATCGCAATGTCGAGCAAAAAGTCGGCGCGAGCGCATCTCACGCTAGAACTGATCGGTCAGGATCGCCAGAAACTCAAGGTGACATCGAATTACCAGAATGCCGACGAGGCCATCGGCATCATCCTTGGCCGGCTCTTGCCTTCGATGGTACAGAACGTGAAAGGTAAAGTACAGCGAGGCGAGACCGTCCAGTTCGGTGGCCTGGGGCTTTCGGCAACGGCTGTCGCATGTAAGGGAGCTTCCATCCCCGTCACGGAGATCAGCAAGGCTGAACTGGTGGGAAGTAACTTGCAGATCAAACGCCAGGGAAAATGGCTCAGCGCCGTCAATGTTAGATCGAGCAAGGTGCCCGACGTCTTGGTTTTCCTTGAGGTGCTGGAGTCTCTGGCCCCGCAACTCAAGCCGACGGGAGTGGATCCGTTGGCGCGTGTACGGATGTAAGAACGCTACAAATTCATCCCGCTCAGCCAAATCTCGCCCGATCTCCGGCGCGCGGTTATCGGCGCGCAGGACGCACAAATCAACGCGAGGCCCCTACGCTCCATCAAGGCGCTAACCGGAGGGGCCGACAGGTGTTGCCGATGAGCAACTCAGAAAACGGCTAGTTGAGATACCGTTGTCCCTTTCTGGCCTTCGAAACTGGATTGAGTCGGCACACGATCGTGCGAGCACGACGAGGCCAACCAGTACACGCGCGATCACTGAAGCTTTTAAGAATTGTTTGCCAGGTACCGGCTGGAAAGTGATCTCGCTCGATTCAGGGTTCCCCCCACCGCAAAACTCTTGGAGATTTATCGAGACATCACAGCCTTTGTAGCTTGACAGGATGGTGCTCGGGGAGTATAGGTTGCGTGTTTTTAGGCCCACCCATAGCTTGTGTGCGCAGGGGCGATGCACAAGACTTATCCAACAAAGAATCGCGACCCGGAGAAGTGCCCGAGTGAGAATCCCACAGCGCAGTTCGCAGTTGTGTCCCCAACAGGAGTAGCTCTCGGACTTAATGATGGGTTTTTCTTTGGGAACTTTTCAGCCAAGGCAGCGTCGCGCAGAGGTAGATGAGCGAGGACAAAATGTGCTGTTCGCAAGCCAAAAGCAGTGCCCCTCATCCCGATCCGCGAACCGATACCACGAAAGGAGAAGTGACCCGATGACGTCTCTTCGTCGTGACCTGCTTGGTGTGTTCTTTCTCTTCGCCTGCAACACCATCGCCATCCCGCAAGACGCTGCGCCACCATCGGAATTCAAGATTCCTGGGGAAAAGCTGGCGGATTTCGTCGGGCAGTATGTTTACGATGATGACCCCGATCTCCCCCGCTCGCTGTCGCTCGCTGGGTCCCGCTTGTTCATCGAATCCCTCCGCACTGCCAAATCCGAACTCCTCGCTCAATCCGAAGACACTTTTGCTCCTAACAATGTTCCCGTTACCTTCAAGTTTCTCCGTTCCGCAGAAGGAAAAGTCATCGGCTTCAACCGCATCAATGCGGAGGGTACTGCGCACGCCACCAAGATCAGCGATCGACCTCTCCAGTTCAATAAGCTCGAGTATACGCGGCAAGAGGTCATGGTTCCCATGCGCGATGGCATAAAACTGCACGCCGTCATTTTGCGCCCCAAGGATTACGTCGCTCCGCTACCCTTCCTCGTGGAGCGCACGCCTTATGGAGTGGATGAGAACTCGCCGACTCCAGAGTACATCAACCTGGCGGAGCCAGAACTCGCTGCCAGTCGCTACATTTTTGTTTTTCAGGATATTCGCGGCCGATTCAAATCGGAGGGCGCTTTCGTCATGTGCCGGCCCATGGTTGATCATCGCGACCTCAAGCTTGTCGACGAGAGCACTGATACTTATGACACCGTGGACTGGCTCCTCAAAAACGTTCCCAACAACAATGGCCGAGTCGGAGTGTATGGTGGGTCCTACGACGGTTTTCTCGCCATGGCCGCTGGCATAGATCCACATCCAGCGGTAAAAGCCATCTCACCTCAAGCCCCCCTGATCGACGCTTGGATGGGCGATGACTTTTTTCACAACGGTGCATTTCGCGAAGCGTACGGCTACGACTACACTCTGCTAGTGGAAAGCTCCAAGAAAGGCGCATCCTACAAGCCGGATGAAGATGCCTACGATTTCTTTCTCCACTCCGGCTCCTTTGCCGCCGCCGCCCAACGCGATGATGTGGACAAACTCCCGACGGGCCTCGCCTTTCTCCAGCATCCTGCCTACGACGAGTTCTGGCACGCACGTGGCTTGCAATGGCATCTCAATCAACCCACGGTTCCCACTCTCTTGGTCGGCGGATTCTGGGATCAAGAAGACATGTTTGGCCCGCAGGAAGCCTATGCCAAGCTCGAACCCAACGATGTCCATAAGGATAACTTTCTGGTCATCGGCCCATGGAATCACGGTCAGTGGGGTGAAACAACACGCCACCTGGGAAACATTCAATTTGGCGAACCAACGACGGACGAGTTTCGCCAGCGCTATGAAGCGCCCTTTTTTGCCCATTACCTCAAGGATGAAAACGGATTTGACCTGAAGGACACCGCAGTTTTTGAAAGTGGCAGCAATCGTTGGCGCGAGTACACGCACTGGCCACCAGTCGAGAACAAACCGCAGAGTCTCTATCTCTCGGCGGACGGTACACTCCTTTTTTCTTCTACAAAGCCAAAACAAAACGCATCGGAGAAAAAAGGCTCACAGAACTATCGCGAATATGTCTCTGATCCGGCAAATCCCGTGCCCTACCGGCATCGCCCGATTCAAGCTACCTATGCGCAAGGGTCGAAGTGGTACACCTGGATGGTCGAAGACCAGGGTTTCCTCTCGGGTCGCCCCGACGTCGCCACATGGGCCTCTCCACCCCTCGATCACGACATCACTGTCGCGGGCGACGTGTTCGCGGATCTGTTCGCCTCCACCTCCGGCACGGACTCCGACTGGGTTGTGAAGCTCATTGACGAATATCCTGAGAAGGGTGCGACAACTGCTCCCCGAGCCCTCGGGGCAACCTCCGCTTCCAACAAAATTCTGGCTGACATGGCTGGCTATCTGCTTGTTGTTAATGCAGAGATCTTTCGCGGCCGTTACCGCAAGAGCTTTGCGCACCCCGAGGCCATCCCCTCTAACAAAGTCCTCGAGTATCGCTTTAGCTTGCACGCCGCCGATCACACCTTTCTGAAAGGTCACCGCATCAAGGTCCAGGTACAGAGCACGTGGTTCCCGCTCTATGACCGGAACCCGCAAAAGTATTTGCCTAACATCATGACTGCCTCTCCCCAGGATTTTGCCAAGGCCACTCAGCACATCTATGCTTCTTCTCACCTCATCCTTCCCGTCGCACAGTGACGGCGGATCCGGCACCAAGCCTTCAGCAAGAAACTTCAAGCTGCAACCATCTGACCCCAGTTCTCCCGCGTCTGGAAGCTCACCCGTATCGTTCCGGAAGACTGGAAGACTCGGCAGCTGCGCGGAGGAAGATCGCTGCGGCACAAAGAGCGCGATGGGCGAAGGTCCGGGAAACGGCGAACGAAAATTTCAAATGCGGGTGGTCAACTTGCAGTAGCCGTCGGTCCGGGTAAGGTTTTGGATGCTCTTCAGGTCAGCAAGATGGGAACGATTGTTACGACGTACAATTCAATTGAGAGTGGGGTGCAAGCCCTGGCACAAGCTAAACCAGCATGATTCGAAGATGGCAATGTGTGGGACTGCCTCGTATGGCCCTGTACTGTCCCGGACAACGTACACGGGGCCTCCCATGATCTCAGATCAGGCGAACAAATCTTTGTCTAATTCACGAGTAGAGATGATAGCTATAAATCAATGCGCTGAGATTTAGAGCCTCTAGCAAAACCTCAAACTCCGGCAGCACGATACGGCCACAAAGAAGGCAGGAGCAACTTAGGTTTTTCAGGGCTGGAGATTTGTCCGGCGGAGAAGGTCAGAGTACCGGGGATCCGACCGCAGCGGATCGAACATGGGGTTGGTCTTTATGTATCCGACACTGACTATGGAGTGATCGTCATAAGCCTTCTCCAGCCATTCGAAGGCCTCGTCTTTTTCCTCAAGGCCCGCATAGATTTTCGCCCTCCACACTGCTGAAACATATTCGTGCTTCGAGAGCTCGTTCAATTTGTCGAGCACCCTCTGCGCCTCTGCTCTTCTACCCGTCACCGCATAGCCGTATCCGAGCCCCGTTAGTGCCTCTGGGTTGACAGGGGAAATCGCCATCCCCTTTTCAAACTCCGCCATGCCTTCCTTATACATGGATTTTGTGACATAGGACACGCCGCGAAAGTAGTAGGCGTCGATGAAGTTTGGGTCCAACTCCAGCACTTTTCCCTCTTGCTCTATCGCCTGGTCAAACTGCCGTGCCAGGAAAAATTCCACGCCCAAAGCGTCGTTATTATCAAGCGAGAGTGGATCAAGCTCTAAAGTTCGCTTGCTCTCGGCAATGGCCTCGTTAAGCCGGCCGGTCTGCCATAAAGCCTCGGCACGCAATCGGTGAGCGTCCGCATAACTCGGATTGAGTTCGATGGCTCGTCGAATGTCCTTGTCGGCGCCAGACCAATCCCAGTCATAGCTTGATTTGATTAACGCCAGAGAACCGTGAGCTTCGGCGAGGGTGTCATCAAGCTCCACTGCCTTCAACGCGGCATCCTTGGCTCTCAGATAACCCTCCCTGAAGGGAACAACGCCACTTTCTGCAAGCGAGCTGTAGCAATCGGCCAAGCCGGAATAAGCCAGCGCGTAGGTGGGATCTTTTGCGATTGCCTGCTGAAAGTATACGATGCCTTTATCAAATCCCTCCTCGGTCGCCTTGTTCCACCAGTACCGGCCTTTCAGATAGTCCTGAGAGGCTTCGGGATTCGCGGTGTAGCTCTTGGTCAGACGCTTCTCTTCTGCGCCCGTTAAACGCATACGCAACGCGCTCGCCATTTCTGCGGCGATCTCTTCCCGGAGAGCATCCATATCTGCGAGCCTCCGGTCGTACTGTTGTCCCCAGATGTGGCTGCTGTCGCTGGCACGGATGAGCTCGGCGCTGATGCTCAGTGTTTCCCCGCGCTGCGTGACTCTGCCCTTGAAGATGGCGCGCACACCCAGCTCATGGCCAACCGTTTGGACATCCGTTTCTTTTCCCTTGTAGCGGAAAGCGGAGTCCCGGGACGTCACTTTCAGATTCGGCAGCTGCGACACGCTGTTGATGAGACTCTCGGTGATACCGTCGCTCAAATATTCGGTGTTTGGATCAGCATTGGCATTCACAAACGGCAAAATCGCCAGCGAGTCAATGGCTTCGCCCCTCCACGCCTTGTAATACCAATCCGCAGCCGCCAGTAAGGCCACAACGGCAACTGCGGCGATCCCTAACCCGGCTCGCCTGCGCCACGGCGGTCGCCCTTTCGCCGGAAGGGAACCGAAACCAGGGGAGCCCACCTCGGGTGACTTTTCTAGCTGTGTCGGAGCGGCACGCGGGAGCTGTCGCACCGCACCCACGAAGCGGTAGCCTCGCCGCGGAACGGTTTCAACGAACGCTGGGTCCTCGCCCAATGCCTTTCGCAGGAGGAAAATGTTGTTGGACAGGCTGCCCTCTTCGACGAAGGTATTGGGCCAAAGAATATGAATGAGCTCGTCCTTCTCCAGCAAGTGTCCGCTATTTCGGACCAAGAGCAGCAGGGTGTCGAATGCTTTTGGTGTCAGCTCCACTATCTCACTGCCACGCAATAACTTGCGCTCGGTAGGTTCCAGGCGGAAGGGGCCGAACTCGTAAATCTCCGGCGTATTCCGGTTCACCGCATCTCCGGCAACCGAGAGAGAATCGCGGATACCCTTCAGGCCACGCCATTGGCCCTTTTCGTCGCTCATGTGCTCTCCCCATCCCCTGTGAGAACTTTTAGAGAATTCTGTGAGCGCGCCGAGAGGACTTCCAAGACTGCCATCACGCTACATTGCACAAAGAACAGCCGGAAGGCCGGATATAGCGCTGATTTTAGCACGCGCTTCCGGCAGCTTCAAAATCTGTTTACGGAGGCTATAACAATGTTGCGAAATCCAGTTTCGAAGAGAAACCTCAGCTTGATTTCCCCGGGTCTGCTGATCGCGCTGGCAGTAATGACCGTTGCCCTGAGGCCCAGAGCTGCGAAGGCCGATGAGGGAGCTCCATTCAGGGGAACTCTTGCAGTCCAATTCACGGGGAGTCAAGTTTGCGCCAGCGGCGATACGAATTGCACTGCGTGTGTCGCTAACTCCAGCTTTTATGTTGAGGCACAGGGTATTGCCAACACGTCACTGGGAACGCTGTTC
>Ga0210399_10004248_pt1 | contig 11117 bp, 10 predicted proteins | sample IncBWC14MmetaG_FD_150865 | JGI IMG/M metagenome (GOLD analysis project Ga0210399, IMG submission 150865) | Forest soil microbial communities from Barre Woods Harvard Forest LTER site, Petersham, Massachusetts, United States - Inc-BW-C-14-M | ecosystem: Environmental > Terrestrial > Soil >...
CTGACGTCGCTGGACCAGCAACAGTTTATGTCCGCCAAGGTCACGAACCAGCGGCATGCCGCGAGCCTGATTAACATCAACAAGTCGCTCACGGATTTGCGCGACAAGCTGAAGATTCTCTACGAACAGCTGATTCGCTGGAGGGCGACGGCCGAGTTTCAGGTCACCGACAAGGAGAACCGCGTCAGCGAAGAAGAGATGCGGCGCAAAGCGCTGAAAAAGGCCTATTCGGTGTTCCAGGCGGCGAAAAAGATCTTTCGCGGCGACCCGGTGGCGAATCAGATTTACGACCAGACACTGGAATACCTGGCGGACGACGCCGGACAGATGCTCGGCGAGATGGAAGATTTCAACCGCCTGGCGAACAAATTGATGACCAACATGGATCTGGAAACCGGGGCCATCAATGATGAGGCCATCAAACAACTGAGCGAATTTCAGCAAAAGCTTTTGCCGGCATCGGTGACGACGGCGGTACCCGCTATGCCGGATCAACCGTCTGCCGCGCCGGTGGCAAGGAAAGACGATTACAGGGATCTGATCAAGTAACAGAAATTCGGAGGCAACAATCATATGTTCAACGATAAGATCTCGACTCCACCAACCGGTCACAGATTGAAACCGGGAGCAAAGATCATTCTCCTTCTGATTGCGGGCGCAGTTTTGTTCTTCGGTTTCCGGACAGCGGTGAGTCGCGGCTGGATCCCGGCTCCAGGCATCGCGAAGTCCATCATCCCGACGAAAGCCAATCTGCCGGATTTGAAGGAAGCGGTTGTGGCCAACGTCGAGCCCGCTCCCTATCCGGATGCGGCCCCGGCGTCGGTGAAGGCGCCCCTGATGCGCGTCGAAATATGGGCTTGGAATGCGCAAATGGGTTTCATCTACGCGAACGGCGGCTCTGATACCACGCGTAAAAGCCTGATGGAAAAGCACAATGCAAACGTGAAACTCATCCGGCAGGATGACACCAGCCAGATGCAGAACGATTTGATTGCCTGCGCCAAGGAACTCCACGACGGTGCAGGCCAATGCTCCTCCGGCACGAACTACGTGTTGATCATGGGGGACGGCTCAGGACAGTTTTTCGCGGCGGTGAATCCGCAACTCAGGAAGTTGGACAATGGCGCGGGCGAATATATTGCGCAAGTGATCGGATCCACCGGCTATTCCCGCGGTGAAGACAAACTGATGGGCCCGCCAGAATGGAAGGCCGACCCGCAGGCGTCCAAAGGCGGACTGGTGGCCGGCGTGCTTCGCGACGGCGACTGGAATATCGCGATGAAGTGGGCGGCGGACAACAATATAAAGAACAATCCGGACGAAAAGACTTGGGATCCGGAAGCGCTGAATTGGGTGAACGCACCCGACTACATCACGGCGGCGGAAATTTATAACGCCAATACATGCGAAGACCGCAAGGTGGTGCACGACGGGCGGCTGACCGGGGAAACGAAGAACGTTTGCGTGAACGGCGTGGTGACCTGGACGCCGGGCGACGTCAACGTGGCGCACGGACGCGGCGGACTGGTCTCGATCGTCTCTTCAAAACAGTATCGGTCGCAGATGCCTGACGTGATTATCGGAATCAAGAAGTTCAACCAGGACCATCGCAACGAAGTTCAGGGAATGCTGGCGGCCAGCTTTGAAGCCGCCGATCAGTTGAAGGCGTTCCCGGAAGCGCTGAAGCGCGCGGCGGGCATCAGCGCAAAGGTGTACAACGAACAGAACGGCGACTACTGGCTGAAATACTACGTAGGAACTCGCGAACAAGACAAAACCGGAAACCAGGTGGAGCTGGGCGGCTCCGCGGTGAACAATCTGAACGACAATTTGCTGCTATTTGGATTGCAGCCGGGCGCCAATAACAACTTCCGTTCCACCTATACCGTGTTTGGGAACATTGCGACGCAGCAATATCCCGATCTTTTTAAGGATGCGAACAAAATTCCCGACGTGAAAGAGATTCTGGATACTTCTTACGTTCTGGGAGCTTCTTCGATGCTCTCGCAGACGGGGGCAGAAGCCGATGTTGCCAGCTTCAGTTCGAGCGGAGACACGGGAACGGTCGTTTCCAAGCGCGACTGGAGCATTGAGTTCGACACGGGCAAGGCATCGTTCACTACTGCCGGCGAGCGCAAGATGTACGAGATCAAAGACGACCTGGCGATTGCCGGCGCTTTGTTCGTCACTTTGAATGGACACACGGACAATACCGGCTCCCGCGAAGGAAACATGGACCTGGCGGAGCGCCGCGCGCAAGCGGTGCGGGACTGGTTGCAGAGGAAAGCACCCGCGAATTTCCCCGACAGCCGTTTCCGTATTCATGCCTATGGCGACTCGAAGCCACTGGCGTCCAACGATACGGCGGAAGGCCGGGCAAAAAACCGGCGCGTCGAGATTATTCTTTCGGGCAAGGAATAGGAGCTGAGGTGAATCCCATCAAGCAGGCAACGGGGACGATCGAGGTGGGTACGAAAACGGCCGCGATTCGTCCCCCGACGCCGCCCGGTCGAAGCATCTGGCACGATATGCTGGGAGCGTTTTCACCGAACCGGGTTATTTCCAAGTCGGCGTTCCGGTTCATTGTTGTGTTTCAGATTGCCGTGTTGCTGATGGTGTGGGCGACTTCCACTTACGTATTCCTGCCAAAACCGCTGGATGTCTGGCGCGCGTTCGTCGACCTTTGGAATCACGAGGGTCTTGGACAGGAGTTGATTGTCAGCTTTCTCTTGAACGTGCAGGCCATGGCCTGGGCAACGCTTATCTCGCTGGTGCTTGCGTATCTGACGGTGGTTCCATTTTTCCAGCCCATCGCGCAAGCAGCTTCGAAGGGCCGATTCCTGGGGATGGTTGGCCTTACGTTTTTCTTCACCGTCATTTTTGCCAGCGGCCATCGGCTGAAAGTCAGCTTGCTGGTTTTCGGTGTGGCGGTGTTTTTCGTGACCAGCATGATTGACGTGGTGGCGCAAGTTCCCAAAGAGAAGTTTGACCTGGCCCGCACGCTGCGAATGGGTGAGTGGCGCGTGGTGTGGGAAGTGATCGTGCTTGGCAGAGCAGACGCCGCATTCGATGCCATGCGCCAGAACGCCGCCATGGGCTGGATGATGCTTACGATGGTGGAAGGCATTTCGCGCTCGGAAGGCGGTGTGGGCGCGTTGCTTCTCAACCAGAATAAGCATTTTCGGCTAGAGGCCGTGTTTGCGATTCAAATCGCGATCCTGGTCATCGGAATGTTGCAGGACTACGTGCTGGGGCTGGCCAAGACTTTCCTTTTTCCTTACGCGGGTTTACAGCTCGAGAAAAGATAATCGTTCGACCATTTGTGAGGACAAACCAGTGCCTGACCGGTGCACGTACGCTGAAACGCTGCTAAAGATTGACCACGTGGGCCTCTCGTACGAGGACAAGGTTATTCTCCGTGACGTCAATGCGGAGATTCGCGATATCGTGCGCGAGGGCCACACCCAGGGCCAGGTTGTGGGCTTTCTGGGGCCTTCGGGCATCGGCAAGACACAACTGTTTCGCATCATCGCGGGGCTGAATCATCCCACTTCAGGGCAAGTGCTGGTGAATTCCACGCTGACTCCCGTGAAAGCGGGTATGGTCGGAGTGGTTGCCCAGAATTACCCGCTCTTCGAGAACCGCACCATTTTCAGCAACCTGATGGTGGCCGCAAAACAGATGGAGAAGAGTCACGACAAGGCGCACGAAAAGGTGACGAAATACCTGCAGCGGCTGGATATGGTGGACCAGGCGCAACTCTATCCGGCTCAGATTTCCGGCGGCCAGCGGCAAAGAATCGCCATTGCGCAGCAGCTCTTGTGCAGCGAACATTTTCTGCTGATGGATGAGCCGTTTTCCGGGCTCGACCTGGTGATGGAAGCGAAGGTCTGCGAGTTGATCAACGAGATTGCCTGCCTGGACGAACTGAACACCATCATCGTTGTGACTCACGATGTGACCGCGGCAGCGACGGTGGCGGACCACCTGTGGCTGATGGGGCGCGATCACGATGCCGCGGGGAATATTCTTCCCGGCGCGCGCATTCAGGAGACCTACGACCTGATCGAGCGGGATCTGTGCTGGCGTCCGGGGATTACGAACTCGCCCGGATTTTTGGAATTCGTCCGTGAAGTAAAGGAAAGATTTCAGACGCTATAACGGGAAATGCAGCTTCGGGCGCGTGTCCCAATTCCCTTTCTTACAGCCCGAACGCGAACTATTTTCGATGAGGACTGAGTGCGCGCGCGATCAAGCCGAGTCCCCCGACGAACAGGGCAAGCCGGGATCCATAAGAGGATAGGGCATTTAGGCATACGTTCTCGACGCTTCTCATCGCTAACGGAGAAAACGTGAAGGTTGTTCAGATGGGATGCGTCATGCCAGCAGCCGCTGCACACTTGAAATCTATTCGCAGGCGCGGATCATCGCGAAGCGCCAAGCGCGGCAGCGAGTGGTCAGATGATCCTTCCCGAAGAGACCGAAGCCCAGGAGCCCGTGGTTGCCTGCCACTCGCAGATGGAAGTTCGGTGAAGTACATCACCACAAATTTGGAGTCCACCGAGTTGAGTTCGGCCAACACCTCCAACGATTTAGGCCTGAGTGGAGCAATCTGGAGCAACGCTGAACGCCGGTAAGTCTTCCATGTTGAAATGAATGGTAGGCCCGTGGGGACTCAAACCCCAGACCTTTAGCGTGTCAAAGCGGCTATATTATGAACGGCCAAGTATTTCAACGGCGCTGGGAGCAGCCTAAGTACGTGTAAGTACGCCTTAGCCGGAACCATTACAGGTGAAATTACAGGTGAAGAAATTCACTCGCGCACTCTCGCAGGGCAATTCGCATTTGCATCAGCCCTGAGGGCAGTATCGGGAATGGAGAGAGAACCTGACGGGCGCGTGGATGAATAATGATGCTGTGCGCGTTTAGGATTACCTAACGTAGGAAGACAATTGCAGGGTACAGAGACCGGGTATGGTCGGAAGGTTGCGATCGTTCGTAAGAAAAGCGGTGCAGCCGAATGCCAATGCCGCCACAACCTGGAGAGAATCCGGTGTTTTGACTCCCGTTGCGGCTCTCAGCTGTGCGGCGGCACGTAAATGATCACGAGAAATATCTGCAACGTGAACGCCGCGACTCTGCGTGAGAAGAGCTTCATATCGCCCAGCCAGCAGATGGTCTCCAGAACGGTAGGGCACTACCAAGACTTCGAGCAAGGTTAGCGCCGATGTAACCAACTCCTTGCGCCCCTCATGCACTTCTCTGAAAAGGAGCTCGATCAGCGGAAGAAACTGAGGATGCTCTTCGATGAAGTAGATGAAGATTGCAGTGTCCACCCCTACTGGGCCGCTACCGAGGTCGGCTATCAATCCCATGAGGCGCGTTCTCGCTCAACATGTTTCGATGGTTCGACTCCTCTCCAGTGTGCTTTGCCCAACCCCCTCAGATCAAGAATCGACAAGGGTTTTGGCGTTTCAAGCGCATCGCTGAGAAGATGAGTAACCTCCTGAGCGATCGATCGATGTTGGCGCTTCGCTCTCGCCTGGAGCTTCCTGTAGAGAGAGTCGGGAAAGTTCTTTATGTTTAGCACTGCCATAGTGTTACTCCTAAACTCCTCCATAATGGAGGAACTATCAGCGACGCGTCAAGTCCTTTGTTCGCTCCAAAGAAAACTTCCTTAGGATTTAAGATCTAAGTCCCCAAAATGATTGGCGGAAGCGAATTTACAGCCGTGCGCATAAATTAGAGCGTAGTAGATGTCAGTGTCGAGGATTACGTCCCACGAAGTACCCCTTGGGACGAGTATATCGAAGTCAGCCAGTTAACGATGTGAAGTATGGGGATTACTATCCTAGGGCGAGAGGAATAGTTTAACAGCTGAGATACTAAGCAAAATCATTCCGATTTGCATTGAGGCAACGGCTATGGTCGATTGAATTTTTATCCTGCTTGCTCGGCGTCCTACGAGCGCGTTCGTCTTAGCGTGGTCTATTTCAGGCACGCATTTGTTCGCGGCGTCGGCCAATTCCGCGAACATGGATGAAGCGCTCCGTTCTTTGTCGCCTATCTTAAGCGTTCCCTGCGCCGTGGAAGACAATTTGACGAGGCAAAGCCACATCTGCCTGATGTTGTAAGTATCCGCTGCTGCCTTCCATTCTTCCAATAGTGCTCCATTAGCAAGGACCAGATTTCCCATTACGGCACGAGAGTACGTCATCGAAAGGAAGAGAAGAATCCATGCCGGGACGATATACCAGACAAACGTGTGCCTGGGAAACGTAACTGCCGGAATCTTTGGCATAAAAGAGGTAAGCGCCGTTACTGAGAGACCGATAGTCCCGAGACAGATTAGGACGAGGCGTTCATGGAATGAGGATATCTGTTTGTTGAGGTCGAAGCTCTTATCAACCACTTTGGCTACGTGGTCGATGTACTCTCCGTGCCGTTCGCGGAATTCAGCATAATGTCCCAGGGAAACGCTGTCAGGGCTTTCTGGAGGACCTTCGGGTGCCATATTAACGGGTAGATTACTTGGCCCGAGCTCGAAGGTCAATGAAGGTCACGCCACCATCCCCAGAAACGGCTTCACGAGGCCAATGGTCGGGCGCGGAATACTGAAGACGGCGCAAGGACTACCCTCCAAGTACAACGTCGATTCCAGAAAGCAGTAACTCCAGCTTTGGGCGTGGGAGTTTCCCAACCCGCTCGGTTAGGAGATCTTTGTCCAGGGTGACGATTTGAGAGACGTTGGCTACAGAATCCTTGGGTAGCCCCGTGAGACGCGCCGAGAGGGTCACATTTCCTGGAGCCTTGCCCCATTTGAGATTGCTGGTCAGCGGAACACAGACTGTTGTGGCGAGGCGGCTCTCATTCAGTGCATCGCATTGCACGACAGTCACTGGCCCTCTGAAACCAGGACCGGACCCCGTCGGAGCAGGCAGATCCACCCACCAGATTTCACCTTGGGAAATTACCAAACTCGCGTGATCCTGGGGGATTACAACTGCTCGCCAGAGCGCTGAATGCTCCGCATGGCGAACGCCGCAGCCAGGCAACCCAGAGCGGTAAACAACAGCCAGGACGAAACAGGATACGAGAACTTTCCAAGCTCTCCAGTGTCCAGCAAAGAGAGCAGAGGATAGAGTGGGTTAAGAAAGAGCGGAGCTTGAATATAGGCGGGCGGGCCTTCCCCCCTTGCCAAGTATTCGCTGCTCTGCCAGTGTGCGACCAGAATACCGAAAGCTATCGCGGTCACGACGGATAGCACCAGGACGATTCCGTAGCATGCGGCCGTGGAATGAACGCTGCGGCGGAAGATCGCGGAGCACCAGAGGCCGATAGCGCAGATACTCGCAAGAACAAGGATCGTTGAGCCAGTCGCTTTAAGAAGCTCCATTGGCTCAACGCCGCCGAATGCAAAAGAGATTGCCAGCAAAGGCAAGGCGCTGCAGAGCAGCAGAAGAAGATAGAGCAGCGCTGCAACAAACTTCCCCCACCAGATTTGCGGAGCGGTGAGCAGGCTGGTGAGCAATCCAGCAAGCGTGCGCTGCTCTTTTTCGATGGTCAGCGAGGCAGCGCTGAAGACCGGTGCCATCAGCAGCAGGACAACGATCTGCGTGAAAATGACGGTGAGAAAGATGGCCATGCCGATTTCAGCGCCTTGCACTTCTCTCGGGCCCCCGGCCATCGCCGGGTCCGTGGAGGCGTAATAGGCGAACGAGACAGTGCCTGCGAGAACAAGCAGATAAAGTGTGGGTACGAGCCAGGCGCGACGTTCGCGCAAACGCTGCTGAAGCTCCTTGAGAATCATCGGATTGTTGACCAGGCGGTTCATACGCTACGCCCTCCGAATGTAAGGCGGTATCTTTCCTCCAGGTCCGGCCCACGCGTCTCGAAATGAGTAATGAAGACGCCAGCGGCAAGCAAAAGCTGCAGAAATGCAGATGCCTCTTTTTTTCCGCCGGGCAGCTCGATTACGAGCCGACCATCCTTGTTTTCCAGGGTTCGAGCGCCCGGGGAATCTTTCACAACTTTTTCGACGGCATCTGCAGAGCCCTCATAGGTAATTTCGCAGCGCACAGCGGGCCCGAACTCGCCGGCCGCGTCGATCGCGGACGGAGGCTCAGATACATTCTTTCCGTCTGCGATGAATACGATACGGGTGCAGATGTCCTCGAGATCAGTGAGAATGTGGGAGGAAATCAGAATGGCGACACCTTCAGCGTGAAGCTGTTTCAATTGCTCGCGAAGCACGATGCGCGCCAACGGGTCCAGGCCGGTGGCCGGCTCATCCAGAAGAAGCACTTTGGGATCGTGCAAGAGTGTCTTGGCGAGGACCAAGCGCTGCTTCCAGCCGAGAGACAAATGCTCGACGAAATCGTCTGTACGATTTGCGAGGCCTGAGCGCGCGAGTGCACGCTCGATGGCTGCGCTGCGAGCGGGTTCTTTCAGGCAGAATGCGTCGGCGAAGAACTCGAGGAATTCACCGATGCGCATGTCCTGATACACGCCGACCATATCAGGAAGATATCCTACAGACGCCCGAACGCCTCGAGGGTCCGCCCGAACTTCGCGACCCGCCACGCGAGCCACTCCTGAGTCAGCTGAGAGCAAGGTGGAGAGAATCTTAATCAAGGTGCTCTTACCTGCGCCATTCGGGCCGACCAGTCCCACTAGCTCGTTACGCTCGAGACGGAGCGAGAAGGCGTCAAGGCCGCGGCCGCCGCGGAAGATTTTGCGAATGGATTCTACTTCGATCATGGCCATTCCTTAAACGTCACGATGGTCAGGGAAAATGCTTTGTGCTCCGGCGAACGGTTCCGAAGTTCTGCCCCGAGGGTCGCCTCCGTGCTCAGACCAAAGAAAACAGCCTTGGTCTCATAGAAAACGTCATTGCCATTTGGAGACCAGCCGCGAATCAACTCCAAGAGCGAAAATGGCTGTCTCGATAGCGAATTTCGCTCCTCTTCGAACTGGAGGAGTTGTTCCTCGGATGTGTGCCAACCTCCTTCAGTGGCGTGAAACGCAAACGGTGGCCCAGGATACGCTTGCGTGTTGGTCACAACCCGGCCTGTTTGCTGAGCGTAGGGGAGTCGCTGAGCATGCGCGAGATTGACGACGGAACCTGAGAGGAAGTTGTCGAGCACAAACACAGCTTGGTGGTCAACGAGTATGGCTTGTTGGTAGTTCACTCCGGAGTCGTTGTGAATACGCCCCATTTCGTCGCGATAGATTGCCCCTGCGAGTTGCCGATGCCCCTGAAAATAGAGGTCCTGAAAAGACCATCGACGCAGTGCGAAATGCGTTTCCCATTTGTCTCCAAAGGTAATCTCGTCGATTGAGTCCCCTGGTCTCTGCTGAACAGACGGGGAAAGTCGCTGCGCATAATCATAGACCAAATCGCCCGGTAAGACCGGGTGGACAGTAGCCCGCATAGGCGCGGAGACCCGAACCTTCGCTTGCAGCAAAGCGAGGGGGCTGAGAGGGTCCAGCCGGTATTCCACGATTTCGTCGATGCCGAAATTTCTTGGATGATTCCAGGCACTGACAACGTATAGAAGGACAGAAAAGAGGATCGAAATCGCCGGTATGGTGATCCAGCCCCATTCCGGGCGGCCAATCCGGCGCAGCACAATAAAATTCACGGCACCGACCAGTGCAAGGTAACCCACGATCCAGAGTAGAAGCTGCAGAAAAGTGGGGAAGCGAAACGACGTGCCCAGACGCTTCATGAGCCACAGAGCTTCGTCCTCAGGCGCACCTGACAATTGCCCGTGCCCGCGAACGCGACGCTCCCATTGCTCGCGAACGTCCTGAGGAGTGCTTTCGTTGAAACCGAGCGGCCGGAAGTGGTCCGTAAATTCCTGGCTGGAGATTGACCGAATGTTGACCAGGTTCCCATCGCCGATGGGAAAGTTCTTTCCTTCTTGCGCCCGCGCGCGATAAGCGCCGAGGAAGCGCGCTCGTTCGGAGGTATTTGCACCGGCTTGCGTGGGCAGACTGGGATTGGAAATCGCGGTGGGTGGGGGGCCATCCGCGAGCTGATCCTCGACGAGAGTGAGCGCGCCGCCATTGCGCACAAATAGTTCCAGGGATTGACGTTGCGCTTCAGAAAGATTAGCGAGAGGGGCAGCAAGTATCACGGTGCTCGCGGGAGCATAAGCCCAAGCAACGGAGGGGGCCTCCGACATTTGAATGATGCGGAGTGACTGAGATTTTCGAGTCTGTTCTTCAGACGTGCCGCTCAGCATGATGGATTGTTGCAAGGAGCGGCATACAGCGGCACTAGCGCAGAGAACTGCTATGACCGTTCCCTGCGACTTCTCACCGACGCGGCGCCCAGTGCGGCCAAAGATGTTGTGTTGCGCGTCACGCGCCTCAACAAAGATGACAGCGTGGTTGAGCTGGAAAACATGGAGAGGAACATTCACAGTGCGTAGTTCACCCGGCAGCAATGTCAAAGGGATTTTGAAAGTTTCCGAAGCAGGCAGCGCACCAATTTCGAGATTCAGTTCGGAGATGAACAGGTTCAGCGAGAGCGCACCGTTCGTATTGTTGCGGGCCTCGACGTCGACGAGAGTGGTGGCACCATTGCCAGAGTAAGCGCCTTCCAGACCAAATTGCCGGATTTTGATACTAACCAAATCTTCTGCGCGACCGACGGTCGGGAGCCCGAAGAGGAGGAAAAGGAACAGGAACAGTAGAATGCGTCGGAACATCAGAAATCCGGATACTACTCGAAAGGTACTGCTTCTGGCAACTATCCGGATGAGTAACAGAGCGAAGCGCTCTAAAACCGAAAATAAGTTCAAACTCACGTGCAGGCATGTCTACGGGACGTGGAGTGCGGAGCGATGAGAGACGGCAAGCGGTCGTAGCTCTCTCGGCAATACCGACCGGGGGGTTGGTTCCGAATGGTCAGAACGTTGGGTTACGACACAACTAACGACACAAAAGAGAACTCGGTGGAGGTATCGGCGCCGGAAGTTATTTTACAAGGGCCGGAGCCTACGGGTTCTGGCTCTTTTGTTTTGCATACAGCCCGTACATAAGAATCACAGTTGGTTGACTTCACGCTCATCCGTTCGAGTAATATGGCTTGAGACCAACTCGCTCCC
>Ga0210399_10004251_pt1 | contig 11116 bp, 9 predicted proteins | sample IncBWC14MmetaG_FD_150865 | JGI IMG/M metagenome (GOLD analysis project Ga0210399, IMG submission 150865) | Forest soil microbial communities from Barre Woods Harvard Forest LTER site, Petersham, Massachusetts, United States - Inc-BW-C-14-M | ecosystem: Environmental > Terrestrial > Soil >...
CACGATTCCGCCACCCCGAGAAGCTGACACGTTGCCGTTTTCGCAGCAGGCGAAGCCATTACGGAACTGGCAACCGAGGAATACGCTTTCCGCAGCTGTTTTACTTCACCTTTTTTCACTGAGATCGAGTTTTCGGTTGGGACAGGTGGTGAAAGGTTACCAGTATCACTAGCACAGCAATCGTCGTCAGTGGCGATGCAACTCTTCAGAACTCAACTGCTCAGGAGAGCCTCGTGATGTCCCCAATTCGAATTTAGGATGCTGACGGCGGGCGCTTCTCCTTCTCCTGGCTCCATCTCTTCAGGGCCGCCCTTCTCATAAACTCAGAATTCCTCGTCAGTACGCCTCGTCAGCAGGTGCTTTAGCTTTCACGGCCTACCAGCAGTTCAGGCAGTGGTGTCGCCGTGCTCGCGTTCGCCGGCAGGCAGCCGGGAGCACGAACCATGGGACGTACTCACGCCGCCGTGGCAGCACCGGCAGGCCGCTGACGCATCATCTCAAGCATTTTCTCCTTCATTTCCTTCGACGTAGGCTCAGCCTTATGCGTTCCTACCATCCAGGTGTAGCCGTCCGGATCCACGATGGTGCCACACCGATCGCCCCAAAACATGTCCATCACTGGACCTTGCCCTGTAGCTCCGAGGCTGACCGCTTTGGCAACTACCTTGTCCACCTTTTCCACGTAGAGAAACAGACCTGCTGGCGAGGCGCCAATACTCTTTGCACTACGTTTACCGAGAGCCAAGTTTTCCGGTCCCAGCATCAACGTCGTGCCGCGTAGCGTCAGCTCAGCATGGATAGGCTTCCCATCTGGGCCGCTCATGATGCCGCGTTTGGTGAATCCGAAGGCCTTTTGATAGAACGACACGGCAGCCGTTATGTCGGAGACCGTGAGCATGGCCGATACGGCGCCGTACTGTTTCTTGTTGAGTGGATCAATTGTTTTCTTAGCCATGGTGCTCCTCTCTCGAAGACAAGCATTCTAGCGAATACACGTGGCATGGTACACCTCTGTTTTCACACTCGCGCCGACTACCGAAATCGCACCAACGTCAAGAAGTCAGGCAGTCGTGAAAGGTTTTCCTGTCCTCATTCAAAAACTGCCTTCGAAAACGCAGACCCTGGGAAAGCGAGCATTAGATGAGCCTGTTTAGCGCTGCAGCTCTGGCAACAGCATGCCCTTTGCCGTAGATCCGAATATGCACCCTACCTTTGAGCGTCGGGCGACGTGTCTCTGTCCATCTTCCTCTCCTCCCCAAGAAAAACTCCGCATCGAGCGCTGCCCAATACGGCTCGTACCTTTTGCGGAGAACGAACCAGGCCCGCCGGAATCGGTGCCGCCTCCAATACGCGTACAGCAGTTGGTAGGGCTGCGCCTGAAGCAGCGCACGCCCCCACCGCGGCTGGCACATCTTCTATCTAGGCCGTGATCTGCAATGCCGGCGACGTCTTACGGATTATCTCCAAGAGAAGTCCCCGGTCAGGCTTGAGCAGTTCGGCGACGCGTTCTTTGCTGACTTGCGCGACGATGATTTGGCCAATCTCAGTATGCACATCCGAGAAGATCCCCACGCTCTTCATCCTTTGTGTCTGAAACTCGTTGTCCTCGGTCGGGGTGACGTAGTGCACCGAGCTAGCATTGTAGCGGTGGATCAGGAACAGTTGGACAACCGTCATCAGTCGCTTCTTGCGTACCGGCGCGAGGGTGTTCTGGTCTCGAATCGAGAGGATGCTGCGCCCGCGACGATCCTGGATGCTGGCGAAGACCACGTTGGCGAGCTTCTCCCCGCTGGGCTCGTTCAGCACACTCAGCTCCAACAGTTCCGAGCCGGCCGTGTGCGGACGTAGCTGGACGCGAATTTTCGCCGCATAGTCACAGTGCTTGCTCCACTCCGCGAGCCACTCCTCCAGCAGCCTGGTCGGGACCTCGGTCTGAACCAGGTGCTGAAACTGCGTCGACCCCTTGCCCATCGCCTTGGTTGCCGCGGTGCGTCCCGACGAAGCCATCAATGCGGCGTCCAGCCGCGGCCCTCCCACTAGAGTCTGCGGCGTCCGATACGGTGACTCCAGCAGTCTGAACTTGCGCTGCAAACGCGCCAGCGCCAGCATCCCGTCCTGCTTCAATGCGGTCGCGAACTCCTCGGCAGCCAAACCGTCGATCTGGTGGCCACCGTAGGTGATGAAGTTGAAGACGTAGCCGAGTTTCCCGAGTTCCTCGGGGAACCGCTTCATCTCCTCGTCGTTCATCCCCGTGGTGTCCCAGCTGAACGACGGCGAGAGGTTGTACGCCAGCATCTTGTCGGGAAACTGCGAGTGGATGGCGTGTGCGAACTTCCTGGCGTCCTCGAGATCCGCCGTCTTGGTCTCCATCCACAACACGTCGGCGAAGGGCGCCACAGCCAGCGACTTGGCGATGGCGTAATCGATCCCGGCTTGGATGTGATAGAAGCCTTCGGGAGTCTTGGGCAGGTCGCAATCCCAGATCAACTGGATGCCCATCGACTTCGCTCGCTCGCGTACCTCGTAGAAAGAAGCCCGTTTCGAGAACGCCAGCCATTCCTCGACGGTCATGTCGAAACGCTCGCCCTCGGCCGTGCGGAACTCTAGCACCTCGGCGACCGCCAGCCCACAGGTCTTCAGTCCGGCTTCCGCCCGCCAGATTTCCACATAGCGCGTGTCTATCCTGTCGAGTGCTGCGTCGAGCTCGGTCGCCGGCATATCCCTGAGAGCCTGGGCACTCTCGGCGATCATCGACATGAGCCCGACCCGCTCCAGCCAAGCGAAGGCTGCCGAGTACTCGGCCTCGGACACGGCAAAAAGCAGGTGTCCGCGGACCTCATCGACACCCAGTTCGAAGAGCTTCCGCAAGATTGCTAGATAGCCGGCCTTGTAGCTGGGTAGCTCGATGTTGGTGGCGCCGAGGATGAAGGGCTGGTCGCGTTCGTCGCTGCGATTCTCGAGGAACGTCGCGGACTCGGCATCGGTTCTGGCCACAATGATGCCCGGGACCCGCATGATGTCGAGCTGCAGGCGGGCAGCGTTGAGGCGCTTGATCTGCTCGTCCTCGGCCACAACCACCTTACCGCCCTGGTGGCCGCACTTCTTCGCTCCCGGCTTCTGGTCTTCGATGTGGTAGCCCGGCACCCCGACCTCGACCATGCGGCGGATCAGATTGCGTACATGCGCGTCCCCACCGTGACCGGTGTCGGCGTCGGCGACGATGAAAGGCCGATAGTCGATGACCGGGGTCGCCTTGCGCTGTTCTTCGGTCATTCGCATGCGCGCGAAGTGTTGGTTCTTATCGGCGGTGAGAAGTGCCCGCACCAGTCCGGCGGCTTCGTCTGCGACCTGGCTGAGCGGATAGCTGGCCAGATCCGGACCTGGATCCTCTGCCAGCGATCCCTTAGCTGACGTCGCCCAGCCGCCCAGGTAAATGCCTTCCATCCCCATCCGTTTCATCATGACCGCCTGGCCCGGCGAATAGGGACCGAAGGTCGTGATCTGCCTGCGCTGTTCGAAGAGCTCGCGCAACCGCGCGTAGAACTCCTCGGCTGCCCGTCGCGCAACGGTGTAGTCGCCGGCAATCGTGCCCTGCTGCTCGGCCACCTGGCGCGGGGAGTAGAGACGGACGATCCCGGAGAACCGGGGGCTCGCGAACCATTGCCTGGCGGCCTCGACCTGCTGGCCGGGCGTGGTCATGGTCGTTCCTTCGCGCTCAGCGCGGACAAATATTTTCGCCTCCACGGATGACCTCCTTCGCTTTACCCGTAATATCGCAGTACCCTCTTCGCCAGTACGGCTAGGTCGCCAGTATAATCGAGCGCTGGGGAATCGGTTGCCAAGCTTGGTAGCAAAGGCAAACAACGAGCGCTCCTGGTCAACGGACTGCCGAGGAGGACTGTTCGTTTCGCATAGCTCTCAAGGCCATATGGAGGCGCACGCAATGTTTCCCTTCAACACCTAGCAGAGCAGCCTCATTTAGAGGAAAAGAGCAGTCACGGCCAGTACTTCCTTCTTGGGTACCTCCTTCTGGATGTTGACACTTCCCTTGAAGTACGCCCCTTCATCGATCGAGATACGTGGGTCGCGATGTCGCCTGTAGGGTAAACTCGAGGCCCCTAAACACCTTGCGCGAACCGTGCATGACCTCTACTTCGACCCGAAGTATGAGGAATTCCGGTCCCGAACGATCTGGAGTCTCTCCAATACCTTAACTTCTGCATTCAAGGAACTGGAGCCCATTCCGCAGTTCAAGGCGACGGCCAAGCTGGGCGAAATTCCTGGAAGCCCGGTTCTCACAAACCTTCTAGCCAGCGGGGCGGTGCCGGCCGACCGCCCCTTTCCGACAGGTAATTCCAATTGGTTTCAGACGACCCATGCGGGTGGGGCTCCGCATGGGCTGAAGAGAAGAGGCCCGCCCTGTTTCCACTTTTCCCCCTTGGGCGAATTGTGGCCATGCCTGCGGCGCGAGATGCATTGGGGAGAGAGAAAGAGCCGACTACGTGCTTCTTGGCCCGCCATGCAACTGGGGAGTGGGGCGAGTTGGACCCAGCGGATGTCGCAGGGAATGAGCACAGCATAATTCACCGGTTTCGGTTGCTACGCAGCCACCCGACAGATACTGGGAGAAGCTGTGGTTGGTTCACCTAAGCAGACCGGTCTGTAACCGCGCTGCTGTTGCCGGAGGTGCATTGACGGGTTGCAGGGACCGGATCCTCGGTAGGCGCATTTCAAGAGCTAATTACTATAGCAACCCTGCCTTTGGCGGGTTTTTCGTTGGTTCCATTTGCGCCAGTATTTTGAATGGTTCGCCCATTCTTGGTCAATTTTGACCAGTGTTCACATGCCCGAAGCTTGATACTGACCGCGGAGAACGGCATGAATGGGAGACGAGACAAGAGCATAGGGTATTACCACACGCAGTGTTTTGATCTGGCCTATAGCTCAGTTGATTAGCCGGCGAGCTCTTCGCTCCCCGTTCCAATTCAGTCTGGCCGCATCTTTCTGGCAGAAATATCAGCCTTGCCTGCCTGTCGTGGGGCTGCGGCATGATCGCGGGAATCGCGACACGAGGTAAGCCGTGCAGGAAGAAACGCAGTCCAAGCACTCGGAAGAGGCGCTACGAGCTTCGGAGCTGCGATATCGTCGGCTCTTGGAAACCGCCCAAGATGGAATCCTGATTGGGACGCCACTTTGGGAGATTGGACCGTTCAAAGACACCAAGGAATGCAAGCTGGCTTTTCTAGAGTTGCAGCAAAAAGAGTATATCCGCTATGAATCTCTCCCGCTTGAAACCAGCAACTGCCGGACGCAGGCCGCGACCGCCATGAACCAGCACGCCGCCGCAGTGCATCACCAACCCATGCTGTTTTCATCGTCCAATCAGCAGCGTAACTGACGCTCGGCTGCTGGCCCACAAAGTTCCCTGTGAAATGACGGACGAGCGCGATCATGTCCACAAGGCGCCCGTGCGAATGGCAAAAAGTGTACCCTCAGCGTCGCCGTAAGTGACTCATTTGCGGCGGTACGAAAGGAGAATTGGGGCACATTCTCGCAGCCGACCCGAAGCAAACGGCAAATCAGGGAGCGTACGTCCATCAGGTTAATCTTGAGTTGATAAATGTCTCCATGTTGTGGAGAAACATTTCATGGATTGAGCGTACCATTGGCATGAGCAGAATACGTCCAGAATGGCTATTTCCAGAAGCCACTGCCAATGGCCTCGTTGCGGGAGACTCAGAAGAAGACGACGAGAAAGAAGAGGACGACAGAGGAAGACAGAGGAAGACGAAGAAGAAGGCTACTCGGAGTGACCATCGCCCCGCTTGCACGTTCTCCTCTTATTAATAGGGGCCGCTTTCCTCTGGTAATTTGCCGCTTCCTGCCGCTTACGCGGCAGGGGGGAGTACTACAATTCGGAAAAACTGGCTGGCGCCTTCCTGCACGGTACCCGACTCGGACCCCGGCACGGCCCCCGTACCGCTTCCAGCAGCCAGGAAATCAATTCTCCCGGACGGGATGGCAAACAAAGAGGGAGGCGCCGATTTCAGCCGCCAACGGCCGTGGGTGGTGACCGGGCCGTGACATTAGTTATGCTCTAACTGCCAAAGACATAATCCGCGACAGGAGCGCACTTCAATTCAGTTGCGGGAGACTGCGGATGATTCCCGTCATCGTCGTAATTATTGTCGTTCTGTACATCGTCAGCTCGATCAAGATCCTGCGGGAGTACGAGCGTGGCGTGATCTTCCGCCTGGGGCGGCTACTGCCGAATGCCAAGGGACCGGGAATCATCCTGGTGTTTGTGCCGGTCGACCGCATGGTGCGGATTTCGCTGCGCCAGGAAGCACTCGAGGTACCACCGCAGGACATCATCACCCGCGACAACGTCACCCTGAAGGTAAACGCAGTTATCTTCCTGCGCGTCATTGATCCGAACCACGCCGTGGTCGAGGTCTCCAACTACCTCCACCAGACTTCGCAGTTCGCGCAGACCACGCTGCGCTCAGTCCTGGGCGAAGTGGAGTTGGACGAGTTGCTGGCCCGCCGCGAGAAGATCAACATGCGTCTCCAGAGCATTCTCGATCAGCACACTGATCCCTGGGGCGTGAAGGTCGTCAACGTGGAGGTCAAGCAGGTGGATATGCCGGAGTCAATGCTGCGCGCCATGGCCAAGCAGGCCGAGGCCGAGCGCGAAAAGAGGTCGAAGATCATTCATGCGGAAGGCGAGTTCTCGGCTGCGCAGCGGCTGGTGGATGCTGCCCATTTACTGGCCACCGAGCCGGTCAGCGTCCAGCTCCGATACCTGCAGACGCTGACGGAAATCGGCGTGGAGAAGAACACCACCGTGATCTTCCCTGTTCCGGTGGACTTTTTCTCGGGCATACAGAAGCTGCTGGGAAAGCCCGGCGGCGATCTTTAGAAGCGACTAGAACGCTTATTGCACATAGCCTGGACCAAGTCCGTGGCAGAACTACGGAGAATGCGGGAGGTGTGACGAGGTGTGCGGCAACGAAAAGATGATTCCGTCCGTGGAGACCAGAATGAAGGGAAATGCTAAATGAGATTCCATCTCATACGGTGCGACGCGCACGGCTGGACGGTGTGGGATGCAGAACCACCACTGTCCAAAGATGAACACCAGCGATTGGAATGTCGAGGTGGACATTTCTTTACAGCCGACACGCGCAATTTGCTAATCTACGAGGCAGACCAGAAGCACATACTCGATAAAATCGGCATGAGTGACAGGGAGAAGGGCGAGCTACTCAAACAGTCCAAAAAGATAGGCTTCAACTAGTCCGAACTGGGTCGGCTTGAAACAATCTGAGTCTTGATCCAAGACCCATCTCCTCGCTTCATTAACAATAATAATGAGGAGCGGGTAGTCCTGACTCAGCAGTTGCGCTCACCGGCTCACCGGCTGACCGCATCGCGGGCTGGGAAACTCCCTCAGCGCGTTCCCTTCGAGAAGCATTTCGTATTTTGGCGAGCTACAGGGCATCCTGGTACAACCCGGTGCCGCCCGAAATTGCCGCTCACTGCCTCTCGCCGTTTCCGTAAATGTGTTCTTTCAGAGCGACGACGATCCGCATATATCCGGTCGGGAATATCTGTTCACAGCTTATGTTGGATTAAACCTGTTTCAATCCGGCATCACGAACTGGTGTCCAGCAATGATGCTGTTGAAGCAGCTTGGCTTAGTTCCTGCCTGTAGCCCAAACGCCCCGAGCAGAGCGGCCAGCACAGCGACAGTCTGTACTATCCATGAGGTGCAAGATCGCATCGGAATAACCAGCCTCCAAACAAAATCCGCGCTGATGCTTCTACCGATGCCCACCTTCTGCGTGACCGCGTCCGTCGCGGACTTCATTTCCGTGGAAATGATTAAAGGGCTTCTCACCACGTTCCGGATGTGGACCAGCGTAGCCATGCTGCGGATCGAAGCGGTTGTCCACGTGACCATGGAAGTCGTGCGGACCGTGGAACCACGGGCCGGCTCCGATGAATACGCCACCGCTGAACCACTCGGGCCCGTAGTACCCGTACGGAGCGCAGTTGTATGGCGCGTAGTCGTAGTAGCCATACGGGCACGCCGGTTCGGAGCCGATGTTGATCGAGACCTGCGCGGGCGCAGAGCTCGGAATGCTGGTCAGAGCGGCGAGCAGAATAGGGAGGGCAAGAACTTGTGAATAACGCATGTGTTTCTCCTCATTTCGAGAAAAGCAAACCAGCTGCCAAAGTTGTAAATACATGGAAAGACTTCCATCGAACGCAAGGGAAAGGGCAACCGCAGAGAAACCTTGTCTCGGCGTGACCGCTGGCGGACGGGTGTCGAACGAGGGACGCGGAATTCAGAAGGAGTGCAAGATTCTCGCAACCTGATTGCGGTTGCAGCCTTTCTATCTTTTCCTACATTCAATCATTTGGCACGTTCTTTTCCTCCGTTCCAGTTTGGCATTCCTAATGCACATGCCTGGTTGTCGGGGCGGCAATCCTGTCGGAAGGGCAGGCCCAGACACACACAAAACTTTAGGAGAAAACAGAATGAACACTTTAAAGAAATTGATTGTGGGCATGGGACTGGTATCCGTCCTGTGCGCTATCCCTGCCATGGCGCAGATCACCAATTCTGTGACATTTGACGCGCCCTCCCCATTTTACGCGGGGAACGCGAAGATGCCTGCAGGCAGTTATCGGCTGACTCAGCAGGACCCAGACAATGACCTTTTGTTACTCGAATCCGACAACGGCTCGCATGCCGTGTTCGTGGAGTATGAAGTCGTAACCTCCAACACCCCGCATGCTCAGGGCGACGTCACTTTCAACAAGTACGGCAACGTTGAGTTCTTGAGCGCCATTTGGGTCGAAGGACGAAAGTCCGAGATGCAGATCCTGCCGTCGAAATTTGAACGAAATACTGCCAAAGCTACGACCGCGGAAAAGCATTCGCTGTCAGCCAAGAGTACTGGCCAGCCGCAATAAGTGACTGTCCCTTAGGGACGTTTTTCACAAAACTAAAGGGGAAACCATGAAACTACAGAACAAAATGTTTGTTTCGATCGCAACGTTCTTTGTTTTCATAGCTGCGTCATTCGCCGAGCAGGTGAAGACCGACTACGATCACAGCGCAAATTTCGGACAGTACAAGACCTACTCTTGGGAGAAAGTCCAAACCAAAGATCCTCTGATGGTTGACCGCATTAAGGACGCGGTGAATTCGGCTCTAACAGGCAAAGGCTGGACCCAGGTCGACTCGGGTGGCGACGTCTCTATCGTGGCGATGGAGATCACGAAGAATCAGCAGACTCTCAACACCTTCTACGACGGCTTTGGAGGGGGTTGGCGTTGGGGAGGATTCGGAGACGCAACGACGACCACTGAAACCTACAAAGTTGGTACCCTCGTGGTCGATCTGTTCGATGCCAAGGCCAAGAACTTAATCTGGCGAGGCTCGTCCAGCGACACACTTTCTAACAATCCAGATAAGAACACCAAGAACCTCGACAAGGAAGTGAAGAAGATGTTCGCCCATTTCCCTCCGGAGCAGAAAAAGTAAGGCCAAGCGGAGTTCTTACGACGATCGATACAGAGTAGAACCGCCGGGAGGGCCTCTCCAGTTGAGGGACGCTGTTCGTCCATGCGGCGGTTCACTTTCGAAGGACGCGACATGAGTCGCCTGAAAATCGCTCACAAGGAGAAACGGTATGAAGAAACTAATTACGTATCTAATGAGCATTTTATTCGTGGCTCTGCCAGTTCTTTCCTCGCCAGCCTTGGCAGCTGATCACGAAAAGGATGAGGATCGGCTAAAGAACAGCGGCATTGTGTTGAAGGAGATTCTCGATGTTCCCGACGACATCCCTCAGGACTTGCTTGACAAGGCTGATTGTGTGGTTGTCTTCCCGTCCGTCTTAAAAGCGGCATTCATTGTTGGCGGAAGTTATGGGCGGGGAGCGATGTCCTGTCGCCAAGGCCAAGATTTCAAGGGGCGCTGGGGTGCACCCACCATGATGGCTCTCGAGGGCGGCAGCTTTGGCTTCCAAATCGGCGGGGAGGCAACGGATTTTGTCCTCCTGATCATGAATGAGCGCGGCGCGAACGGGATTCTCAGCAGCAAAGTGAAGCTTGGTGCGGACACTTCGGTTGCCGCTGGCCCGGTCGGCCGCGACCTTTCGGCAGAAACCGACGCTACATTGCGGGCGGACATCTTAAGCTACTCCCGTGCCCGAGGTGCATTTGCAGGTATCGCGCTCGAGGGATCAACCATTCGTCCCGATGGTGGCGCCAACGAGCAGGTTTATGGGCATAAGATTCCTGCAAAGCAGATCGTGCGGTCCGGGAAAGTCGCCATCCCACCATCTGCCCAAAAACTGATTTCGACACTGGACGCCAAGGCCCCAAATCGTAAGTCATAATGCAGGCGAAACTGGCCTCACGAGAAACAATACTTGCATCGCTGGAGCCTTTACCCTCCGGCTTCGCGCAGTTCGGATTCCGGAGTTTCGTATATCACGTGCAGAGTCGCGCCTTCGCCAGCAGATCCCCTTAAACGAGATGGGCGCGTTCGATCTCTGGGCATGGCAGCTTTGGTGGTTGGTCGGTCTGTGGTCGGGCGTGCGTTGGGCCAAAGGCGACTTCCGTCTCGACTGGGCGAGGCGGATGACGATCTCGGCAGCGATAGTCGCAGTTTTTTCCTGGTCCTGCGCTACGCGCAAGTAGACGGGGTAGTCACATTCGGGAAGTCCGGCTTGTTGCTCGATAAGTGGGATTTTGGAGTCGGACGAATAATCCCGACTGACTTCCCAGAGGCCCGTTTGAACGAAGCCTTTGCGGCAGACGCTTTCGCGTGCTCGGTGTCGGCAGTGTGCCGGTGAGCGGATAAGGTTGGGTCATAGGTTGGCTCCTAATGACCCAACCTTACCCCTTCACATACACCGCTGACACCCAGCACGCGATAGCGTCTGCCGCAAAGGCTTCGTTCAAGTCCGCTTCTCGACAGCGATCTGTCGGTACCGCTAACGCGTTTATCGCGACGAACCCGGAGCCAGCAACGCTAGTTTCCGAATGCGATTTCTTCGTCCAATTCTGGCGAACCCGCAAGGGACCGAATCAG
>Ga0210399_10004252_pt1 | contig 11116 bp, 9 predicted proteins | sample IncBWC14MmetaG_FD_150865 | JGI IMG/M metagenome (GOLD analysis project Ga0210399, IMG submission 150865) | Forest soil microbial communities from Barre Woods Harvard Forest LTER site, Petersham, Massachusetts, United States - Inc-BW-C-14-M | ecosystem: Environmental > Terrestrial > Soil >...
CTCGTGAACGCGGGGCCTAAAGCGGACGAAATCTCCGCCCGTGCACGCAAGCTGCACTTTGCCTCCATCGTCGTCGATACCCACGATGATACGACGCAGCGCTTTCTGGATGGCGATTTCGATCTCGGGACGCGTAGCTCGGCCGGTAGCATCGACATTCCGCGCATGAAGGAAGGCGGGCTCGGCGCGATTTTCTTTTCCATCTGGATTCCCAGCAAGATCACGGGGCCCGAGGCCGTCAAGCACGCGCTCGATCAAATCGACGCGGTGCGGGAACAGGTGCGCAAGCATCCTAAGGACATCGTTCTCGCCACAACAACGGCAGAGGTGCGCGAGGCGCGTAAGCAGGGCAAGATCGCGGCGCTGATGGGTGTCGAGGGCGGGCACATGATTGCCAGCGATCTGGGAGTGTTGCGCTTGTATGCGGCACTCGGCGTGCGCTACATGACGCTGACGCACAGCGGCAATGATGAGTGGGCAGACTCCTCCACCGATACGGCGGCGCACAACGGACTGACCGACTTTGGCAAAGACGTTGTTCGCGAAATGAACCGGCTCGGAGTGATGGTGGACATTTCCCATGTTAGCGACAAGACTTTCTATGACGCTCTGGCGGTGAGCCAGGCTCCACTGATCGCTTCGCACTCTTCGTGCCGTGCACTCTGCGACGCACGACGAAACATGACTGACCAGATGATTAAGGACCTGGCGGCGAAGGGCGGCGTCATTCAGATCAACTATCACATCGGGTTCCTGAGTGAAGAGTTCATGAACGCCGACAAGGATCCGGAGATCACGAAGGGCATTGCCGCGGAGGTCGAGAAGCGCTGCGGCGACAAGGAAGGCTGCCAGTTGATTGAAGGCGACCGCATCACCCGGGAATACGTGCAGCAGGGGAAGCTGCCGCGCGTGGACTATACAAAAATCATCGAGCATATCGATCACGCGGTGAAGCTGGTCGGAGCGGACCACGTCGGCCTAGGTTCTGATTTCGACGGCGCTAACATGCCCTTTGGGATGGAAGATGCCACGAAGCTGCCGCTGATCACGGAGGCGCTGCTTCGCAAAGGGTATTCAGATGAGGATGTGCGCAAGATTCTTGGGGAGAATACACTGCGCGTGATGACGGAAGTGGAACGCGTGAGCTCGAAACTGAATTCCGCGAAGTAAAATCAGAGAATCAAACCGGAAAAGGGGTTGTGAATGATCTCGAGTCACAAGGCGGGGAAGGTAGCAGTCGCGGTTCTAGTCTTTGCGACATTGCTCGTTGCGATTTCGGCGACGGCTGCACCGGCGCGAGCGCAAGCTCCGTCGGCGGCGCAAAGCGCAGCGCCAAAGAGTGGAGCAGCCGGGCAAGGCACGACGGCGAAGAAAGGGCCTTCCCCAGCGAGCTCTTATGACCGCGCACTGCTACGGCCGGCGCTGCTGAAGGACAAAGCGCCGGCACAGTACAAGGTCAGGTTCGTGACCACGCGCGGCGACTTCACGATTGATGTCACCCGTTCCTGGGCGCCGCTCGGGGCTGACCGCTTCTACAATCTGGTCAAACACCATTTCTTTGACAACGCCAGCGTCTTCCGCGTGGTGCCGAACTTTGTCGCGCAATTTGGGATCAGCGCGTATCCGGCCGTCACCACTGCCTGGAGGGGAACTGATATTAAGGATGACCCTGTGACGCAGACCAACAAGAAGGGTTACATCACGTTTGCCACGGCCGGGCCGAACACGCGCACCACACAGGTGTTCATCAATCTCGTGGACAACGCGCGCCTCGACAAAATGGGTTTCGCACCGTTTGGCGCGGTGGAAGGCGACGGAATGAAAGTGGTCGAAATGTTCTACGACCAGTATGGCGACACGGCCGGCCCCGACCAGGGGAAGGTCGAGAAACAGGGCAAGCCGTACCTCGATAAGGGCTGGCCCAAGCTCGACACTATAAAGTCGGCGACGCTGCTCACCAGCCCGCCGGCTGCCGCGTCTAAACCCGCAACGCCCGCGAAGAAGCCGCAGTAGGCGGGCATCGACGTTTTCGTTTTCATGGATTTGTTTTTTGCGTTGAAGTGCATTTGACTTTTGTAAGCCGCGAAGCGCATTCTGTAGGCTCGATGAATATCTGTTGCCAGATGATCTGTTGTTCTTGCGCGTGCAACGCTGCGTGTCGCAAGGCGACCATCTCTGGCCAGAGGAGTTTCCGGACTTAGAAGTAGAGTAAGCGCAAGTTCCGAAGCCCACGTTGCCAGAGTTCAGGCCAACGTGGGTTTTTTGTTTTTAGTGCGGCATTTTCAGGGCAGAACATGAGCGATATCAAGGAAACCAAAGCGCAGCGCGTGGAGCGGCTAAAACGCGAGAAGAATGCCTGGGAGCATTTCGATGAGATCCGGGCGTTTGCGCGGCAGGGTCATGCTTCGATTCCGCCGGAATGGCTGGGCACGTATTTTCGTTCGTGGGGCGTCTACACGCAGGGCGATGGCGCCGGCGTGGTCGGCGGAAAGAACGGCGAAGGCAAAGCGACGCCGTTTTTTATGGTGCGCATCCGAATTCCCAACGGCCTCCTGAGCAGTCAGCAGGCGCGCACCATCGCCGACCTCGCCGAGCGCCACGCGCGCGGCGTTGCGGACATTACAGTGCGGCAGAACGTGCAGCTGCACTGGGTGACGATTGAATCGCTGCCGGAAGTGCTGGAGGCGCTGTGGCAGGTGGGCCTGACGACCACCGGCGCATGCGGCGACGTGGCGCGAAATATTACGGGATGCCCTCTGGCGGGCTTTGACGCCCACGAATACTGCGACGCCTCGCCGCTGGCGCTGGAGTTGAACGGGCAGATCAGCGGAAATGCCGAGTTCTACAATCTGCCGCGCAAGTTCAAGGTTTCGATCACGGGTTGCCGGTCGTGGTGCACGTATCCCGAGATCAATGATGTCGGGCTTACTGCTGTCACGCGAAAGCGCTCGCGCGGAGATGAGGTGGGATTTTCGCTGCGCGTGGCCGGTGGTCTCTCCACGGAGCCGCACCTCGGCGTTCGCTTGAACGCTTTCGTGCGCTGGGAGCAGGCGGTCCCCGTTGTACGCGGCGTGGCGGAGCTCTTTCGTGAATCGGACGTGCTCCGCCAAAACCGTGAGCGCGCGAGGCTGAAATTTCTTTTCTTGCGGCATGGATGGACCGCGGATTCCTTCCTGACGGCCTTGCAGAATCGGCTCGGCTTTGCGCTCGATCCCGCCGAACCGGAAGAGCTTCCCTCGGACATTCACCGCGATCACGTGGGTGTTCACGCACAGAAACAGCAGGGCCTTTCGTATGTCGGCGCGAACGTGCTGCGCGGGCGGATAATGCCGGACCAGTTGCGCACGGCCGCGAATCTCTGCGACCGGTACGCTGACGGGCGGCTCCGCAACACGATCATGCAAAACCTGCTCATCGTGAACGTTCCGAATGAGAATGCCGCGCGAGTCGCCGGCGAATTGACCGCCGCGGGATTGCCGGTGCGCGCTTCCGCGTTTGCGCGCGGCACGGTTGCTTGCACCGGTTCGGAATTTTGCAAGCTGGCACTGACCGAAACAAAAAGCTTCGCGCGCTGGCTGACGGAAGAGCTCGATCAGCGCCTGCCGGGGTTCCAGGAGCAGCTTAAGTTGCACATCACCGGCTGCCCGAACAGCTGCGGGCAGCACTGGATCGCGGACATCGGCATCGAAGGCAAAAAGTTGAAGGTCGATGGCCGGATGGTAGACGCCTATTACTTCTGCGTCGGCGGGAGCGTGGGCGAGTCTGCGTCCATTGCGCGGCCCGTCGGTTTTCGTTGCGCGGCGTCGGAAGTGCCGGACGCCATCGAGAGGTTGTTGCGCGAATTCAACGAGCAGCGAGCGCCCGGCGAGAACCTGCAGCGTTTTTTCGCGCGCCATTCGAATGAGCAGATTCGCAACTGGCTGGCGGGCGAGTTTGTCGCTCCGGTGGAACGCGACGCCGCGGCGGGCCCCGTGCCGCTGGGAGTCGAGGGCTAGCATGAGCTTGCTGCCCATTTTCGTGAAACTGCGGGATCGCCTGGTAGTCGTTGTTGGCGGCGGCTCCGTCGCAGAAGGGAAGATCGACGGGCTTTTCGCGGCCGAGGCTCGCATTCGCATTGTCGCGCCGCGGGTGACACGGGCCATCGCGCAATGGATCGCGCAGGGAAAAGTGGAATGGCGAGCGAAGACGTTCGCTCCCGCGGACCTCGACGGCGCATATCTGGTCATTGCCGCGACTTCCGCGCCCGGCGTCAACGAAGCTGTTTTCAGCGAGGCTGACGCGCGGGGCCTTCTCTGCAACGCGGTGGACGACATCGAGCACTGCCATTTTTACTATGGCTCGGTCGTGCAGCGCGGCGATTTGCAAATTGCAATTTCCACCAACGGCAAGAGCCCCGCGCTGGCACAGCGACTTCGCCTCCAGCTAGAAAAGCAGTTTGGCCCCGAGTATGAGCTGTGGCTGGAGTGGTTGGGCGCTGCCCGCGAACTATTGCGTGTGGGCCGAGGCAGCGCGAATTCCAGGAAAGCTCTGCTGCACCATCTTGCTAGCCAGCCGATGTTCGATCGCTTCCGTCAGGAAGCGCGACGAAAGCGCGAAGGGCAGGGAGCGGCATGATGGGTAAGGTCTATCTGGTCGGCGCGGGCCCTGGAGATCCGGAGCTTCTTACCGTGAAAGCGGCGCGGCTGCTCGCGCGTGCGGGGATCGTGTTTCACGATTCTCTGGTCAGCCACGAAATCCTGCAGCTTATCGCGCGCGATGCCGAGGTGATCGACGTAGGCAAGCGCTGCGGACAAAAGCTGCTCACGCAAGAAGAAATCAACTCGCTGTTGGTCTCGGCGGCCAGGGACCATAACGTCGTCATTCGCCTAAAAGGTGGCGACCCGCTCATCTTCGGGCGCGCGGGAGAAGAAATGGAGGCGTTGCGCGACGCCGGAGTGGAGTTTGAAGTCGTGCCGGGGATCACTGCGGCGCTGGGTGCCGCAGCCGCCGCGGGAATTTCGCTCACCGACCGCCGAGCTGCCTCGCAAGTCGTGATCAGCACATTTTCACGTCGCATGGGGGGCACGCTGATGGATTTTAGTGCCATCACCAGCACAACGACCCTCGCGCTGTACATGCCCGGACCGGACTATACGGAGGTGGCGCATCGCTTGCGCGAAGGCGGCCTATCGGACAATCTGCCGTGCGTGATCGTATCCAACGCGACCGGTGCCAAGCAGCAGATTCGATGGACTACCCTTGCCCGCTTGGCCCACGAGGAAAAGCTTCCCGCACCGGCGTTGATGATTGTCGGCCGCGTCGCGTCACGCATGGTTCGAGAGATCAGCAAGGCGTTGTGGAACGGTGAGCCGGACGATCATTACGCGCCGCGCACTGCCATAAGTTGAAGGAACGATTAAGGAGAACCATGAGCACCAACACAGTATCGCTGAGTTCCCGTAAGAGCTGGAAATTGTCGCTCGATAGCTGGGCAGTCGTGGCGGCTCTTCTCGCCGCCTTGCTGATTCGGGCCGGCGTGTTCACGCGCGTGCCCTGGTAAGCCGCGCGGACCAAAAACAACCGGGATCCAAGATTTTATTTCGAGAGGAAAACAATGGCGGACGCAATCGCACTACCTCAAGCAAGACCAGCGCAGCCTGCTCTACAATTTCTCCGTGTAATCCCCGGCGTGCTGCTCCTGGCAGCGGTCGGTTATGCCGGGAAACTCCTTGAGCGCAACGTCGGCACCTACGCGAAAGCGCATCACTGGACTTTCCCGAATATCGAGTACGTGCTGTGGGCCATCCTCATCGGCTTGGCGATTTCCAACACCGTAGGCGTACCGCAGATCTTCCGCTCTGGTGTGGCCACCTATGAATTCTGGCTGAAGGCCGGAATCGTGCTGCTCGGCTCGCGCTTCCTTCTGGGCGATGTGTTGAAACTTGGCAGCGTCAGCCTCGCGCTGGTGGCCATGGAAATTGCCGTGGCGATTGCCTTCATGACGTTCCTCGGACGTGCTTTCGGCCTACGCCCCAAGCTCACTTCGCTGCTGGCGGTCGGCTCGGCGGTTTGCGGCGTCAGCGCCATCATCGCCACGCAAGGTGCTATCGAAGCCGACGATGAAGACTCGTCTTTCGCCATTGCCGCCATTCTGGCCCTCGGCGCTCTTTCGCTCTTCACCTTTCCATTGATTGGCCACGCGTTGCATCTCAGCGATCACGCTTACGGTTTGTGGGCGGGGCTTGCCGTTGACAACACCGCGGAAGCCACGGCCGCCGGCGCGCTCTACTCCGACGCCGCCGGCAAACTCGCGGTGTTAGCGAAAACCACGCGCAACGCCATGATCGGATTTGTCGTGCTCGCCTACGCGATTTATTGGGCTAGCCGAGGCGAAGCCAAAACGGTGGGAAACAAGGCCGCGTTCCTTTGGCAAAAATTCCCGAAGTTCGTTCTGGGCTTTCTGCTGATTTCCATTCTCGCGACGTACCATTTCTTCACCAAGGATCAGACCACGGCGCTGGCGAACCTCTCGCGCTGGGCATTTCTGCTGACGTTTGCCGGCGTCGGCCTGCGGACCAATTTCCGCGAAATGCGAAAACAGGGCTTACGCCCGTTCGCGGTTGGTGCGATCGGAGAAGTTGTGATCGCGGTCTTTACGTTGGCATTGGTTGCTGGAGCAGGGAAGCTCTTTGGCTTCTAGTGGCAAAGAAAAAGGGCGCTAGCGCGCCCTTTCTTCTCAGTGACCTCTGTGCTCCGATCTCTGCGTCCTCTGTGTTAAATCTTTGACTCAAATCCCCAGGACGCCAACCAACTCTTTCACGGACCCCGCCGACTTCTGCAGTGCCGTATTCTCCTCGGCGGTCAACTTGATCTGAATAATTTCCTCGACGCCTTTAGCGCCAAGCTTCACCGGTACGCCTACGAACAACCCCTTGATTCCGTACTCGCCGTCCAGGTACACCGCGCAAGGCAAAATCTTCTTCTTGTCTTTCAAAATCGCTTCGACCATTTCCACAGCCGCTGCCGACGGCGCATAGTACGCCGATCCCGTCTTCAGCAGATTCACTATCTCCGCGCCGCCCTTGCGCGTCCGTTCCACAATCGCGTCAATGCGCTCCTTCGGCAACAAATCTGGCAGTGGAATGCCGGCCACGGTGGAATACCGCGGTAGTGGCACCATATCGTCGCCGTGCCCGCCGAGCACGAATGAGTGCACATTTTCCACGCTGACTTTGCACTCCATCGCCACAAACGTGCTCATGCGCGCGGAGTCCAGTACGCCGGCCATGCCCAGCACGCGGCTCTTCGGAAATCCACTGACCTTCCAAGCCGCTTGCGCCATGGCGTCCAGCGGATTGGTCACCACGATGATGATGCAGTTCGGCGAGTGCCGCACAATCTGCTCGACCACCGCTTTCACCACGTCGTAGTTGGCCTTCAACAGATCGTCGCGGCTCATTCCCGGTTTGCGCGGAAACCCCGCGGTGATCACCACAACGTCGCTGTTCGCCGTTGCGCTGTAGTCTCCATTGGCCGTGGAAATTCCCGTCGCTCGCGAATCCGTGCGCGTAATCGGACAGGACTCCATCATGTCCAGTGCCTTGCCCGCCGGCGGTCCGTCCAAAATGTCGGTCAACACGACATCGGCCAGCTCTTTATCCACAATGCGTTGCGCGGTCGTAGACCCGACGAAACCCCCGCCCACCACCGTAACTTTCTTCCGCATCCCGTCCCTCTCCTCGCTCTTCTCTGCGAACCCTCTGCGTACTCAGCGCCTCTGCGTTATCTTTTGAATCTATCGCGCGACGGCGTGAGCCGCCATATTCTCAATAATCGCTGACGCAAACGCCGAAGTGCCGACTTTAGTTGCTCCAGGCATCAGGCGTTCCAGGTCGTAGGTCACACGCTTCTGCTGAATCGTCCGCGCGATGCCGTCCTCGATGAGCTGCGCCGCTTCCCCCCATCCCAAAAATTCAAACATCATCGCACCCGAAAGCATCAGCGAGCTCGGATTGATCACATCCTTATCCGCATATTTCGGCGCCGTTCCATGAGTAGCTTCAAACACGCCGAAGCCATCGCCGATGTTGGAGCCCGGTGCCATCCCCAGTCCGCCGACCTGCGCCGCGCAAGCGTCGGAGAGGTAGTCGCCATTCAAATTGGGCGTGGCCAGGACGCTGTATTCGTCCGCGCGCAGGAGGACTTGCTGAAAGACAGAGTCCGCGATGCGGTCGTTGACCATGAGCTTTTTCTTCCACTGACCTTTGCCGTGCGTTGAATAGATGGCGTCGATGGTTTGCTTCACTTCGGCAGAGATGTTTTTCTTGAAGGTGTCCGTGGCTTGATCGAGCCCCGGTTCAATCATCGCGGCGTTTTGCTCGATGCTCAGGGTGGGATTCTTGTCTAGGTTGTCGAGGACCCAGCTCTCGCGCTCGGTGACCGTCTGCGCGCGGAACTCCTCGCGTGCCAGCTCATAGCCCCAATCGCGAAACGCCCCTTCTGTAAACTTTTGAATATTGCCCTTGTGCACCAGCGTTACGCTCTTGCGTTTGTGCGCGAGCGCGTACTTGATGGCGCGCCGGACAAGGCGCTTGGTTCCGAATGGCGAGATTGGCTTGATGCCCACGCCCGAGTCTCCGCGAATCTGCTTCTTGCCGTCCTTGAGCATCTCTTTATTCAGAAAGTCGAGCAGCTTCTTTACTTCCGGCGTGCCGGACTGCCACTCGATTCCGATATAAACGTCTTCGGTATTCTCCCGGAAGATGGCGATATCCATTTTCTCAGGATGTTTCACGGGGGAGGGAACTCCGGCGTAATAGCGAACCGGCCGCTCGCACGAATACAAATCCAGAATCTGCCGCAGCGCCACGTTCAGCGAGCGGATGCCGCCGCCGACCGGGGTTGTCAGCGGCCCTTTGATGGCCACGCGAAAATCGCGGATGGCGTCCACCGTGTCGTTCGGCAGCCATTCCTTGAACGCGTTGAACGCTTTTTCTCCGGCGAAAACTTCAAACCACGCCACATGGCGTTTGCCGCCATAAGCGTGCTCCACCGCCGCGTCAAAGACGCGCCGCGAGGCCTTCCAGATGTCGCGTCCCGTTCCGTCCCCTTCAATGAAGGGAATGATCGGCGCGTCCGGCACGCGCAGTTCGCCGCCGATGTACTCGATCCCTTTGCCACCGGCAGGGATGGCCTGCCCGTTGTACGAATTCTTCATGGTTCATGACCTCTTGCAAATGGTGTTGTTGCTTTGCAGTTGCCACTCGGCAGAACCGACAGGAGTCGAGCGCGAATTAAAGAAGATACCACAATCGCAACAAATCCCACGCGCCCCGGACAAGGCGGGAGGTATACTCGCGCGGGGCAAGAACACCAACGAAAGGGGAGAGACATATGATGATGGACTGGAACGAATACCACAAGGAGATCGGCGCCAGATTAGGTGAACTGATGAAGCTTAGCCCGGATACCGTTCGCGGCTACCAAACGCTCAGCGCGGCAAACTCCAAAACGGGCAAACTCGATGAAAAAACACGGCAACTAATTTCGCTGGCGTGCGCGGTAACTACGCGTTGCGACGGCTGTATCGTGGTGCATAGCGAAGCCGCATTAAAAGCTGGCGCAACAAAAGAGGAGATTGCCGAAGCGCTGGGCGTCGCGGTGGCCATGAATGCCGGAGCCGCACTCATTTATTCCACACGCGCGCTTGACGCCGTCAATGCCAAGAGCGCCCAAGGTCGCACGGCGTAAATTTGCGTTTGTGTGGCGCGCCATCGCGCCTCACAAATCCGTTCTAGAACAAGTTCCACAAAAACTGGTTATAGACCTCGTGGTGGAACTGCACTTCGGGGGCTTTCACCACGGTGCCCAGTTGTCGCGGGCAGCGGTCCGCGGAGGCGCGCTTCAACTCCGCGTAACGCCCCTTCACGTCGGCACCGAAGAGCTTCGTTGTCCAGTCGGCCTTCTCGAAGTCCTCGATGGCGGTGTAAATGTTGTCCGGCAAATAGCGTTGCGCCTGGCGCAGATTCTTGATCTTGGCGGTTTCTCCGTCCAGGCCGCTCTTGAAGATCGAATACATCACCATATAAGGATTGGCATCAGGGGCGACGGCGCGGACCTCGGTACGCATGCTGCGCTCGTTGCCGATGGGGATGCGCACCATGGCGCCGCGGTCGACCGCTGAGGCCTTCAGCTGGTTTGGCGCTTCAAAATGAGGATCCAGCCGGCGATAGGCGTTGACGCTCGAGTTGAATATCAGGCAAATATCATTGCCGTGCGTCAGGATGCGGTCCACGAACTCCCAGCCCAACTTGCTGAGCTTTTCTTCTCCCTTCGGGTCCCAGAAAAGATTTTTGCCGTCCTTACTGACGGAAACGTTGGTGTGCATGCCGCTGCCGTTCACACCTACCACGGGTTTGGGGAGAAAACAGGCGGTGAGCCCCATATTCGTGGCCACCTGGCGGCAGATCAGTTTGTAAAGTTGAATCTGATCCGCGGCAGCCACTACTTCTCCATAGCTGTAGTTGATTTCGAATTGCGACGGCGCGACTTCCGGATGGTCCTTCTCGTTTTGGAAGCCCATGGCGCGCTGCACTTCCGCGGTCGTATCGATGAAGGTGCGCAGCGGGTCGCCCGGCAGGGAATGGTAGTAACCGCCGGTGTTGACGTAATCAAATTTGAGGACTTCGTGAAAGCGGCGCTCGGCGTCGGAGCCTTTGAACAGAAAACCTTCGATCTCGTTGGCGGCGTTGAGTGTGTAGCCCTTCTTTTGGTGCAGATCGTCGGCATACCCTTTCAGCTGCCCGCGAATATCCGCTGAATACGGCGTGCCATCCTTATCGATCACCTGCCCGAAAACTAAAATCTTTCCGGAACCAAACACGTCCGCGGGAGCCCAATAAAAAGCGCCCCAGTCCATGGCCAGCCGCAAATCGCTTTCCCGCTGCGCCGTAAATCCGCGAATCGAGGAGCCGTCAAAGGTCAGGTTGTCCCAGCTCTTGATCAAAAATTTCTTGTCGTAATCCAGCATGTGTAAGCGGCCTTCTAGGTCGCTGAATAGCACGGTCACGGCCTTGATGCGCTTCTCGTCGGTCAAATATGTGAGGCGCTCCTCCTGTACTTTCTGGGGGGCCGCGCG
>Ga0210399_10004255_pt1 | contig 11112 bp, 9 predicted proteins | sample IncBWC14MmetaG_FD_150865 | JGI IMG/M metagenome (GOLD analysis project Ga0210399, IMG submission 150865) | Forest soil microbial communities from Barre Woods Harvard Forest LTER site, Petersham, Massachusetts, United States - Inc-BW-C-14-M | ecosystem: Environmental > Terrestrial > Soil >...
AGTAAAACTTCAGAATGCTGCCTGCGACTGTTATCAACTCATCAAGCAACATCTGGCGAGTTGGGCGGCTGAGGTTCAACAGGTCTGATGGTTGCGGCTTCGTTATCCGGTGCTCACTTTCGGCGCCACGAAATGCGAGCACCTCGGGGGGTCAAGAGAACCATTAATGTACCGGCTGAGTAAGCTCAGACAGCAGGTGCAAGCCTGACGCGGCCGCCTCGGCATTCGCTATGTTTCCGCTTGCGTCCCGGCTGCCATTGCGACGCAGAGCCTTGTCCATCTGTCGGGAGGTCTGTTTCAGCCGCTTTCTTAGTGGCGACGCATACTGCCTGATGACAAGATCGAGCTTCGTGGCGTATTTCTGGCGTTGGGCGCCGAGATACTCGAGCAAATCCAAGGAGCATTCCTGTTCGCCATCCAGACGTGGCACCTGTGAAGCGTAGCTTGTCAACACGTCCATGTCGCGCACCTTGCCGGCACGTTTCCGAAGCTTGGAAATCTGTTTCAGGGCCTAGCTCTCTGGACGCCCCGAATCGAGCGACAATGCGTGCAGGGTAGCTTCGATGCGACGGGAATTGGTGCGCAGATCGTGAACCTCGTCCTGGCCCGGCGAAGTGGACATGTTCTTCAGAAGCTTGCGAATCTTGCGAACGGGCTTTTGCATTCGGTCTGCATCGACTGCCATGGCGTACTCCAGGACATTTGTTAAGTCTCGCGGGCTCCGTTTGGGATGCTGAATCCTCGCCGGCAGTTTGGATCCGAAAATTGAGTGCCCTCAGCGAGACATCCGCTTTGCGAAGGTGGGAATCCCGGTGAGCGCATCGTCTTCATTCGCGGGCGGTTTTGACTCCTCCCGCGAAAGTCAGGCTCAAGACACTATTCGAGGGCTCACCCCTTAGTACCGATCGGCTCGAACCAAGCATCCCGTTTGTAATAAAAGGAGAATTGCAGTTCTTGCGGCGTTCGATCGCGCTGAATATAAATCCGACCAAAGAATGTGCGGGCGATGTGCTGCGCCGGCAACATCATCGCCCACACGCCGAACGCCTGTGCGCTCAGTGTTCGCGCCGGGCATCGTCGGCATCTTCAGCGAGGTCGCGAAGATAGTCGAAGAAGCCTTGGGCCTGGCCGATGAACAATCCGTCATCGTTGAAGGATTTCAGCGCCGCCATGGCCGCGCCTTTCGTTGCCGTGGGACGAATGATGGAGACGACTGGGAAGTTCTTGCTGAGGAACCTGGTCGGCTCCGGCATGATCAGGTTAGTTTGCAGATCCTCGCCGAGCATGTGGTCGGCGCCGGGGAAAGTGACTTTGACCTTGGTGACGGGATCGGCCACGTTGACCAGGCGAGGTGCGTTGCCAGCCTTGTCATGCCAGGTTTGGAAGTGCGTGATTTCGGTACCGCCGATGCTGAGCAGGATGCGCAGAACTTCGGGGCTGGTGACCCGCTGCGCAAGCTGTGGATACAGGCTGCTGCCGCCCTGTTCGATAAAGGCGAAGTGAAAGCCGGCCGTGTTCGCAATCGCTTGCGTGAAGTCCGAAATATTCATCGGCTTGGAAGGATCGGGTCTCACGTCATCGTCGGTCCGCGGAATGGCCGTATGCTGGCCGACCGCGAGCGAGGGAATAGCGTTCGGGAATTTATTGCCGAAGTCCGGATTTCCGGTGCGGCTGCGATAACGAGTCCACCAGGAGGTGTCGACCGTAAGCTGCATGAGGTTGGTAAGTCGGCCAATCTGCTGGGCTCCAGTAGCCTTGCTGCTTGGGAGAGTGCGGAACTGGTCGAGGCTTACGGTGTCAGCTCCCTTGGAGGCGAGATACGCGTTGATGAAATCTTCGTGGGTCAGTTCGTCTTCGGTGTTGTCATGGATGTACTGCGGCATGTCGCCATCGAGCTGGGTAAGCGCCAGAGTATAAAGAGGACTTCCTCCGGTCACAGTATTGGGATATCCCGGAATGAGTTGGCTGGCCAGTGTGGGAACTTCGTTGTCCTGAGTTCCTGCAAGCTCTGTGTATTGCAACCAGAGGTCGCTTTCGATGATTTCGGCGGCAGCCAGGAACCGCAGAATGGCAGCATCGCCCGCGGTCAGCGAGCCGCTGCGTTCCTCGGCGCCGAACAGTTCGGTAGTGAGCAAGCCGCCGGCCGAGACGGCAGCGCCGGCTACGCCGATGCCTTTCAGAAAAGAACGCCGACGGATTTGACGGCTTGCTGGGGAATCTTCTTTTTCAGGGTGAGTGGTGAGATTGAGGGCTGGGAGACGACCGCTTGCCATAATCCACGCTCCGATGACCAAGAAGGCATTTGGGCACCTCTTGGGATTGATTTATCTGGCGAGAGTAGACGCGTCTAGATAGGCCAGGTGTCACGAGATGGTTAGAGTTGTGTAAGAGTTTGGCTCATGGAGGTAAAGACCGGGTCATGGTTTGGTAAAGGAATGGTTGCAACCGAATCTATAACGTTGATTAACGAGCACGAAGGCTGCACGAAGCAGCTGCTTGGGAGAAAGCTTTTGACCACAGAGGACGGGCAGAAGCCGTGGAGAAACTCTGAAGAGATTGAGGAATTGGCCTGGGAACGGGGACAGGAACGCAGAACGATACAATCGTGGGCATGAAGGCCACACAAGACAAACTGCTTCTCGGCAAAACTGTGCTGATCACGGGAGGAGCAAAGCGGCTGGGGCGAGCTTCTGCGCTGGCGCTGGCGGCAGCCGGCGCCGACGTTGCAATCACCTTTAACCGTTCGGCGTGCGAGGCACAACACACCGTCATTGATCTTACGGCTGCGGGGGGTCGCGCCTTTGCCCTGAAGTGCGACATCACTGTCGAGAAGAGTGTGCGCGCCATGATCAAAGAAGCGGTAAAGGAACTGGGTGGCATCGACATCCTGGTGAACAACGCTGCGAATTACGAAACGGTAGAGTTCGACAAGATTTCTGTTGCCCAATGGGACGCAATCTTCGCTTCGAACACGCGCGGGCCGTTTCTGGTCACGCGCGAGGCACTGCCGCATCTGCGCGAGCGGCGCGGTAAGGTGATCAATATGGGGTCGTTAGGCGGCCTGGTGCCGTGGCCGACGCACGCGCATTATTGTTCGTCCAAGGCAGCGCTGCACATGTTGACGAAGGTCATGGCCAAGGCGCTGGCCCCGGAGATTGCGGTCAACGCGGTGGCTCCAGGAATGATCGATTTGGGTGAGCAGGACGCGACGGCATTCATGCGAAAGATGGCGCGGGTCACTCCCATGAGACGCAATGGTACTGGCGAAGAGATTGCCACGGCCGTGCGCTTCTTTGCCGAGGCGCCCCACTTCATTACCGGACAGATTCTGATAGTGGACGGCGGACTCAGCTTAAGTTCTGTTGCCGAGTAGAGCGGTGCTAGTGTTCGCGGCTTAACCTTGCCGTTGCTGCCTTAGCTCGTGTTCCTGTATCGTGCCTACTCGGCCACAACCATCATGATCAAGAAGGTTTGCAGAGGGGTTGCCTTCACCAGTGCAGCGCTGTTTCTTCTGATTTCTGCGGCATCGGCGCAGCAGGGCCCGGAAGATGGTGGACGCGAAGTGCAGCTCTGGACGGGAGGCGGATACACCGTTCCGGGTGGCACGAAGAATACTGGCGTTTGGAATCTGGGACTGCGCTATGGGTGGATCTTGACGCGTCCTCACGGCCCCGGCTTCCTGAAAGGGCGTTTTGAATATGCGGTTGATGGAGTGCCCATGTTTCTTGTCTTTCAGCCCGCCAACACCGCTTACGGATTGGGGTTCAATCCCATCGATCTGAAGTGGGATTTCGCAACCCGGAGTTCGGTGGTGCCCTACCTTGAGATCGACGGTGGAACTTTGTTCACCAACCACACCGTGCCAGCTGGAACGAATACTGTGAACTTTACGTCCAGCGGCGTGTTTGGGATGCATCTGCTCGGGCCCCGTTACAACTGGAGTATCGAGGCACGATACATGCATATCTCAAACGCGGGGCTGGCGAAACCAAATCCGGGGATCAATACGTTTCAGGTGCGGATTGGAATTGGGAGGTTTCTTCCCAAGAAGCAGTAAGGACGCATAGCTGTGATTGAACCTGGCTATTCTGCAACACGACTCTCATCTTCGTACTAGCACGGTGACGCGCATGATCCGGAAGTGCTCTCCTTTCCTTTGTGCATTGATCATTTTCAGCGTCCGGTCGGCGACGGCTCAAGCTGCCGGGGACCCCTACAAGCCGGTGCTCGAGCGCCTTGAGTCGATCTCGGTGCAGCCGATCCCGGAGTTCCGCTTTCACTCCGATATTCCGCATCCGGAAGATCCCACGCTCGATGATACGCACTGGGAAAAAATCAAGGTCGGAGAACGCTGGACTACCGGCTCGCGTGTTTTCCGGCGATCCATTGAAATTCCCGCAAAGCTCAACGGCTACTCGACCCAAGGCGCGCGGGTGAAGCTCGAATTAAATTTCAATAGCTCGAGTGCGATGGTGATCAGCGTGTTTTCGAATGGTGGACTGATTTACCACGGCGACGATCTCAGCGAGCAAACTCTTTCTCTGACCGAAAGCGCTCAACCCGGCCAGACATTTGTGATTGCAGCCCGCCTGGATCTGCAACCCGAAGAAGCGCTCATTTCAACTTGCCGGTTACTGTTTGAGGCTCCACGAGACCGGCCGAGCCCTTCACTTTTTCGCGAGGAGGTTCTCGCTGCGCGTGCCGTGATCGGGGCCTATGCCGACGGCCGCGCCCAGCGCGAGCAGCAACTCGATGCGGCTGTGAAATCCGTAAATCTCGCCGCACTCGATCGCGGAGACCAGTCGGGCTTCGACGAGTCGTTGCGGCAGGCACAGGCTAAGCTACAAGTGCTTGATCCCTGGCTGAAGCAATTCACCATTCGGATCGTCGGCAACTCGCACATCGATATGGCATGGCTGTGGCCCTGGACCGAAACCGTCGAGGTGGTGCGCAACACATTTCGCAGCGTGCTCGATCTGATGCGGGAGTATCCGGAGTTCAAGTTCACCATGTCGTCGGCGCGCACCTACGAGTGGATGGAAGAAAAATATCCGGATCTCTTCAAAGAGATCGAGCAGCGCGTCAAGCAGGGTCGTTGGGAAATCGTCGGCGGGATGTGGGTGGAACCCGATCTCAACATGCCGGCCGGCGAATCGCTCACCCGGCAAATCTTGGTGGGCAAGCGATATTTCCGCGACAAGTTCGGAGTCGATACGAAAATCGGATGGAATCCGGACTCGTTTGGCTACAACGCGCAGCTTCCGCAAATCTACAAGAAGTCGGGCATGGACTACTTCGTGACCCAAAAACTGCTGTGGGCGCACGAGTTCACGACCTTTCCTTACAAGCTGTTCTGGTGGGAAGCGCCGGACGGCAGCCGACTTCTGACTTATTTTCCCCATGATTACGCGGGCGGCATCGATGCCGAGAAGAATGCCCAGGACCTCGCCATCTGGGCGCCTGCGATGTATGGCGAAAAAATACAGGACAAGCCAGAGACCATGCATCTATTTGGAGTGGGCGATCACGGTGGAGGCCCGACCCGCGCAATGCTCGACACGGCGGTGCGCTTGCAGGCGCCGGGCGCAGTGTTTCCGAATATGCCATTCAGCACCGCCAAAGAGTTCTTCGAGGACCTGGAAAAGAAACTTCCGCAGATGAATGTTCCCACTTGGAAGGACGAACTCTATTTCCAGTACCACCGTGGTGTTTTCACGACCCAGGCTGACACCAAGCAACGCATTCGCTGCACGGAAGAAACGCTTCTGAATGCGGAAAAGGTTTCGTCTCTGGCTGTTCTCTATGGACGACCCTATCCGCAGCAGGATATGCAGCGGGCCTGGAAGCGGCTGCTGTTCGATCATTTTCATGACATCATGCCGGGTTCGGGGATCGCGGTGAATTATCTGGACGCCAAACGGAATTTGGAGGATGTGCAGCGCCTCGGCGGCGAGATCATTCGCGGATCGCTGGAGGAAATCGCAGCTCACGTGAACACGCAGGGCGAAGGCGTGCCCGTGCTGATCTTCAATTCGCTTTCCTGGCCCCGGGTGGAGATGATCGAGGTCGAGGTACAGCTACCGGCTCCCGCGCGCGATGTGCATCTGGTCGATGCGAAGGGAAAGGCAATACCGTCAGAGCTTTTGTCGATGGATGCGGCCACCCATCGCGCACGTGTGCTTTTGCTGGCCAGCACGCCCGCGATGGGCTACAGCACTTATTTTGTGCGCGTGGGCGCAGCGGCTGTCCCCGATCAGAGTGGAGTGAAGTCGGCTTCGGACTCCCTGGAGAACGAATTCGTGCGCCTCAAGCTCGATACTGCGTCGGGGTGTGTCACGAGCCTCGTGGATAAGCGCAGCAGCGCCGAGGCGCTGGCTCCCGCTGAAACCGACACGGGTGGGCCCAAGAATTCGATTTGCGGAAATCTGCTGCAGACCTTCGGGGACAAGCCCAAGCAGTGGGATGCCTGGAACATTGATGCCGATTTCGAGAAGCAGCATTGGGATCTGGACAAGGCCGATGAAGTAAGGCTCCTTGAGCACAGCCCGCTGCGCGCAGTGATCCGCGTGAAGAAGCATTTTCAGAATTCCACGTTTACGCAGGACATCACGATGTATGCCGGCATTCCGCGCGTTGATGTAAAAATGCATGTGAGCTGGCACGAGAAGCACATCCTGCTGAAGGTTGCGTTTCCGCTAAGCGCGCACAACACCAAAGCGACGTATGAAATCCCCTACGGCTCCGTCGAGCGGCCGACGACTCGCAACACGCCGGCCGAGCAGGCACAATTCGAAGTGCCCGCGCTCCGCTGGGCGGATATTTCTGACGTCCGGCACGGCTTCAGCCTCTTGAATGACAGCAAGTATGGGTACGACGCGAAAGGAAATGTCCTGCGGCTTTCCTTGCTGCGTTCGCCGGAGTGGCCCGATCCCCACGCCGACGAGGGCGAGCACGACTTCACGTACTCGATGTATCCGCATGCCGGGACGTGGCGCGAAGCAGAGACGGTGCGCCGAGGGTTGGAACTGAACTACCGCTTGTTGCCGATGGCCGTCGAGAAGCACGAGGGTGCGTTGCCTGCGACGTATTCCTTCGTTCAGCTTGAGCCCAATAATGTAGTTCTCACTGCGATGAAGAAGGCCGAGGACGATGATGCGCTGGTGTTGCGCTTTTATGAATGGGCTGGCAAGGAGGGGGATGTCACGGTGCAGGTGCCTGCCCGGGCGCACTCTGCTACCGAGACGGACTTGATGGAGAAGGCGCTGGGCGAACTTCCTCTCAAAGACGGTAAGGTGAGCGTTCACACCAAGCCGTATGAGATCAAGACCGTGAAGGTGAGCTTTGGGAAGATTCAGTAGTTGAGAAATCGGGGAATTTGGGAATTTTGTCAGCCGGTAATTGAAACGGAAATGTGGGGCAATTTTGAGCAGCATCGCTAGCAGCCGTGGAATCCCACCCTTGCGTACAAATCGCGCAAGGATGGGGCACCCACAGCCTTGCTAGTTCCGGAAGATTTCAAGGCGGAAATGGCTGCGCGGGTATCGCAACCCTTCGCGTGTCTTGACGGGTTAGGCCTCAGGCTTCCGAAGTGGTAGGGTCGATCGTCTCGCGAATCTGCGAGACGCGGTTGGCGGGGAAGCCTCCCTGGCGCGCATGTTCGCGGATGAGTTCTTCGTTCGGGGCGATGTAGACGCAGTAAATCTTGTCGTCCGTGACGTAGCTGTGCAGCCACTGGATTTCAGGGCCGAGCTTGCGCAGGACACCGCAGGAGGTTTGCGAGATGGCGTTGAGTTGTTGAGGTGTCATCTTGCCGGCACCCGGAACTTCGCGTTCGATCACATATTTCGGCATTGGATTCTCCGCTAAATTGTTAGGGCAACGGCGGGGAAACGCGTTGAGTAAGATTCTCTGAATCGGAGAGACCTGTCAAGTTTGGCGAGGGCGCGATGCGGCTGACGATTTCACCAGCAGTGCGCAAGAGGCTGAAAGAGGCGCGTGTGGCGCGCCCGGCACAGGGCCTCTCAGTCGCTCTACAACAATGCTCAGGGCACTTCGGACGCGCCGTCGAGTTCGAGCCTCGTGTAGAGCTGGGTCCGCCGAGTGCAATCGGAGCTTCGTCCTTTGAACGTAATTGTTTACAATAGTTATCTTCGGAGACACGGGCGCTTCGTCTGAGACCCGACAGTTCCGGTTTACAACGAATTTGGACTCATCTAGACACAATTCCGGCGAGGCCGGTTCCATCGGCCGTGTGTACTGGCGCGTCGAGGGCAGCCTGCTCGATCTGACCACCGTGCAGCCCGTGGCATTCTTCACCTGGAATGCGCAGACGTTTGGTGCGCGCATGGTGCGCCGCGGTCTGGTTTTCCTGATGGCGGCGCTGCGCCCGTTTCTATACGCGAGCAACCGGGTGTTTGCGACGCGGGTCGTCTATGGTGTGCTGCGCGGGGTGAGCCGAGATCGACTCGAGCTGCTGGGCGAAGAGTATTTCCAGTACAAAATGAAGCCCTATCTCAAACCGGACGGACTGGCTCGCCTGAAGCAATTGCAGCAAGACGGCGCTGAGATTGTCCTGGTGAGCCAGGGACTCGACCATGTGATGCGTCCGCTGGCGCTACATTTGGGTGTGCAGTGGCTGGTCTCGAACCGGCTGGATTTTCGGGACCGAGTGGCCACCGGGCGTCTGCTTGCACCCGTCATTCGGCCGCGAGGGCTGTTTGCTCGCATTACGGGCGCGGGCCCTGACGGACGTCGGGAGCCGAAGCGACTCGTGCGCGAGTTGAACCTCTCCGGGGGTATCAATGCGCTCGCCGCGGCTACGATTCCGGCGGAAAGACCGGTACATCAGGCCGAGCGTCCGGTCGTCTATTTCGATAACCACCACCAGGTCAAACCTCTTTCCGTACGCGCTGCCATGGCTGGCAAGCACGTGATGTTGGTCGGGGTTACCGGCTTCATCGGCAAGGTTTGGCTGGCGAATACGCTGCTGGATCTGCCCGAGATCGGGCGTATTTACCTGCTCATCCGGCGCCAGAAGTCGAATCCTGCGGGCAAACGATTCGAAAGGATGATTGAGGAGTCGCCGGTCTTCGATTCGTTATATGAGCGCTATGGATCGGGCTTGCCGCGCTTTCTGCGAAACAAGATCGAAGTGGTCGAAGGGGACTTGACGCAGGCCGAGTTGGGTCTTGCTCCTGAGATCGCGGGACGGCTGCGGCACGATCTCGATCTCATCATTAACAGCTCGGGCCTGACAGATTTCAATCCCGATCTGCGCGACGCGCTACTCACCAACGTAGACGCCGCGGTGAATGTGCTGGAATTTGTTCGCCAGTCGGATCACTGCGGTCTGGTCCATTTGTCGACTTGCTACGTGGCGGGAGCGCGGGATGGGCGTGTAAGTGAAAAACTTCGACCAAACTATACGCCGGCAGGCATGGCAGACTTCGATGCCGAGGGTGAGTGGCAATCCCTTCATGAAGTCGTGCGGGAGGCAGAAGCGAAGTCGGAAAGCAGTGAGATCACGAGCGAGCTGCAGCAGCAGGCCCAAGGCAAGGAACACGCCGCCAAGCACCTGCAGGGCGCCGCACTCGAAAACCAGGTTCGCAAGGGACGGATTCGCTGGCTGCGGAGCTATCTCACCGAAGCGGGCACGAAGCGAGCACTGGAACTCGGCTGGCCTAATACGTACACGCTGACCAAGAGCCTGGCCGAGTCTCTCATTGCGAAGAGAGGGAATGGGTTGCCGGTCGCCGTGGTGCGTCCGGCCATCGTCGAGACTTCGGTCGCAAAGCCCTTTGCGGGCTGGAACGAAGGAATAAATACTTCAGCTTCGCTCTCCTACCTGCTGGGCACCAATTTCCGGCAGTTGCCTTCGAACGAGCGCAAACGGCTCGACATTATTCCCGTTGACGCAGTGTGCCAAGGGATGACCCTGATTGCGGCGGCCGTGATCGAGCGGCGTCATGATGCGGTCTACCAACTTGCAACCTCGGTAACGAATCCATGCGACATGGGTCGCTCAATCGAGCTGACCTCCCTGGCGCACCGCAAGCACTACCGCGCGCAGGAAGGGCTGGAATCGTGGCTGCGCTTGCGGATGGATGCCATCCCGGTTTCGAAAACACGTTACATACGGATGTCGGCGCCCGCGCAAATGGCCATCGTAAAGTCGATTCAGCGGATCATGGCTCCGCTTTCTCTGAAAAAGATGCCCCTCGCGCGCGCCGAACGCAACCTGGAAAAAGTGGGGAAGCTGATCGAACTGTTCGAGCCTTTCATCCTGCACAATGAGCATGACTTCGTCGCGGACAATATCGAGAAGCTGTCCTATGCGCTGGTGCCGCAAGAGCGGGAGCAGTTTGGTTACGACACCCGCTCACTCGACTGGTGGGAGTACTGGATTGACATTCACATTCCGGCGCTGCGCCGCTGGACCTATCCGCTGATCGAAGGCAGGCCGCTCGAGGTGCGCCCGCCGCGGCCTTTCCAGTTGAGCGAGCAGGAACCGGCCAACGGCGAGACCATGAAAACGGGTACAAACGGGGCAACGTGGCGATATTCCTGACCGGATCGACGGGCTACATCGGCGCTCATGTCGCCGCCAACCTGCTGGAGACACATGGCGCCAGCTTGAATCTTCTGGTTCGCGGCAAGGATGCGCAGGAAGCGGCGGTGCGACTCTGGAGCGCGGTGCAGCTGCACATGGAGTTTCCCAAGTTCTACGAGTACCTGCAGACGCGGATACGTATTTTCCCCGGCGACCTCACGGCTCCGCAGTTCGGCTTGAATCGCGATGATTACGACCGGTTAATCCATACTACGGACTCCGTAATCCACTGTGCAGCTTCGCTGAATCGTAAGTCGGAAAAAAACTGTCTGAATGTCAACCTGCGCGGCACGTTGGAAGTCTTGCAGCTCGCGCGCCGGTCGCATTACTACCACGGGCTGCGGAGATTCAGCAACGTGAGCACGGTGGCCGTCGCCGGGAAACGCAGCAACGAGATCGTGAGTGAGGATCGTTCCATTGACTGGGAGCGCTCCGACTACGACCCCTACGCGCGCACCAAGAAATTCTGCGAGCACATGGTTCGCGAACTGCTGCCCGATGTG
>Ga0210399_10004256_pt1 | contig 11110 bp, 8 predicted proteins | sample IncBWC14MmetaG_FD_150865 | JGI IMG/M metagenome (GOLD analysis project Ga0210399, IMG submission 150865) | Forest soil microbial communities from Barre Woods Harvard Forest LTER site, Petersham, Massachusetts, United States - Inc-BW-C-14-M | ecosystem: Environmental > Terrestrial > Soil >...
CGCGACGCGCGATCTCGCGGGGTGATGCCAACGATAAATCACACCCGGTCAGCGCGTCGAGCCGCGCGATGAACAGCTCCGACAGAGCTTCGGACTTGCGCCGCACCTCGTGCAGTTCGATACCCTCCCACACATCCAGCGCACCTTCCAATGAGGCAAACGAAATCATCGAAGGCGTGCCGCCGCGAAAGCGTGCCATGCCGGCAGCGGGCGCGAAATTGTCTCTGAATTCAAATGGCGCAGTGTGCCCCATCCATGCCGCGAGTCCCGGCGTGTGTCCATCCTGCAGGTCACCTCGCACGTAGAGAAAGGCCGGAGAGCCGGGGCCGCCATTCAAATACTTATATGTGCAACCAACTGCGAAATCCGCCCCCGCCGCATGCAAGTCGGTCTCGAGCGCGCCGACGCTGTGCGAGAGGTCCCATAGGATCCTCGCGCCGTGCGCGTGCGCCTCCCGAGTGACGGCCACCATATCGAACAGCTCTGCGGTCTTGTAGTGAACATGGGTGAGCACCACCAGGAAAGTGGCTGAGTCGATGCTCGCGACAATGTGCTCCCGCGGCACGGCCACCACTTCGATTGCCCCGGACGAAAGAGCCGCCAGACCCTGCAGCACATAGAGGTCGGTGGGAAAATTGCCGAGCTCCGTGACAATGCGATGGCGCTTGCCGCGCGCCATCATCGCGGCGGACGCCAGCTTGAAGAGATTCACCGAGGTCGAGTCGGCGACCAGCACCTCCTCCCTTGCCGCGCCAATCAGCGGCGCTATCCGGGCCCCGAGCTTAAGCGGCAGATCGAACCAGCCGTGCACATTCCAGCTGCGGATGAGGTCGCGCCCCCATTCATCCTCGATCATTGCACGCGTACGCGCTATCGAAGCGTGCGTGAGGGCACCCAACGAGTTGCCGTCCAGATAAATCACTCCCGGCTTCAGCCGGAACTGTTGCCGAGTCTCGGCGAATGGATCGCAGCGATCCAGGGATTCGCAGTCCGCGAGACTCGCCGGCGGCGTCATACTCTCGTCACGCCAGATCCGCGATAGCGTAGAAAATAGATCAATGCCAGGCAACCCAGGTAGGGCAGTCCAAACACCAGGGTCATGCGAAATGCCTCGGTAAATGCCGTGGTGATAAGCAGCGCCGCCATGAGTCCGGCGCCGAGCAGCGTGGTCAGAGGGAAGCCCCACATGTGAAACCGCGAGGCACTGCTCGCGATGCGATCGCGCGCGCGGCGGAAGAAGTAATGGGTGATGAAGATCATCAGCCAGGTAAACATGGCGCCAAATACCGAAATGCCCACCATCATCAAAAATGTGCGCGCGGGCGAGATGACGCTGAGGACGGTTGCAATTGCAATGCCGGAACTCGACACCAGCAAGGCGTTCAATGGAATGCCCTTGGTTGTCAGCCGCCCCAGGCGCCGGGGTGCCTGGCCGGCGCGCGACAGACTGAACATCATGCGGCTGGAGATGTACAGCTGGCTGTTCATGGCTGACAGTGCCGCAATCAGTATGACAAAGTTCATTACACCGCCGGCGGCCGGCAGGCGCATGGCTTGCATCACCCGCACGAAAGGGCTCATGCCCAAGCCGGCCTGCGTCCAGGGAAGCAGCGCGAGCATCAAAGCCAGTGTCAAAATATAAAAGAGCACCAGACGCACCACCGTGGAGAAAAATGCGCGCATCACGGCCACCTCCGGCTGTGCCGCTTCGCCCGCGGCGACGGCGATCATCTCGATGCTCAAGTAGCTGAAGATCGCCATGATGACGGCGACCCACATGCCGGCGACACCATGGGGGAGAAAGCCGCCATACGCGGTGTAGTTGCGCAGGCCGAGCGTGCCGTCGGCCACATCCGTCTGAACACGATGGGACTGCACCAGCAGATAGCCGGCGAGCAGTATGAAGCCGACAATGGCGCAGATCTTTATTGCGGAAAACCAATATTCGACGGTACCGAAAGTGCTCACGCTGAAGGCGTTGACCGTGATCAGGATCCCTGAGAATCCCAGTATCCACAGCCACCCCGGCACATCGTGAAACCAGAACTTCATGTACAGGGCCACCGCGCTGACCTCGGTGCCCACCGCGAGCACGATGCAGGTCCAATAGGCGTAGCGCACCAGGAAGCCTGCCAGTGGGCTGACATAGCACTCAGCATAAGTGCCGAATGACCCGGTGGTCGGATGCGTCACCGTCATCTCGGCAAGGCAACCCATGAGCAGCAATGCGATCAGAGCGCCAATCGCATAGCTCAAAAGCACGCTCGGACCCGCCATTCCGATCGCGAAGCCGCTCCCCAAAAAAAGCCCGGTGCCGATGGCCCCGCCGATGGCGATCATCGACAGTTTGCGCGCGCTCAAGGTCCTGCGCAGGCCGCCTTCGCGTTCGATGATGGCGGAGAAATCATCCACGGCAACAGGTCCATCGAGCATGCGGTCAATTCTAACCTGATCCATTAGACTGCGCTGATGCAGAACCACCGCGAAAATCCCGGATTCGGCGTCCTCTGTGATGCCGTTGCCTATCGACGGCTGGTGGTGGTGACGGGAAGCGGCGTGTCGGTGGGTCTTAACCTGGCAGACTCCGATCTAGCCCAGCTGCCAACCTGGCATTCGGTTCTAACCCAATTGTACTCCCGCTTCGCGTACCGGCTTGCGCCGGTGGCGAGGGAGGTGGAGCTGTTACTGAACGCACAACCTCGCGGCTCTGATTATCTGATCGAAGCCGCCACGCTTATCCGTGAAACCGTGGGAGTAAGCGATTATCGCGATGCCATCGTGGATCTGACCGCCGCGCCCGATGACGCAAGATCGCCCTTGCATGATCTCATCGAGGATCTCGAGCCGCTCGGGATCATCACCTTCAACTACGACCTCGGACATGAAAATGCCTATCGGGCGCGTCGCCCGGAAAGGCATCGCATGCATCGGGCGATTTATTCCGACGAGCGCAAGTTGCGCGCCGTGCTCACGGATGATTTCCAGTCGCGTTTTCTGCTCAAAGCGCATGGATGTATTTCGCGGCCCAAGACCATTGTGCTGGACCGCGCCTCGTATCGGGAAGTGATGGCGCGTCAGCCGGGCTATCGGGCGTTCGCTCACCATGTGCTGGCGCGCTTCAGCGCCCTCATCGTGGGATTTGGGTTGAACGATCCCGACTTCGAGGATTTGCTGCAGAGCTTCGAGGCCAACTTCGGCGGCGGAGTGGGCGAGCATGTTTACATCTGGAAGCGCGGCCAGCGAGAGGACGAGGAGGCACGTGCACTGGTTCTGCGTCGCCGCTACGGACTAATATGCATCTTCGTCGACAGCTTCGACGAGGTGCGCAATGTGATCAGCGATGCCCGCACGCACATGGGCCCGGAACTCGGCCGCACGATCGCTACCACGCTGAAAAGAGGCGTGGACGTCGAGGATTTCCGTGAGATCAGGCGCAAAGCGCACCTCGAACTTGGGCGACTAAGCGCAGCCGGCGCGCGGGTAGCCGCCGCCGCGCTGATGGCTTACGCCGGAGATGAGACGAATCCGACGCTGGTGCGGGCTGAAGCGGCCTATTCTCTCGGCAAGGTGCGGCTGGCGCCGCCCGGTGTTGCCGAGTTCTTGCTGGGAAGCATCAGCATTGGCACGCCGGCCGCCATCGTGACCTCCACCCTGGCGGCACTGCTGCAGTTGGATCCGCCGGTGGACGAGAGGCTTGACGACTGGACACGCAAGGCCGCCACGCTCGAGTTCGTATGCTTGGAAATCGACCGGCTTTCCAGGGCGAATGCCGAGTCGCGAGAGGCTCCCAGGGCCCAAAAGTATTTGGACGCACTGCTCGCAAGATGGAGAGCGACGAGTTCCGCATCCCCCCGATCATCTGAAGACGATTTGTAGGTATCCACATGGATGGCGCTAGAACCTGACAGCCCCAATTCACTCCCACTCAATAATCTCCTGGAGTCGTAACTCGTTGCGTTGGATTCAGCCTTAACAACGGCTGGTGTACCAAAGATAGTTTCGGATACCACCGTAAAACATCAGCAGTACAGTGGCGTAGACGATGCCTCGTACAATCAGTTGTCGTCGAGTCGCGCTCTGTGGAGCCGCCCGCGAGTTGAAGGTCCCAAGTCGTTAAAAAGACCACCAGTGTCGGTATTGCTATAACAGCTAGGCACCAGAGAACCCAAGCGCGTGGCGCCCGCAATTCGACCGCCGTGATACCGCCGATTTTGCGCGGTCACGAATTGATGGTATAATAACTATACCTTAATTATACCTTGCGTTTGGCCGCAACACGTCATGGTATTTGAATACGACCCGAATAAAAGCGCCGAGAACAAGCGCAAGCACGGCCTTGATTTTGAGGACGCACAGAGATTGTGGGCGGACCCCGGCGTTATGGAGATTCCAGCCCGTACGTCGGATGAACCTCGTTGGTTGTTGATCGGGAAAATTGATGAGAAGCATTGGTCCGCGATAATCACTAGGCGAGGCGAGAATATTCGGCTCATTTCCGTACGGCGGTCACGGGATGAAGAGGTAGCACTTTATGAAAGCGAAGACATTTGACAGCAAGTTTGATTCCGGCGGGAAAATCGTTGATCAGTTAGACCTCAAGAAGGCTCGGCGCATCGGCACCGATGCCAAGCGGGTCAACGTGGACTTCCCGGCATGGATGGTGGATTCCCTCGATCGTGAAGCGCGACGGCTGGGCGTAACTCGCCAGTCGCTCATAAAGTTGTGGCTTGCCGATAAGTTGTCCCAACCGACCCATGTATCCAAATCTTGACGGACGTGCCAAACGCGATTGCCAAAGGGTATAAACCCGAATTGTTAATCCAACAACGTCCGCCAGCAGCCACCTTTTAGAAGGGGTGTTTTTGGGGGTATCTCAAATGAGCTGAAGACAAAAAACCCTAGGATTCTCGACGTTTTTTCGCTGATTGCGGTTCCGTCCCGGGGAGCCCGTTTAATTAAATAAAATCATCGTAATACGAAATTTTATTAATCCCATTTAGAACTATCAATCTACTTTGGCTGACCGCGTTGACGACCTGAAACGTCCCGGGATATCCGCCACCGGGTTCATCCAATCCACGATATTCAATGCTCCAGACAGCAATGCCCTGGGAACTGAGTGCGGCAGCGATACCTCGCATCTGCGGCATGCCTTGATACTCGTTCTTAAAGCAACCGCCGTGGATCAACAACACCACTGGGAATGGCCCGGGACTCAGCCGCCAAGATGCCGCGGATGATTGTGAGACGCTGCTCTGGTATTTCCCAAATCCACTATAAGTTCTCTGCGGAGGTGAAATATCAGTCCCTAAGGGTTGGTTCACGCCTGGATGCCTCCGCAATCGACGTCCGGGTCGGCTATGCGCACGGTTCGTGGACGACAAGCTTGTGGGTTCGCAATCTTTTCGATGCGCGCTATGCGCAGCAGGGATTTTATTTTGGATTGAATCCGCCGAACTTTCCCAACCAATCCTTTCTTCAACAGGGCGATCCACGACAAGTCGGCATCACCCTGAATTATCGGTTGCGCTAAAATTGCACTAGTGCAGAATCCTAAAGGCATTCTCATCCAGCGAGGATTCGACATGATCACTCTGACTATCAATGGCGAACCGCGTGACGTCGACGTGCCGGGGGATATGCCGCTGCTTTGGGTTCTTCGCGACGTACTCGCTCTCACGGGAACGAAGTTCGGCTGCGGCATTGCGCAATGCGGCGCATGCACCGTGCATCTGGAGGGCGAGCCCGTACGTTCCTGCCGGCTGCCAGTCGGGTCGATCGGGAAACGTCGTATTACGACTATCGAAGCCATCGGTTCGACCGCCGCGGGAGCCAAGGTGCAAAAGGCGTGGCTCGACCTTGAAGTTATTCAGTGCGGCTATTGCCAGTCCGGGCAGATCATGTCCGCCACGGCGCTGCTGGCAACGACTCCAAGTCCCGACGACGCGGATATCGACGCGGCAATGGCCGGCAACATCTGCCGCTGCGGCACCTATGTGCGCATTCGCGAAGCGATTAAACAGGCAGCCAAGTCCTAGCGCCTCCGGGAGGTCGATCATGACTCAATCAGAAGCGGGAATAACTTCCGGCACGCCGGCGTCGCGCCGCGCGTTTCTTCAGGCCAGCCTGACAATCGGCGGCACGCTCGTGTTCGGCTTTCATTTCCCCTTGGCGAGCACCGTGGCCGCGACGCAGAAGCAAGCACCGTTTGCTCCGAACGCCTTCATCCGTATCGACTCCCAAGGCGCCGTGACGTTCATCATTCCGCAAGCCGAGATGGGTCAGGGGGTATACACCTCGATCGCCATGATCTTGGCTGAAGAACTCGATGTAGCGTGGGAACGGGTGCAGGTCGAAGCCGCGCCGCCGAGCGACAAGCTCTACGGTAATCCTGTTTTTGGACTCCAGGCCACCGGCAATTCCAACTCGATCCGTGCGTTCTGGTTGTCTTTGCGCAAGGCGGGCGCCGGTGCGCGTGCAATGCTGGTGGAGGCCGCCGCGCGCCGCTGGAGCGTCGATAAGAATGCCTGCCGCACGGAAAACGGCGCAGTGATTCACGCGGCGAGTGGCCGCAAGCTCGCGTACGGCGATTTGCTCGGTGACGCGAGCAAGCTCATGCCGCCGCAGGATCCGCCGCTGAAGGCGCCTGCCGATTTCAGGATAATCGGGAAGCCGCTGAAGCGGCTCGATACCCCGGACAAGGCCAACGGCAAGGCCGTTTACGGCATCGATGCCATGCCGCCGGGTGTGAAGTTCGCAGCATCCGCTGCCTGCCCTGTGTTCGGCGGTAAGGTCGCCCATGTGGATGACGTCAAAGCAAAGCAGATTCCCGGCGTGCGCCAGGTACTGGTGTTTGATAATTTTGTCGCAGTGGTCGGGGACCACATGTGGGCGGCAAAGCAAGGCCTTGCGGCGCTCGCGATCACCTGGGACGAGGGCCCGAATGCCCAGGTCACTTCGGACGCCGTCTGGAAACAGGCTCGAGCGGCCAGCGAAAAAAGTGGTGTAGTGGCCAAGACCGCCGGTGATGCGGCCAAGGCGCTCACCGAGGGCGTGCGCCTGGACGCAGCATACGAGATGCCGTTTCTCGCGCACGCGCCGATGGAGCCGATGAACTGCACCGCGCACGTGCGAGCCGATTCGTGCGAGGTCTGGGTAGGGACTCAGGTGCAGACGCGAGCCCAGGCGATCGCGGCCAAAGTGACCGGCCTGCCGCCGGAAAAAGTGATCGTGCACAATCATGTTCTCGGCGGTGGATTTGGTCGTCGACTCGAGGTCGACTTCATCGAACAAGCCGTGCGCGTAGCCAAGCAGGCCGGCATCCCTGTCAAGCTCATCTGGAGCCGCGAAGAAGATATTCAGCACGATTTATACCGGCCGGTTTATCGCGACGTGCTGGCGGCTACCTTGAGCAACGGCAAGATCTTAGGCTGGACGCATCGCGTCACCGGTTCATCAATCATGGCGCGTTGGCTGCCGCCGGCCTTCCAGAAAGGCATCGACATCGATGCCGTCGACAGTGCTATCGATATTCCGTATGACATCCCGAACCTGCGCGTCGAGTACATGCGCGACGAGCCGCCCGCAGTGCCAACAGGATTCTGGCGGGGCGTCGGGCCGAATAACAACGTGTTCGCGGTCGAAAGCTTCATCGATGAACTGGCGAAGAAAGCCGGCAAGGATCCGGTGGTGTTTCGACGCGACATGCTGGGCAACAACCCGCGCCTGCGCGCAGCCATCGATCTGGCGGCGAGCAAGGCTGGTTGGGGCGGCGCGCTGCCGCCACGCAGCGGACGCGGCATCGGCGCGCAAGTCGCCTTCGCAAGTTTCATCGCCACCGTGATCGAAGTGGCAGTGGATGAATTCGGCGAAGTGCATCTGAAGAAAATCGTCTCTGCCGTAGACACCGGCATCGTCGTAAATCCCGATACGGTTGTCGCGCAGCTACAGGGCGGACTCATCTTTGGCCTCACTGCTGCGCTGTATGGGGAAATCACGATCGACAAGGGGCGCGTGCAACAGAGCAATTTTCACGATTATCGAATGCTGCGAATCGACCAGGTGCCGAATATCGAAGTGCATCTGATCCAGAGCGGCGAAGCGCCAGGTGGCATCGGCGAGACGGGAACCACCGCGGGACCACCCGCCCTGGGCAACGCGATCTACGCCGCAACGGGTGTTCGCTTGCGGCGCATGCCGATCGATCGCGCTGCACTGGCTACGAGGAGATCCAAATGAAAGCGCACCCCTGGTTGAAGCGTGCCGGTGCCGTCCTCGCGCTTATCGTCGTGATCGGACTGGGCGTGCTCGGCTGGTACGGCACACGTCCCGGGCCGTTGGCTTTCGTGGCGGGTAAGACCGTGGCGCTGGACGCCTACAGCGGTCACTCGACCGGCGTCCCCGCGGACTTCAGCGAAAAGGACATCATCGCGCGCGGCCGCTATCTCACCAATGCGGCCGATTGCGAAGCCTGCCACACCGCGGACGAGGGCAGACCATTTGCCGGCGGCCTGGCTTTCAAGACCCCCTTTGGCACGCTGTATTCGCCGAACATCACACGGGATATGGAGACCGGCATCGGTGCCTGGAGCGATGCGGATTTCCTGAAGGCCGTGCACGAAGGTATTGATCGCGATGGCGAGCGTCTGTATCCGGCGTTTCCCTATGCCGCTTATACTTATCTCAGCGATGACGACGTACTGGCGATCAAGGCGTATCTGTTCTCGCTGCCACCGGTTAAGTACCAGCCGCCCGAATCCGACCTGCGCTTTCCATACAACCAGCGCTGGCTGATGGCATTCTGGTCCGGCCTGTTCAACCCGACGCAGCGCTTTCAGCCGGTGGTCGATCGGAGTCCCGAATGGAATCGCGGCGCGTATCTCAGTGAGGCGCTGGCCCATTGTGGAGACTGCCACACGCCGAGAAACCTGCTGCAAGCACTCGATAACCGGAACAAGTTCGCCGGCGCAGTTGCCGAGGGCTGGCGCGCTTATAACATCACGGCGGACCCGACCTCCGGCGTCGGCGCGTGGAGCGAAGCCGATTTGGCTCAGTATCTATCGACCGGCCACGCGACGGCGCGCGGAACGGCGTCAGGGCCGATGGCGCAGGCGGTCGACCTCAGCTTTCAGAGGCTGACGCCGAGCGACATTCGAGCCATCGTGACCTACCTGCGCAGCGTACCGGCCGTCGCGGCATCGGACTTCCCAGCGTCCAGAAGTGAGCCCGCGCCCGCCGACCCGAAACAAGGTGTGGCCGCGGTGGTTGAACCCAGCGGCAAACAGGTCTTTGAAGGGGCGTGCGCGAGCTGCCATGCCTGGACCGGGATTAGTCCGCTCGATTCCCGCGCGACGCTAACAGGCAGTCGCGCAGTCAATGATCCTAGTGCCATCAACATTGCAAAGATGGTACTGCGTGGATCCGATCGACGGGATGCCGACGGGACGCCGGCAATGCCAAAGTTCGCAGCCGCCTATGACGACCGGGAAATTGCCGCAGTGGCCAACTACGTCACGGCACGCTTCGGCGCCAAGGTTTCAGCGCTCACTGCTGACGACGTACGAAGGCTTCGCGAGACGCAGTAGATCGCTGATCCGAACGATGCCGCCGCGATCCGACAACGTCTGGCAGCAGCCACCTTTTGGGCGGGCAGCACTGTCACGCTACGTGACAAACCGCTTCGAGATTGTCGCCGTGGGGGTCGATCACGAACGCCGCGTAGTAGCTTGCGTAAGCTCTCTGTGCCGAGATCATCGTCTGGGTATCAAGATCCCACACTGACCTCGCCGCCGGCTGCGATGCCACGGAAGTGCCACGTGCCACTTGCGCGGAACGTGCTGGCCGTGCCGAAGGTGTCTTCCATAAACTGCAGGTAGCTGATCTTGTCTTCCGTTACCTTGGCGAGCAGCGCGAAGGGAGAGGTAATCTCCCTTCCAAACGTGCGGGTCTTGTAGGTAAAACTTCCGAACATTGCGACAGCTGTGTCGTTGGCGATCACGTCTCGGATCTCGAACGCTTTGGTCTCCCATACGCGGCCGATGCCGTTAAAGACGTCAACGATGCTTTGCGCGCCGCGGTTGGTGCCTGTCCACGGCATCACCTTGTGTAGCTCGGGATTGTCGAAGTTCAACGATACGTAAATTACGTCATCTGTCGTGAGCGCGCGCACGTGCTCGAGGTTGGTCGGGTTCGCTAGCAGCGTCTGCACCCGTTCAAGCGGGGTCTTCATTTGAAATCTCCATGGATTGGGTAAGTCAAGTTGAGAGTGACTCGGGATGCGAACAAGGATACCTCCCGCCGCCGCTGGTCCGACAGCGTCCGGCAGCAGCCACCTTTTAGTAGGTGTTATTGGGAGTATCTCGCGCGAATTGAAGTCAAAAAACCCTGGAATTCTCGCCGTTTTCCCACGACACCGGTAGGCCCACCTTGCGGCAGTGAGATCGCGGCCCGGAGGGTTGGATCTAGGAGCGGTAGCTCAGCAATGGACCGTTCGGCACGTTCTGCAAGAGCATTGGCGTCTTTTGCTAGTTACGCCGACCCGCTCTTGAGCCACACTGAAATTGTGAGCTCGGGTCCTTAAGAGACACAGCGAGCTTGGTAGAGCCGAAACCTCATGAACGGTGATTACAAATGAAAACACGTGAAATCACGACTCCAGTAAGAGCCTTTGATCGCGCCTATGTCAACGGCCAGTTCGTCACTCCCCATGGAACGCAGATCGTCGATCTGGTGAACCCGACCGACAACAAGGTTATCGGCAGGGTCACCATGGCAGACGGAATCGACGCCCGAAAAGCCATCGGTGCAGCGAAAGACGCCTTCAACTCCTTTGCGCAAAGCAGCAAGGAATACCGGATGGAGCTCCTGCAGCGGTTGCACGACGCCGTGGCCAAACGAATGGATCAACTCGTTGAAGCAACGGTCGTGGAATACGGCGCACCGCAAGACCGTGCGAAGGGCTCCAACAACCTCGCGGCGAACATCTTCCTGCACTTCAAGAAAGTCCTCGAAGATTTCGACCTGGTCAAAACTGTCGGCACATCTAAGATCGTGATGGAGCCGGCCGGCGTAGTGGGCATATTTACGCCATGGAATTCGAGCGCCGGCTCGA
>Ga0210399_10004259_pt1 | contig 11102 bp, 7 predicted proteins | sample IncBWC14MmetaG_FD_150865 | JGI IMG/M metagenome (GOLD analysis project Ga0210399, IMG submission 150865) | Forest soil microbial communities from Barre Woods Harvard Forest LTER site, Petersham, Massachusetts, United States - Inc-BW-C-14-M | ecosystem: Environmental > Terrestrial > Soil >...
GCAGCATCTTTTCCAGTTCTTTCGGCCGTCGCCCGTTGCCCGGCTTGGGATAGTGCGGCTCGATCAGCGCACACAGTTTCTCCCACGGCACCACCTGCTCCATCTCTTCCAAGAACATTGCCCGCCGAGTCTTCTTCGTGTACCGCTCGAATCCCGTCATCATCGCCAGTGTCCTCTGCTTGCGGAACGAGTTCATGCTGGCACGACTTTATCTGTACTCGCTGTGGAAAGGGAGGACTTCATCAGAGTCTCCCTAGCGGCCACGGTTCATGGAGTCAATCCTGAGCGAATCACGGGCTAACCTTCCCCCTTGCGGAAGGTTAGCCGACCAAGCAGAATCCTCGATATTGGACGATGTGCGCTATATTGACCACGATTCGTCTGGTTGGTTCTGCAAGGCATTTCAAAACCCGATTTCTGAACCGGGTCACGAAGATAGGAGTAGAAATGAAGCGCTCGACAATTCTCCTTTTGGCAATTGCGTATAAGACCTGTTCGCTTTCCGCACAAACGTCTGCAGTACCTGAAATTCAGTATCGCTCTGTGCCTGATTTCTTGCACCTTCCGGCTGACCTCTATTTCGGTGAGGTTTCTGGTGTCGCTGTGAATTCGAAGGGCCACATCTTCGTCTTCTCTCGCGGCAACACAACGGGTCCCGCCTATGGTGCGGCTGCGGCGCAGCTTCTGGAATTCGGCCCGGATGGGAAATTTGTACGGGAGATCGGCCACAACCTTTATGCATGGTCCTACGCACACACGGTCAAAATTGATCCGCAGGACAACATATGGGTCACGGACAAAGGTTCGGATGTCGTGGTCAAATTCACTCCCGATGGACGAGTCGCTATGGTTTTCGGTCGTAAGCAGGAGGCGTCAGACGATCGGACTGGACCTCTGAAAGAAGCCCAACCCCCTCTTCCGCCCGTAGATGGATTATTCAGACAGGTGACGGATGTGGCTTGGGATTCTGCGGGCAATACCTATATCAGTGACGGGTACATAAACTCAAGAATCGCCAAGGTCGATAAGGACGGCAATTGGCTGACGTCATGGGGTGAACCTGGGAACAAGCCTGGTCAATTCGACACTCCCCACAGCATTGCTGTTGACGCGCAAGATAATATTTATGTGGCCGACCGCGGCAACCATCGCATACAAGTATTCGACCCAACAGGTAAATTCCTGCGCCAGATCGTCATCGATGTCCCGGTTCCGCCAGATGCAAGAGTCGCGATAGGCAACAAAACAGATCATCCCTCGGGTGCGAGAATGCCAGGTTCTCCTTGGGCCATTTGCATCACCCCGCCGCCACATCAAGTGCTGTTCAGCTCAGATGCATTTCCGGGAAGGATTTACAAGCTCAGCCTGGATGGAAAGGTTCTTGGCGTGTTCGGCAAAACAGGAAAACAGTTAGGTCAGTTCGGTTGGATTCACGAGATTGCTTGCCCTTCCGAGAATGAGTTGTACGTCGCGGAACTCTTGAACTGGCGTGCGCAGAAAATCGTTCTGGAAGGAATGCACTAATTCAATGCTGCGCCGCGGCGCTTTCGATATTGGGCTAAGACGTAGAGATGCGCAGTGCCCTATGCAGCGGCAGCACCACCGCGAACGTTGTGCCCTTGCCCACGGTGCTGGTGACGTCGATGCGCCCGTGGTGGTCTTCGACAATGCGCCGAGCCAGGGAGAGGCCGAGGCCAGTGCCGTCGCCTTTTGTCGTGTAGAACGGGCGGAAGATGTTGGGCAGGTGCTCGGGCGTGATGCCGCGGCCGTTGTCTTTTACTTCGATCACGGCAGTCGATCCCTTGCGTTCCACGGCGACTTCGATTTTCCCTTTTGTCTCGATCGCCTGCTGCGCATTGAGCAGGAGGTTGAGCAGCACCTGGTGAATCTGATCGCTGTCATGCTCAACTTCGAGCAGAGATGGATCTTTGTGCAGCGCGATCTCGATTCCTTTCGCCATTGCCTGCTGGCGACCCAGCATGACGGCGTGTTCTACCGTGGTATTCAGATCACTCTTCCGTACTTTTGGCGGATGCGGGCGCGCCGTCTGCAGCAAATCTGTAACAATGTGGTTGATGCGGGCGATTTCCTGGCGGACATCTTTCACGACCGCTCGCGCTGGACTGGTTGTGGGAAGATCGCGGCCGATGATCTCGATCACACCGGCGATTCCGGCTAGGGGATTGCGGATTTCGTGGGCCAGGCCTGTGGCGACTTCTCCGAGAGTGGCGAAGTGCTCGGCACGCGACATCTGGGTGCGGTGCAGGCGTTCGATTTCCTCGCGGCTCTCGCGGAGTTGTTTGACCATCTGATTGAAATTGCGGCCAAGGTCGCCGATTTCATCGTTGCGACGCGCGAAGCTTACTGAGACATCGAGATCGCCGCGGCCGAGTTGAGCGATCTTCTGTTGCAGTTCGACCATCGGCCGCTGCACGGTGTACGTGAGAACCACGAGCAGGGCGCCGCAAATCGCGACCGCGCCAGCACCGGCGACGAGCAATACAATGTGACGCTCGGGATCCCGCCAGGAGAGCGTCGCCAGCAGAAACAGCAGCATCCCGCCCAACAGGACGCAGGCGATCGGCACCAGCGCTTTGATTTCCCAGTTGATGCGCAGCCAGGGCAACTCGGGGTCCTCAGCTTCACTAGCGCCAACTTCGTCCATCGACGCTGACCCGGAGGCCAATAACGCCGGATCGCTGGCGTCGCCCGTGCTGAACGAGCTTGTCCGCGACCTTGGAGCATCTGGCGCCGGATCTGGTTCACTCCACATTGGGTTCGTCATTGGTTGCTTCGTGACGTTAAGCATAAGAATGCAAACCGTTCAGCAGATACGTGACCCCGAAGAAGGTGAACATTACGACTCCGAATCCCAGGATGGCGAAGTATGCGGCCCGCCGTCCACGCCAGCCTCGGGTGATGCGCATATGCAGGTATCCGGCGTAGACCAGCCACGTAATCGCCGCCCACGTCTCTTTGGGATCCCAATTCCAATAGGAACCCCAGGCCTTGTTGGCCCAGTAGGCGCCGGCGGCGATCATCAGGGTGAGCAGGGGGAAGGCAATACAAATCGTCTTGTAGGTGATGCGGTCGAGCGCATCGGCGTCGGGTAACAGGCGCTCGAGATCTTCGCGCCGCCAGAGCAGCAGCAGGTAAAGCAAATTGGCGAAGATTCCCGCCACCAGCGCAGAAAGAATGAACGGGCTTGCCGCCAGGTTGGTCGGATAGAGGCCCTCGGCATCGAGCGAGGAGTACTGGCCGTCACGGACGCGGATCACGAAAAATACCAGCGCGAGTGACTGCAGCAGGATGCTGATAAAGACCGCGCGATTCGCGATCAGAACAAATCCTTCGTTTTTTCTGACCCGCGCGAGGATGTAGAGCGTCAGGGGAGCGATGACCGCTGCAAACACCAGCATCATCAGCCAGCCGAGATCGGGAATGGTGACGAACAAGCGCACGTTTTTGGCGAGAAAGACTTCAGACTTGTTCTCGGCGTCCCATGCGATCACGTTGAATCCACCCCAACCTTCGAAGCGAGTTAGAACGGAAGCGTAGATTCCGACAGTGAAAATACTGGTCGCGGCCAGGAAGTTCTCAGTTTTCAACTTGTCCTGGATGAGGAACATCATCGCCAAGGCAAAGCTTAGGGCGCAGGCGGCATAGGCCAGCATGGCCAGCGTAACGTGCACGTGCAGCCAGGTCGACTGCAGTGCTGGCACCAGCGGGCGAACGTCGCTGCGCAACAGTTGCATCAGCACCACGCCGACGATCGCCACCGGCATAGTGACCGTGCCAATGACCTTCACGGCATAGCGCTTTTCGGCGATGAGCGTCAGGGCGGCCAGCGTCCAGACGAAACTCAGCAGCATTTCGTAGAGGCTGGCAAATGGGGGATGGCCGGCCTCGTACCAGCGGTGCGCCACCGCTGCCGTGTTAGCGATGAGGCCGGCCCAGGTCGCCAGAGACGCAAACTTGATGTAAGACTCCGTTCCGGTAACGCCGAAGCCGAGATACAACGCGCCTGCCCCGGCATAGAACACCAGCGCGGCATACAGCAGGTTGGCTTCACTCAGGATGTCTCCACTCTTGACGACATTCAGAAACGCGATGAACAGCAGGAAGGCGATGCTCAATCCCACCATGACAACCAATGTCATTCCGGTCGCGGGATGCTGTTCGACTCTTGCTCGGGCCATATGCTGGCTTCCTTTCTTCTTAATTCTGCTATGCGATCAACCGCGACTTATCTTCGGGCAGTCGTGGTTCCTGGTAGGGATGCGGCTGGCTTTTCCGCAACCTCCTCAAATTTGGGCTTCAGTTCTTTCTCAACCTGCTCGACAAATCGTTTGAAAGTCTGCTCGAAGGCGTCGCGGTTGCGGTTTGCGGATCCTCCGATCCACAGCGCTAAGTTGCCACTGGCATCTTGGACGGGAACCACCCAGAAGCGCACGTGGACCACGTAGAACACGAACGTCAGACCGATCGCCATCAGAATGACTCCCGCCCACACTGCCCACTGGCCTGGCTCGTGGGAAACTTCCAGTCCGGTGAAGACACCCGTCTTCAAGTCTTTCGGTTCGAAGTTGTAGGGGGAGGATGCGTTCTCGGCGATGCCGGTAATTTCCGGCAGCCAGAAGTTCACGACTTTGCTGGTTTTCTCCGAGGTGACGATCAAGCGTACCGCAGGATTGACCACATCATTGCTGCGCGCGTAGACATGTCCGTCCTGAACGACGAAGTCTGGAATAAAGTCTGCGACCTGAACCTTCGTGTCGGCATCGAGGGAAACAATCTGATTCTGGCCTAAAGAGATTTCCTGTGCCTGGCCTGCGTCGCTCCTCGGAACCGCGCTGAGCAAGAGGCGATCGAGCTTGCCAGTACGACCAAAGCTGGCCTGATAGAAACGGACACCGTGATAGACCATCGGATCATTGACGACGATCTCCTTGCGGGAGACTTCCTGACCGTTATCGACAACTGCCAGCTTCGACCACCAGCGCTTCGGTGTGCCGTCGGTGTAAGTTTCTTCACCGGTGCCGTCGCAGCGGATAGAGAAGGGTAGCGAGCGACTCTCGCCATTTTTCATTTCGACCTGGTTGCTCGCCACGCCGGGGCTCAGCATCAGGAATCCGCGCCATCCGTAAAACGCGTCCACCACGAAGTAGCCCAGGAAAAACAGAAGCAGGCTGGCATGCACGATGTAGACGGCCATCTCGGAGATGCGATTGCGTTCGGCGAACAGGGAGAAGCGGTCGGGGCGGACAATGCGCTCCGATTTCAGGTGCATGTGCCGGAAGGCTCGTTCGGCTGCCCCCAGTCCTTGTTCTTCGTCGGCGATCGCTATGTGTGCCTGGATTGGAAGGACTCTGCGGAAGCCCTCGTCAGCACTCTTATAGGGGCGCGCGAAGAAGCGCCAGGCATTGGGGAAGCGCTGAACAGAAGCTGCGATGATGCTCAGGCTCACGAGCAGCATGAGGGCGACGAACCAGCGCGCATGATAGACGTCAGTCAAGCCAGTCGCATCGAGGAAACGCAGCATGGCGGGCGAGTAGGCTCTTGCTATTTCATCCGGATCGGTCAGAGGACGCTGCAGGATGATGGTCCCGGCGATGGAGAAGATGACCACCAGAATGATCAGTACGACGCCGGTCTTGATCGAACTTAAAGTTTTCCAAGTGTTGCGGATCGCGGGGTGAAGTGACAAAGCCATGACGTTCGTCTGCCTCACTGCGTTGCAATGCACGTACCCGGCCAACTTGGGGAAATCTCTCAAGCGATTGTGTGTGAAGGGGTTGAAGCGAAACGACCGGTTCGTCGATTGCTTTGATTGAGGCATAACACTCATCCCTAGCCGGATGGGCTGCTATTTCACCCACCGTGCAAACCTTGTGATTTCAATCACAAAACGCAGATACGAGCGTGCGCGATTTCACCAGTCCCAGTGTGGGAGAAAGCCCATTTCTGTTGGTGCGTTGGTTCTGTCGAAAATTGCAACATTCGAGTCGTGTAGCCGAACTCGTTCTGTTCTAGATAGTTGCAGTTCTAATCATTTTTCCTCATTACTGTCAGAAATACGGGCACGGTCGTGCAAAAGACAGGGTGGCATGCTCCCAGAGCTACCAAGTCGAAGCCCAATGACAGCGGCGAGTAGAAATCGAGCCCTCCCCAACGTACTTCGGATTGTTTGCCTGCTGGTTCTGGCGGTTTCCCCGGCTCTTGCAAAGACCCACCCGGTTCCCCTCGAAAAGAACGTGGACTCGGCGAAATGCCTGGAGTGCCACGAGGACAAGAACAAAGGAAAGGTGGTTCACTCGGCGATCGCGACCGGTTGCCTGAGCTGCCACGAAGTCAGGGTTAACAGGGATGTAACGCGGATCAAGCTGATCACGACGACGACCCAGGCCCTTTGCCTCAGTTGCCACGACGAGAAGAAGGTGCAGGCTGGGCAGACTATCCATCCTCCGGCAATGCGCGATTGCGTGAAGTGTCACGATCCGCACCAGTCGGACAACCCCGTGCAACTTGTGAAGGCGACATCCGGTGCTACGAGGGAAGAGAACCTCTGCCTGCGCTGCCACAACATCGGGGTTAATGTCCCGAAGGACGGGAGCCGTCACGCCGCTCTCGACATGGGCTGCGATACCTGCCACGTGACGCACAAGAACGGAGCGCGGGGAAAGATCGAATTCGAAGCGCACTTAAAGAAAGATGTTCCGGCGCTATGCGTGGAGTGCCATGACACGAAGGATGCCAGCCTTCAGAAGGCACATCAGGATCAGCCGTTCGCGACCGCCAACTGCCTGCAGTGCCATAACCCTCACGAGTCGGCGAAACCGAAGCTGCTGCAGACGTTCCTGCACGTTCCATTCGAGAGCAAGATGTGCGAGAGCTGCCATCAGCCATCGAAAGATGGAAAAGTTGTCCTGACCAACAGCGACTCGCGGGCTCTCTGCCTGACCTGCCACGAGGAGCAGGGAAAGAAGATCGAAGCAGCGAAGGTGCAGCATCCGGGCGCGCAGGGCGATTGCATCGCGTGCCATAACCCACATGCGGGAAAGTCGCCGGGCTTCCTGCAACCGGATCCGGTGAAGGCTTGCCTGACCTGCCATGCGGATCAAGCCGAGCAGATGAAGAAAGCCGTGCTGCACCAGCCGGCGTTCGTACAGGGATGCGCGACCTGCCATGAACCGCACGGCGGAGACAACGCGCACCTTCTGCGGGCCGCCAGTCCGAACAAGCTTTGCCTCGAGTGCCACGGGCCGGATGCCAATCCGCAGAAGCTGGAGAGCGAGCACCTGGTCACGATCTTCGAGGGCAAGGTGAGATTGCCCGAGGACTATTTCAAGAAAGTGATCGAACTGCCGCTGCAGTACGGGCACGGTCATCCAGTCGACAAGCATCCGGTGATCGACATCGTCGATCCGACAAACATGAACCACGTGCTGAAAGCGATTAACTGCCTGACCTGCCATCAACCACATTCGGGTAGTAAGCCGGGAATGCTGGTGAAGGATCAAACCAACGATATGGCGTTCTGCATGACCTGCCATGCCGAACTGACTCAAGCCGGCAAGGGAGCGCAGGCAGCGCAACCGCACAGCACGCAACCGCAAGCCGGGAAGACAAAATGAAGACGCCTTTGACACCAATCCGGTTTATGGCGGTCCTGATCGGGCTGCTGTTCTGTCTGAGTCTGGCGACTTCGCCCGTCTACGCGGACAAGAAAAAGAAGCAGCAGCCGGCGGCGCCGCCGAAGACCGTTCTAGACAGGGTCGACTTCTCCAAGCTGGTGTGGCCGAATCCGCCGGCCCCGACGCGCGTGAAGTATCTGAACTACTTCTGCTGCGACAAGTACACCCCCGAAGCGGCCAACAAGAAGAGTTCGTGGATGGACCGAATGGCGGGCGCGGAGACGCAGTCGCAGAAGATGGACGATAAGCCGCTGTTCGCACTGTGGACGCCATACGGTCTGGCAGTGGATTCCAAGGGGAATCTCTACATTGCTGACGGGAAAGTCGGCGCGATTTTTGTGTTCAACACGGAAACCAAAGACCTGCAGATGATCAAGAACGGAGTGAATGCGCGCTTCGGCGACATCATCGGGCTGGCGATGGATGACTCCGACCGTCTTTTCGTATCGGACTCGAAACTGCATCACGTCATAGTTTTCGGTAAAGATCGCAAGATCGAAGGCTCCATCAGTGAAGGCCTGGCAGATCCAGGCGGCATGGCGATTGATAACGAGAATCGCTTCCTCTATGTAGCGGATCCGGCGCTCGACCAGGTGCTGGTCTATGACGCAGACAAGTTCAATCTGATTCGCAAGATTGGCACCGCGGGCAAGAAGCACACGCTGACCGAGCCAGGGCAGTTCTCAGTGCCGACCAATGTGGCCGTCGATGCCGACGCGAACTTGTACGTGACGGATATGTACAACAACCGCGTTGAGGTATTTGACGCGGATGGGAACTTTATCCGGCAGTGGGGGAAGGCTGGAGATCGTCCCGGGACATTTACGCGGCCGAAAGGAATTGCAATCGACGCCGACGGTCACGTATGGGTCGCCGACGCGGTGCAGGACATTCTGCAGTGCTACACGGCCGACGGGCATTTTTTGATGTGGATGGGCGGGCATGGATTGTTCCCCGGGCAGTTCCGGGCGCTGGCCGGGCTTTACATCGACAAGAATAATCGTATCTTCGCCTCGGAGCAGTATCCGGGACGAGTGCAGATGTTCCGTTACTTCACCGACGACGAGGCGCGAGCGCAGATCAAGCAGCGCCAGGCGGAGATGGATCAGAAGAAACCACAAGGGGCGGCGCACACAGGAGCAGCAGAGAATGCTGCGCCAATACCCCCCGCGAATTCTGCGGCGCAGAAGCCGCAATAGAGTTTGGCTATTCCGGATAGCCAAGCCGGGGCCGGTGAAAGCCGGCTCCGGGCAACAGAAGCAATCGACGTCTAGCGGTAGAGGTAGCTGTAACAGCTGTTACAAAACAGGAGGTTGTTCAACCTTATGAAAAAGCTATTCTTCGTATTGTTCGTAGTCGTCATCGCTGCCGGAATGGCAGCGGCACAGGGCGGCAGCACCTACACACAGGGCGTAGGACTGCCGATGACGTACGACATTCTCGGTGCTCACCAGAACGGCGGCCGCGGTTGCGCGGGCTGCCATGCCCCGCATAGCGGCGCAGCGGGCGGTGGCGGCAACGCAGCCACCAATGCAGTAGCGTTCAATGACCCTCTCAGCGGTAGCAATGCCCTGTTCGGACAGGACGTAACTCCTCTGTTGGGATACCAAATCACGTTTGGCGGCGGCTTTGTCGAAGCTCTGCCTGGCGAAGCGGCGGCTTACTCAACGCAGGAGGACGAGCTCCGCCAGATCACCATGTGCTTGGCCTGCCACGACGGCGTGGTAGCCAAGGGGCAGATGATGAATGGCGATTCCTGGGAGCGGAGAATGGGTCTTCTGCCTGGTAGTGCGTACGGCACCCGCCCAATCCCGACGCTGCTCGGCAACGACAGCGGTAACGGCAACGCCTCCGGGTACGGCAACGACCACCCGGTGGGAACGCAAGCCACGTTGGGCGCAGCCCGTGTGTGGACGAACAGTGCCACCACCAGCCCGACCACTATTACGGTTGACGCGACGAACGGCATCACCAGCATTCTGCCGAATTCGGCAGCCTATACGAGCTTCGTGGCCAACTACGGCTATCCGTCGCTCGCAGGCAGCCCGTGGGGTTGGGGCGTTTCCATTCCCAAGGGCGACACGAACCCGGGCGATGCGTTCCTCACCTGCACCACGTGCCACAACCAGCACGCGATGTATGTGTACGTAGCGCCTCGCGGCAAGCAAGCCGGCGCGGCAATCGTCGCCAGCGGAACGTATCCGACGTACTTCTTCATCAACGCTCCTTATAACCCGGGCGCCGGCAACGGCGACCCGACAAAGGCGGTTTCGACCACGCAGTTCTGCCGTCAGTGCCACTTTGGCGAGGCGAACGAAGCGTTCGGCATCAACACTGTAAAAACGCAGTTCTAATTTGCTTCATTCGGGGGAGAGGAAGTCTCTCCCCCCACTTTTTGAAAGTTCGAGCGGAGGGGACGAAATGAGGTTCCAAGTGGGTTTGGGGAAAGCGATCGGCGTAGCCGTGATGGTCTCAGCGGTTGGTTGCAGGGCGCAAGTTGTGGCCTCGCACGCTCCCACGCTGGTCGCGCCGAAGGTGGCGAATGCAAGTGTAACAACGTCGCCGACGCCCGCTTCAGTTTCGTCGGGAAATCCGGTCGCCCGCGTGAATGGTGCGGTCCTGACGGACCGGGATCTGATGCGCGAGATCGAAGCGATCTTTCCTTACGCGAAGATTCATAACGGCGTTCCAAAAGACATGGAGCCGGAGATGCGCAAGGGCGCACTCGAAATGATCATTTTTGAAGAACTGCTGTACCAGCAAGCTTTGCGCGAGAAGCGGACCGTGGCTTCGGAGCGCTTACAACGCGCGGAAGTGGAATTCCGCAAGCAGTTTCCGACCACGCAGGAATACGACCAGGTCGTGCAAAACGAAGTGCACGGATCGAAACAACTTCTACGGGAGAAGATTCGCCGGTCGCTGCTGATCGACGACATGCTGAAAACGGAAGTGAGCACAAAGGCCAGAGTAAGTGAGGCCGCGGCGCTGGCTTATTACAAGGCGAATCCGAAGAACTTTCAGCGTCCGGAGATGTTCAGCATTCAGACCATCTCGATTGTGCCGCCGCCGCAGAATCCGACTCCGGAGATGGCGCAAGAAGCGCGCAAGAAAGCGGACAACGCTCTGAAACAGGCGAAGACCACGAAGACTTACCAGGAGTTCGGATTGCTTGCTGAGAAGGTTTCCGAGGACGACTGGCACGTGAACATGGGCGACCGGAAGTCGGTGGAACGCGACAAACTTCCGCCCCCAGTGGTCAACGCTGCATTAGCGATGAAGCCCGGGCAGGTGAGCGATCTGATCCAGATGGGGCCGGCTTACACGCTATTTCGACTGAATGCTCATGTTGCGGCGGGGGTTGCTCCGTTCGCAGAAGTGAAGGCGAAATTGATGACGGACATGCAGAAG
>Ga0210399_10004261_pt1 | contig 11100 bp, 9 predicted proteins | sample IncBWC14MmetaG_FD_150865 | JGI IMG/M metagenome (GOLD analysis project Ga0210399, IMG submission 150865) | Forest soil microbial communities from Barre Woods Harvard Forest LTER site, Petersham, Massachusetts, United States - Inc-BW-C-14-M | ecosystem: Environmental > Terrestrial > Soil >...
CGGGCGTGATGGCGGTGCCGTTGATGTTGAACATGATGTTCATTACGCCGGATTCTTCGATGAAGCGGCGGTCTTTGCCGTCGAGCCACATTACGTTGTGATAGCCCTTGGCTTGGGCTAGTTTTGCAGCCAGTAGACCACCACCATAATTTCCGGCAGTCTTTGCGTCGCCGGTGCCGCCGGGGAAGGCGCGGACGTAGGTCTCTTCGGCGAGCAGGCGGATGGGTTGAGCGAAGTAGGGGCCGCCGGGCGAAGTGATAATCACGAAACGGTAGCGGGTGGCGGGGCGGACCATCAAGCTGTCGTCGGTGCCGAAATAGACGGGGCGGACGTAGAGCGAGCCGCCTTCGCGGTACGGGGTCCATTCCTTATCCACACGGATGAGTTCGAGAAGGCCTTCGCGGAAAATTCCTTCGGGAATTTCGGGCATGGCGAGGCGCGCGGCGGTGCGATTGAGGCGCGCGTGATTGGCCATGGGGCGGAAGAGGGCGACGCGGCCGTCGGCGGTGCGGTGGGCTTTGAAGCCTTCGAAGAGGGACTGACCGTAGTGTAGGGCGGTGGTGGCGGGGGAGAGTTGCATCGGGCCGAAGGGGATGATGCGCGGGTCCTGCCATTTGCCGTCGGCGTAGTCGGCGACGAACATGTGGTCGCTGTAGTTGGTGCCGAAGGGAGAGTTTTCGCGGAGATCTTCGGTGAGGCGGGATTGCGGGGTACGCGTTAGGGAAATGGTTGCAAGCATCGGTTACCTCGGATGAGAAGGAGTAAGGATGGCTTATTTGCGGGGGGTTGGGGAAGAGCCAATGTGGTACGGGGGAGCGGGGCTTCGCGGTTAGGGCCGGGCGGGAATACCGGGGGATCTAACACAGCGGCCACAGAGGTCGGAGCGCAGAGGTCCCAGTGGGCAGCCGGTGAAAAAAGAGCGCTGGCATCCTTCCTTCGTCGGGACAAGTAAAAGCCAGCGCTACATTCTGAAATTCTGCCTACGCCACTAAGCTACTTGGCGGACTTCGCCTTGGCCTGGTTGAAGGCTAGGGTTAGGCGGGACTTGTAGCGGTTGGCGGTGTTTTCGTGGAGCACACCCTTGGTGATCGCCTGATCGATTGCGGAAAGCGTGGGATGCAGAAGATTGGTGGCCGCGGTGACGTCGCCGGCGGTAATGGCGGTGCGGAGACGGCGCATGGCGGTGCGCACGCGAGTCCGGTTGGCGCGATTGACTTCGGCGCGTTGGCGAGATTGTGCCGCGCGCTTTAAAACGGACTTTTTCTTCTTCTTTATTTTGGTAGCCTGACCTTGAGCCATCTATTGCTCCTTAAGCATTTTGACGCATTGAATTCAAACTATTAGTTTGAGGCGAGGTGCATCGCTTTGTCAAACGAAGCAAAACCGCCGCTGAGGCCGTTGCCGGTTCCCCCGGCGCCGAACGCTGGATTTGTGGGCGCGGCGCTGAGCGCGAAACGCGAGGAATTGGCGTTGCTGGTGAATTCGCGGCATCCGATTGTGACTGTGGAGACGAGCGAGGAGCTACGGTTTTCGGGGTTGCTGGAGCGGGTGGCGGAGGAGTTGGGGATTCCGCTTTATGTGTGGAGTGTGACTTCGGGATTGGGGAGATACGGCGGGGCGGGTTTGTACAACTCCGATCAGCCGGAACAGGCGCTGACGAATATCGCGACGATTCAGGGCGACGGAATTTTTCTGTTGAAGGATTTTTGCAGGTATTGCGATAACGACCGGATCAGCCGGCGGTTGCGGGATCTGGCGGATGGATTTCGGGCCGCGCGGCGTTCGATCGTGCTGTTGGGAGCGGCGATTCAGTTGCCGCCGGAGTTGGAGGCGGATGCGGTAGCGTTTCAACTGGGGCTGCCTTCGGTGGATGAATTGGTGAACGGGGTGAAGGCAACGCTCGCGGAGATGAATCGAACGCAGGGGATCGCGACTTGGCTGGATGCGGTTGGCGTGGGGCAGTTGGCGAAAAATCTGGCGGGGCTTTCGGAAGAGGATGCGCTGCGGGTGTTGAGGCAGTCGGTACTGGCGCGGCGGAAGGCGGATGCGGGGCTGCTGGACGATGTGCTGGAAGCGAAGCGGCAAGCGATGCATACGGGTGGGTTGCTGGAGACGATCAAGAGAGATGCTTCGTTTGCGGATGTGGCCGGGTTGCAGCGATTGCGTGAGTGGATTGGGAAGCGGAAAAGCGCGCTCACGCCGGAAGGGCAGCGATTTGGGTTGGTGCCTCCGAAGGGAGTTTTGATTACCGGAGTGCAGGGTTGCGGGAAGAGTCTGGCGGCGAAGGCGATTGCGGGCGAGTGGGGATACGAACTGGCGCGGCTGGATGCGGGGGCGCTCTACGACAAATTTGTGGGCGAGAGCGAGAAGCGGCTGAAGAATGCGTTGGACGTGGCGCAGAAAATTTCGCCGGTGGTGCTGTGGATTGATGAGATTGAGAAGGCGTTTGCTTCGGCGGGCTCGAGCGGGGACGCGGACGCTGGGTTGTCGCAGCGGTTGCTGGCGACTTTGCTGACGTGGATGCAGGACCGGGAGAGCGGGGTGTTTTTGGCGGCGACTTCGAACAACATCACGATTCTGCCACCGGAGATGCTGCGGAAGGGAAGATTCGACGAGATATTTTTTGTGGATTTACCGGGAGCGGCTTCGCGCACAGCGCTGTTCGCTTTGCATATCCGGAAACGCGGGCGGGATGCGGCGGGGTTTGATTTGGGGAAACTGGCCGGGGCGAGCGACGGATTTTCGGGGTCGGAGATTGAGCAGGTGATTGCGGCGGGGTTGTATACGGCGTTTGGGCTGAAGCAGCAGCTTTCTACTGAGATTTTGTTGGCGGAGATTCAGGCTACGCAGCCGTTGAGCGTTACGCGGGCGGAGGAGATCGCGGCCATCCGCGGATGGGCGAAGAGCCGGGCGGTGCCCGCGGATTGAATTCGAAAATCGTAAATCGTAAAGAATGAGTTTTAATATAGGGCGCAGAGGGAAGAACACGGAGAGCACAGAGAAGAGTAAGAAAAAGGCCCGGCGTGGGGACGCGCCGGGGTCTTTTTCCCCGGGGGCGGAGAATTTTTTATTCGAAGGAGAAGGGGAAGTCGAAGACCAGGTCGCCTACGGAAATGCGCAGGGAGAGTTCGTGGGCGTTTGCGTCGCGCGCGTACCAGACTTCACCGGAGGTTTTTTGGCCTGGGGCCAGGTTGGCGGATTTGAGAGCTACGGCGCGGACGGAGGCGGTTTCGTCGGTGAAGTCGAGGTAATCGTCGACGGCCGTGACGTGGTAAGTGGCTGGGGCGACCCGTGCGGTGGAGCGTGAGTGTAGAACGATCGCGCTGGGCGGGGGAACGGCTACATATTCGCTGCGCATGAGTTGGTGATTCACTTCGTTGTGAGCGAGCTTCGCGGGATTTTCTTCGCGCAGGTTGCGCAGGGTCGGGGTCAGTTCATCAAGTGTGATGAGCGTGGGATTCACGTAGACCTGGGCGTTGGTCTCGTTCGAGACGGCTACACTGGCGCGGAGTTTCCAGCCGGTGTCTTGGAGGGAGATTTGCACCGTGATGCCGTTGGCGGTGGCGGATTCCACTTTGCGACCACGGCTGATGAACTGGTCGCAGCCCTGCGCGCCGGCGTTCCAGCGGACGATGCCGTTTACCGGCGTGGCGTTGGTGACGGCGGTGGGTTCGTCGAATTGGAGTGACGCTCGGGCGGCGGGCGTCGCGGTAGTCAGGTATATACGGGCGACATAGCCTTCTTTGCCGTCGGTGGTGCGGATGTGGGCGGTGTAGCCTTCGTTGTCGGCGAGTACGGCTATTTGCTGGCCGCAAGAGAGCGTGGCGATCTGGCGCATGGGCAGGGCTTGCTCGGCGTCGGCGGTCATGGGGACGTTGGAAATGCCGGGGCAGTTCACGTAGGCGCGGGGGGCGGCGGCTAGGCCCGAGTTGGCGGCGGTTTCGGTGGCGAAGAGCGGAGATGCCGCGAGCAGCAGGGCGGCGCCGATGAACATTTGTTTGGCGGACAGAACCATTGCGATCCTCTCTCAGGAAGCAGAGCAAAAACTTTTCTTTCGAGCGTGATAGAGTTTTGCGGAAGCGGGAGTTTGCGTCCATAGGACGCGGGTACCAAAGGACAGGTAATTCGGACGCCAATAGGGACAGGTCGTGGTGGAGTAGTAGAGTGAAAGTTGAAAAGTCGAAGCTTCGAACAATTCAAGAGGAAGAGAAGGGATAACGCCGAGGCGCTGAGAGTGCTGAGATGCGCTGAGAGGAGAGAGGAGAAGACCACAGCCAGGAATGGCTCCGCCGCATGTCGGGTGGAAATTTACAGGGGTGTAACTTGACCGGAGCGAAGGGCTGCGCTACGGTGTTTGTAGTTTCTCCGTGTTCGGGCTTCGACGCAGCCGGAAAATCGCAGGAGGAATCCCATCGGCCACCCGTTACGTTCGGCAGAAGTACCTTCCAAGTGGATGAAGCGTACCATACACATTACCGGAAAAATTGAACCCTTCTTTGGCACTTTGGACGAGAACATCCGTTCCTTAGAGGACTACCTGCGCGTGCGGACGCATCTGCACGACACGCGGCTGACCGTGGAAGGCGAGCAGGAGAGCGTGGACCAGGCGGTGCGGATTGTGGAGGAGTACAACCACCTGACACGGCACGGGCGGGAGCTTACAAGCGCGGAGGTGAAGTCGCTGCTGCGGGTGGCGACGGAAGAGCCGCATGAATCGCCGCGGGGGATGTTTGAGCACGGGAGGACCCGGTCATTCGGGAAGAAAGTGGTTACGCCGAAGACGGCGACGCAGCGGAAGTACATGGAAGAGATTGAATCGCATGACATGACGTTCGGGATTGGGCCGGGCGGGACGGGGAAGACGTATCTGGCGGTCGCGATGGCGGTGAGCGCGCTGCTGACGAAGCAGATGAATAGGATTATTTTGGCGCGGCCGGCGGTGGAGGCGGGGGAGCGGTTGGGGTTTTTGCCGGGGACGTTGCAGCAGAAGATTGATCCGTACATGCGGCCGTTGTACGACGCATTGTACGACATGCTGGATGCGGACAAGCTGGAGCGATTTTTGGAGAAGGGAATTATTGAGGTTGCGCCGCTGGCGTTCATGCGCGGGCGGACGCTGAATGATTCCTTTGTGATTCTCGATGAGGCGCAGAACACTACCAGCGAGCAGATGAAGATGTTTTTGACGCGGCTGGGATTTAATTCGAAGGCGGTGATCACCGGGGACATTACGCAGATTGATCTGCCGACGGGGAAGAAGAGCGGGTTGATCGAGTCGATGGAGATCTGCGGGCGGATACCGGGGATCAGTACGGTGCAATTTGGGGAGAAGGATGTGGTGCGGCACAATTTGGTGCAACAGATTATTCGGGCTTATGAGGAGCATGATGCTGGGCATCCGCAGCGGGGTGGGAAGACGGGCGTGGCCATGGCTAAGGAGCCGGTGAAATTGGAGCCGGCGGAGTAGACTGGAAAATAGAAATTGAAAAATGGAAAATTGGGCGGAGAAGAGGAAGAGCTTTAACACAGAGGGCACAGAGGAAGAGCACAGAGAACACGGAGAAGAGCACAGGCCTTCGCGACTCAGGGCGAGCAAGAGTGCCTGTGCCACAGGGCGTGATTGAGAATTGGCAGCGAGTGGTTCGGGTGCGATTGGGGCCGCTGGAAGAGTTCTTGACAAACTTGAGGGGGGCGATCGGGCTGGGACCGGAGTGCGTGGCGGTGCGGCTGATTGGCGATGCGGAGATGGCGCGGCTGAACGAGACGTATCGCAAGAAGAAGGGGCCGACGGATGTGCTGTCGTTTCCGGTTGTCGCGGATTCGGCGAAGCCTGGGAGTTTGAAACAGCAGGTGCGGAAGGCGCGCGGAAAATTTCTGGGTGACATTGCTATTTCACCTAGGGTGGCGCGGCGAAATGCGAAGGCGCTGGGGCGCGAGCTTCCGGAGGAACTAAAAGTGCTGATTCTGCATGGTGTACTGCACCTTTTGGGATACGATCATGAAACCGACCGCGGCGAGATGGAACGCTTCGAAATGCGATTGCGGCGGAAATTGGGAATCGCGTAATGCTGCAAACCTGGGCATTTGTCGGCAGCATCCTGGTGTTGGCGCTGGGGCTGCCGATTTTTTCTTACCTGACGCTGATCTATCGCGAATTGGGGCGGATGACCACGGGCCGGGTGCACGAGCACTTGGAAATCTTCGAAGCCGAGATCGAACCCAAGCTGAAAATTAATCGGAGGAGCGGCGGGCGAACGTTCCGCATCCTCGGACATTTCTGGCTGGCGTTTGTGGTGCTGGAGACGACGCGGGCGGTGGTGTATCTGGTGCCGAACCGGTGGGAAGCGGGCGTACAGTTCCTGGTGTTTCTCTCGCTGGAAGTTGTGATCGCCATGCACTTTGTTCCGGACATGCTGCTTTACCGGACTGAAGGGCGATGGCTGAAACCGTTGCTTCCGCTGATCCGGTTGGCGATGGCCCTGGTTTGGCCGGTCCGCGTTTTTCTGGAAGGCGCGGAATCGCTGGCGCGGATTTCGGAGCAGGATGCTGAGCGGACTCAGGGTCAGCGGGCGGAAGAGGGGATTGAGGCGCTGGTGGAGGCGGCGGAAGAGGAGGGAATTATTGAGCCTTCGCAGGCGGATTTGATTGAGCAGGTGGTGGAGTTCAGCGACAAGCGGGTGCGTGAGGTGATGACGCCGCGGCCGGACGTGGTGGCGATGCAAGCGGACGCGACGCTGGAAGAGATGCACGCGCGGTTTGTGGAGACGAAATTCGCGAAGATGCCGGTGTATGGGAAGTCGCTGGACGATATTTGGGGCGTGGTGCACGCGCAGGACCTGCTACAGATTGCGGATACGGAATTGCCGAATCGCAAGGTGCGGGAGTTGATGCGCGCGGTGCTGTTTGTGCCGGAGACGAAGCTGGGTTCGGAGATGTTGAAGGAGATGCGGCAGAAGGGGCAGTCGATGGCGGTGGTGATTGATGAGTATGGGTCGGTGGCGGGCATTGCTACGGTGGAAGATTTGCTGGAAGAGATCGTGGGCGAAAAACGCGCCGACGAAATGAAGCCGTCGCCGGATGCGGTGCGCGAGGCGGACGGCAGCCTGGTGCTGCGCGGGAGCATGACGATCGTGGATGTGGAGGAGTTGCTGGGGATTCACTTCGGGGAAAATTCCGACGAGACGGTGATGACGATTGCGGGATTGTTGAGCCACGTTTCTGGAAAAGTGCCGGCGCCGGGCGACAAGGTGGATTTGGAGGGCTACCGATTTGAAGTGCTGGAAGCAAACCAGCGCAAGGTGCTGCGGTTGCGGGCACGGCATTTACAGGCGACGGCGCAGACTGCTCCGCGCTAATCCATCCATGGCCTAGCTTCAGGTGGTGGGTCAGTTTTGTGATTATCCGAATTGCGGGGCCCACAGGTATGTCAGGGAGTGAGGCGGCATTATTTCATCCGAACGAGTCGGAACTCGGCTGAGAATGCTTCTTTGTCATCCGCGTGTTCCGCGACGAATTTTCTTAGTTCTTCTGTCCTCGCTGTCACTACTAAAGCGGTCGGTGCCTCAATGGGGGACAGAGTAAACTCGCCTTCGTGAATTTGGCTCCATGCCCATTTTTCGTCCAGGAAACGGATTCTCAGGTCGTCTTTGTCGAGCCATATCCTAGCTATCGCGTGAGCATCAATCCTTGGATAGGACAGGTCCTGCGGTCCTTCTGGAAAGGCTGGTCCGGGTTCAAAGTCCGCAAACATGACATCACCAAGCTTGACCAGTTTCACGGTAGACCAAACGACTCCTTTTTTCCTGAGTTCTAGTTGCGTGCAGTCATAGGATAAATGGTCTTGCGTCTTCTGAAAGACCCAACGCTCACTTTCATTAATCCCGTTTTGGCCCTCGTCGTGACTGTTGTCGCGCGCGATTCTCCATTCGCCAATCAGATTTCCATCGAAAAGCTTGTCAGCTTCAGTTTGGGATAACCCAATACTACATACCTCAATTGACGCTAAGCCGAAACTGGGCCACTACCCAGTTTCGGTGCGCGTTTGGGTGAATCCCGCGATACCATAGGCGCGCTGGTTGTGACTTTTTGCGAGGTGCAGGGATGCGTCCACGCACGTATGAAGCGGTACGAAGTGTCATGTTGCTTGTGGTATTGGTTTTTGTTTGCGCAGGGGTTTGCGCGCAGGAGGCGGCGAAGGCTGGTGGCGACGGCGTGGAGATGGAGTGGGGAGTGAAGATACCCACGCGCGATGGAGTGAAGCTGAATGCCACGGTGTATCGTCCGCATGGGCAGAAAGATGGGTTGCCTGTGATTTTCACACTGACGCCGTATATCGGAGATTCCTATACGGATCGGGCGATGTATTTTGCGAAGCATGGTTACGTGTATGCGCTGGTGGATGTTCGGGGGCGGGGAAATTCGGGCGGAGAATATGAGCCGTTCTTGAGTGATGGCCGCGACGGGTATGACGTGACGGAATGGTTGGCGAAGCAGGCGTATTGCAACGGGAAAGTGACGATGTGGGGCGGGTCGTACGCCGGGTTTGACCAGTGGGCGACGCTGAAAGAGTTTCCGCCGCACTTGAAAACGATTGTGCCCGCGGCGGCCGCTCATCCGGGGCTGGATTTCCCGTTTCAGTTCAATATTTTTGCGCCCTACGACATGCAGTGGCTGACATTTACCAGCGGCCACACAGGGAATTCGCAAACGTTTGGAAACAGCGAGTATTGGAATCAGAAGGCGCGCGAACTGTACAAGCAGCACCTGGCGTTCGCGGAGTACGACAAGCTGATTGGAAATCCGTCGCCAATTTTTCAGAAATGGCTGCAGCATCCGACGCCGGATGGCTATTACGACGCGACGGCGCCGACGCCCGAGCAGTATAAGGCAATGAATGTGCCGATCCTGACGATCACCGGGGACTATGACGGGGATCAGCCCGGCGCGTTCCTTTTTTACAAACGGCACATGCAATATGGCTCCACCGAGGCGAAAGCGAATCATTACCTGATCGTCGGTCCGTGGGATCATGCGGGGACGCGGACACCGAAAAAAGAGTTGGGCGGAGTGACGTTCAGTGCGGCGAGCGTGCTGGACCTGAACAAACTGCATACCGAGTGGTACGACTGGACGATGAAGGCAGGGACGAAGCCGGAATTTCTGAAGAAGAGAATTGCTTATTACGTGATGGGAGCGGATGAGTGGAAGTATTCGGACTCTCTGGAGGCGCTGGCGAACGACAAGTTGACGCTGTATTTGGGGTCGAACGGAAGTGCCGGCGATATTTTTCATTCGGGGAGTTTGTCGAAGGAGAGGAAGGCCGGAGCGGCGACGGATTCCTGGGTCTACGATCCACTGGATACACGCCCTGGGGATGCGGAGATCCCTGACGAGCCGGCGTTTTTGACGTCACAGGCGGGCGTGGCGAATTTGTTCGGCGAGGGAGCGATCTATCACAGCGAGCCGTTTGCGGCGGCGACGGAAATCAGCGGGTTCGTGAAGTTGACGGCGTGGCTGAAAATGGATGTGCCGGACACGGATCTTTCGGTTTCCTTGTACGAGATTTTGCCGAACGGCGGCTCGGTGGCGTTGACGGGCGGCACGATGCGGGCTCGATACCGAGAGTCTGCGAGGGAGGAGAAGCTGGTGCCGATCGGGAAGCCGGAAAAGTATGTGTTCGACAATTTCCTGTTTTTCTCGCGGAGGATTGCGGCGGGCAGCAGGTTGCGGCTGGTGGTGCAGAGTTTGAATTCCATAACGGCAGAGAAGAACTACAACAGCGGCGGCGTGGTGGCGAAGGAAACCGGGAAGGATGCGAAGACGGCACACATTGAATTACTCCACGACGCGGAGCATTCGAGCACGCTGGAACTTCCGGTGGTGAAATGAGCGAGGACACGGAAATGGCAAGGCGACAAGGTGGATCTGGAGGGGTACCGGTTTGAGGTGCTGGAAGTAAATCAGCGAAAGGTGCTGCGATTGCGGTCGCGGCATTTGCCGGCGACTGCGCAAACCGCTCCTCTGGATCGGACTCGCGCGGCAAGCTGTCATGAAGCGCTGCCTTTGCCTTCGGCGTGCGAATTATGCACAGCACCCGCACAGCCCTAGCGTGCTCCTCTGAGTTACCAGAGTTAAGCACACGCTGCAGAAGCGGAATAGCTGGGTCTCCGATCTCGGCCAGTGCCTTAGCTGCTGGGTAAAATATCAGCTGCACCTCTAGCGTAGGCAGAAAGGGACCTTCCTTTCTCCAATTGATCCACCGGGCCAGGGCGGATGAGGCCTCGCTAATTTTCAATCCCCGGCCAGCTCCACTGCGTTAGACCAAGGACAAGAATGCCACCTGGTGGTGAGGTCCACAATTTCGCTCGGGGGACAAGACTCGGGGCCGCGCTCGACGAGCGGTGGCAACTGAACGGCCAAATAGTGTCGGACATCCGGATCGGACCCTCCAAGTTGCAGCAGTTGTTTTCTAGCGTCGTCTGTGATTTTGTCCGACTGAAGCTTTTGGACAACTCCGACGCCGCTGGATGACTTGCGCCGTGGCGCAGTGATTCCCGAGACTACTCCAGGATCCCAGTACCGCCGCTGTCCCCATCATCGCCACCAAAATCCGCATATCTTCACCCCAGCCCTCGATAATTGGACACCGTCGCGAACTGGAATATCCAAATGTTTTGTCACATGCCTGAGTGACCCGCTTCCCGGCAACTGGTTTTGGCTTGCCCAAATCCAAAGGTTAAGGAAAGGCTTGTTCTGACATCTTTCCGAACCCGCGGTATACTCGTTGCACTCGACATTCTTGTCGACATCGGCGTTTTTGCCGAGAAGGAGGTGATCCAGTGAGGTACGGTTTACGTTGAAGCAGTAGAGGAGGCGCTTGTGAGGTTGCCGAGCGCCTCTCTCCTTTTGTCCCGCCTGTCCGATTCCCTTTTAATTGACGAATTTATTCAGCGTCTCAGTGGGACGCGCATTTGCGGTTTATAATCCACCCATGTCAGACCCCGATCCACTGGCAGGCATCGTCCCGCGTCGTGTACATCCGCGAATCGACGGCGAAACTACCGTCACCGAACACATCGAGAAGATTGAGGGTGAAGTCGC
>Ga0210399_10004262_pt1 | contig 11100 bp, 10 predicted proteins | sample IncBWC14MmetaG_FD_150865 | JGI IMG/M metagenome (GOLD analysis project Ga0210399, IMG submission 150865) | Forest soil microbial communities from Barre Woods Harvard Forest LTER site, Petersham, Massachusetts, United States - Inc-BW-C-14-M | ecosystem: Environmental > Terrestrial > Soil >...
GCATGCAGCTGGGTCATGATGACCTCGGCCGCCGAGACGCCTTCGCCCTTGTGGATGTCCACCGGGATGCCGCGCCCGTCGTCGCGCACGGTGACGGAATTGTCCGGATTGAGAACGACCTCGACCGAGTTCGCATAGCCTGCGAGCGCCTCGTCGATCGCGTTGTCGACGACCTCGTAGACCATGTGATGCAGGCCGCTGCCGTCGTCGGTGTCGCCGATATACATGCCCGGCCGCTTGCGAACGGCGTCGAGGCCCTTCAACACCCGGATCGATTCCGCCCCATAGTCGCTCGCGCCGGATGGCTCGGTGTCGGCGATCGATTGCCGGGCAGGTTCTGTCATGTGTGGCCTTTGGAGGTGGTCGAGAGCGGCTGGCGCTTAGTCTTCGCGCGCGAGAGGCTTATTTCTGCCATGAAAGAGGAGAAGCGCCTAGCGCAAAGTATCTATCCTTAACTTATTGAAGAATTATGATTTTTTGACGATTTTTCAAGGTGGGAAAAGGCCGTTTCGACAGCCCCGAAAGGTCTCGATTCGAGCCCGCATTTTCGCCCCGTAGATGTGCGGATTGGCGCTCGCGTCCGCCGCCGCGTCGCGCGATCTGTGGACCAGAATGGAAAACGATGAAGTACCTGATGCGGGTGCCTCCTGACATCGCGGTCGCGAGATCGCAGGGCGCCGCTGGTCTGCGATGTCCCGCCGTGACCTCACCGATCCCATCGCAGCTCCGCGATCGATACCGGCCCGACATCGACGGCCTGCGCGCCATCGCGGTGGCGCTGGTCGTGAACTTTCACGCCTTTCCGGAGGCCGCGCCGGGGGGATTTGTCGGCGTCGACGTCTTCTTCGTGATTTCAGGTTTTCTCATCACGGGCATCGTCGCCCGCGAGCTTTCCGAGCGGCAGTTCAGCCTGATCCGGTTCTATAACCGCCGCATCAGGCGCATTTTCCCGGCACTCGTGGTGGTGCTTGCGGCCGTGCTCACGCTGGGCTGGCTCTGGATGCTGCCAGCCGCCTATGAGCAGCTCGGCGCCGATGCTCTTGCCAGCGCGGCGTTCTCCGCCAACATCGCGCAGCTGCTGCAGTCCGGCTATTTCGACGTCGAAGCGGCCAGGAAGCCGCTGCTGCACCTCTGGTCGCTCGGCATCGAGGAGCAGTTCTACCTGGTCTGGCCACCGCTCCTGATGCTGGCAGGGCGTTGCCGGGTCGCCCTGCTCTGGACCGCCGTCACCATCGGGCTCGGCTCGTTTGCGCTCAACGTTGCGCTGGTCGATGCGAAGCCGGTCGCGGCCTTCTATCTGCCGTTCACCCGGGCCTGGGAACTGCTTGCGGGGGCGGGGCTCGCCTTGGCCTGGACCCGGTTCCCGCAGTCGGAGCGGGCGAGCAACTGGCGCGCCGCGTGCGGCCTCGCGCTGATCGCGATTGCCGCGGCCGTGCTGGATATGCATCGCAGCTTTCCGGGCTGGTGGGCGGTGCTGCCGGTCGCGGGCGGTGCGCTGCTGTTGTCGGCGCCGACCGCGTGGATCAACCGTGTCGTCCTGAGCTGGCGGCCGATGGTGTGGGTCGGCCTGATCAGCTACCCGCTTTACCTCTGGCATTGGCCGCTCCTGGTGTTCGCCGCGATGATCAAGTTCGCACCGCTGACCTTGATCGAGTGCCAACTGGTGGTGGGGGCAAGCGTGCTGCTGGCCTTCGGGACCACCCATTTCATCGAACGGCCGCTGCGGTTCGGCGGCCAGGCTCCGTTCAAGCTTGCCGCTCTCGGCGCCGCCATGGCGGTGATCGCAGCCAGCGCCGTCATCGTGGTCTGGGCGAAGGGTTTCGACGTCCGCTTGCCGCCGGAGATCCGTGCGATGGCCGAGGTGAGGACACAGGTTTCGAAATGGCGCGTCCACCAATGCCTGATCGATCTTGCCACCGAAACCGGCTATGCCGCCGACTGTGTCGACCGCGACCGTCGGCCGCTCGTCATGGTGTGGGGCGATTCGACCGCGGGCGCGCTGATGCCGGGACTGCGCGAGGCGCAGCGGACGCGAAATTTCGGCCTGGCGCAGTTCACGGCGAGCTCCTGTATCCCCGCTGTCAATGCCGACATTCCCGGCGTGTCCAATTGCCGCGCCAACAACGATCGCGTGCTGGCCCTGGCGCGGCAACTCAAGCCCGACATCGTGCTGCTGCACGGCACCTGGGAAAAGCATCTCGATCACGTCGCCGAGACCGTGGCGGCGCTGAAACAGCAGGACGGCCTGCGCGTGGTGGTGCTGGGTCCGGTTCCGGACTGGAGACGCGGGCTGCCGGACGCCGTGCTGCGCCACTACTTGCTGTATCGCCGCCTGATCCCGCGGCGGACCAACGAGGGAATCAGGCCGAACGGCTATGAGGACGAGATGCGCTCGGCGCTGACCCCCAAGGGGGCCGAGTTCATTTCCGCGCGCGCGGCGCTGTGCAATGCCGAGGGTTGTCTGACGCGCGTGGGCGAAGCGGCCAGCGACATCATTGCCAGCGACCGGGTGCATCTCACCGAGAAGGGATCGGTCTTTCTGATCCAGGCGATCATCGATCGCCTGCTGGGCGAGCGCGGCACGCCGGCAACGGATGCCTTGCAATGAGATTGTCAGGAGCTCCGTGCGATCCGGCCGTTCTCGACGTCAAAAATCTCGCCGGAGGGGCCGATGTCGCCAAATGAAGCGGGGTCGGCGCCGGTCATCCAGACCTGCGCGCCGAGCCGCGCCAGTTCCTCGAACAGCGCCTTGCGCCGGGTCGGGTCAAGATGCGCGACCACCTCGTCAAGCAGCAACAGCGGCACGACGCCGGTCATTTCCGCGACCAGCGTGCCATGCGCCAGCACCAGCCCGATCAGCAGCGCCTTCTGTTCCCCGGTCGAGGCATCGCGTGCCGGCATGTTTTTCGGTGCATAGACCACCTGGAGGTCGGTGAGGTGAGGGCCGTCGAGAGTGCGCCCCGCGGCGGCATCACGGACGCGGTTTTCCTTCAGGATCGCGCGGTAGCGGTCTTCCACCGACGTCGCCGGCTCGCTCAGCAGCGCATTCTCCATCCAGCCGTCCAGTGCGATTTCCGCGGACGGAAACGCCGATGCCTGTCCGCGGGAGCGGAGCATCGCGGCGAGCCTTACCGCAGTCTGTCCGCGCGTCGCGGCCACCGCGACCGCAAGCTCCGCGGTCTCGCGCTCGATGGCGTCGCACCAATGGTCGTCGTAGTTGCGGACTTCCAGCAGCCGGTTGCGCGAACGCAAGGAGCGCTCCAGCGCCGAGACCCGGCTCGAATGCTCGGCATCGATTGCCAGCACCAGGCGGTCGAAGAAGCGCCGCCGCTCGGATGCGGCGCCGGTGAACAGTCCGTCCATCGCTGGCGTCAGCCACACGATGCGCAGATGGTCGCCGAAAGCGGTCGCGGATGCGACCGGCTCGCGGTCGATGCGGCAACGCCGGCTCCCCGTGACGTCGCCGCGCGGCGCGTCGATGCCGGTGCCGAGCGTCGACAGCCCCAGCGCGCCTTCGACCTCGGCGGATACCGCCCAGGAGCCGTCGCCCTGATTGTCGGCGACGTCCTCCAGCGTCGCTCGGCGCAGGCCGCGTCCGGGCGAGAGAAACGAGATCGCCTCGAGGCAATTGGTCTTGCCCGCGCCGTTGGGGCCGACCAGCACCACCATGTCGCCGCGCGGCGTGAGCGACGCCGCGCGATAGTTGCGAAAATGCGTCAGCGTCAGGCGATGGATGCGGGAGGGGGTCATGTTCGGGCCGCGGGCACGTCTCTACCTGCCCCATGCGGGAGAGGGTACAAACCCTCACACCCGCATCGGCATCAGCACATAGAGCGCGTTTCTGTTGTCACGGTCCTGGATCAGGGTCGGCGAGCCGGGATCGGCGAGCCTCAGCACGGCAACTTCGCCTTCGATCTGGCCCGTGATGTCGAGCAGATAGCGCGAGTTGAACCCGATATCGAGCGCGTCGGCCGCGTATTCGACCTCGAGTTCTTCCGTCGCGCTGCCGGAGTCGGGATTGTTCACGGAGAGCACCAGCTTGCCGGCGGACAGCGCGAGCTTCACCGCGCGGCCGCGCTCGCTCGAAATCGTCGAGACGCGGTCGACGGCGGCGGCGAAATCGGCCTTGTCGACGATCAGCTCCTTGTCATTGTTCTGCGGGATCACGCGGCCATAATCGGGGAAGGTGCCGTCGATCAATTTCGAGGTCAGCACCACATTGCCAATGGTGACGCGAACCTTGCCCTGCGACAGCTCCAGGCGGATCTCCGCCTCGTTGTCCTCGATCAGGCGCAGCACCTCGCCGACCGTCTTGCGCGGCACGATCACCCCGGGCATGCCCTCGGCTCCCTTCGGCAGGGTCAGGTCGACCTGGGCCAGCCGGTGTCCGTCGGTTGCGACCGCGCGCAAGGCGGCGGCCTTGGCGCTGCCGGCTGCGTGGAGATAAATGCCGTTGAGATAGTAGCGGGTTTCCTCGGTCGAGATTGCGAATTGCGTGCGGTCGATCAGCCGCTTCATGTCGCTTGCCGCCAGCGTGAAGGAATGCGTCATGTCGCCGGCGGCAAGGTCGGGAAAATCGCTTTCGGGAAGGGTCTGCAGCGTGAAGCGGGATCGTCCGGCGCGGATCGCCAAGACCGCGCGGTCGCCGTCGGCATCGAGCGAGATCTGCGCGCCATCGGGCAATTTGCGCACGATGTCATAGAACATGTGGGCCGGAACCGTGGTCGAGCCGCCCATCGCGGTTTCCGCGGCCAGCGTCTCGGTCACCTCGAGGTCAAGGTCGGTTGCCTTCATCGCAAGCTGCGCATTTTCGGCGCGCAGCAGCACGTTGCCGAGGATCGGTATGGTGTTGCGGCGCTCGACCACGCGATGGACATGGCCCAGCGACTTCAGGAGTTGCGCGCGTTCGACGGTGACCTTCATTGCAATACTCGCCCGATCCAGTAGGCATGTCATGGAAATGCCGGCGGGCCGGAAGCGCCGCGGCTAATGGCACCCGGTCGCCTGATCAAAGCCGACCTAGGCTCGGGCTCACGGGGACCGTAAAGTGGCGCGGATGGGGGGCAAGTTCAAGGGACGGGTGGCCCATTTCCCACGGTTTGGGCACGGCCGGGGCAGCCCTGATTCTCTGCTCCCTCCCCGTTTTTCAGGGAGGGAGCCACGCAAAAGGCAAGCGTGGAACGGCAGACATGTGTTCCACCGCCGTCGGGTCCGAACCGGCTCGGTGTCGCGCGCGCCGAGCGCCGTTCTCACTCCTGCTGCAGCTGACGCTTGAGCGACTCGACCTCTTCGCAGAGCGCGGTGTCCTTGTTCACCAGCGCTTCGATCTTGCGAACCGCGTGCAGCACGGTGGTGTGATCGCGTCCACCGAAACGGCGGCCGATCTCGGGCAGCGAACGCAAGGTCAAGGTCTTCGCCAGATACATCGCGACCTGGCGCGGGCGCACCACATTGGCGGTGCGGCGCGACGACAACAGGTCGGAGCGGCTGACATTGTACTGCCGCGCCACCACGCGCTGGATGTCCTCGATCTTGATCCGCTTCGGCTCCTGTGGGCGGATCAGGTCGCGCACCTCGCGCTCGGCCATGTCCAGCGTCACCGGCTGGTTGTTGAGTTTCGAATGCGCAAGCAGCCGATTGATGGCGCCTTCGAGATCCCTGCCGTTATGGGTGATGGTGCGCGCGAGATAGTCGAGCACCGGGTCCGGTACGTCGAAGCTCGCATGGTGGGCGCGGGCGGCGGCGACGCGCGACCTCAGAATGCCGAGCCGCAACTCTTCGCCAAGCGATCCCATCTCGACCACGAGTCCGCCGGCGAGCCGCGAGCGCACGCGGTCGTCGAGACTTTCCAGGTCCGACGGCGGACGGTCGGCGGCGATCACCACTTGGCGCCCCGCATCGATCAGCGCGTTCAGCGTGTGGCAGAACTCCGCCTGCGTCGATTTGCCCTGCAGGAACTGCAGGTCGTCAATGACCAGCACGTCGATGCCGCGCAGCGCCTCCTTGAAGGCGAGCGCCGTCTGCGTCTTCAGCGCCGCGACGAAGCCGTACATGAACTTCTCGGCCGTGAGATACAGCACCTTGCGCTCGCCGCCGGCATTGCCGGCCCAGGTGACCGCCTGCAGCAGGTGCGTTTTGCCGAGGCCCACGCCGGCATGGATATAGAGCGGGTTGAACATCACGGGATCGCCGCGCCGACCGTCAGCGACCTGCCGGGCCGCGGCGTGTGCCAATGTGTTGGAGCGCCCGACCACGAAGCTCGCAAAGGTCAGGCGCGGGTCGAGCGGCGAGCCGCCGAGCGCCTCATGTGTTGCCGAGACCGGCGTGAAGGTGCGCAGGTCGGCCGGCGCGCGTCCCTCGGGGCGCTCGACGCGGCGCGCCTCCAGCGGGGCCACGGGCTCCTTGGCGGGCACGGTGCTGCGGATTGCGGAGCGCACGGTCAGATCGATCCGGTGCACCTCGGGCATCTCGGCCTGCCAGCAGGAGAGCACGCGCTCGGCATAATGGGCCTGGATCCAGCTCTTCAGGAAGCGCGTGGGAACCGACAGGCGCACGCTTTCGTCCTGAACACCTTCGAGATCCATACGCGCAAACCAACTCGTGTAGACGTCCTCGCCGACGGTCGAACGCAGGCGACCCTTGACGCGAGACCAGCGATCCTGTTCCGAATTTGTCATTGTCTTCAGACTTCTCTCAAACGTTTGCACTCTTTGCGATAGTGCCGCACAGGCCTTTCAGTCCGCGCGGCTCGACCTCAAGCACGTTTCCAGCTCCAGACATGGCTCCGCCGTTCGGCGTAGCGCCGCGATCAGATCGACGGTAGAGAGAGCGGAAACTCCGCGAGGTCAGCGCGTACTCGGCTGTCCTGCCTGGGTGGGCGTCAGCGAACGCTTGCTATTGAAAGAGGTAACGAGAAAAGTCCTGTTCCAAATTTGCTTTTGTGCAAAAGGCACGATGTCTACGTAAGTCATGCAACCTCCCCGCCTCGCCGCGGATGCTCGCGGCAAGCTGCCATATCGCCTGTGTCCAAATACAGCCGCGTTCGAACGTAACACTGCGGCCAATAGGCCGTTCCGATTCAACCATTCGAACGTACCCGCTCGCCAGGTCCGCCTTCATGCACTTGCCGATGGATCAAGTCATGTCGCTCCCCTGCAATGTCGGCACAACGGCCGGCATCGATCGAGAAACATCAAGACATAAATCTACCGTTACCCATATTGCTATGAGCTCCGACTCGACAATCGCTTGGAAGGCTCGCCAACGTGTTCACCGCCGCCGATTTACACGTCCACCCCGTTTCTAAAGCCGCGCTGGTCTCAAGATCGTGGGCGCTGCGAGCGGGTTAAGAAATACACCAAGGGAGATTTCCCGCAATCCATTTGATGACGGGGGTGGTTTGGTTCTTGGCGTGTGTTGCAGCGTTGCCTCTGGAGGCGCGAAAGCAAGTTTTTGAATCCGCGCGAGGAATCCTGCGTGTCATAAAACCCTGCGCGGCCGCAAAAAATTTTCATAAAATTTTTATCTGGCCTGGAGTGTAGGCGCCTTTTCAAAGTGCTTGGCTTCGCTATGTGGGTAAGTAATTATCTACTCGATGTTTTTTACGATTGTTTTTTCAGGGTAACCCCCGAATTTGCGCGATTTCCAATGAATGCGAGACGGTGCTGTTTCAGGCTGCGGCACAGCGATTTCTTGCAACGCGCGCGGCAATGAAACCGCCCCTGTAGAACTACGGGATAAACCGACGATGACGTCGCGCGCGAAAAGTGCAAAACCTGAATCAGACACGAAAAAGCCCGGATCGAGCCGGGCTTTTGACGCGCATAAGTTTTGATTGTGTCACGTCACAAGTTTCGATCGTCTCACTTCGCGAGCTTTGCAATCTGGTGCACAAGTCGCGAAACCTTGCGACTCGCGGTGTTTCGGTGAACGATCCTGCCCTGTGCCGCGCGCATCAGTTCCGGTTCCGCACGCGCCATTGCCTTCACTGCAGCGTCACGATCGCCGCGCTCGATGGCATCTTCGACGAGGCGGACGGCGCCGCGCATCTGCGTGCGACGCGACTTGTTGATCACGGTGCGGCGGGCAATCTTTCGCGTCGCCTTCTTGGCGGAAGTTGTATTGGCCATGGTTAAAATATCCTTCGGCGGTGATCGTTCGCTTGCAGTCTGCGGTACTGAAAGCGCTTCGGCTGCTCAACCGCCTGACCGATGCTGGGTTTCTGGTGTCCCTGAGAATGCTGCTGCCGCGGTCGATACGTCCGCGGCCGATGCACCGCGAAGCCAATCCGCCCGGGGCGCCCGGCGCCGCTCAAAGAACTGCGGCGGCGGGATTGTGCCCGCCGCCATCGGCGCCCTTATAGAGGCAGGCCATTCCAGCGTCAACGCTTTCCCGATCTCTTTGCGGCTGCCGGAGGCGCTCGGACGGCGGCAGTAAACCACTGAAACGGTTGAATTTCCGCTCTCATCCCAGTATTGGCAAATCGGGCGCGACGAAGACGGCGAAGAATAGGTGACGCATGATCCGCGGTTTTTTCCGACTTGTGGGGCTGTTGCTGCTGGCTGGCGGATTCATCTTCATGGTTTACGACGGCGCGCGCTGGGTCGCCGACCAGAGCCTGCAATTCACCCAGTTCGGTCAATTCTGGAACGATATTCACCAGTCGAGCCAGCAGGCGTTCCGCGCCTGGGTGGAGAGCAAGGCGCCCTGGCTCTGGACCTCGGTTATCAGGGTCGTCCTGGAGCAGCCGGTTTTTGCGGTCCTTGGCGTGGCCGGCATCCTCCTGATGCTGGTGTTCCGCCCGCGCAAGCCGCTGATCGGCTATTCCCGGGGTTGATCGCTGACGCCGTAACGGGCTGCCGGCACTGACGTAAAGGCTATATTAAAGGCGCCGCTGAAGAGCCAGTTTCATGGCTCCAGCCGTGTCCCGCCTGGAGGTCATCCATGTTGTTCATGCGCAAATCAACCGCCCTTCCCGATGCAGCCGATGCGCTGCCCGGCCGCTCGCAGCCGATCCCTACGGCGACGATCCACTTCGTCCATGGCCGGCCGCTTGAGCCGCCTTATCCGCAAGGCCTGGAGCAGGCCGTGTTCGGGCTCGGCTGCTTCTGGGGCGCCGAGCGCAAGTTCTGGGAACTCGGCGACGGGATCTACACGACCGCGGTCGGCTATGCCGGCGGTCACACGCCCAATCCCACCTATGAAGAAGTCTGTTCGGGGCGCACCGGCCATACCGAGGTCGTCAAGGTGGTATTCGATCCGAGGAAGATTCCCTACGCGCGTCTCTTGAAGACGTTCTGGGAAAATCACGACCCGACGCAAGGCATGCGTCAAGGCAACGATGTCGGCACTCAGTACCGGTCCGCGGTCTACACTTTCAACGATGGGCAGCGTGCGGCAGCGGATGCGTCGAAGGCGGCGTATCAGAAGGCGCTCTCCGCCAAGGGCCTTGGCGGTATCACGACCGAGATCGCGCCGTCAGGGCCGTTCTATGTCGCGGAAGACTATCACCAGCAATATCTGGCCAAGAATCCGGCCGGCTATTGCGGTCTCGGCGGCACCGGCGTGTCCTGCCCGATCGGGGTCGGCGTCAGCGCGTAGGACAATGCGACGCGCGGGGGGAGGATCCTGCCGCGCGTCCGCGACCGCAAACCGTTTGTTAACCATAGCGGGTGCATCACTGGAGTCTCCTGCTGAGGGCTGACTCCGGTGCGTGGGCGCGCGTTTCAATTGCCGATGATGGCTGTCATGACGGCGCTTGCGCTCTCGGGCTGCATGCAAACTGGCTCGCCCGTGGCTTCGATACAGCCGAGCAGCGACCTCGATGCGATGGCCTATGGTCCGCCACCGATCCAGGCCGCGGCCGTCGCAGACAATGGTGGTGGTGGCGCGATCAGCGCGTTGCGCGCAAGTTTCGCCACTGCCTCGCTCCGCGCGCCTTCACCCACTCCCGCCGTCGTCTACGCTGCTCCGCCCGCGCCCGCCGCCGCGCCCCAGCCAGCCGGCTATGACACGGCCTACCACCTCGATGCCGGCGACAAGCTTCGCGTCGTCATCTATGGCCAGGAGGGCCTGACCAACACCTATGCACTCGATGCATCCGGCGCGATCACCATACCGCTGATCGGTCACGTGCCCGCGCGCGGCCGGACGCCGGCGGGCCTTTCCACCGACATCACTGCGCGCTTGCGCAACGGCTATATCCGCGAACCCTCGGTCGCGGTCGAAGTCGAGGCCTACCGGCCGTTCTTCATTCTCGGGGAAGTGGCCGCGCCCGGCCAATATCCTTACGTGCCGAACATGACGGTCGAGAGCGCGGTCGCGATCGCCGGTGGATTTTCGCCGCGCGCGCGGCGCGACTACGTCACGCTCACCCACACCGATGTCTCCGGCACCTCGCGCATCGCGGTGCCGATGGGCACGCCGATCGGCCCCGGCGATACGGTGCAGATCGGCGAACGCTGGTTCTAGATTCTTGCTGTCGTCGTTCCGGGGCGCGAATGAAACGAGCGAACCTCAGATGCCAATTGCGCGCTGGCGAACCTCGACGTCGCGGTTCAGCTTGATATCCTGTCCCCGCGTCATCATCCATCGGTTTGAGGCATCAAGTCTTGTGATCGGGTTGCTGGGCCGATGAGGTGTGCGGCGGGGGGAGTAGGATTACTGCCACATCCAGTTCTGGCCGTAATCCTCCTTCCATCCGGTCAGTCGGCCATTCCTGAATTGCAGAAACAGCCGGTCGCGATGGCTGATCAGGCCGCTGCCGCCGAGATTGCGGAGGGCGAGATAGATCTCGGCGCGCGGAGCGCCACTGACGTAGTGCAGGGGCTGTCCGAGCGCCTGTGACGTCTGCTCGACATTCATCCCGATCACGAGCGGGGCGTGGTTCGACAAGGTCGCGGTGAAAGGCGGGCGGCCGTCGGGCGGCAAGGCGTGATCGATGAAGGTCTGGGCATCGGCGTTATCGTGCCAGGCAAGCGTCGCAGCCGCGACGAGCGCGACGGTGGTAACGATCCGTATCATCGAGCCGACCCTTCTGCTGCAACGGTCCTCGGCAAGCTATCCAGGAACGGCAGCAACGCGTCAATGAAAGCCTGCGGC